>Ga0209507_1000660_pt1 | contig 34513 bp, 37 predicted proteins | sample AD_UKC028_MetaG_FD_184414 | JGI IMG/M metagenome (GOLD analysis project Ga0209507, IMG submission 184414) | Active sludge microbial communities of municipal wastewater-treating anaerobic digesters from USA - AD_UKC028_MetaG (SPAdes) (version 2) | ecosystem: Engineered > Bioreactor > Anaerobic >...
CCGTTTCCGGGTCAATTTTCCAGCCGGAACTCGGCCGATCTGGCGTGCGCCGGCAGACCCTCGCCGTGCGCCAGCGTCGAAGCAATGCGTCCGAGGGTCTGGGCGCCGGCCTTCGACACCTTGATCAGGCTGGTGCGCTTCTGGAAATCATAGACGCCGAGCGGCGACGAGAAGCGGGCGCTGCCGGAAGTCGGCAACACGTGGTTGGGACCGGCGCAGTAGTCACCGAGCGATTCCGAGGTGTAGTGGCCGATGAAGATGGCGCCGGCGTGATGGATTTTGGCGACCCACGGATCGGGATCGGCAAGCGCCAGTTCAAGGTGCTCCGGTGCGACGCGGTTGGCGATGGCCACCGCCTCGTCCATGTCGCGCACCTGGATGAAGGCGCCACGATTGGTCAGCGAGGTTTCGATCACGGCGCGGCGCGGCATGGTCGGCAGCAGCTTTTCGATGCTCGCCTGCACCCGTTCGATGAAGGCGGCGTCGGTGCAGATCAGGATCGACTGCGCCAGTTCGTCGTGCTCGGCCTGCGAAAAAAGGTCCATCGCCACCCAGTCCGGGTTGCCCGAGCCATCCGACACGACGAGGATTTCCGACGGGCCGGCCACCATGTCGATGCCGACGATGCCGAACACCCGGCGCTTGGCGGTGGCGACATAGGCATTGCCGGGGCCGACGATCTTGTCCACCTGCGGCACCGTCTGCGTGCCGTAGGCTAGCGCCCCGACGGCCTGGGCGCCGCCCATCGTGAACACGCGATCCACCCCAGCCAGACAGGCGGCAGCCAGCACCAGCTGGTTGTGCTCGCCGCCCGGGGTCGGGACGACCATGATCAGTTCCTTGACGCCGGCGACCTTGGCCGGAATCGCATTCATCAGCACCGACGACGGGTAGGCCGCCTTACCGCCCGGCACATAGAGGCCGACGCGGTCGAGCGGCGTGATCATCTGGCCGAGCATGGTGCCGTCGGCCTCGGTGTAGGACCAGCCTTCCATCTTCTGGCGCTCGTGGTAGGCGCGGATGCGGCCGGCGGCGGCTTCAAGCGCGGCGCGGCGCTCGGCCGGCAAGCCGGCGAGCGCCGCCTGCAGTTCGGCCTGACCAAGCTCGAGTTCGGCCATCGAGGTAACCGTCAGGCGGTCGAACCTGTTGCTGTAGTCAACTACGGCCGCATCGCCGCGTGCCTTTACGTCGCTCAGGATGTCGGCAACGGTGCGCTCGATGTTCTCGTCGGCCGCCGCCTCGAAAGCCAGCAGCGCATCCATTTTTGCCGTGAAATCAGCGTCGACCGTGGCAAGTCGTTTGATCGCGACCATAGGGCTTACTTCTCCACCGCCTGGGCAAAGGCGTCGATAATCGGTTGCAGGGTTTCGTGCTTGACTTTCAGCGACGCCTGATTGACCACCAGACGCGACGAAATATCCATGATGTGCTCGCAGGCCACCAGTTTGTTGGCCTTCAGCGTGCCGCCGGTCGATACCAGATCGACGATGGCGTCGGCCAGACCGGCGAGTGGCGCCAGTTCCATCGAGCCGTAAAGCTTGATCAGGTCGATATGAACGCCCTTGCGGGCAAAATGCTCGCGCGCCGTCTGCGTGTATTTCGAGGCCACCTTGAGGCGATTGCCCTGGCGCACGGCGTTGGTGTAATCGAAACCCTCGGGCACGGCGACCATCATCCGGCACTTGGCGATCTTCAAGTCAAGCGGCGAGTACAATCCCTCGCCGCCATGCTCAATCAGCACGTCCTTGCCGGCCACGCCAATGTCGGCGGCGCCATATTGCACGTAGGTCGGCACATCGGTGGCACGGACGATGACGACACGCACATTCGGCCGATTGGTATCGATGATCAGCTTGCGCGAAGTTTCCGGATTTTCGCTCGGGACAATGCCTGCAGCCGCGAGCAGCGGCAGGGTTTCGTCAAAAATGCGGCCCTTGGAGAGGGCAATGGTGATGGTCGTCACGTGGACTCTTGCTGAAAAGGCGAAAGCGCCATTTTAGCAGAGCACTACAGATACCCGAGGTATCCGGGCAGCCAGAGCGCGATTTCCGGGATTAATCCGGTCAGAAAGTGCATCGTAGATGCAAAAAAGCCCGGCGAACCGGGCTTTTTCGATACAGGCGACGCCGGACTTATTCAGCCGGGCGGATGTTTGCAGCCTGCTTGCCCTTCGGGCCGGTGACGACGTCGAAGGTCACCTTCTGGTTCTCGGCCAGGGTCTTGAAACCGTTGCCTTGAATCGCGGAGAAGTGAGCGAAGAGGTCTTCACCACCTTCGGACGGGGAGATGAAACCAAAACCTTTGGAGTCGTTGAACCACTTGACGGTACCAGTTGCCATTTATAGCTTCCTTGGAAAAAATTAACGGGTTTTCACCCAAACAAACACATACGAGAACCAAGACCGAGGAGCTGACTAACCGTGATACGGCGCAGGAACAAAACACTGCCTGGAAATCCCGAGCTTCGGAGTATGGGGCAAGGATTGAAATATGCAAAGCATTTTTTGCCGAATTACGGCGCCTGTTGCGGTCAACCGCGAAAATCGGCCGTAATCAATGCACGCGCCTGACCAGCGCACCGAGTTTGGACAGCTTCTCTTCAATGTGCTCGTAACCGCGATCGAGATGATAAATGCGGTCGATCAGCGTTTCGCCACGCGCCACGAGGCCGGCAATGACCAGCGAGGCCGAGGCACGCAGATCGGTGGCCATGACCGTCGCTCCCTCGAGATGATCGACGCCGCGGACGATGGCGTTGCTGCCTTCGATCTGGATGTCGGCACCAAGACGTGCCAGCTCGTTGGCGTGCATGAAGCGGTTTTCGAAAATCGTTTCGCGGATGGTCGCCACGCCGTCGGCGATGCAGTTGATCGCCATGAACTGCGCCTGCATGTCGGTCGGAAAGGCCGGGTACGGCGCCGTGCGCAGGCTCACTGCCTTCAGGCGCGGCGGCGCCACCAGGCGGATCGCATCGCGCTCGACGGTGATCTCGCAACCGGCATCCATCAGTTTGTCGACCACGGCGTCGAGATAGGCTGCAGAGGTTTTCAGCAGGCGGACATCGCCGCCGGTGGCTGCCGCGGCGCACAGGTAGGTGCCTGTCTCGATGCGGTCCGGCATGATGGCGTGCGTGGCGCCATGCAGCTGGTCGACACCCTGGATGCGGATCACGGCAGTGCCGGCGCCGGATATGCGGGCGCCCATGCTGACCAGGCAATTGGCCAGATCGACGACTTCCGGCTCGCGCGCAGCATTCTCGATGATCGTTTCACCGTCGGCGAGACAGGCCGCCATCATCAGGTTCTCGGTGCCGGTCACGGTGACCATGTCGGTACAGATGCGCGCGCCCCTCAGCCGGGTCGCCTTGGCATGGACGTAGCCCTGCTCGACCGTGATTTCGGCGCCCATCGCCTGCAGACCCTTGATATGCTGATCGACCGGCCGCGCGCCGATCGCGCAACCGCCGGGCAGCGAAACCCGCGCCTCGCCGCCGCGCGCGACCAGCGGCCCGAGGACGAGGATCGCCGCGCGCATGGTCTTGACCATCTCGTAGGAGGCGACCGGATTGTTCAGCCCGCCACCATCGAGGACCAGGCCGTCGATACCATCCAGCGTCACACCGACACCCATGTCGCCGAGCAGGCGCATCATCGTCGAAATATCCTTGAGCCGCGGCACGTTGGTGAAATGCAACGGCTCGGCGGTCAATAATGAGGCACAGAGAATCGGCAGCGCGGCGTTTTTGGCGCCCGAGATGGCGACTTCGCCGGAAAGAGCGGTGCCGCCCTGAATGAGCAACTTATCCACGCTGGGCGCTCCATTCCTCGGGAGTCAGCGTCTTGAACGAAATGGCGTGCAACTCGCCGCTGGCCAGTTTCTCTTTCAGCGTGCCGTAAACATGTTGCTGACGCTGGACGCGGTTCTTGCCGGAAAATTCGCCGCTGACGATGATGGCCTCGAAGTGCTGGCCGTCGCCATCGAGTTCGAGGTAGTCGCAGGCCATGCCGGCACGGATCAGTTGCTTGATGTGTTCAGGATTCATTGTTCAGGCTCTCAGTTTCCAGCCCCGCTTCAGCAAGCCGAGCGTCAGCGCCGACACGGCCACGAAACAGGCAACGACCACCGCCAGGCTGATTTCGGGCGCCACGTCGGAGACGCCGAAAAAACCATAACGAAAGCCGTCGATCATGTAAAAGACGGGATTGTAATGCGACACGCGCTGCCAGAACTCCGGCAGGCTGTGGATCGAATAGAAAACGCCGGACAGCATGGTCAGCGGCATGATCAGAAAATTCTGGAAGCCGGCCAGCTGGTCGAACTTTTCGGCCCAGAGGCCGGCTATCATGCCCATGGCGCCGAGGATCGCCCCGCCGAGCACGACGAAGGCCAGAACCCAGAACGGCGCGACGACATGCAGTTCGGCAAACCAGACGGTAGCGACGAGCACCCCGACGCCGACCATCAGGCCGCGCACCAGGGAGGCCAGCACGTAGGCGGCGAAAAATGCGCCATAGGGAATCGGCGGCAGCAGCACGAAAACGATCGAGCCGGTCACCTTGGCCTGGATCAGGCTGGACGACGAATTGGCGAAGGCATTCTGCAGCACTTGCATCATGACCAGTCCAGGGACCAAGAAGCTGGTGTAAGGCACGCCGAGCACACGGACATGCCCTTCCAGCACATGGCCGAAAATCATCAGGTAGAGCAACGCCGTCAGCACCGGCGCGGCGACGGTCTGGAAGGCGACCTTCCAGAAGCGCAGCATTTCCTTGTAGAACAGCGTCCAGAAACCGATCATTGCTGCATCGTCCGCACGAAAACATCTTCCAGCGTGCCGCCGGGATGGGCCGCCATCAGGTTGGCCGTGGTATCGAGGGCGACCACCCGGCCCTGTTTCATCAGCGCGATGCGCCCGCACAGGGTTTCCGCTTCCTCGAGGTAATGTGTGGTCAGGATGATGGTGTGACCTTCGTTGTTGAGGCGGCGCACGAACTGCCACAGGCCCTGGCGCAGTTCGACGTCGACCCCGGCCGTCGGTTCGTCGAGGACGATCACCGGCGGCTTGTGCACCAGCGCCTGGGCGACCAGGACGCGGCGCTTCATGCCGCCCGACAGGCGGCGCATGTTGACATTGGCCTTGGCTGTCAGATCGAGGTTCGCGAGGATTTCGTCGATCCAGTCGTCATTGTGGCGCAGACCGAAATAGCCCGACTGGATGCGCAGCGTTTCGCGCACCGAAAAGAACGGGTCGAAGACCAGTTCCTGCGGCACGACGCCAAGCAGGCTGCGTGCCTTGCGATAATCCCTGACGACATCGTGGCCGAGCACCGACAGGCTGCCGGAATCGGCACGCACCAAGCCGGCCAGGGTCGAAATCAGCGTCGTTTTGCCGGCGCCGTTCGGCCCCAGCAAGCCGAAGAACTCGCCTTCGCCGATTTCTAGCGAAACACCGGCCAGCGCCTTTAGCGCACCGAAATGCTTGACGACGTCAACAATGGAAACCGCAGCAGCCATCTACCGCCTCAGACGCGCGGCAGAAGTTCGCTGACGCCGTAGAGTTCGGCCAATGAGCGCACGCCTGGTGGAATATGGGCAAATTTGACGGTCGACCGCGACTGGCTGGCGACCCGCAGCCAGCCAAGCATGACAGCGATGGCCGAGGAATCGGCACCGCCGATCTGGCCGAGGTCGAAAATCTGTTCGCCTGGCTGCAAGGCGGCACGACCGGCTTCGAGCAGCTTGCGTGCGTTGGCCATGACCATCGGCACCGTGACGACGAGGCGCTGCGCCTGCCGTTCGATCATTTGCCGTCGGCCTTGGCCACGTTACCCTGCAACGACTTGTTCTTGGTCACAAGTGACTGGATCAGTCCGTCGATGCCGCCACTGCGGACTTCCTGCGCGAACTGGTCGCGATAATTGGTGACCAGACTGATACCGGCCACCGTCACGTCATAAACCTTCCAGCCAGCATCGAGCTTTTCCAGGCTGTAATCGAGTTGCACCGGCTTGCGCCCCGGTTCGTCGACTTCGGTACGGACCAGCACGTCGGTGTCGCCGGCGTTCATCTTGAACGGCTTGTAGACGACCCGCTGGTTCTTGTAGCTGGTCAGCGCATTGGAATAGGTGCGAACCAGCAGTTCCTGAAATTCGCCGGTCAGCCGCTTCTGCTGCGCCGGGGTCGCCTTGCGCCAGTCCTTGCCAACCGCCAGGGCAGTCATGTGCGGAAAATTGAAATTGGGAAGGACCTTGGCGTCGACCAGTTCGAGAACGCGCGAAGTGTCGCCGTTCTGGATTTCCTTATCCTTGCGGACGATCTCCAGCACCTCCTCGGTCACCCGCTTGACCAGCACGTCCGGCGCTTCCTGGGCGAGCGCAATTGATGCGAAAAATGTGGCGAATAAGAGGGCTATCAGTTTTTTCATCATTAATTTCAATCCAAATCATCCTCGAGTCGCGGCGGGCGGCCATCAAAAATCTGGTTGCGACGACGCTGCAGGTAGGCGTCGCGCACATAGGCGTATTTGTCGAGCGCCGCTTCCTCGACCACCTTGTCGGATGGCAGCAGGCTGGCGCGGACGTCTACAAAGGGCAACGCCACCAGGCTGTTGCGGGCAGCGACCGACTTGTTGAGCGTGTACCAGGTCGGATCGCTGTAGATATCGACGACCAGGCCGCCCGTATCACGGACCGTCTTCGGACCGACCACCGGCCAGAATAGGAAACTGCTATTGTCCCAGCCCCAGACGGCCAGGGTCTGCCCGAAGTCTTCGTCATGCCTCTCGAGGCCGAGTTCGCTGGCGACGTCGAAAAGACCGAAGATACCGACCGTCGAGTTGATCAACAGGCGGCCGAGGTCATTGCCGGCGTCCGCCATTTTGCCCTGCAGGGTGTTGTTCAGGGCATTGCGGATATCCGCGATGTTGCTGAAGAAATCGCCGACGCCCGCCCGGACCGGTAACGGCGTGACGAAATCGTAGGCTTGGGCGATGGGTTTGATGGCAACCTCGTCAAGGCCTTCATTGACCGCAAACATGGCGCGATTGAAGCCTTCGTAAGGATCGTTCGGGTTCCCCTGGGCCAAGGCCGCTCCACCGGACATCAGCAGACCCGTAGCCAGCAATGCGGTGACCCGACGCTTCATCGTGCGCGATTTCATCATTTCGTCTCCGATCCCTCGGACGCCTTGTTGAAAAGAAACTGGCTGATCAATTTTTCCAGCACTACGGCCGACTGCGTCTTGGTCACCGTATCCCCAGACTTGAGCATCTTCTCTTCGCCGCCGACATCGAAGCCAATGAACTGCTCGCCGAGCAGCCCCGAAGTATAGATCGAAGCAAAAGTATCCTTCGGGAAGTGGTAGCGGCCGCCGATATCCATGGACACCACCGCCTCGTAGGTCTCGGTATCGAACTTGATATCGCTAATCCGCCCCACTACAACCCCGGCGCTCTTGACCGGCCCACGCACTTTCAGCCCGCCGATGTTATCGAACCTGGCATGCAGCACATAGGTCTCGGACAGGTGCGCCGACGAAAGGTTGCCGACCTTGAGCGCCAGAAACAGAAAAGCGGCAATGCCGATCGCCACGAAAATTCCGACCCAGAGGTCGAGTACGGTACGGTTCATGAGGTTCCCCGAAACATGAACGAAGTCAGAACGAAATCCAGTGCCAGTATGGCCAGCGCGGAGGTCACCACGGTGCGCGTAATCGCGCGCGACACCCCTTCGGCCGTTGGTACGGAATCGTAGCCTTCGAATACGGCGATCACGGAAACCGCGATGCCGAACACAAAACTCTTGATGACACCATTCCAGATGTCGTAGCGAAAATCGACGCCGGATTGCATCTGCGACCAGAAAGCGCCGTCATCGACGCCGATGAAGACGACGCCGATCAACCAACCGCCGAACACGCCCATCGCCGAAAACAGTGCCGCCAGCAGCGGCATTGAAATGACGCCGCCCCAAAAGCGCGGCGCGACGACGCGGGCGATCGGATTGACCGCCATGATATCCATCGCCTTCAACTGCTCGGTGGTCTTCATCAGGCCGATTTCCGCGGTGATCGACGAACCGGCGCGCGAGGCGAAAAGCAGCGCTGCCACCACCGGTCCCAGTTCGCGGGTCAGCGACAGGGCAACCAGCACGCCGAGTGCTTCGGTCGACCCGTAGCGCTGGAGTGTTTCGTAACCCTGCAGGCCAAGCACCAACCCGACGAAAAGCCCGGAAACCGTGATGATCAGCAGCGACAGCACGCCGCTGAAATAGATTTCACGCAGGGTCAGCGGCAGGCGCCGGAAGGATGGACCCGAATAGCGCAGCACGGCAACGAAGAAACGGGCCGCGAAGCCCATGCGCCAGACGCGGTCGACGACCGCATGGCCGAGCTTCCTGATCGGCGAAGACGACTCAGGCACGCGGCCTCCGCTCGAGAAAGTCGCGCACGACGGTCGGTGCCGGGTAATCGAAATGCACCGGACCTTCGACCTCGGCATTGACGAACTGATGGACGAAAGGGTCTTTAGAGGCACGAATTTCGTCCGGCGTGCCTTCGGCGACGATCGTGCCCTGTGATACGAAGTAAATGTAGTCGACGATCATCAGCGACTCGTGCACGTCGTGCGTGACCATGATCGAGGTCGCGCCGAGCGCGTCGTTCAGCTTGCGGATCAACTGTCCGATGACGCCCAGCGCAATCGGGTCGAGTCCGGCGAACGGCTCGTCGTACATGACCAGCATCGGGTCGAGGGCGACGGCGCGGGCCAGCGATACCCGGCGCGCCATGCCGCCGGAGAGTTCGCCAGGCATCAGCGCATGCGCGCCGCGCAGGCCGACCGCTTCGAGCTTCATCAGGACCAGATCGCGGATCATTTCTTCCGCCAGGTCGGTATGCTCGCGCAATGGAAACGCGACGTTTTCGAACACCGTCATATCGGTAAATAGCGCGCCGAACTGGAAAAGCATGCCCATCTTGCGCCGCAGGCGGTAGAGTTCGTCATGCGACATCTCGGAAACGTGATTCTGTTCGAGGCGAACGCTGCCTGCAGTCGGCCGCAACTGGCCGCCGATGCAGCGCAGCAGCGTCGTCTTTCCGCAGCCGGAACCGCCCATGATGGCGACCACCTTGCCGCGCGGGATTTTCATGTTGATCCCCTGCAGCACAGGCCGTCCGTCATAGTTGAAGTGCAGGTTCTGGATATCGACCAGAATATCGTTGGACAAATTCATTCCCTCAAGGCGCGACCGCGCATTTTATCAGAATCTCGGACTATCGCCCCGGCATCGCCTCGCTATAATTGCGCGAGACCTTTACCGCAACATTGCGCCCGCAAATTTGTCGAACAAGCCCCTGCTCCTCATCGTCGATGACGACCCGCTGATCAGCGATGCGCTGAGCCACGCCTTCGCGGCAACGTTCGACGTCGTCACCAGCCACGCCCGCCCGCATTGCCTGGCCCTGCTTCGCCAGTTGCGCCAGCCGCCGCAACTGGCGCTGGTCGATCTCGGCCTGCCGCCGCAGCCGCACCGCCCGGACGAGGGCTTCGCGCTGATCAGCGACCTGCTGGCGCACGTGCCGGAGATGAAGATCATTGTTCTCTCCGGCCAGAATGGCGAGGACAACGCCCGTCATGCACGCACGCTGGGCGCCGTCGAATTCGTCGGCAAACCTTGCGACCCCGGTCACCTGCTGGCCCTGCTGCGCCAGGCGCTGAGCTTTTCGCACGACGAATCGGCAACGGACAGCGGCACCGCCGGGCTGATCGGCAACAGTCTGCCGATGCAGCGCCTGCGCCTGCAACTGGCGCAATACGCCAATCTCGGCTTCCCGGTCCTGATCGAGGGCGAATCGGGCAGCGGCAAGGATATCGTCGCCAGTCGCTGCCTGCATCAGCAAACGGAACGGCAGCAGCAGCCCTTCCTCGCACTCAACTGCGCGGCGATCTCGCCCAGCCTGCTCGAACCAACGCTTTTTGGCCACGCGCGCGGCGCCTTTACCGGCGCGGCGACCGCCAAGGCCGGCTATTTCGAGGAGGCCGGCGAAGGCACGCTGTTTCTCGACGAGATCGGCGAACTGCCGGCGGACCTCCAGCCCAAGCTGCTGCGTGTCCTCGAAAACGGCGAGTACCAGCGCGTCGGCGAAACCCAGACGCGAACCTCGAAGGCACGCATCGTCGCTGCCACCAACCGCGACCTGCGCCAGGAAATCAAGGCCGGGCGCTTCCGCGCCGACCTTTATCACCGGCTTTCGGTATTCACGATCAGCGTGCCGCCGCTGCGCGACATGGGCCGCGACCGCCTGCTGCTGCTCGACCATTTCCGCAAGCTCTATGCGACGCAGGCCCAATGCTCGCCGTTCACCCTCGACCAGGCAGCCGAAGCGCTGTGGCTCGCCTACAGCTTTCCCGGCAACGTCCGCGAACTGCGCAACATCGTTATCCGCCTGACCGCCCGCCATCCCGGCCAAACCGTCACACCGGACCAACTACTGAACGAATTTGACACCTCCGACGAAGTTGACCGCAACAGTGCCGGCACGGCAGCCGAAAACAACCACGAACAGCGCCTGCAGGCGGTGACCCGACATTTGCAGACCGCTGCCGGCATCGACCTCGACGCGACACTCGCCGCCTGGGAGCGCAGTTACATCGAGGCCGCCCTCGAACTGTGCGCCGGCAATGTCAGCCGCGCCGCGCGCCGCCTCGGCATCAACCGCAGCACCCTCTACAACCGCATGGAAAGCTGGCACCGTTCATGAGCCTCTATCTCGAGCACTTCGGCCTGCGCGAACCGCCCTTCCGCATCACCCCGCATACCGATTTTTTCTTCACCGGCGCCAACCGCGGCCCGACGCTCGACGCGCTGATTTACGCCATCACCCAGGACGAAGGCATCGTCAAGGTGACCGGCGAAGTCGGCAGCGGCAAGACCATGCTCTGCCGGATGCTGCTCGAACGCCTGCCGGACGATGTCGAATCGCTCTACCTGGCCAACCCGTCGCTATCGCGCCACGAGATACTCGGCGCCATCGCCGACGAGCTGGGCATTCCCGCCGACGGCAAGACCACGCATTCGATGATCCGCACCCTGCAGGACGCGCTGGTCGAACGCTACGCCGCCGGCAAGCGGGTTGTCATCATGATCGACGAAGCGCACGCCATGCCGGCCGAGTCGCTGGAGGAAATCCGGCTGCTCTCCAACCTTGAATCGAAGGCCACCAAGCTGCTGCAGATCGCCCTCTTCGCCCAGCCCGAACTCGACGAGCGCCTGGCCGCCAACGACATGCGTCAGTTGCGCGAACGCATCACCCAGCATTTCAACCTTTCACCGCTCAAGGCCGGCGAAGTCGGCAGCTACATCGAGTTTCGCCTGCGCGCCGCCGGCTACCACGGGCCCAACCCGTTCACTGCGCGCGCCGTCGAGACGATCGGCAAGCTGTCCGAGGGTTTGTCGCGACGCATCAACATCCTCGCCGACAAGGCGCTGCTCGCCGCATTTTCGAGCGGAACGCACCAGGTCGACGCCGCCGAGGTCAAGATCGCCGCGCAGGATGCGCGTTTTGCGCCGATCCAGCAGAAAGCCGCTGGATCTGTCACCCCGTCAATAAAATGGGTGCTGATCGGCGGCATCGTCGTCGCACTGGCCGCCCTCGCCTACGTGCTGTGGCCACGCCAGCCGGCCAGCGGACTACCGGCGACAACCGAACCGCTGGTGGCCGCCCCGACCAGCATTGCTCCCCAAGCTACACAGCCCGCTACCCAGCCATCCAAACCCGTCGCGCCGCCCGCCGCCAGCGACACCGCCCTGCTCGCCCAACACGCCGCCCTCTACGACGAGTGGATCAGCAAGGTGCCCGGCGACCACTATTTCATCCAACTGGTGGCCAGGGGCGCCAGCCACGCCGACGATATCGAGAGCTTCCTGGCCCGCGCCGGCCAGTTGCTCGAACCGACGGAGTTGCGCGTTTATCGCACCGGCGCGCCCGAAAACAGCAAGATCAGCGTCATCTATGGCGATTATCCGACGCGCGCCGCGGCATGGTCGGCGACGCGTGACCTGCCCGAGCAGATTCGCCAGATGCGCCCTTACCCGCGCCGGGTGGGGACGCTACAACAATGACAGCATCACCCGACACCCGGTCGGCGCCAGAAGCGCCGCCTTGTGCTAGCATGCCCGCAACATGCAACGTCGCAATAACCCGCTCGCAAGAAAGCTTTTTCGGATGAAATACGGTTTTCTCGGTGCAACCCTGTTTTTACTGGCGCTCGCCGCCTGTCAGGCGCCGTCGCCGCCGCAACCGCTGGCCGGCCATCTCAGTACGGAAACCGCTCCACCGCCGACCGTCGGCGAAATCCCCGCGCCGGTCCAGCAGACGCTGGCCGTGCCCAAGCCACGCACGGCACCCAAGGCCGAAACTTATAGCGTCGTTGTCAACAACGTGCAGGCCAAGGATCTGCTTTTTGCGCTGGCGCGCGATGCCAAGGTCAATGTCGATATTCACCCGGGAATCACCGGCACCGTTTCGCTGAACGCCATCAACCAGACGTTGCCGCAACTGCTGACACGCATTTCCAAGCAGGTCGACATGCGCTTCGAACTCGACGGTCCGAATCTTGCTGTGATGCCGGATTCGCCCTTCCTCAAGCATTACAAGGTCGATTACGTGAACATGGCGCGCACCGTGACCGGCACCGTGTCGACCAATACCCAGATCAACACCAACCAGCCCGGCGGCGCGTCAGGTGCCGGCGCCTCCCCGGTGGCCAGCGGCTCCGGCAACGTTTCAAACACGTCGATCCAGAACAACTCACACAATATGTTCTGGGAACAACTCGAGAAGAACATCAAGGACATCCTGCGCGAAACCGACAAGGTTTTCCCTGAAGGTTCGAGCGAGACCGTCGTCGAGCAGGCGAATTCGCAGACCTCCACCGGCGCCGCTGCTCTGCCGCAGGGCAGCGGCCCGCGAGCCGCACAGGCCGTCGCCAACGCCCTGCAGGCCAACCCGGCGCCCGGCTCCTCGAGCCAGGCTAGCGGCAACTCGCTGGTACGGCGCAGCACCTTCCGCGAAGCCGCGTCGGTCATCATGAATCCGGAAAGCGGTGTCGTGACAGTGCGCGCCACGTCACGCCAGCATGAAAAAATCCAGGAATTCATCGACCGCGTCATCATCTCGTCGCGCCGTCAGGTACTGATCGAAGCGACCATCGTCGAGGTCCAGCTGGGTGAGGGATATCAGCAGGGCATCCAGTGGGATCGCCTGCGCAAGGACGGTTCGACCAAGTTCTCGATCACACCGGCCTCGGTCAACAGCAACGTCGGCACCGCCGTTTCGCCCTTCACCATCAGCTTCAGTCAGCTCGGCGGGGCTTTCGACCTCGCCGGCGTGGTCGACCTGCTGCAAAGCTACGGAACCGCCAAGGTGCTTTCCAGCCCGCGTCTGTCAGTACTGAACAACCAGACCGCCTTGCTGAAGGTCGTCGAGAACTTCGTCTATTTTAATGTCAAGGCGGACACCACCTCGACAGTCAACGTCGGCACCACGGTCGCCGTCACGACGACGCCGCAGTCGGTATCGGTCGGCCTGGTCATGACGGTCACGCCGCAGATCAGCAGCGGCGATGGCGTGATCCTCAATGTCCGGCCGACGATATCGAGCATTTCCGAACTCAAGGAAGACCCTAACCCGAGCATTCCGGCCGGTGTCAAAAATTATGTGCCGCAAATCCGGACCCGCGAGATCGAGTCGATCATGCGCGTCAAGAGCGGCGAAGTCGCCGTCCTCGGCGGACTCATGGAAGACAGCGTGAACTGGAAAACCGGTCGCGTGCCAATCGTCGGACAGATCCCGCTGATCGGCGAACTATTCAATACGCGCAACAATTCGGCAACCAAATCAGAACTGGTCATCTTCCTGCGCCCGGTGATCATCAAGGATCCGAGTCTGAACGGCGATTTTTCCGCCTACCGCACGCAACTGCCGGGCGAAAACTTCTTCAACCAGACTCCCGAAGCGCAGCCCTTGAACAATTTACCGCAGCGTTAAGAGGCCACGATGAGCCTTTTGATGGATGCCCTGAAACGGGCCGAAGCCAGCAAACAGGAAGCGCGGCGCGCCGCGGCCGAGGCGATCGGGAACGATATACCGCCCGCCGAGGCCGACAATCTGAGCCTCGAACCGCTGGGCGGAACGCCGCCGACCGGCAAATCGCTGCCTGACCTGGCTGCGCATATCGATGCGCTCGACGCCGAGTTGTCGATCACACCGCAACCGCCACCCACACCCAAACGCAGCGTGCCGCCCGCCGCGCCCGTGGTTTCGATCGAACTCGAACCACCACCGGCCGACCTCGAAGCGGAAAAACAGGCTGCAGCACGCAATGCCTTCGCCGCCAAACAAGCCGAAACGCCTTCGCGCCGCTCGCTGTGGCTGGCCATGGGTACGCTCGGGCTGGCCGCCGTCGGCATTGGCGGCTACGTTTTCTTCCAGGTGCAGAACATGGGGGGCAGTTCGCTGGCGCCGGTCGCCCGTAGCGGACCACCACCGAGGCCGGCACCAAGCGTTTCGCCACCGGCAATTCCGCTGGTCCAGCCGGCCTCCAAGAGCAGTGTGACGGGCGATTTGCCGCCAATTCCGGCGTCGACCGCAACCGTCTCAACGCGCCAGCCGCGATCGGCATTTGCGCCGCGACTTGAGCCGGCGCGTCCGCCGGTCGAAGCGAGTGAAGCTGTGCTCAACCCACCCGCGATCCGCCTGACGCGCACCCGCCCGGTAGCCGATGCCAACCTGCAGGCGGGCTATGCCAAGCTGCAAAGCAACCAGCTCGACGGTGCCCGTCTCGACTACGAGCAGGCGCTGAAAAACGACCCCAACAACGTCGATACCCTACTGGCGCTGGCGGCGATCGCCCAGCGCCAGGGACGTCCGTCCGATGCCGAGCGCTACCAGCAGCGTGCCATCAACGCCGATCCGAGCGACCCCGCTGCGCAGGCGGCAATCCTCGGCAGCAACGCGGGCGGCGACCAGATCGCCAACGAGAGCCGGCTGAAGTCTTCGCTTGCCGCGCAACCGGAGTCGGGACCGCTCAATTTTGCGCTCGGCAATCTCTATTCCCGCCAGAAACGCTGGTCGGATGCCCAGCAGGTCTATTTCAACGCCGTCGCCGCCGACCCCGACAATCCGGATTACCTGTTCAACCTGGCGGTCAGCCTCGACCATTTGCGCCAACCCAAACTCGCCGCCCAGCATTACCGCCTGGCGCTGGACGCTGCCCAGCAGCGCCCGGCGGCATTCGACCGCGAACGTGTAAGCTTGCGCCTCGCCCAGCTCAGCCCCGGCAGTTAGCCTGCGATGAACAGCCCCGCTCCGCAGCGCCGTCCGCTAGGCCAGATTCTGATGGCCAAGGGCATCCTCTCCGAGGATCAGCTGCGCATCGCCCTGCTCGAACAGATGAAGGCCAACCAGCCGATCGGCAAGTTGCTGGTATCGCTTGGCTTCGTTTCGGAAACGACGCTGCGCGAAGCGCTGTCGGAAAGCCTTGGCCAGCAGAGCATCGACCTCTCGAACGCCATCGTCGACCCGCAGGCGCTGAAACTGGTGCCACGCGACATCGCCAAACGCCACCACCTGCTACCGCTCGACTACGACACGACCAACCAGCGCCTGACGCTGGCGATCGCCGACATCCACAACATCGTCGGCCTCGACCGCGTACGCACGCTGGTGCCCGAGCATGTCGAGATCGAGACACTGCTCGCCAGCGAATCCGAGGTCGACCATGCCATCGACCAGTATTATGGCTACGAACTGTCGATCGACGGCATCCTGCAGGAAATCGAAACCGGCGAGATCGACTGGAAGAGCCTGTCGGCGACCGACGACGAGTACAGCCAGCCAGTTGTCCGCCTGATCGACTCGATCCTCACCGATGCGGTGAAACGCGAAGTCTCCGACATCCACTTCGAGCCGGAAGCCAACTTCCTGCGCATCCGCTACCGCATCGACGGCATGCTGCGCCAGATCCGCGCGCTGCACAAATCGTACTGGCCGGCGATGACGGTGCGCATCAAGGTGCTGTCGGGCATGAACATCGCCGAAATGCGTGCCCCGCAGGACGGCCGCATCGGGCTCACCGTCTCCGGGCGCCAGGTCGATTTCCGCGTCGCCTGCCAGCCGACCATCCATGGCGAAAACATCGTGCTGCGCGTGCTCGACCGTCAGAAGGGCATCGTGCCGCTGGAAGACCTCGGCCTCGCCGACGAGCACCTGCAACGCCTGAAACTGATGATCGCCCGCCCCGAGGGCATCATCCTGGTCACCGGACCAACCGGTAGCGGCAAGACGACGACGCTCTATTCGGTGCTCAACCACATCAACACCGAGGGCATCCACATCATGACCCTCGAAGACCCGGTCGAATATCCAATGGCACTGGTGCGCCAGACCTCGGTCGCCGAAACCTCCAAACTCGATTTCGCCAACGGCATCCGCTCGATGATGCGCCAGGACCCGGATGTCATCCTGGTCGGCGAAATCCGCGATGCCGAAACTGCCGAAATGGCCTTCCGCGCGGCGATGACCGGCCACCAGGTCTATTCGACGCTACACACCAACTCGGCGATCGGCACCATTCCGCGCCTGCTCGACATCGGCGTGCTGCCCGACATCATGGCCGGCAACATCATCGGCATCGTCGCCCAGCGCCTGATCCGCCGCCTCTGCGACCACTGCAAGTCGCCCTACCATGCCGAGACCCACGAAATGCAGCTATTCGGCAACCCGGAAGGCGCCGTACGGCCGGTACTCTACCGCGCCACCGGTTGCGAGCGCTGCGACTTCCAGGGCTATCGCGGGCGCATCGCGATCATGGAGTTGTTGCGCATCGACATGGGTATCGACGAACTGATCGCCCGCCGCGCGACCACTCACGAAATCCGCACCCGGGCGCTCGCCCAGGGCTTCGTCACGCTGGCCGACGACGGCCTGCGGCGGGTGCTCAACGGCACGACCTCGCTCGAAGAACTCGGTCGCGTCATCGACCTGACCGACCGGATGTAGCGATGCTTTTCGACTACAAAGCCGTCAGCATGGAGGGGCGCATGATCTTCGGGCGGATCGACGCGATCAACATCGTCGATCTGGAAATGCGCCTCAAGCGCATGGACCTCGACCTGGTAACCGGCAAACCGATCAGCCACCAGACACTGTTCGGTAGCAAAAAAATACCGCGCCCCGAACTGATCAATTTCTGCTTCCATCTCGAGCAACTGACACGCTCCGGCGTACCGATCCTCGAAGGACTGGCCGACCTGCGCGACTCGATCGACAATCCGCGCTTCCGCGAAGTCATCGCCGGCCTGATCGAGGGCATCGAAGGCGGCCAGACGCTTTCGCTGGCGATGGCTGACCATCCGACCGTCTTCAATCAGGTCTTCGTCAGCCTGATCCGCGCCGGCGAAGCGACCGGCGAGTTGCCCGAGGTGTTGAGCAACCTCAACGAGTCGCTCAAGTGGGAAGACGAACTGGCATCGCACACCAAGAAGCTGCTGATGTACCCGGCCTTCGTCGGCACCATCGTCCTCGGCGCCACCTTCTTCCTGATGATCTACATGGTGCCGCAGCTCAAGCAGTTCGTTAAAAACATGGGGCAGACGCTGCCACCACAGACGCAACTGCTCTTCTTCATCTCCGACCTGCTGGTCAATTACTGGTGGTTGTTCCTGACCCTGCCGGTGCTGGCCTTCGTGATCGCGCAACTGGTCCTGCGCAGCAATCCGCTGGCCCGTCTGCGGCTCGACTCGATGAAGCTCGGCGCGCCAGTGGTCGGCCCCATCCTAAAAAAAATCATCCTGTCGCGCTTCGCCAACACCTTTGCCATGCTCTACGCAGCCGGCATTCCGATTCTCGAATCGATCCGCACGACCCAGGATATCGTCGGCAACCTGATGGTGCGCAAAGCCCTGGTCCGCGTTGAGCAGTCGATCCGCGAGGGCCAGAACGTGGCCGGCGCCTTCCATGACGCCGGGCTCTTTCCCCCACTCGTCGTGCGCATGCTGCGCGTCGGCGAGAACACCGGCGGGCTGGACAAGGCCCTGCTCAATGTCAGCTATTTCTACAACCGCGACGTCAAGGAATCGGTCGAAAAGGCGCAAACCCTGATCGAGCCCATGTTGACCGTCTTCATGGGCGCCCTGCTGGGCTGGATCATGCTTTCGGTCATCGGCCCGGTCTACGACGTCATCAGCAAGATCAAAACGTGATTTCCCGCCGTCTCCTCTATCTCGACACCCAGCGCCTGACCGCCTATGCCTGGCGCCAGGGTAAGCTGAGCGCTGAAGGCGTGTTCGAGATACGCGCCGAGGAATATAAGCGCTTCACCGATTACCTGCGCAAACATCCGAACAGCCAGTTCCGGATACTGGCCAACGTCGCCGAGGAAGGCCACGAGCTCGAAACGATCCCTTTCCTGCAGGGCGCTGATCGCAAGGCGCTGATCACTCGCAAGCTGGGCCAGCATTTTCTCGGTTCGCCACTGGCCACGGCGATTTCGCTCGGTTACGAAAAAGACAAGCGCAAGAACGAAAAGCTGCTGCTCACGGCGCTGACCAATCCAGCCCATTTCGAACCCTGGCTAAAGTGCCTGGAAGAAGCCGGTGCGGCGCTGGCCGGTATCTATACCGTCGCTCAAATGGGCAGCCAGTTGTTGCAGAAGCTGGGCAAGCCGAAGGCGCGCGCGCTGCTTCTGACCTTTCAGGACCATTCGATTCGCGAAAGCTACCTGGTCGACGGCCAGCCACTGTTTTCGCGCATGACGCCACTGTTCGACAGCAGCATCGCCGGCATCGCCTCACGCTTCGCGACCGAAGCCGCCAAGCTCTACCAGTATCTGGACGGGCAGCGCCATATCGGGCGCAACGACACACTGCCGGTCTATGTTCTGACCCACCCGCAAGCGATGGCGGCGGTTCGCCACGCCTGCATCGATTCGTCCAACCTCAGTTTCGAGATTGTCGACAGCCATCAGGCGGCGAAAAAAATCGACCTCAAGACCTTGCCGGGCGACAGCAGCAGCGAACTGCTGTACCTGCACCTGCTGGCCAGCGCACCGCCGCGTCAGCAGTTCGCCGGCGAGGCGCACCGCCACGACTACCGCGTCTCGCAAATTCGCTACGGTCTGCTCGGCCTCGGCGCCATCGCCCTGCTTGGCGGCGGCCTGTTCGCCGGCAAGCAACTCTACGACACCTGGAGCCTGCGCCAGGAAACCCGGGCCCTGGTCGCCAGCGAAGCGGACCTGAACTGGCGATACCGGGAAATCTCGGCGACCTTTCCGCAACTCGGCATTGACAACGAAACCCTGCGCCGTGTCACCGATCGCCAGAGCGACCTGTTGAAGCAGCAACGCCTGCCCGACGACGCGCTGCGCATGGTCAGCCGCGCCCTCGACGAGGCACCGAACGTGCATCTCGAAACCATCGACTGGTCCTTCGGCAACCCGGCCCCGGCCGCTGGCCAGCAGGCACCGGGCAAGGTTGGCGTGCTGCCGGCCGGCGACCGTGAGACGATCATGCTGCGCGGCCAGATTCGCCTGGCGCCGACAGCGACCGCCCGGCAAACACTGGCCACCTTCGAGCATTTTGTCGAACTTTTGCGAGTCGACCGCAACAATGATGTCAGCATCGTTCAGCAACCGTTCGACATCGAATCGGGCCGCGCCCTGCGCGGTGGCGATGCCGACAGCGAAGGCACGCAGCCGCGCCAGTTCGCAGTGCAGATCGTGCGGAAAACAACATCATGAAATTCGCATCTCGCGACCTCAAGAAAATCCAGTGGGTGGCGCTGCTCGCCGTGCTGCTGATCGGTCTCGCCGTCGCTGCCGGCCTATGGACCAGCAGCGGCGCGCGCAAGGCTTTGGTCGAACGCGACGCCGCCGCCGCCCGCAAGCTGGAGATTGAAAAGCGCCTGTCCCGAGTACGCACCGAAGAACAGGAAATCAAGACGCGAACGCAAAATTATCAGTACATGGAAAATGCCGGCATCACCGGCCCGGAAAAACGCCTGGACTGGACCGAACTGTTGCGCGACCTGCAGCACCAGTTGCGCTTGCCCGGCATGACTTATGAATTCGGGCCGCAGATTCCGCTGGAAAGCACGACCGACGCGGGATATGCCTATCACGGCAGTCAGTTGAAGATTCAGCTGCGCCTGCTGCACGAAGAGGATCTGCTAAATTTCATCACCCGCCTGCAACAGGAAGCCAAGGCCATGGTTCTCGTGCGCGGCTGCAAAATTGCCCGCCTGCCGGCGGCGAATTCGACCGGTGGCAGCGCCCAGTTAAGCGCCGAATGCACGATGGAATGGATCACGCTGCGCCGTGCCAGCGGAGTCCGGTCGTCATGAAGCATTATCTGTCCGCCCTGCTTCTGGCACTCGTCGTCCTGCCCGCCTGGCCGCAGGACGAACCGCTCGGCCGCCTGTTCATGACCCCGCAACAGCGCAGCACCCTTGATCGCCAGCGCCTGCTCGGACAACACCCGACCAACAACGTGGACAGCGAAGCGAGCTTCACCTTCGATGGTGAAGTCCGGCGCAGCAGCGGCAAGAATACGCGCTGGATCAACGGTGAGCCGCAAACGGCAACAACCCGCCCCGCCATCCCGCCCGGCGACAGCTTCCACCCCGCGACTGGCGAACACGAGAGCGTACTCGGCGACGGCCGGATCGTCATTCAACACAAAACCTCCAAACCATGAAGCGCGAGGCGCGCCGCATCCGGAACCAGTCGGGCATCGCGCTGATCGCCCTGCTCGTCCTGCTGATCATGGCCGGCACCTATGCCTTTTACCGCTATGCCAATATTGGATTCAGTTCCAGCCAGCGGGATGCCAAGGTTTCCGCTACCTTGGCCCGCGCCAAGGAAGCTCTGATCGCCCGCGCAGTCACCGATGCCAACCGGCCTGGGAGCCTGCCCTGCCCCGACGTCACCGGCGACGGCAAATCAGCCATGTTCACGCTGACCCAATGTCCCGCCTATACCGGCTGGCTGCCATGGGTCACGCTGGATCTGCCTGAACTCACTGACGACACCGGCACCCGCCTGTGGTATGCGCTGTCCCCCGCCCTGCGCGATGATGACAGCGCCCAACCGATCAACAGCGATACCGCGCTTACCCTGAGGATCAACGGCGGCGGTGAGATTGCCGTCGTCATCATTGCCCCACGCGGCGCTCTACCCGGGCAGACGCGCCCTTCGAACAATGCCGCCGACTACCTGGAGGGCGACAACGCCAACGGCGATGACAATTTTGTCAGCGGCCAATCCTCGCCAAGCTTCAACGATATGGTGGTGACAATTACCCGCCAAGAATTGATGGCAGCCGTCGACAAGCGAGTCGCCAACGAGGTCAGGGCTTGCCTCGAAGAACACGCCTCAAACACCTTGGAAAACCCTGCTCAAACTTACCCCTGGCCGGCGCCACTGGCGAATAATACCTTCAAGGGTACGGCCCAAACACTGTTCGGCATGATTCCCGCCACTCAGCCCGGGGGAAATCCGGATATGGACCTCAAGCAATCGATCAATGATCTGACTTCCGCACAAAACACGCTAACGACCGCTTGGGCAAATAGCGACCTTGCTGCCGCCCAGCAAGCGCTGGCGACCATCAACGAAATTGCCGCCAACGCGCGGGTGCAATTCGACCGTCTGTTCCTCGTTGCAGAAGCTCTCTACCAGAGCGCGGCAGCAGCCGATACAGTGTTCAGCCAGCTCGGGAGCGCGCCGGACAGTAACGCCATTGCGGCGGCAAAGCCCTTGCTCTCTGCCTTTCAGAGTGCTTTGGCCGACAGCGGGATCGACCCGTTTCTCGCCGAACTCACCGATCAAAATCAAACGCTCGCCCAAAAGATCAACGATGCCGTCAACACGCCGTCGAATACCAGCTTCGGAGCGCTCCAGACCCAGATCAACAACATCTTCCGGAGAAAAATATACGCTTACAGCTTCACCCCCAACCCTGATATTTCGCAGGCAATCAGCACAGCCAACTTGATCGCCATCGACGCAATCAGCAAGGCTACCGTTGCAAAAAACCTGTCCGACTACACCACCGAACCGAACATTACGCTGGCCAACCAGGCAATCAGCCGGGCCAATGACCTGTTTAACGCCAATACGGCAATCTACAACACGATCCTTGCCTCGCGCGTCAACGTTGATGCCAGCGAAATCCGCTATCTCGCACAGCGACTGGGAATATTACTGGCTGCCTATTCCGCAGCCCCGGATACGAACTCCCTGGACGAACTTGCCGTAGCGCTGAACAGCACCATTCAGTCGGTCACCGCAATCTCGACGGGATCGACCACCGTACTTGCCGCGAAGGCTGCCGCCGTTGGCGCACTCAACGCGACACTACCACCGGACACCAATACGGTCGTCAACCTTACCAACGTGGCGATCACCCGCACCGATGCGCTCGCAACAGCCATCGAGAACAACGGTGACAACGTCTTGCTCGAAACGCTCAAAATCGCCGATTCGCGACTCGCGCAGGCCATCTCGGGATCTCTGGATGCCGCGACTCTGAAAAACACTGTCGATGGCATCGACTACTGGGCAACGCAGACCGCAACCTACGCTAACGACATCGCCCGCAAAGCCCGGAAACGGGTAAATATCCTGACTGTTAACGACAGCAGCACCTCGGCATACACAAGATCCGGGCAACTCCTTGATAGCCTCGATGGCTCCACGGGATCGATCGTGCTCCTGAACGACTACCTCCAGACCCCCGGCGATATTGCCAAAGCAACTGCTGCACAAGCGGCCGTCAATGCAACTCAGGCGGCACTTAGCAACACGATCAGTAGCGCATCAACGCTGGAAGGCATCCTGGAAAGCGGAACCGCCCAGGCAGCCACAGTGACGCAGTGGTACGGCAATGCCTGCGCCTTCCTGCGGCCAGCAAGCGGAACCCCTTCCTGGTGGGCAGCCAACAAGTGGGCCAACACCACGTTCTATCAGATCAGCGACCGGGTGCGCACGGCCATAGGTAAGCTTACCGTCAATGGAAGTGGCGCGTATCGCGTGGTGGCGATCAGCGCGGGACGGGCAATCGGCACCCAGAACCGCGCCACGCGAACTACCGCCAACTTTCTTGAAGTCATCAATGCCGATGCTTCGCGTGACGGGGATGCCAAGACACCGATCAGTGTATTTTCGAATTCCCCGGTATCGGATATATTCAACGACCGGCTCGCCTACTGATCCGCCAAGGTACCACGCATCTTGCATCGTTCCACGCCACCGCACCGCAACAACGGCTTCTCGCTGGTCGAACTGGCCATCGTGCTGGTCATCGTCGCGCTGTTAACCAGCGGACTGCTGCTCGGCATTTCCGCCCAGCGCAATGCCGCCGAAAATACCGATGCCCGGCGACAGTTGGAGAACATCCACGAGGCGCTGCTCGGGTTTGCCATGGCCAACGGCCGCCTGCCCTGCCCGGCCGACCCCGCGCTGACCAGCGCCGACGCCACGGTTGGAACCGAGGATCGGCTTAATGCTAACTCGGCATGCAACCGAATCTATGGCGTCGTCCCTTGGGTCACGCTCGGCCTGCCCGAAACTGACCCTTGGGGCCGGCACTTCACTTATTTCGCGAATGCCAGTTTCACCGCGCCGCTCCCGCCTGGCGCGCAGTCCAGCTTCACCCTGGGCACGACGGGCAACGCCAACGTCAAGGACGGCGCGGGCAGCGCCAACAACATCGCTTCCAGCTTACCTGCGGTCATCGTCAGTCATGGTAGCAACGGGGTCGGTACGTCGGGCGACGAACAGGAAAACGCGAACTCGACGCTGACCTTTGTCTCACGAACGCCAGGCAACGACTTCGACGATCTTGTTGCCTGGATCGTACCGAGCATACTCAATGCCCGGATGGTCGCCGCCGGCCGGCTACCGTAACGAACTAAGCCGCTTCTTCCTTCGGGTCGCGCGCCATCAGCAGTTCGAGCGCCTCGCTGGCGCTGACGCGGCCATCGAGTACGGCGGCGATGACCTTGGAAATCGGCATGTCGACCTCCAGTTCGCCGGCCAGGCGCACCACTTCGCGCGCGGTATAGACGCCTTCGGCGACATGGCCGAGTTCTTCGAGAATCTGCGGCAGCGACTTGTTCTGGGCGAGCGCTAGGCCAACGCGGCGGTTGCGCGACAGGTCGCCGGTGCAGGTCAGGATCAGGTCACCCATGCCGGCGAGGCCCATGAAGGTGTCACGATGCGCGCCGAGCGCCACGCCGAGGCGGGCGATTTCCGCCAGTCCGCGTGTCATCAGCGCGGCACGTGAGTTGAGTCCGAGCCCGAGCCCGTCACAGACGCCGGTGGCGATGGCCAGCACGTTCTTAACTGCCCCGCCGACCTCGACGCCGACCAGATCGTCATTGGCATAAACACGCAGGCGCCGGGAATGCAATTGCCGTGCAGTATCCACGGCGAACTGGTGATCGTTGGCCGCCAGCGTCACGGCAGTCGGCTGTCCGGCGGCGACTTCCTCGGCAAAGCTCGGCCCGGACAAGGCACCGCAGACGGCGTTCGCCCCCAGCACCTCGGCAACCACCTGATGTGGCAGCTTGCCAGTATCCGCTTCAAACCCCTTGCACACCCACAGTACTGGCAGCGCGCTATTCAAGGCCTTCAAACGCTCCAGGGTCGGACGCAGGCCGGCGATCGGCGTGGCAATGACCAGCAGGTCGGCGCCGGCGATGGCCACGGAAAAATCGGTTTCGACGCGAACGCTTTCGGGCAGCTTGTGGCCGGGAAGGAAGCGGTGATTTTCGCGGGTATTTCGGAGGTCGACCGCAACATCGTCTTCACGCGACCACAGCGTCACCTCGTTCTTGCCGGCAAAAGCGATGGCCAGCGCGGTTCCCCACGCCCCGGCCCCGAGCAGGGTGATCCTCACAGCCCCCAGACCTGCGTCGTGCGTACGTAGCCGGTCGTTCCATCACGGTGATGCACCTTGACCCATCCTGCCGCAGCCGGTTCGACGAAATCGACGACCACCCATTTGTCGAGTTCGGTGAGCACTTTTGCTTCAGGCTTGTCGGACTGGCGGACCTCGGCACGCGGCGCAGTGACCAGCAGCGTGCGGCGCTCGCCAAGCTGGCTGGCTTCGATCCAGGCCAGCGTGCCTTCGGCGTCGCGAACCTTGACCCAGCCTTCGAGGCGGACCACGGCCTCGACTGGAGTCTGCGACCGGATCAGATAGAGTTTTTTACCTTGTTGCGAGGGCGAGTCGTAAAGAATCGCCACCGGCGCTTCGACCGAGCGGAAGTCAATGGCCTGCGCTGCGCCGGCGGCGCCGATCAGAGCCAGGGAGGCAAGCGCCTGACGCCACATCACCATGGGCTACTGAATCGGAACTTCGGTCGGGGCCGGCGCCTGCTCTTGCAGGCGCTGCATGTACATGGCCTCGAAATTGACCGGCTGTAGCACGACCGGCGCGAAGCCGGCACGGGTCACCGCGTCGGAAACCGTCTCGCGGGCATAGGGGAACAGGATATTCGGGCAGGCCACGGCAATCAGCGGTTCGATCTGCTCGTTGGGCACGTTCATGATGCGGAAAATGCCGGCCTGGCCGACTTCGACCAGAAATACCGTCTTTTCGCCCATCCTGGCGGTCACCGTGGCAGTCAGCAGCACTTCATAAGCACCATCGCCAAGACCGCGGCCGGTGGAACTGAGCTGAATCTCGACCTGCGGCGCCTCGCGCTCGAGGTAGATTTCCGGTGCGTTGGGCACTTCTACGGAAAGGTCCTTGACGTAGAGCTTTTCAATACCGAAAACCGGCTGTTCGTTTTGTTCCATGATTCTCTTTCAGTTGATGATCGGTTTCAGGCGCTTTCGAGCAGTGGCATCAGCCTGCCCGCCTTGTCAATCGCGATCAGGTCGTCACAACCGCCGACATGGGTTTCGCCGATGAAAATTTGCGGCACAGTGCGACGTTGCGTCTTCTGCATCATCTCGTCACGGCGCTGCGGGTCAAGGTCGATGCGCACTTCCTCGATCTCGCTGACGCCGCGCGCCTTGAGCAATTGTTTGGCGCGAATGCAGTAGGGGCAAACCGCCGTGGTGTACATCAACACTTGGGCACTCATTTGTTGCGAGTTCCTTTCTTGATCGGATAACCGGCACCGACCCAGGCATCGATACCGCCGGCCAGATTGTGCACGTTGTCGAAGCCAAGTTTCTTCAACTGGCCGCAAGCCCGCGACGAACGCATCCCGGAAGCGCAGCAGACGATCACCGGCTTGCCCTTGAATTTCTCGATTTCACCGACCCGGTCAGCCAATTTGGAGAGCGGGATATGACGGGCATCTGGCAGATGACCGTTGGCGAATTCATCGGTCTCGCGGACATCGACGACATGGGCGTCCTCGCGATTGATCAGCAGCGTGGCTTCGACAGGATTGACCCCGTTTACCCCGGCGCCCCCGAACAGCTGCCAGAGCAAGGCACCGCCGCTCATGACGACAAGGCCGATAAGCAGGATGTTCTGGTTGATGAACTCCAACGGCACTAGCTGCCCTCCACGTTACAAAACACGTCGCGCATCAGCGCGACGAGTTGCAGAGTGCGCGGATCGGTCACCCGGTAGAAAACGCGATTGGCGTCCTTGCGCGTCTGCAGCACACCCTTTTCACGGAGAATCGCCAAGTGTTGCGAAATATTGCTCTGCGACGTGCCAACGGCATCGACGATCTGCTGCACGCAGGCCTCCTCGTCGCCGATCACACAGAGGATTTTGAGGCGCAGCGGATGTGCGATGGCCTTGAGCGAACGCGCTGCCAGCTCGATGTGTTCCTGTTTATCGATCAGGCTGAAGGAAGGTGGGTTCAAGATAAAAACCTCGTTATCGGTAAACTTATAATTATAAAATAAGCTTTCATGTTTCGCAGGCTTTAATCGCTATGCTCGGGGCGAAACAGAACTTTATATTTCACAAGCCATTGTCCAAAAAGCCGGAAAGCTGCACTCGAAAAAACCCCAAACGCCTTGCGACTGTTCTGTTCGCTGCCGTTTTGGCGGGCGCGCCGGTCTCTGTGGCCCAGGCTGCGAAAGCCAAGGCGCCTCCGGCGACGCCCGAGATCGCCGAAAAGCAGGCTGACCTCGGCGAACTGCGCAGCCGGATCGACAGCCTGCGCAAGGAACTCGATACCAGCGAAGAAAACAAGGCCGACGCCGGCGACCGACTGCGCGAATCCGAGCGCCAGATTTCCCGCCTGCAACGCGAACTGCACGAACTGGGCGAACAGCGCGGTCAACTGCAAAAAAGACTGCAAAACCTCGATCAGCAATCGAAAGAACTTTCGGCGACGCTGGTCCAGCAGCAGAAGCAGCTCGAAAAGCTGCTCTATCAGCAGTATTTGCGCGGCAGCCCGGATTCACTCCAGCTCCTGCTCAACGGCAACGACCCGAACCAGCTGACGCGCGACCTGCACTATCTATCGACGATTGCCGCCAGCCGCGCCGAACTGATGAGTGAAATCAGCGCGACGCTGGACAAAAAAAAGGCACTGGCTGCCGATACCAAGGAACAGGTACAGAAACTACACGGCGTCGAGGCGGAACAGCAGCAACGTCATGGCGAACTTGACAAGCAGCGCCAGGAACGCAAGGCGCTTTATGCCGATGTCTCGGAAAAAGTCCGTGCTCAGCGCAAGGAAATCGGCAACCTGAAGCAAAATGAAAAGCAACTGACCCAACTGATCGACCGCCTGTCGGCAATTCTCGCCGCCCAGGCCGCGCGCGCTGCCGAAGCTGCGCGGGCCGCCGAGGCGGCGCGTCAGGCCGAAGCTGCCCGGAAAAAGGAGCGCGAACGGCAACAAGCCCAGGAAAGTGAGCGCACCACCGGCCTCAGCGACGAAGAACGAACGCTGGAGCCGCCGAAGGCTGACGAACCTGTCCGGCGCAAACCTGTCGAAGTGGATAACCATTATGAGCCGGCGGCCAACGACGGCAGCTTCCCGCGCCTCAAAGGGCAACTGCGCCTGCCAGTGCGTGGCAGCGTGGCTGGGCATTTCGGCACGCCAAGGGAGGGCGGCGGCACCTGGCGCGGCCTGTTCATCAAGGCCGGTCCGGGCAGCGACGTCAAGGCCATCGCCAGCGGACGGGTGGTGTTTGCAGAATGGATGCGCGGCTTCGGCAATCTGATGATCGTCGATCACGGCGATTCATATCTTTCGATTTACGGCAACAACGATTCGCTGCTCAGGCAGGTCGGGCAAGCGGTCAAGGGCGGAGAAACGGTGGCCACCGTGGGCAATAGCGGGGGCAATCCGGAATCCGGTTTATACTTCGAGCTCCGTCACAAGGGGCAACCGATCGACCCGATGAAATGGGCTAGTTTGAAATGAGCAAAGTGAAAACAATCAGCATGGTACTGGGCGGCTTCGTCGCCGGCGCACTGATCAGCCTGCACGTCCCGGCACTTGCCGAAAAGGACGCCAAGGCCGGTCTTCCGATCGACGAGTTGCGTACCTTTGCTGAGGTCTATAGCGCCATCAAGCAGGGCTATGTCGAACCGGTCGAAGACAAGACGATGATCAACAACGCCATCTCCGGCATGTTGTCCAATCTTGACCCGCACTCTTCCTACCTCGATGCCGACGCCTTCAAGGATCTGCAGGTCGGCACCCAGGGAGAATTCGGCGGACTCGGCATCGAGGTCGGCATGGAAGATGGATTGGTCAAGGTCGTTTCGCCGATCGAGGACACGCCCGCCTACCGCGCCGGCGTCAAGTCGGGCGACCTGATCTTCAAGCTCGACGACACCCCGGTCAAGGGCCTGACGCTCAATGAAGCCGTCAAGAAGATGCGCGGCAAGCCGAAGACGCCGATTCGCATCTCGATTCTGCGCAAGGGTGAAACCAAACCGATCGAAATCACGCTGGTCCGTGAAGTAATCAAGGTCCAGAGCGTCAAATCCAAAATGATCGAACCCGGTTTCGGCTGGGTGCGCATCACCCAGTTCCAGGAAAACACCGTTGCCGACCTCGCCAAGGCCCTTTCCGGACTTTACAAGGACGCCGACCTGCAAGGCCTGGTACTCGATCTGCGCAATGATCCGGGTGGCCTGTTGAACAGTGCGATCGGCGTCGCCGCCGCCTTCCTGCCAGCCGACGTCAAGGTCGTGTCTACCGATGGCCGGACGGCGGACGCCAAGCAGGAATTTCTCGCCCGCCCGCACGATTACCTGCGCGGGACGCGCGAAGATCCGCTCAAGAACATGCCGATCAGGGCCAAGACGGTACCGATCGTCGTGCTGGTCAACAGCGGCTCGGCCTCGGCTTCGGAAATCGTCGCCGGCGCCCTGCAGGACCACAAGCGCGCCATCATCCTCGGCACCCAGACTTTCGGCAAAGGCTCGGTTCAGTCGGTCGTCCCGCTGCCTGGCAATTCGGCGATCAAGCTGACCACCGCCCGCTATTACACCCCCGACGGCCGCTCGATCCAGGCCAAGGGTATCGTCCCGGACATCATCGTCGAAGAAACGCCGAACGGCAACGGCAACAGCCTGCGCATTCGCGAAGCCGACCTCGATCGCCATCTGCTGAACGACCGCGAAAAGGAAGGCACCAAGGAAACGCAAAAGCCACAGGCCAAGCCGGCGACGACGCCAGCCAAGGAGAAAAACGGCAAGGACAGGAATGGCAAGGATGAAGCCGACGACGAGCCAATGACACGCCTGGAATACGGCAGCAAGAGCGACCACCAGTTCCAGCAGGCTCTCAATCTGCTCAAGGGCTTGCAGATCATGCAGCAACCCAGGTCACAGTAACATTGCTTTACCGGGAGGAATGATGAATACGGGAGACCTCAAGAAGAAGCGCGAAATCGTTTTTTCCAAGTTCCCGCCCGGCCAGGTTCCCGAAGCCGCAGACGACCTGACGCACCTCGACGAAATCGAAGTCCAGCCGAAAATCGAGAAGCGCGCCGTCGGGGTCAGCTACGATCTATCGGCGCACACGTTGCGCGAACTCGACGACCATCTCGTCGACCGCGGCTACCATCTCGACAACACGCTGATGACCAAACTGACGCGCGCATTGATCTATTACGTCGAGGACACGCAGCGGCACAACATGGCGGCCCCCGAGAAGCGTCTCAAGCGTTCGGAGCAGGAAGCCTATGTCCACGCCTGGGAACACCGCCCACACGGCGATCACGATGACACCCCGCCGGAGTGGCGCGAATACAAGTGACTGACGAGCAGCTCCTGCGCTACAGCCGGCACATCCTGCTTGACGCGCTGGGCATCGAGGGTCAGGAACGGATTCTTGCCGCCCATGCGCTGATCATCGGCGCCGGCGGCCTCGGCTCACCGGCCGCTCTCTACCTTGCCTCGGCAGGTATCGGCAGGATCACGCTGGTCGATGACGACACCGTCGATTTCACCAACCTGCAGCGCCAGATTCTGCACACCCAGGCCCGCGTCGGCATGGCCAAGGCCGAATCGGGCCGCCAGGCACTGGCGGCGGTCAACCCGGAAATCAACATTGTTCCAATGCAGGAAAGGCTGGCCGGCGCCGCGCTCGAGGCGCTGGTAGCAAGCGCCGATGTCGTCCTCGACTGCACCGACAACTTCGCCACCCGGCACGCCATCAACCGCGCCTGCGTGCATCACCGGAAACCGCTGGTATCCGGTGCGGCGATCCGTTTCGACGGCCAGGTCAGCGTATACGACCTGTCACGCGACGATTCGCCCTGCTATCACTGCCTGTTTCCGGAAGGTGAGGATGTCGAGGAAGTGCGCTGCGCGGTAATGGGCGTCTTTGCGCCGCTGACCGGCATCATCGGCACCACGCAGGCGGCCGAGGCCCTGAAGCTGGTCGCCGGCATCGGTGAAACACTGACCGGCCGCCTGCTCCTGCTCGACAGTCTGGACATGGAATGGCGCAGCGTCAAGTTCGCGAAGGACGCCGGTTGCGCGGTCTGTGGCCCTAACGGAGACGGGCGATCAGGCGAATATCTTCACCGATCTGGCGCAGATCGTGAATCCGCAGCCGGCGCTTGTCGTCCAGCGTCGTCAGTTCGGGCAGGTTGAACAGACCGCTGGCCGCGTGGCCGATCAGGCAGGGCGCCAGATAGAGCAGCAGTTCGTCGACCAAGCCTTCGCGCAACAACGATCCGTTAAGCTTGAACCCGGCCTCGACGTGCACTTCGTTGATGCCGCGCCGGGCGAGCAATTCGAGCAGGGCTTTCAGGTCAACCTTGCCGGCCGGATTCGGCAAAATTTCGACGAAATTTCCGGTCGACCGCAACAATGCCACTTTTTCTGCATTTTTGACGGCACCGACCACCAACGCCCCCCCACCCTGCAGGATGCGCGATGTCAGCGGTATCTCGAGTTGGCTGTCGACCACCACCCGCAGCGGTTGCCGGCTGGTTTCGACGTCGCGCACCGACAATAGCGGGTTGTCGTCACGCACCGTACCGATGCCGGTCAGAACGGCGCAGGCGCGGGCGCGCCAGCGATGGCCGTCGCGCCGTGCATCCGGCCCGGTGATCCACTGGCTGACACCGTTGTTGAGTGCCGTCTTGCCATCCAGGCTGGCCGCCGCTTTCAGGCGCAACCACGGGCGGCCGCGCGTCATGCGCGAGACGAAGCCGATGTTCAGTTCGCGCGCTTCGCTTTCCAGCAGCCCGCTCGCCGTTGCGATGCCGGCGACCTGCAGCAGGGCAAGCCCCTGACCGGCGACCAGCGGGTTGGGATCACCCATCGCCGCCACCACGCGCGAAACGCCGGCGGCGATCAGCGCCTCGGCGCACGGCGGTGTGCGGCCATGATGGCTGCACGGTTCCAGCGTCACGTAGGCGGTCGCGCCGCGCGCCCGGTCGCCGGCGGCGCGCAGGGCATTGACCTCGGCATGCGGTTCGCCGGCTTTCTCGTGCCAGCCTTCGCCAACCACCTCGCCATCGCGAACCAGAACGCAGCCGACCCGCGGATTGGGCGAGGCCGTCCACAGGCCACGTTCGGCCAGTTGCAGCGCGCGTGCCATCATGCCGTGGTCGACGGCGGAAAATTTCATTTTTTGCGGCTGGTCGGGGAAACTTCGCGGATCGCCCGGGAAAAGGCATCCACGTCTTCAAAGTTGCGATAAACCGAGGCGAAACGAATGTAGGCCACTTTGTCGAGTTTCTTCAGTTCGCGCATGACCAGTTCGCCAAGTTGCTGCGTGCTGACCTCACGTTCGCCCGCGCTGAGCAGCATCTCCTCGATAGCGTCCACCGCGGCATCGACTGATGCCATCGACACCGGCCGCTTGCGCAAGGCAAGTTCGAGGCTGGCGCGCAACTTGTCGCGGCTGAACTCGGTGCGCAGTCCGTTTTTCTTGACCACCTGCGGCAACTGAATTTCCGCCCGTTCGTAGGTCGTGAAGCGCTTGTCGCAACGGTTGCACTTGCGGCGGCGGCGAACGACATCGCCCTCTTCATTCAGGCGGGTATCGGCAACAGCCGTATCCTCGGCACTGCAGAAGGGGCATTTCACCGCCGCTCAGGCTCCGTAAACCGGGAATTTCGCGCACAGTGCCGCGACTTTTTCCCTGACTTGTGCGGCAACCGCTTCGTCGTTCGGTGCGTCAAGAATATCGGCGACCAGATGGGCAACCACCTCGGCTTCGATTTCGGTAAAGCCGCGCGTCGTCATCGCCGGCGAACCGATGCGGATGCCGGAGGTGACGAACGGCTTCTGTGGGTCGTTCGGGATGCCGTTCTTGTTGACCGTGATGTGGGCACGACCGAGCGCCGCCTCGGCATCCTTGCCGGTGATGTTCTTGGCCCGCAGGTCGAGCAGGAAGACATGGCTTTCGGTGCGCCCCGACACCACGCGCAGGCCGCGCTCCTCGCCGAGTACCTTGGCCATGACGCGGGCGTTGGCGATAACCTGTTCCTGATAGCGGCGGAAGCCCGGCGTCGCCGCTTCCTTGAAGGCCGTCGCCTTGGCGGCGATGACATGCATCAGCGGACCGCCCTGGAGGCCAGGGAAGATGGCGGAGTTGATCGCCTTCTCGTGCTCGGCTTTCATCAGCACGACACCACCGCGCGGGCCGCGCAGTGTCTTGTGCGTGGTCGAAGTGACGACATCGGCGAACGGAACAGGATTCGGGTAGAAGCCTGCGGCGATCAGGCCGGCGTAGTGCGCCATGTCGACCATGAAGATGGCACCGATTTCCTTGGCCACCTTGGCGAAGCGTTCGAAGTCGATACGCAGCGCGTAGGCCGAGGCGCCGGCGATGATCAGGCGCGGCTTGTGCTCGCGGGCCAGCGCTTCCATCCTGTCGTAGTCGATCTCTTCCTTTTCGTTGAGACCGTAGGAGACGACGTTGAACCACTTGCCGGACATGTTGAGTGCCATGCCGTGGGTCAGGTGACCGCCTTCGGCCAGGCTCATGCCCATGATCGTGTCGCCGGGCTTGCAGAAGGCCATCAGCACCGCCTGATTGGCCTGCGAGCCGGAGTTTGCCTGGACATTGGCAGCTTCGGCGCCGAACAGTTTCTTGAGGCGGTCGATGGCCAGCTGCTCGGCGACGTCGACGTATTCGCAGCCACCGTAGTAGCGCTTGCCGGGATAGCCTTCGGCATATTTGTTGGTGAGCTGGGAGCCTTGCGCCTCCATGACCGCCTGGCTCACGTAGTTTTCGGACGCGATCAGTTCGATATGGTCTTCCTGACGCTGGACCTCGGCCTGCATGGCCTGCCAGAGTTCAGGGTCAACTTTTGCCAGGGTGTCTTTCGCGGAAAACATGGGAATGCCTCAAGCCATTGAAAAGGAGCGGAATTTTATCACGAGGGAAGCTCGTCAAGGGCGCCGTCTTGGAGATGCCCGGTTTCGCCCCAGGTTTCCAGGCGCCAGGCACCGTCGACAACGGCGATCCAGTTGATGCCTGCATTGGGAATCAGGAAATCGCGCGGCGTTTCGAGCGGGTGTCCACGTACGAAGCGATTGACGATATCGAGCACGCCGCCGTGCGAAACGACGACGACATTTTGCCCCGGATGCGCGGCGGCGATTTCCACGAGCTTGCCGGAGACCCGAGCGAACAAGGCCTTCAGGCTTTCGCCATGACCATAACCATAATCGGTATCGCGCGCCTCGAAACAGGCATAAGCCTCGGGATGCCGCGCCTTGGCCTCGGCATAGGTCAAGCCTTCGAAGATGCCGTAGCAGCGCTCGCGCATTTCGGGCACGGCAACCGGCGCCAGTCCGACGGCAGCAGCAATCGCTTGCGCAGTCACCCAGGCGCGCGTCAGATCGCTGCCATAAACCGCCGCAATCCCGGCGTCGCGCAACGATTTCCCGGCCAGCGCAGCCTGGCGCAATCCGGTATTATTCAGCCCAATGTCGATATGGCCCTGAATGCGCCGTTCGGTGTTCCACTCGGTTTCACCATGGCGCACCATGCAGATGCGGGTATTAGGGATTTCCACCATAGGCGATCAAGAACCTTTGCTGTA
>Ga0209507_1000663_pt1 | contig 34415 bp, 33 predicted proteins | sample AD_UKC028_MetaG_FD_184414 | JGI IMG/M metagenome (GOLD analysis project Ga0209507, IMG submission 184414) | Active sludge microbial communities of municipal wastewater-treating anaerobic digesters from USA - AD_UKC028_MetaG (SPAdes) (version 2) | ecosystem: Engineered > Bioreactor > Anaerobic >...
GGCCTTGTTCAGGCCCTGCAGCGCTCCGTAGTGCCTCTCGTTCAGGCGCCACGAGTTGTAAACCGGTATCCACATCAGGTCCATGCCGTCGAGCGTTATCCAGAGCGTGCGGATAGCCCTCTTCAGCACGGAGGTGAAAGCAACGTCAAATATAAATCCTTCCTTCTTCAGCACCTCGCCGGCCTTTTTGGCTTCCGCAAGGCCTTTTTCGGAAAGGTCTACATCGGTCCATCCGGTGAAGCGGTTCTCCTTGTTCCAGGCGCTCTCTCCGTGGCGCAGTAATACTACTTTATACATTAGTTATCTCCTTTAAGGTTCCATGATAACTGCATCTGTAAGCGGTATCAACATTATATCACATCCTCAAATTCAACATCATCGAAATCGCCGCCGGCCTTCTCCACGTCCATGAAACGCTCGAGTATGCTGCCCTCCTGCAGGAAGCGCGAGACCTCCGTGAATATACTGCCCGAGTAACCGCCGGAGTAATTCTTCATCCAGCGCGCAGAGCGGTCTATCGCCGGCTTCAATAGTATCAGGTTCTCCTTCGCGCGGGTCGCCGCGACATAAAAGAGCCGCCTCTCCTCCTCGATGGCGTCCTTGTCGTCCATCGCCTGGTATGAGGGCATGTGCCCTTCGGCTACATATATAAGGAAGACGGTATGCCATTCGAGGCCCTTCGCCGAATGTATCGTCGAGAGCGTCATCGAGTGGTCGTGCCTGCCCTTGAGCCCGGCCTCGAGAATGCTCTTCTCGGGCGGCTCGAGGGCCATATCGGTCAGGAAAGATTCGAGCGACTTATACCTTCCGGCTATGCGTTCGAGCGAGTTCAGGTCGGGAGCCCTCTTGTGGTAATCGTCGTACTTTGCCTTCAACAGCGGCCCGTAATATTCGAGGAATCCTTTTATCAGCGCGCCCGGCTGGTGTTCCAGCGGCTTGACCCCCTTTAATATATCCATGAGGTCCGCGAGGTCCGGATGCTTCCTGAACGTCTCTTCGTCGAGGTCGAATCCCTGTTTCTTTTCTATTATCTGGGCCGTTATCCTTCCGGCGGTCTTCTCTCCTATTCCGCGCATCAGCATGAGGGCCCTGCGCCAGCTGACCTGGTCGTGCGGGTTATGCGCGATGCGCAGGTATGAGAGCACGTCCTTTATATGCGCCGCTTCGACAAACCTCTGACCGCCGTATTTCAGGAACGGGACATCATGATTGGCCAGCTCGATCTCGAGGTCGTTCGAGTGCCAGCCGGCGCGAAAGAGCACCGCTATGTCCTTGAGCCCGACCCCGTCTTCGACGAGCTCGAGTATCTTCTGCACGATATATTTCGACTGCACGTTCTCGTCGCGCGCCTCTACGAAGACCGGCGCCTTTCCCGCCCCCTTCTTCGTAAAGAGCGTCTTCTCGAACTTCTCCTCGGCGTTCCTGATGACCTCGTTAGTCAGGTCGAGTATCGGCTGGGTCGAGCGGTAGTTCTCCTCGAGCATTATCACCTTCGCGCCCTTGAAGACCTTCGGGAAATCAATTATGTTCTTGAAGTTCGCGCCGCGGAACGAATATATGCTCTGCGAATCGTCGCCGACGACCATCACGTTGCCGTGCCCGGACGCGAGCAGGCGGACGATCTCGGCCTGCAGCTTGTTCGTGTCCTGGTATTCGTCCACCATGATATATTTATACTGCCCTGATAATTTTTCGCGGACGTCCTTATGGTCATGCAGGAGTTTCTTCAGGAAGACGAGCAGGTCGTCGTAGTCCATCAGCGACTTCTCGCGCTTGTATTTTATATACCCGTCCTTTATCCTCTTGATCTCGCCTTCCCACTCGGCAAACTGCGGGTATTCGAGCGCGAGGACCGAACCGATATCCTCCGACTTGTTGACCGATTTCGATATGACGTCAAGCAGGGCGCCTTTGCGAGGGAACCTCTTTTCGAGGTGGCCGAGGCCGAGCTTCTCGCGGACGATATTGACCGCGTCTTCCGCGTCGGACTCGTCGGTTATCGTGAAGTTATTCGGGAAATCGATGAGTTTCGCGTATTTCCGCAGGACCATGTTCGCGAAAGAATGGAACGTGCCTCCCGCGACGCGCTCGCAACGGTCATCGAGCAGTTTCGCGGCACGGCGCAGCATCTCCTCGGAGGCCTTGCGCGTGAACGTAAGCAGCAGTATGTGGTCGGGCCTGACGCCCTTCTCCACAAGGTAGGCCACGCGGTATACGAGCGTGCGTGTCTTTCCGCTCCCTGCTCCCGCGATGACAAGGTAAGCCCCTTCGGTGGATTCCACGGCCTTCAACTGGGCGGGGTTCAGCTCTTTTTTATAATCTATCTTCATCCCTTGCCTTCTCTACTATCGACCGCTCGGAAGGATATGTCATTATCTTGAGCGCTTCTTTTACGGGAAGCCAGCGGACATCTTCAGCGTCTGTATCGTGGTCTTTCGTATCGCCGGAAATATATTTTACCAAATAAAATGTTACGGTCTTGTTGACTACGGCCTTTTCCTTCTCGAGCTTGAACGAATACCCGATCTTGCCTATCTCTTTTTCTATGGCCCCCGTCAGGCCCGTCTCTTCCTTTATCTCGCGCAATGCCGCCTGTTCGGGGGTCTCGGATTTCTCGATCTTACCTTTAGGAAGGCAAAACACTTTTCCCTGGCCCAGGGCCGAGCCACGGGTAAGGATGACTATCTCCGTACCGGAACCGGCCTTCCGGTATACTACGCCGCCAGCTGAATATTCAAGTTTTTCCATAAATAAAAAGGCCTCCTTCATTACCTCTGAGGTGAGCCGACAAAACTTCACCAAACCGGACAGCTTGAAACCGTCCGACCGTCGACATACTAGTCGAAGGCAATGAAGGAGGTCCGGGGAGATTTATTATTTCTTCTCTTTCTTTTCCTCCAAGGAGTCCCTTATCTCGCCGATCCCCGCGAGTAACGCGAGCAAACCGCCGAGCAAAAGCACCAGGACAAGTCCGGATTTCAGGAAGCCCACGATGTACTCTTCCCACCAACTGACGAGGCCTGCGACTCCGAGGATGATGGCGGCCAACCCGCCGATCACAGAGAGATATTTGCTCACCATCTACCTCCTAAAACGATCATTTCAAAAGAACCATAGTAATTATAGCACCCAAAAAGGCGTTGTCAAGAAATTTTATAACCTATTTTTCTCAGCAATTCCTTCCGCCATTTCACGCCGGCTTCGTCCTCGATCCCCTTCGGCCTCGAGCCGTCTATGACGCCGAGTATACCCCTGCCCTGCTCCGTTTCGGCGACCACGACCTCGACCGCGTTGGCGGTCGCGCAGAATATCCGGCAGACCTCCTGCACGTTCTTTATCGCGTTCAGTACGTTTATAGGGTAGGAGTCCTTCATTATTATGATGAAGCTGTGGCCCGCGCCGACCGCGAGCGCGTTCTTTTCGGCGAGCTCCTTGAGGCCTTCATCGGTGCCGGTCGAGCGGACAAGGCGCGCGCCGGAGGACTCACAGAACGCCATGCCGAACTTGACGCCGGGCACGGTGCCGGCCATCGCCTCGTGGATGTCCTCCACGGTCTTTATGAAATGTGACTGGCCGATTATTATATTGTACTCTTCCGGCTTCTCTATCTTTACTACCTTGGTTTCCATAAGGCGGCCCTCCTAACCTAATTTAGCGAGCTCTTCGGAGACCATCGCGCTGAGCATCCTGCCGTCAGCGGCTCCCTTGGCATCTTCTTTCGCGGCTTTCATGACCTTGCCCATGTCCGCGCGGCCTTTCGCCTCGGTCTTCTGTATCGCTGCCTTCACGATGACGATAAGCTCCTCCGCCGAGAGCATCTTCGGCATATACGACTCAAGTATCGCGAGCTCCGCTTTCTCCTTATCCGCGAGCTCGGGCCTGTTGCCCTTTGTAAAACCCTCTATCGAATCCTTGTGCTGCTTGATCTGCCTCGCGATAATCGATATCACGTCGCTCTCCTCGAGCTTCTCGGCCTTCTTCTCTATCTCGAGGTTCTTCATCGCCGCGCGCAGCATCCTCAGCGTCGAGACCTTCAGTTCGGCCTTCGCTTTCATGCCTTCCTTCAGGTCGGCGTCTATCCTCTCTACAAGCGTCATTTTGCGTGCTCCTTTTTATATGTGAACCTGCATATCCAGATGGATATCTCGTACAACACGATGAGCGGGACCGCCATCATGACCTGCGTGAACGCGTCCGGGGTCGGCGTCAGCACCGCCGCCGCCACGAATATCGCCAGTATAGCATATTTCCTGTTCCCGCTCAAAAACTGCGGGGATATTATCCCTAACTTCGACAGCAGGAAGACCGCCACCGGCAGCTCGAAGACAATGCCGAAGACGAGCAGCAGCATTATCACGAACGAGAGGTACTTCGATATTGATATGACCGGGACGACTTCCGGCCCCGGGAAATTTATCAGGAATTTCAGCGCCCACGGCAATACCGCGAAGAACGCGAACGCCGCGCCGCCGAGGAAGAGCGTCGCCGAGAACGGCATCGCCGCCAGGAAAGCCCCCCTCTCCCTGCCGGTAAGCCCGGGAGACACGAACGACCAGAGCTGAAAGAGCACGACGGGCGATGCGACTATGAGGCCCGTGAAGAACGCGAGCTTGCAGTATTCCATGAACGCCTCGACCGGAGAGAAGAATACGAGATGGTCCACCGGGGGTATCATCAGGAACGCGAGGATGTCCTGTATCTTCCAGAACGCGAGGCAGGAGCATACCGCTACCGCGGCCAGTGATATGATGATCCTGCGCCGGAGCTCATCGAGATGCCCCGCAAAGGTAAGGTCTTTACGCTCCATATTATGAAGGGGGATTATTCTTTCTTGGACTGCTGGGAGTCGTCGTCCTTCATGCCCTTCTTGAATTCCTGGATAGCTTTACCGATCGATTTGGCTATCTCCGGAAGGCGCGAGGCGCCGAAGACGAGCAGCAGGACAACGATAAGTACAGCCCATTCCGCCGGACCGATATTGAACATTATGGCCTCCGTGTTATCTGTGGAGATTATAACACGAACGGCGCTTGACGGGCTATATTATTCTAGCGCCTCAGCGCATGCCGCGGAGCTATCCGCGGCGCTTATATATGAACGGCAGGAACGCGCCGAACAAAATTAGCGTTGCCGGCTCGGGCACAGTGCAGTCCACGTCCAGGTAAGGCATATAGCCGGTCTCGGTCTCCCTCGCGTAGAAGGTATGCGCGCTCCCCGGCGATACGAGCGCTATCGAAGCTCCCAGGCCGGCCTGCGGCTGTATCAGCGATGTGACGTCCCAGGAATACCATCCGGCCGCGCTCCCGACGTTCATAACGCTGCCGAAGGCATCAAGGGCCGGCTGGTTATTCCACGCGAGCGTCCCTTCCGTCCATGACGTCCCGGTGGAATACGCGCTGATGTCCGCGGCCTGCGCGCCGTCTACGCCGTTATAGAGCCATAGCGTCGCCGAATTAACGGCCGGAAGTCCGGCGAGGTTGAACTTCAGGTAGCTGCGGGACTCCGTCCCCCCGCTGAATACGCCCGACCAGAGTTCGGAGTCGAGGTAGACGCTGTAGCCGTTGAAATTGGTGCCGGGCTCGGTGCTCAGTGTGGGAGAATCCGCCATAGGATAAAGCACTACGGCGCAGGAGACGCCGTGGATACAAAGGAGGGAAAACAAAACAATCGTCGCAAGCAGAACGTTTTTCATCTCATCCCTTTCTGCCCCCAACGATAGGATTATACCACGTAAAACGGCTATATCAAGCGCTTTTTGGGCCTTATTTGAAGCGGTTATCTATCCAGTCCGGCACGGGGGTTTCGAGGGCATTCGGGTAGGCATGGCCCTTGCCTTTGTTGACATGGACCTTTACGTCGTAGCCGCAACGTTTAAGGATTTCTTCCTCTTTATACAGTTCCTCAAGCGGGAAGTACGGGTCTTTCTCCCCGTGCAGGATATAAACGGGTATCTTCTTCGTATTGGGCCTCCACGGGAAACCGTCCAAATACGAGGAATTGCCGCTGCATGGGGCGATTGCCGAAAATACCTCCGGATATGTCAGGCCCATCATGTAACTTTGCCTGGCCCCTTTAGAATTCCCGACCAACACGACCCTTGACCCGTCAATACGGTAGGTCGACCTGGTCTCCTTGACGACATCAAACAAAAATCTATCTAACCGCAATTCCTTTTGCTTATTAAAATCGTCGAAATTCGGCGCCGCGATTATATAGCCCCTCTCATCCGCCGCGCCGCGCCAGGCGAAGTATATCTCCTTGCCGGTCTGCCCTCCGCCGTGGCAACCCACGATCAAAGGATATTTCTTTTCCGCGGGATCGTAGCCCTTCGGCACATAAACCAGCACGGTAATCCCGTCGACCTTTGTCTCGATGAGTTCACAATACGCGGGAGGGACGCTCGATAACAGTACAACCATAAGCAGGAAGCTAAAGCATTTTCTCATGAGCATAGTATACAACAGGAGAAGCCCTGCGGGAAAGGATTTCATCGAGTCGGGGCTGAGTTATCGCCGAATATTATACGTATTACCGCACTTTTTACAGGTAACCTTGGCGTCTCTTGGGGAGGTTCGGTATATTTCGTATTCTCCGTTAAGAGGTTTTTTGCATATCGGGCAATTCCTCAGGGGATCTTTATACCAACCCCACCAATTTATGAAAATGATTATTGCGAATATGACCGACGCGGCCAATACTATGGCAAACATACCGATAGAATTAATCGAGCCCTTGTTGGCTTGATAACGCTTGATAAATGCCACGACCGGAATAACCAACAATATTAAAGTTAAGCCGTATTTGCCTTTCATCTAAGCGTTCCTTTTATTTGAGCTTTTGCTCTTTCCAGCAATTATTTACGCTTTTACTTTCTACGATTATAGCATACAAACCTGTCCAATTTCCTTGCCACTTCCACCCTTTTTTTGCTCCCGGCGAATTATCTTCAATATACTCAGCGGCAGATTCGGCGGATAACTCTTTTATGCAATGATGGATAGTGCGTTATATTTCATATTTATATCATCTCGTCAAATATCTATTGTTTTTTGTTATCATCCATGTTGGGATGCTTGCCAATAATAATTGCAATACCGGCAAGTCCAAATAATATGGCAACAATTGCATTTAACAGCTTATCCTTAGGATTTGAAGAAACATGAAAATACCATGAGCCAGCTATTGCCATCAAAAAGGAGGCTGCCGAATAAATTATTCGTCCAGGCAACTTATATCTGTATTCTTTTTTAAACGTGTGCATAAAAACGACCCCCGAAGCAATAATGCATACAACTATACCAAATACAGCTTCGGGCCTATGTTCTGGAATAAAAATAAACACAAACAAAGCCATAATTAACGCCAATATTGCACATATTAATCCGCCATAGTAAAACATATTTTTCATTTTATCACCATAATCTTATCGGTTGAGTCCCAAACTTTTCGTCTATCCATTCTCCCGCATTTCCTCCCATTTCCTGTCCCACGTAACCTCCGGCAATTCCAAGCCAAAATGGGCCTCCCTCGACCGCACCTATCGCCCCCACTGCGGCTCCCAATGTAGCCCCTGCCCATCCTCCGATTATATTACCCGCTCCCTCAAACGGCCCTTTTCCATGAAGCTGCATTGTACCCAAAGCAATTGCTAGCTCCGGGCTTAAAGCATCTACATTTTGTAAATATTGCTCTATCCCGAAGGATGTATTATCTATATCATCAATGCTTAGGTTGATATCATATGAATCATTCCTTAACGAACTTATTTCATCCAGAATACTATATATATTGTCCCAGTCTTCGGATGTTTTTACCGTTTTACCAAGAATCTCTTTTAGTTCCTGTTTAAGATCCTCTTCCCTATTCTCGCACTCCATCCCCCACGGATCCACCCAGTTGACGGGGTTGTTTTGGCAGTAGGAGTAGATGTTGGGGCCTGAGAGCTGGCCTAAGGGGTCGGGTTGCAGGAAACGGCCTGTTTCGGGGTTGTAGTCACGGTAGCGGTAGTAATAGAGGCCGGTTAGCTCTTCCTTGGGGCGCCCCGTGAAGCCGTAGGGCTGGTCTATTAGCCTGTCAAGGAGCAGGAACTGCTTTGAGCGGCTCGATACCTGCCGCTCTCCGAAGGCGGTGTATTCGTAGGCCTGGATGGGCTTTGAGTTGCTTCCCGTAAGGCCTCTTATACTGCCCTGGATGTCCTGGTAGTAGTATACAACGGGCGAGGCCTTGCGGGAAAGGATTTCATCGAGGCGGGGGCCCAACAGATACGATACCTTGCGCTTGCCTATGAAGCCGGTGGAGGATTCCCTTATTACGGAGAAGGAGTCGTAGGTGTAGTTGACCGACACGGGCGCTGTATTTTTTCTCATTTTATTGTAGGCCGATTATTTGATATACTGACTCCATGAATCCAAATAAGGTGTGTCCCCAAGGTGCATGGCCCCTTTATACTGCGATCTTCGTCACGGGATTTGCCGCGATGGCCGCGCAGATCGTGCTGACGCGCGAGCTGCTCGTCGTCTTCTACGGCAACGAGCTCTGCGCAGGGATAATGCTCGCCTCGTGGCTCTTTTGGGTCGCGGCGGGAAGTATCGCCTCGAGGATCAAAAGATACACCGAAGAGGCGTTCCATATCCTGCTGCTATCGCTGCCGGTCGTCCTGCCGCTGACAATATTCTTCATAAGGAATACGCGCTATCTCACCGGGACGGCTACGGGAGAGATGATAGGCATCATCCCCGCGTCCGTCGCGTCGTTCGTGTTCCTGGCGCCCTGCAGTTTCATCTTCGGAGCGCTCTTCGCGCTCGCGTGCCGGCTGACCTCGGAGCCCGCGAAGACCTATATAGTCGAATCCGCGGGCGCGGTCGCCGGGGCGCTCGCCTTCGGTTTCCTGCTCGTGCAAATGCTCGGGCCTGTGCAGACTGCCCTCTTCTGCGGGCTGTTGACATCGGCGTCGGTCCTGCTCATCGCCGAAAGGAGGCGTTCACCGCCGAGATGGTGGACGACGTTCGCGTTCACGGTATCGGTAGGGATATTCCTTGCCGCCGGGTCGGGCGCGCTGGACTTCAATATGAGGCGGATGCAGTGGCGCGGTCTCGGCCTTGAGAGCGTGAAGGACACGAAGTTCGGCAATATCGCAATAACGCGCCGCGGCGCGCAGACGAGCGTCTTCGAGAACGGGCTTATCGTCTCATCGAGCGACGATACGCTCGCCGCGGAGCTCTCCGCGCATATCGCGATGCTCACGCATCCGTCCCCGCGCAGGGTCCTGCTTATAGGCGGTTCCCTTGGAGGCACGCTCGACGAGATACTGAAGCATCCCGTCGGTTCGGTCGACTATGTAGAGCTCGACCCGGACCTGCTGAAACCGAGCGCGGACCCCAGGGCGCATGCCCGCCTCGAGGACGGCAGGCTCTTCGTCAAGCGCGCGGCTGCCGCGGGCGCCGGAGGGCTTTATGACGCCGTTATCGTCGCCCTTCCGAATCCCTACACGGCGCAGATAAACAGGTTCTATTCCCTCGAATTTTTCCGGGACGTAAGGAAGATCCTCGCGCGCGACGGGCTCTTCTCGTTCACTGTGGCCTCGTCCGCCGACTATATAAGCCGGAGGCAGGCGCAATTCCTCGCGTGCCTCGAAAGGACGCTCGGGAAACAGTTCGCCGGGGTCAGGATAATACCGGGGGATACCGCGGTCTTCCTGGCGGGAGGCGCCGCCGTCAATATCACAGCCGACAGCAAGGCGCTTGCCGCCCGCCTGGCTGAGCGGCAGATCAGGACCTCTTATGTCAACGCCCATTACCTGCCCGACATCCTCGACCCTATGAGGATAGAATACGCGCGCAAGGCCGTCGCTGAGGTAAGCGGCGTAAAATTGAACCTGGATTTCCGTCCTGCGGGATACTACTATGACGTGGTCTTATGGTCGGCCCGGGCCGATCCGCGCCTCTCGGCGCTTTTGGAGAAACTTAACGGGATAGACGCGAACATACTGCTCTTCGCGGCATTCGCGGTATTCGCCGCGTTCGCGGCCGTATGGAGGTTGTTCTACCGCCGCGATGACCTGCCGTGTCTTCTTTCTGTAGCGGCCGCCGGTTTCTCCGGGATGACTGCGCAGGTCTGCCTGATAATAGCGTTCCAGGCGGTCTACGGGTATGTATACGGCAGGATCGGGCTTCTCTACGCGGCGTTCATGGCGGGGCTCGCTGTCGGCGGCGTCCTCGGCGCGCGCGTGCCGCCGGGCCGGGCTTCGGAAACGGCGTTTCGCAGGGCGCAGCCCTTCTTCTTCCTGTATTCTTTCCTTATCGCGGCATCACTGCTGGCCGGCCTTCGCTTTCCGCAGGCCGTCTTCTTCCTGCTCACTGCCTTCCCGGGAGTATTGACGGGGTTCATCTATCCGCTTTCCGTCAGGATCTGTTCGGAGGCGAGGCCGGATAACGCCGGGGCCCATACCGCGGGTTTGGTATACGGTGTCGACCTTGCCGGGGCTTGCGCGGGCGCGCTGCTTGTCAGTTCGGTCGTGATACCTGTAATGGGGATAAGCCGCGCGTTCCTGCTGGCGGGCGCGCTGAGCTTCGCGTGCGCCTGCCTGCTTTATCTTCAGCCCTTGCGCTCGAGGACGTAATCGGCGATATCGTAGAAGGTCTTCCTGAGCATGCCGTCGTTCTCGGTCAGCTTCTTCTTGGCGAGTTTGATGTAGTTGAAGGCTATCGTCCTCGAACGCGAGATCGCGCCCGTCGCTGATGCCTTCTCTTTGAGTATGCGGTGGGCGGTCTTCCCGCCGGAGGTTATCAGGTCGACGATCTTTATCCTCTCCTTCTTTGACGCCCCCTTAAGTATGAATATTATCGGCAGCGTCAGCTTGCCCTCGTCGAGGTCCTGCCAGACGGACTTGCCGAGGTTCTTCTCCTTGCCTATAAGGTCGAGGCAGTCGTCGACTATCTGGAACGCCATACCGAGGTAAAGCCCGTATGCCGCGAGGCGGTTGACCTTCTCCTCGCTGAGGCCGGCGAGCATCCCGCCCGAGGCGCAGCAGTCGGATATGAGGTAAGCGCTCTTTCTCTTGATTATATCGAGGTATTCGTGTTCTGTTATGCTAAAGTTATATGCGTTCGACAGTTGGGCGAGCTCGCCTTCGCACATGCGCGCGGCGGTCCTCGAGAAGACGGTCATTATCCTCGGCTCGTCCATCTTCGAGACGATATCGAAAGCCCTCGCGAGAAGGTAATCGCCCGCGATGACCGATATCGCGTTGCCCCACTTGCTGTTGATCGTCCTCTGTTTCCTGCGCAGGAACGAGTCGTCGATTATATCGTCGTGCACTAGGCTTGCGGCGTGTATAAGCTCTATCGCGACGCCGAGAGAGACCGCCTTGTCCATCTTCGCGCTGTCTCCCATCTTCGCGGAGAGCAATACGAGTGTCGGCCTGAAGAACTTCCCGTGGGCGCGCGAGAGGTAATTACCGATGCCCTTGATCGGCTCGGACTGCCACCTGAGCTGGTGCGCGTAATTGCCTTTTACTGCCGAGAGTTCCGCTTTTATCGGCCTTATGATACTTTCAAGGTCCTGCATCTCTCCTCCGGTCATCCGGCAAGCGTCTTATAATAGCGCGCTTCCCTGTCCGATACATTGGCCTTCCGTCCGAAAGCTCCCGAAAGCGCCTTCAGCAGGCCGCTCGCGGCTAGTACCGCGGCCGCAAGCACGATATTCCTCTTCAGGAACTCCCTTCTCGTGATCTCCTTCATATCCGCCTCCGTTATTCCCATATCCCGGGGATCTTCTGCCCGCAGAATTTGCAGCCGCCGCCCGCTATATTATTCTCCATAACATCGTAGCCGGCGCGTTTTATGAGCAGTTTGCCGCATTTCGGGCAGTAGGTGTTATTGCCATCGTGCCGCGCGATGTTGCCTATATAAGCGAATTTTACGCCCTTATCCTTCGCCGCCTTCCATGCCGCGTCGAGCGTCGCTTCCGGGGTCGGCGGGAGCTCGCGCAGCTGGTACTGGGGCCAGAACCTCGAGAAATGCAGGGGCACATCCGCGCCGAGGTTATCGAGGACCCAGTCGACGAGGCGCGAGATATCGTCCGCGCCGTCGTTTAGCGTGGGGATGACAAGGTTGACCAGCTCGAGCCAGCAACCGCTTTTCTTTATGGTCTTCAGCGAGTCGAGCACCGGCTGCAGGCGGCCGAAACAGACCTTACTGTAGAACTCTTCCGTTATGCCCTTGAAGTCGACCTTTATTGCGTCGATCGTGGAGCAGAGTTCGGCAAGGGGTTCAGGGTTTATGTAAGCCGCGGTGACCGCGACGCTCCTTATGCCGCGCGGCCGCGCTATCTTCGCTATGTCGCACATGTACTCATAGAAGACGACCGGGTCATTATAAGTATAGGCGATGGACTTGCATCCGCTGCCCGCCGCCCTGCTTACCGCCTCAAGCGGCGGAAGGTCGATGTTATTCGTCTTCTCCGGCTCCGACTGGGAGATCTCCCAGTTCTGGCAGTTCTTGCAGTGCAGGTTGCAGCCCGCGGTGCCGATCGAATACGCCTTCGAGGCCGGGAGGAAATGATAGAGAGGTTTCTTCTCGATGGGATCTACGTGCACGGCGCAGGGTTTGCCGTACACGAGCGTTATTATCTTGCCGTCTTTATTCGTCCTGGCCCTGCAGTTGCCCTTCTGCCCCTCATCGAGCACGCATCCGCGCGGGCACAGTTCGCATTGGGCTGTCTTGCTAATCTTCTGTGTCGCTCCCAAAAAGGTCGGGCAGGAACTTCTTGGCTTTCCTGACCATCTCCTGCTTCGATATCGATGTGGTCCTTCCCTTCGCGAACTCCGAGTCGACCCACTCTTTTATCTTCATGACGCCGGGATTGTCCTTGCCGACCTCATCATCTTTTTTGATGTTGAGGTTCAGGTTGAGCCACTTGGCTATGCCGGCAACACCCGACTTGTCGTTGATCGCGACGGCGACCTTCTTCTTCAGGATCTTCTCGGTATTGAAGACGTTATATATCTCCTCGTCCTTCATGAGGCCGTCGGCGTGTATGCCGGCGCTCGTCGTGTTGAAGCTCCTGCCGACGAAGGGCTGGTTATGGGGTATCTCGTATCCGATCTCTTTCTCGAAATACTCGGCGATATCGGTTATGACGGTCGTATCGATGCCGTCCTTTACCCCCCGCAAGGCAAGGTATTCCATGACAAGCGCCTCGATAGGCGTATTGCCTGTCCTCTCGCCGATGCCGAGCAGAGCGCCGTTGACCGCGCAGCATCCGTAGAGCCACGATGTCGTCGCGTTGATGAGACCGTGGTGGAAATCGTTATGCCCGTGCCATTCGAGCTGCGCGGGAGGGACATCCGCGAGGTTCACAAGGCCGTATATGATGCCCTTTACGCTGCGCGGCAGCGCGACGCCGGGATACGTTACCCCGTAGCCCATCGTGTCGCAGGCCCTTATCTTTATAGGTATCTTCGCCTCTTTCGAAAGCTCCATGAGTTCCTGGACGAAAGGCACGACGAAGCCGTAGAAATCAGCGCGCGTTATATCCTCGAGATGGCATCTCGGCACTATGCCCATGTCGAGGGCGGCCTTGACTATGCCGAGGTACATATCCATCGCCTGCTTCCTCGACTTCTTCAGTTTCAGGAAAATATGGTAATCCGAAGCGGAGGTCAGTATGCCCGTCTCCTTGAGACCCATCTCCTTGACGAGCTTGAAATCATCCTTGACCGGCCTTATCCACCCGGTTATATGCGGGAACTTATAGCCCTTCGCGAGGCATTTCTGGACGGCTTCCTTGTCCTTGTCGGTATAAAGGAAGAACTCGCACTGGCGGATAAGCCCGCTCGGACCGCCGAGCTTATGCAGCATGTCGTAAAGGTCGGTTATCTGCTTGACCGTGAACGGAGGAAGCGACTGCTGCCCGTCCCTGAACGTGGTGTCCGTTATCCAGATATCATCGGGCGGGTTCATCGGGACGATCCTGTGGTTGAAGACCACTTTCGGGACGTCGGAATAATTATAGATCTCCCTGAAGAGGTTCGGCTCCCCCACATCCTGCAGTTCGTACCTGTAATACTCCTCCTCGAGAGTATTCGTCTTCTTATTGAATTTGATCTCGCCTATTCTCATCTTATTCCCTCTCCGTTATATCGCCCGGGATCTCTTAAGGTATTCTATGCCTTCCCTGACCTGCGCCGCCGACCTCCTAAGAGCGTCCTGCTCGGCGGATGAAAGCTGTAATCCTATGACTTCCTCAACGCCGCTCCCGCCTATCCTCGCGGGAACGCCGCAGTATATGTCGTTCATGCCGTACTGCCCTTCAAGATACACGCTCGCCGGCAGGACTTCCTGCCTGTCCTTCAGGACGGCCTCGAGCATGTCGCATGCTGCGCTCGAAGGCGCGAAATAAGCGCTGCCTGTCTTCAGGAGCGATACGATCTCCGCGCCGCCGTCCCTGGTCCTCTGGACCAGCAGCCCGATCTCTTCCGGCGTAAGCAGCTCGCTTATGGGCCTGCCCTTGACAATCGTGCGGCCTATCAGCGGGACCATCGAGTCCCCGTGCCCTCCGAGTACCATCGTCTCTATCTCCGTCGGCAGCACGTCGAGCGTCTGCGATATGAAATATTTCAACCTCGCCGTATCGAGGACGCCCGCCATTCCGAAGACCTTCTTCGTGTCGAACCCCGACACTTTCCAGGCGAGGTATGTCATTACGTCGAGCGGGTTCGTTACCATTATTATGACGGAATCGGGGCAATACTTCTTGATGTTATGCGCGATATCCTTGACGATCGCCGCGTTCTTCGCGAGCAGGTCTTCGCGCGACATGCCCGGTTTTCGCGCGAGCCCGGCCGTCACGATCACCGCCCGCGCGCCCTTGATTATCGAATAGTCGGTGCTTCCCTCGACCCTGAAATTATACGCCTCGATAGCGCCCGCCTGGCCGAGGTCGAGCGCCTTGCCCTTCGCGAGGCCGTCGGCTATGTCGACTATCGCGACATCCGCGAGCTTACGCTCGACTATCCTCTGCGCGCATGTCCCGCCCACCTGGCCGGCCCCTATGACCGCGACCTTCATGCTATTCAATCTTGAAATCCCCGTGCTTTTTTATATGTTCGACCAGCCCGCCGTCTCCGAGTATCTGCGTCATCGCCTTCGGGATAGGCGCAAACTTGAGCTCGATATTTTTCGTGACGTCCTTTATGACGCCCTTCTCGAGGTCTATCTCGAGCTCATCGCCCGCGGCGATCCTGTCCGTATCGCACTCTATGGCCGGCAGGCCGATATTTATCGCGTTCCTGAAGAATATCCTCGCGAACGATTTTGCGAGCACGCATGACACTCCCGCTATCTTGATTATCGTGGGCGCGTGCTCCCTCGACGAGCCGAGGCCGAAGTTCCTGCCGCCGACCACGAAATCGCCCTTGCCGACCTTCTTCGCGAACTCAGCGTCGGCGTCTTCGAGCACGTGCTTTGCGAGCTCGTTGAGGTCCGAGCGCAGGTGGAAATACCTTCCCGGCGCTATGAGGTCCGTCGAGATATCATTGCCGAATTTCCAGGCCTTTCCGCGTAATATCATCAGAAGTACTCCCTTGGATCGGTCAACTCGCCCTTTATAGCCGAGGCGGCCGCCGTAGCAGGCGAAGCAAGGTAAACAAAACCCTTCGGGTTGCCCATCCTGCCGAGGAAATTCCTGTTTGACGTGGAGACGCAGTTCTCCCCGTCGCCGAGTATGCCGCCGTGCACGCCTACGCACGCGCCGCAGCCGGGCGTAGTGACGGTCGCGCCGAAATCCACGAACGTCTCAATGAGCCCTTCCTTGACCGCGAGCATGTACACGTCCTTCGACGCCGGCGTTATTATGACGCGCGTATCCGTATCGCGCTTCTTGCCTTTCCAGATATCCGCTACGACCCTGAGGTCCTCTATCCTGCCGTTCGTGCAGGACCCGATGAAGACCTGGTGGACCTTTACCTTTCCGGCCTTATCGACCGGTTTTGTGTTGTCCACGGTGTGCGGCATCGAGACCATAGGCGCGAGCTTATCAACTTCTATATCTATCTCCTTATCGTAATTCGCGTCCTTGTCGGAGCGGAGTTCCCTGTATTTGTCCTCCCTGCCGTGCTGTTTCAGGTACGCCTTCGTCATCTTATCCGAAGCGAATATGCCGGCCTTCGCCCCTGCCTCAACGGCCATATTCGATATGACGAGCCGCTCCGGCATCGGAAGCGACTCCATCGCCTCGCCGGTAAACTCGAGCGCCTTGTATGTAGCTCCTTCGGCGCCGAGCGTCCCTATAAGGAATAACATGAAATCTTTTGCGAAGACTCCCGGGCGGAACTTGCCGTTGACGACCACCTTTATCGTGCGCGGGACGCGGAACCACGTCTTGCCGAGCCCCATCGCGACAGCGACATCGGTAGAACCCATTCCTGTGGCGAAAGCGCCCAAGGCGCCGCCGGTGCACGTGTGCGAATCCGCCCCGACGAGCACATCGCCGGGCGATGTGAACATCTCGCTCATTATCTGGTGGCAGACGCCCTCTCCGACCTCAAAAAGGTAGCATCCCGTCCTGCGGGCAAAATTCCTCAGCGTGATATGGTCGTTCGAGAGCTCCTTCCTCGGGGAAGGCGCCGCATGGTCGAGGAATACCGCGATGCCCTGCGGGTCCACGACCTCCTTTATCCCGAGCTGCTCAAGCTGCCTGACCGCGAGAGGGCCCGTACCGTCCTGCAGCAGGCAGAGGTCAACCTTGACTATCGCGAAATCATCAGCTTTCAATTCCTTTCCGGAATGTTCGGAAAGGATCTTTTCCGATATTGTCTTTCCCATGTATTATCCGATTAGAGGTAAAGCCCGGGATCTGTGAAGGCCCCGGGCTTTCCTATCTTGGTCTTATTGCGTTCGTATATCGATATTACTTGTTGGCCGGCCAGGATTCTTCCGTGGCTTTGCCGGGCATCTCACCCGTGCCCACGACACCTGTCTTGACCGTATCAGCCGTCCCGGTGAAAGGATTCGTCACGAGCTTTTCCGCGGAACCCTCTTCGCCCGTCAATGTCCCGCCTATCGCCTTGCCTTCATCCGCGACCGTGCCTACGGCCTTTACGCCCGTATCACCGACCACCTGCGCGCTGTCCTTGGCTGCATTGAACGGCCACTGGAAGACTCCGCGCCAGAACTTCACGAAACCATTCTCCTGCTGCTCGGCGGCAAATACATTTATGGACATCACCGACGCCGCAAACGCCACCAACAACACTAACGCCAGCTTTTTCATTACCTTGCTCCTTTTTTATCCGTTATTCTATAGATATCGCTTCTACGGGGCAGCTTTCCTTGGCTTCCTTGCATGTAGCTTCCGCAGCCTCGGGGACCGGGCTGATCTTAGCGACAGCGACATCACCTTTCATCTCGAAGACGTCCGGGCATATATTCGTGCACAATTCGCAGCCGGTGCAGAGATTCGGGTCTACCTTGGCCTTCATTTTGTCACCTCCTCGTTGCGCACCATAACCAGTTCCTTCGCCAGACCTTCCTCTTCTTCAGACACCCGGGTTTCCAGGAACTTCAGGTCCAGCTGTTCGGATAGGCGGTTTATGAATGCGGTTTGAACGTCATTATACGACCATTTTCCCGAAACGTCAAGGTCTAAACTGATCTCGCCCTGGTGCAGGACCGCCCCGTTCTTCCTCCTCTGTGCCGCCCCCGCGACCTTCCTGCCGCCGACCATTACGTCCGCGGGCACCGGGGACGAGAAACATTCCCCAAACGGCTTTGCAGGCGCGCTTTCCGCGCCCATTAGCCGGGCGTCGATACCGAGGGACGTGAGCGCCGCTGCGACGCAGCCGTGTATCTGCCTGTACGAAGCCGCCGCGCCTTTTGATATCCCTTGCTGCCCTTCGCGGTATACGAGCGAATATGTCATGCCTGACGCCCCATGCGGGACAGAACCGCCGCCCGTGGGACGCCTTACAACCTCGGTGCCGGACGCGGATTTGTAGCGCTGGAATTTCCCTACGGACACGCAGGGGTTGAGCCATTTATATATGCGCAGCGCCGGCATCGAGCTGCCGTCGGACACTTTTACCATAATCGCTTCGTCTATGGCCATGTTCATGGCGGGCTCGCGCGCGCCGTCGATTATCAGGCGCCAGGCTTTTTCCATCTGAGGTTGAGCTCCCTGGCCGCGAAGACCTCGTCGAGACGGCCTACCGGCGTCGTATGCGGCGCGGACGTCAGCAAGCCGGGCTCGGATGCCGCCTCTCCGGCGACTTTGATCATCGTCGCGGCGAACGAGTCGAGCGTATCCTTCGATTCCGTCTCGGTCGGCTCGACCATTATCGCTTCTTCCACGATGAGCGGGAAATACACCGTCGGGGCGTGGAACCCGTAATCGAGCAGGCGCTTCGCGATATCAAGCGTCTTGACCCCGCAGGCCTTCTTGTCCTTGCCAGTAAGCACGAACTCGTGCATGCACGGCTCGCCGTCGACCGCGAGCGTGTAATGGCCCTTGAGTTTCGCCTTCAGGTAATTTGCGTTGAGGACCGCGTCTACGGTCGCATCCTTGAGCCCGTCGCAGCCGAGCGACTTCATATAGCAGTATGCCCTTATTATTATCCCCGTGTTGCCGAAGAAAGCGCGGACCCTTCCGACCGACTTCTTCGATTCCGCATCGAGGACATATTTGTTCCTCTTTAATTTTACGCGCGGCACCGGCAGGTAGTCCGCCAGCGCTGCGATGACCCCGACAGGGCCGGAACCCGGGCCGCCGCCGCCGTGCGGGGTCGAAAATGTCTTGTGCAGGTTCACATGGCATATGTCGAAGCCCATGTCGCCGGGCCTCGCGACGCCCATGAGAGCGTTCATGTTCGCGCCGTCGAGATACAACAGCGCGCCCGCTTTATGTATGATGTCGGCTATCTGTTTTATGTTATTCTCGAAGAGCCCGAGCGTATTCGGGTTGGTCAGCATCATGACGGCCGTATCCGCGTCGACGGCGGCCTTCAGCGCGTCGAGGTCGACCCTGCCGTTCTTATCGGACTTGACCGTGACGACCTCATAACCGCAAAGTGCGGCGCTCGCGGGGTTCGTCCCGTGCGCCGAATCGGGTATAAGGACCTTCCTGCGAGGGTTCCCTTTCGACGTATGGTACGCGCGGACTATGAGCATGCCGGTAAGCTCGCCGTGCGCGCCCGCGGCCGGCTGCAGCGTGAAAGCGTCCATCCCGCAGATCCTGCAGAGCATCTGCTCCGTCTCATAGAGGAGCTCGAGCATCCCCTGGACGCTCGATTCCGGCTGGTAAGGATGCAGTCCCGTGAACTGCGGCAGGGAAGCCATCTTCTCGTTGACCTTCGGGTTATATTTCATCGTGCAGGAACCGAGCGGGTAGAAATTCGTATCTACCGAATAGTTCAGCTGCGACAGCCGCGTGAAGTGGCGGACGCAATCAAGCTCGCTTGCCTCCGGAAGCGCCGCTTCGGAAACGCGAAGCATGTCCTGCGGGATAAGCGATTTGATCTCGGCGTCGGGGACGTCGAGTTTCGGCAGGGAATATCCTTTCCTGCCCTCGGAACTTATCTCGAAAATGAGTTTTTCCATGGCTTTCAGTGTTTGCCCAGTACTTCGGCGAACCTGTCCATTTCCTCTATTGATTTCGTTTCCGTGACGCAGATAGACATGCAATTCTTCATCCCGGAGTAGAACCTGCCGAGCGGGATGCCGCCCATTATACCGTGCTTGAGCAGGTCCGCTATTATCTTCTCGGGGTCCTTGCCGCACCTGACCACGAATTCGTTGAAGAACGGCGCGCTTGAGAAGAGCTCAAAACCGCTCAATTTCAATATCCTGTCTTTCATATAATGGCTCTTCAGCACATTCTGCCGCGCTACTTCCCTGATGCCGTCCCTGCCCATCGATGAAAGGTAGACGCACGCCGCAAGCGCCATGAGACCTTCGTTCGAGCATATGTTCGATGTCGCCTTCTCGCGGCGTATATGCTGTTCGCGGGCCTGCATCGTCAGCACGAAACCTCGCCTGCCGTTGGCGTCCTTCGTCATGCCGGCGACCCTCCCCGGCATCCTGCGCATATGTTTCTCCTTGACGGCGAAGAATCCGAGGTAAGGCCCTCCGTAACACATCGGTATCCCGAGGGGCTGCCCTTCTCCGACAGCTATATCGGCGTTATACTCTCCGGGGGACTTCAGCACCCCGAGCGAGAGCGGATTGACGCACGCGATAAGCAGCGCGCCTTTCGCGTGGCAGATCGCCTCTATTGCGTCGGCCTTTTCTATGAAACCGAAGAAGTTGGGGTTCTGGACGATAACGCATGCCGTGTTGTCGTCCGTCTCCTTCTTGAGCATGGCTTCGTCATAGACGCCTGACTTGTGCGGGATCTCCGTAAATCCTACCTTATAACCCTCGAGATAGGTCCTGACTACCTGCCTGTATTCCGGATGCAGCGCCTCGGAAAAGATGACGCGCGTCCTTCCCGTCTCCCTGACGGCCAGCAGGACGGCTTCGGCGAGCGCCGACGCCCCGTCGTACATCGAAGCGTTCGCGACATCCATCCCGGTCAACTCGCATATCAAGCTTTGGTACTCGTAGATCGCCTGCAGCGTACCCTGGCTCGCTTCCGCCTGGTAGGGGGTATAGGCCGTGAGGAACTCACCGCGCGATATAATGCTCTCTATGACCTCGGGTATATGGTGCTCATACGCGCCGCCGCCGAGGAAGGATACGAGCTTGTTCGTGGAATAGTTATTGTCGGCCTTATCGTGGACGTCCTTCTTCAGTTCGAGTTCGGATATGCCTTCCGGCAGGTCGAGCTTCTTCGCGCGCAGACCTTCGGGTATCGCGCCGAAAAGATCCTCGGCTGAAGATACCCCGATCGCGGCGAGCATCTCTTTCCTGTCCTTATCGGTATGCGGCGAATACTTCAAATCAATGCGCTCCGCTCTTTATGAATTCCTCGTATTCCTTGAAAGACATCAGGGTCCCCGCTTCTTTTGCGTCCTTCATCTCTATCGCGAAGAACCAGCCGTCGTCATACGGCGACTTGTTCACTATCGAAGGGTCCTTCTCTACCGCGCTGTTCGCCTTTACGACTTTGCCCGATACCGGCGCGTATATCGAGAACGCCGCTTTTACCGACTCGACTACGGCGGCCTCGCCCTCCTTCGCGACTTCCTTGCCTTCCTTCGGGAGTTCGACGAATACGACATCGGTTATCTCTTTCTGCGCGTGGTCCGATATACCTACATATCCCGTGTTGCCCTCTATCCTGAGCCATTCATGCGTCTTAGTGAAAAGAAGTTTTTCCACGTCAGCCATTATTTTCTTCTCCTATAAAATGGGGCCTTAACGACAACGGCTTTCTTCCTCTCCGAGTGCACGACTATGTCTATAGCATTACCGGCTGCCGCGTTGCCGGGCGTGATATACGCGAAACCTATGTTCTTCTTCAGCGTCGGCGAGTAAGAACCGCTCGTCACCGTCCCTATGGCCGAGCCGCCCTTCTCGACCGCATAACCGGTCCGCGGTATTGCCCTGTCGAGCATCTCAAACGCCGCGAGGCGTTCTTTAGCCCCGGCTGCCGCGCGCTCCGCTATCGCGGACTTCCCAATAAAATCCTTGCCCATATCCACGGCCCACATGAGGCCCGTCTCGATAGGCGTCTTCGTCTCATCGGTGTCGGTGCCGTATAACGGGCACCCCGCCTCGAGGCGCAGCGTATCCCTCGACCCGAGGCCCGCGGGAATAAGGCCGTAGGGCCTGCCCGCGGACAAGATCGCGTTCCAGATCTCCGCGGACTTGCCCGAAGGCACGAACATCTCGAACCCGTCTTCGCCGGTATATCCTGTCCTCGAGAGCAGCGCGTAATGCCCGCATACTTTCGTCTCGACAAAACTGCGGTGTTTTACGGCCGTAAGGTCCGCATCGCACAGGCCGGTAAGGATCTTTTCCGATTCGGGGCCCTGCAGAGCGATGCCGCCGAGGGAATCGTTTATATCCTTTATCGAAGCCCCCGCGCCGTTATGCGAATTGAACCACGCGAGGTCATTCTCGAACGTGGAGGCGTTGACTATCAGTATGTACCTGTCGCCTCCGGCGTTGTAAATAAATACGTCGTCGAGTATACCGCCGCGCTCGTTGCAGAACGGGGAATAGACGATCCTTCCGGGAACAGCCTTATCTATGTTGTTCGTGAATACCTTCTGCAGGAATGGCTTCGCGGACTCGCCCGATACCTCGAGCTTTCCGAGATGGGATATATCGAAGAGCCCCGCCTTGGTGCGCGTGGCATTATGCTCTTCTATTATGCTCGTATACTGTATCGGCAGGAGCCAGCCGTGGAAAGAGACTATCTTAGCGCCGAGGCCCTTATGGGCCTCATAGAGAGGGGTCTTCCTGTTTTCGCCGGAGTCCATTTATTATTTTTTATCCAGGTCTATGCTTATTCTCGCGTCTATCGCTATCGAGCCGCCCTTATCGCCCGCAGAGAATACTTTCAGCGGGTTGATATCAAGCTCTTTTATCATCGGGAAATCCGTCACCATCTGGGAAAGCCTGAGCAGCCCTTCCTTTATCGAATCTATGTCGGCGGGCTTCTCCCCGCGCGCGCCCTTAAGCAGCGCGACCGACTTTATAGAATCCACCATCTCCCCCGCCTCGCGCGGCGTGATCGGCGCTATCCTGAAAGCGACGTCCTTGAGCACCTCGACGTATATGCCTCCGAGGCCGAACATCAGCATCGGTCCGAACTGCGGGTCCCTCGTCATGCCGAGGATTACCTCCTTGCCGCCCATAGCCATCTCCTGTATCAGGACGCCGAGGATCTTCGCGTTCGGGACGGCGGCCTTCGCCTTCTTCACCATCTCGTTGAACGCCGCTTCTACCTGCGCTGCGTCCTTGAGCCCTACCTTTACTCCGCCGACATCCGACTTGTGCAGGATGTCCGGCGACGCTATCTTCATTACGACGGGATAGCCCGTCTTATCGGCTGCGGCCACGGCCTCGGCAGCGTCTTTCGCGAGCGTGCTCTTCGGTATCCTGAACCCATAGCTCTCGATTATGCCCCTCGCCGTATACTCCGGTATCTCTTTCTGGCCCGCTTTTATCGCCTCGTCGATTATCTTCTTTACTTTATCCTTATCGACCCGGAAAGCCTTTACGGATTCCTTCGGGAGGTCCGTCATGTTCTTGTGCTTCACCATTATATCGAAGGACGATATGGCCCTCTCGGGAAAACGGTAGTTCGGTATCTTGTTGTCCTGCAGTATGGATACGCCCTTGTCGACGAGTTCGCCGCCTATGAAGCTTGAGAATATCGGCTTGCCGTCCCTGTTCGAGACGAGCACGTCGGCCGTCTCTTTTATCTTGCTGCTGCTCTGCGGGGTCAATATGACTATAAGGCCGTCCACTCCGGGGTCCTTGAGCAGCGCGCCCACCGCGATCTTATACCTCTGGTCGTCGGCGTCGCCTACCACGTCCACGGGATTATTAAGCGCCGCTGTCTTCGGAAGCGCGCCCCTCAGGTAATCGGTTGTCTCCTTGCCCAGGGACGCGACCTTCGCGTACTTGGAGCGCTCCACGGCGTCAACCGCGATGATGCCGGGCCCTCCGGCGTTCGTTATTATTGCCAGGTTCGGCCCTTTCGGTAATTTCTGGTAGGAGAAAGCTACGGCGTAATCGAACAGGTCCTCGATCGTTTCCGCGCGTATTATGCCCGTCTGCGCGAATGCGGCATCGAACGCGGCGTCCGAGCCGGCAAGGCTTCCGGTATGGCTCGATGCGGCTTTCGCGCCCGCTTTTGAACCGCCCGACTTACATATAATTACGGGTTTCTTTGCCGTGACCTCCCTTGCCACGCGCATGAATTCCTTGCCGTCTTTTACGTCCTCTATATAACCGAGCACTACTTTCGTATCGGGATCGTCTCCGAGCGACTTCAGAAGGTCGGTCTCGGAAATATCCGCTTTATTCCCTATGCTTATGAACTTCGAGAACCCGATCTTTTCTTTAACGGCCCAGTCGAGTATCGCGCTGCAAAGCGCGCCGGACTGGGAGAAGAAAGCTATATCGCCGGGAAGCGGGGAGACGGCGGCGAATGAGGCGTTAAGGTGCGCGGTGGAACTTATGAATCCGAGGCAGTTGGGGCCAAGGACCCTGATGCCATGTTCTTTCGCGACGGCGGCCAGCTCGAGCTCGAGCTTTTTGCCCTCCGGCCCGGTCTCCTTGAAACCCGCCGTTATCACTATCGCGGCGCCGATCCGCTTCTTGCCGCATTCCTTCATGGCCTCGATGACGGCCGCCGCCGGAATGGCGAATACGGCGAGGTCTATATCTTCTTTTACGTCGAGGACCGACGGATAGCATTTCTCGCCCATGATCTCGGCATCGTTGGGGTTTATCGGATAGATCCGGCCTTTATACCCGTATTCCCTGAGGTTAAAGAGTACGTCGTGGCCTATCTTTCCTTTCTTCGAGGACGCGCCGATAACGGCGACGGACGAGGGGTTAAAAAGGGGCTTCAGATCGCTATTGCTCATATTTTGACCTTCCTAAAAAGTTTTTATTTTTGGGTTGACGAAGCCTTCTCGACAATAACGAAAAGGTGGGGTAGGAGTATTCTATTCTAAAAGCGTTATTTTGTCAACCCAAAACGTCTTTAAGTATCTGCATTATCTCTTCTTTCTTGACCGGCTTATTTACGAATTTCGAGACGCTCTTTTCGAGGGCTTTCGCGTAGGTATCCCAATCCCCGAAGGCGGTTATCATGACTACCGGTAACCCCGGGAATTCCTTCTTGGACTTCTCGAGCAGTACGAGGCCGTTATCCCCCGGCATCGACAGGTCCGCGAATACTATGTCATACTTTTCCTTGCGCAGGCACTCGAGGCCTTCCGCAGTGTTCAGCGCGGTGGCCGTCTCATGCCCCTCGCCTTTGAGCGTCTTGGAAAGAGCGATACCGAACTCCACGTCATCGTCCACGATCAGTATTCTCGCCATCTCTTCCTCCCTTTTCAGGCCGCGAAAGGCAGCCTCAATTTTATCGTCGTCCCCTTGTCCTTTTTACTGTCGCAGGATATGCCCCCGCCGCTCTCGAGGATTATGTCCCTCGCGATATAGAGCCCGAGCCCGGTGCCTATATCCTTTGTCGTGAAGAACGGTTCGAATATCCTCTTCAGGTATTCCCTCGGGATGCCGGGGCCGTTGTCACAGACAGATATCTCGACGTCGTTCTTCTGCCGGCCCGTAGTGATCTCTATGTATCCGCCTTCAGGCATCGCCTCGAACGAGTTCCTTACTATATTCAGCAGCACCTGCCGCAGCCTGCTCTCCTCTATGGCCGCGTCCGGCAGGTTCTCGTCGAACGTCCTCCTGAAAGAGATGCCCTTGCACCGCCCTTCCTTCTCGAGGAACCTGATAAGGGAATCCACGATCACGTTGACGTTTGACCTCTCCTGCCCCGTCCTGGAGCGCTTCATGAAGTTCAAATGATCCTCGATGACGTCATTTATCCTGTATACCTCGTTTACTATCGACTTCACGAGCGTCGTCGCTTCTTCGGTATCCTTGTGCCCGCATTTCTTTATCTCGTTTTCGAGAAGCTCGGCGCTCAAGCTTATGGTGCTCAGCGGATTCCTGACGGAATGCGCGAGCTGCGCGGACATCATCCCCATCGCCGCGAGCTGTTCGGCGTTCACGAGCTGCCGGTGCATGCGCCGCTCCCTGTCCGAAAGGTATCCCATCATGACGGTGAAAAGCGTCAGGAACCCGGCCCTAAGCGAGAGATCGGTCCAGTGCATGACATACAGGCAATGGGGGCACGACAACATGTATGTCACCACCGATACCAGGGCGATCCATATGCTGCCTGCCAGTCCGTAATAGAACGCCTGCGCCGCCGCTATAAGGAAATAACCGAGGGTAAAGGTTGAGTCCAAGCCGCCTGTCATCGGAACGACAATCGCAAGGAAGGCAAGGTCGAGCAGGAATTCGACCAGGTATATCTTGGAGGCCCTGTCGGGCAACCTGAATATGGACAGGTATACCGCAATGTTATAGGCAAAGAAAGCCGCAATAAGCCACAGGAAGACCACCCTGTCGTGCGCGGAGAACGGATGGTATATGCCCCAGATAAGCCCGCCGATCGCGGCCGCGAGCTTGACGATCGAGAAACCGAAATCCGTCGGGTTTATGCCGGCCTTCTCTTTTTTATTTGTCATTGCAGTTCTTCCTTATATATTCTCAGTATCTCCGCGACGCTCCATGCCTGCGATATCGCGCCCTTAGGGTTGTACGGGGGGTCTCCGTCGAATATCTCGGATATCGTCCCGAGCCCGGCGTCCTTTAAATGCTCGAAGAGCGGCTTCAGGAACCTTCTCGCCTCCTGCCTCGTCTTGGCGTTCCTGCCGTAAACGTTAAGGTACGCGGATATGAAATGCGCGAGCAGCCACGGCCAGACGGTCCCCTGGTGGTAGCACGCGTCCCTCATCCGCTGGTCGCCAGAATAGACGCCCCTGTAATTCCTGTCGTTCGGAGAAAGCGAGCGCAAACCGTAAGGCGTCAACAGCTCCTTGCCGACGATATCGAGGACCTTCTTCTCCTTCTCCTTGCTTATGAGCCTGTACGGAAGGCTCAGCGCGAATATCTGGTTCGGCCTCAGGGTCCTGTCGACGCCTTCGTCGCTAACGCAGTCATACAGGTGCCCGCCCGATTCGCACCAGAAGACGAGCTCGAAGCTCTTCTTGGCGAGGCTCGCCAACCTCGCGCACTCGTGCCTGTACTTGAGGTTAAGGTTCTCGCAAATATCCTCCATTATCCTCAGCGAATTATACCAGAGGGCGTTGACCTCCACCGCCTTGCCGTTGCGCGGAGTGACGATCCATCCGCCTATCTTTGCGTCCATCCAGGTCAGTTGTATATCCGGGTCCGAAGTCGAGACCAGGCCGTCGCGGTCCATCTTTATGCCGTATCGCGTGCCGTTTATATAATATTTGATGATCTCCTCGAGGCAATCGAGCAGGTTCGACTCGACGAAATCGTAGTCGTTCGTGTATTCGAGGAACTTATGAACAGCCCAGAAATACCAGAGGGAGGAATCAACGCTGTTATATTCGGGTTCCCTGGATTTTTCCGGGAACCTGTTCGGGATCATTCCCTCGTCGCAGAACTTCGCGAATGTCAACAGGATCTCTCTCGCCTCGTCGTACCTGCCGAGCGTAAGGGTGAGGCCGGGCAGAGATATCAGCGCGTCCCTTCCCCAATCCCAGAACCAGTGGTAACCGGCGGCCACGGTCGAAAGCCCGTCGGCCCTCTTTATGAAGAACGAATCGGCGCTGTCCGCGAGCCGTACCGCTATGCTGTCCTGCAGCCCGACCGCCTCGGCTATCTCGTTATGGCGCAGGACTTCGCTTGATTCGAGCACCTCGACAGAGCGCATCTTGCGGCCTTCCGTCGAAGCGACTATATACGCCTTGTCGCCCTCTCTCACGAGGAAACCGAGTTCCCCCGGGCTATAGAGGTCCTCGCGGTATTCGAGCCCCCTCTCTTTCTCGCGGTTATACTCGAAGGACTTATACCAGTAACCGGCCTGCTCGAACCGGTCCGCGTTATTCGCGAGGTAGATCATCGGGGACTCGCTGTAAGGTTTCATCCTGATATAGCCCTCAAGGCAGTCGACGTTCTTGTTGAAGCTTGAGTTCTCGATCGAGAGCCAGTGGTAGTCGCGCGCGGCGATGAGGGGCCTTACGAGCAGTTCGAGGTAGCCGGGGGATTCCAGTATCTTGTAGGTGATCACGGTCGTGTTCTCGCCGCGGACCATGAATACCGCCTTCTCGACCGTCACGCCGCCGGCCCTGTATGTAAAGACCGGGAACGGGTCAAGGCGGAATTCGTCGAGGTACCTGTGCCCTTCGGGATGCACTATCCCCGGGTACTTGTTGCATGACAGGTTACAGCGGCTGCCGTCCTTGAAGACCAGCGTCTCCTCGAGCTTCGAGAGCATGACCGTGCGCGAGAGCGAGGGCCTGGCCGAAGCGACGAGCAACCCGTGGTACCTGCGGGTATTCGTCCCGATTATCGTCGAAGACGCGTATCCGCCGAGGCCGTTCGTCTCTATCCATTCCTTAGAGACGGCGGCCTGGAAATCGCCGCATACGTCCCTGCCGAAACGGATGGCATCATCCGTCCTCTGCTGTGATTCCTTCAGCGCATCCTTTACGACGGCCATATCATTCCAACCCGCCCTTCGTCTTCCCGCCCTCCTCGTCGAGCCTCTTGAAGAACTCTTCGGGATGCAGGTTCTCTATCTCTTTTTCGAAGGCCTTTACCTCGTCGGCTGTTATCGGCTTGTTTATGACGGGGCAGGCCTCAAGGACCTTCTCCTCGATAAAGATCGGGGAGTTCGTCCTGACCGCGAGCGCCATCGCGTCGGAGGGCCGAGAATCGATCTCCAGCGCTTTGCCGTCCTGCCTGACGGTTATCTTCGCGTAATACGCGTTGTCTCGCAGGTCCGATATCACGACCTTTTCTATAGAGCCGCCGAGCGATTTCACGAGGTTGACCGCGAGGTCATGGGTAAGCGGCCTTACGAACTTCTGCCCTTCGAGGGCCATTGCGATCGCGGCCCCCTCGCTTATGCCGACCCATATGGGCAGCAGCCTCGAGCCGTCCGCTTCCTCGAGCGTCACGACATATTGTGCAAGCGGCGGTATGAATATTATCGAATATATCTTCGCGGCTTTCATAACACAATATTATAGCAATGATGGGCCAAAAACAAGGGGTTTTTAGAGCATCTCAAGGACGAAGCATTTCAGGTAGTTCGACTCGGGAAAATTCAGCAGTATCGGATGGTCGCGGGGCTGTATGCGCTTTTCCACGAGCTTCGCACTCCGGCGCGATTCCCAAAGGGACTCGTCAATGATATCCATGAACTGGCCTTCCGAAAGGTTGTACGAGCACGAGCATGTCATCAGGTGCCCGCCCTTCTTCAGCAGTTTCATCGCCCTGAAATTTATGTCTATATAACCGCGCGCGGCGGCCTGCAGGTCTTTCTTCGATTTCGCGTATGCGGGAGGGTCGAGGATTATGAGGTCGAACTGCCTGCCTTCTGCCTGGTAAGCCCTGAGCGCTTCGGGCACTTTCCCTTCCCTCACCGAGATATTCCTGATACCGTTCAGGGCCGCGTTCTCCTTAAGCCTGCCCAGGGCCTGCCCCGACGAATCGACCGCCGTTACGTCATCGGCGCCGAGCGCCGCGTGCAGTGAGAAGAGCCCCTGGTACGAAAAACAATCGAGCACGGATCCCCTCGAATATCTCTCGACGGCAATATGGTTCTCCCGCTGGTCGAGGTATGCGCCCGTCTTCTGGCCGTTCATTATATCAACGGCGTACCTTATCTTCCCTTCGCGGACCTCGACGCCCCCGGCGGGCGGTTCCCCGTAGAGCGCCCCCTTCGATTCTTCCATCCCTTCGAGCTTTCGTGTCGCTGAATCGTTGCGCTCTATTATCGACTTCGGCTTCAGAAGTTCCACGAGCGTCTCCGATATCTGCCGCTTGATCCTGTCCATGCCGAGGCAGAGCGTTTGCACCGACAGGTGGCCCGCGTAGTTGTCGACTATGAGCGACGGCAGGCCGTCGGCTTCCGAATGGGCGAGCCGGTAGGCGTCCGCGTCCGTTATGCCGCTCCTGGCCGCGATGCTTTCAGATATCCTGTTGCGCCAGAACGCGGCGTCGACGGGAACATCTTCGCCGGTGATAAGGCGGATCGCTATCTTCGACTTCGCGTTGAAAAACGCCTTGCCGAGGAATTTCCCGCGGTTATCCTCGACGGACACTATGCCGCCCGAGAGCTCGGAGAGATCGCATTTCTCGATGTCATCCCTGTAGACCCACGGATGGCCGGTCCTGTTCCAGGCGGCTCCCTTCTTGGTAAGCTTCACTGAAGCGTTATCCATAATGCCGATTCTAACAGCGCACTGAGGATATGTCAATGCCGGCCGGTTATGCTATAATACCGGGGTTATGGACAAAAAAGGAAAGATACGGCAGAGCTTAAAATATTCTTTTATAGACGGCGCGTTCTGTTCGGCCTTCATAGGTTTCACGGAACAGTATATAACGCCGTTCGCGGTCGCCCTGAACGCCACAACCGGCCAGATAGGCATGCTGACCGCCTTCCCTAACCTCATCGCGTCACTGATACAGCTGAAATCCGCCGATGTGACCGAGCACCTGAAGAGCCGCATCAGGATAATAACGATATTCGTCTTCTTCCACGCGATGATGTTCCTGCCGATCGCGCTGATACCGTTTTTGTTCAGGGAGAACAGGGTCTTCTGGCTCATCATATTCGTCACGATGGCCGCGTCGTTCAACGCGTTTCCCGGCCCGGCGTGGACGAGCCTCATGTCGGACCACATTCCCCGGCGCAGCAGGGGCAGGTATTTCGGCTGGCGCAACAGGCTGCTCGGGGTAATAACGATAACCTGCGCGTTCCTTGCCGGCCTCATACTCAACGTCTTCGGCAAGGACAGGCTGACCGGCTTCATGGTGATACTCGGACTCGCGTTCGCGGCAAGGTTCACGTCGTGGTACTTCCTGAAGAAGATGTACGAGCCGCCGATAAAAGTGACCAGGGAGCACTATTTTACTTTCTGGGATTTCGTTAAGAGGGCCAGGGAATCGAACTTCGCAAAGTTCGTTTTCTATGTCGCGAGCATAAGTTTCGCGGTTAACCTCTCGGGCCCGTTCTTCGCGGTCTACATGCTCAGGGACTTAAACCTCAGTTATGCGACCTATACCGTTATCGCGATAAGCCCCACGATAGCGACCCTGCTGACGATGGGCATATGGGGCAGGCATGCGGACGTCGTCGGGAACATGAAGATCATACGCCTTACGTCGTTCTTCATCCCGATCGTCCCTGTGCTGTGGCTCTTCGGCCATAACGTCGCGTACCTGATCATAATACAGGTCTTCGCGGGATTCGTCTGGGCGGGATACAACCTCTCGATCTTCAATTTCGTCTACGACGCGGTAACGCCCGAAAAGAGGACGAGGTGCGTGGCGTATTTGAACGTGATAAACGGAACCTCAATATGCGCGGGGGCGCTCCTCGGGGGCATCCTCGCGTTCAAACTCCCCCCGTTATTCGGTTACAGGCTCCTGACGCTCTTCGCGCTATCGGGCCTGCTGCGCGCCATATTCTCGATGTCGATCCTCCCGCGGATAAAGGAAGTCAGGAGGGTCGAGAGGATAAAAAGCCTGGACCTCTTCTTCAGTGTTACGCGTATCCGCCCGATAGAGGTCGAAGGCGAGATGGATATCTAAAAGGGGTCGTCGATCTCCAGCAGGAACTCCCATACCGCGCGGGCTCTCTGGTACTGTTCCGGCTTGACGGGCCTCGGCGTATGCCCGCCGTTGTGCCATGCCTCGGGAGTGTTGAACCAATAGGCGCTCTTTTCGTGCCCGTAAACCATGTAATAACAACCGTAAGCCGTCTTTAATGCCTCTTCCTTCAGGCCGAGGCGGTACATCGTCGCCGCGAGGAAATATGTCGAGCCGGGCCAGATCTCCCTGGCCATGTTGATATCGATGTCGGTGCCGTCGGCGTTCTTGCTGTTCATCGCGCCGCAGTCGCCGACACCGTCTCCGTTATAGTCCTCGAGCGGCACGACGCACATCTCGTAGACCTTCTTCAGGTACTTGGCCATCCTGTCGCGCGGCAGGATATCGTCGAGCCCCATGGCCTCGCAGAACCTCTGGCCGTTCAGGCCGTCGGCCATTATTGCGTCCGAATGTTTCCCTGCGGTGTCAATGCGGTAATACTGCTTCTGCTCCGACCAGAGCTGCGCGTCAAGGTTCGCCTTCGCCTTGTCGAGTACGGAGATGACTTCCTTTATTATGTCGTCGTTCACGACATACGCGAGCTTCTCCATCGCTTCAAGCGCGCCGACCCAGAGGCCTCCGCAGAGAAGGCTCGTGCCGTAGAGCCCCCACGCGTCGTAAGTGTTGTCGGATCCGCTGTTATTCGGCAGGCAGTCCCCGTCGGTATCCTGCGACTTCATGTATTCGTAGGTCATCTTGACCGCGGGCCAGCAGTAATCGAGGAACGCGCGGTCTTCGTGCACATAGTAATACCGCGCCACCTGCTGTATGAATTTAGCGTGCAGGTCCTTCCAGTGCAGTTTGTTCGTGCCGTAGTTATCGAATTTGAAGAACGGGTCCTCCGTCGGCACGCCGAAATCGTGCGGCGTCTGGTGCAGGGAGTCGAAATGCATGATGCCGTCGGCAACACACCTGAGGATGTCCTTCTCTATCTCCGGCCAGAACTTAAGCGTAAGTATCTGGCAGTAATGGCGCACGTCGAACGTCTCGCAGTAAGGGTAACCTATCGATTCCATCACAAAGAACTTATGGTCGTCCTCGTGCAGGCCCATGTATTCCCTGTCATGCCCGGACTTGAGCCCCGACTCGTAGAATGTCCCTCCGAACTGCGTATAATATAATTCGTTGAACGCGGCGGTCTTCAGCCACTCCGGGTATTTATCGCTGTTTATTACCGGCGCCATCCAATCGTCGACCTGTTTTTCCCATTCGGCATAATGCCCAAGCGCTTCGACCGCTATCTCGAAGGAACTCGAAGCGTCGCGCCCGAAATACTCCGTATATTTCCTCCACCATTCTGTGCCCGTCTTGTGCGGGTCGCCGAATTTCACGACCGGGAAATCCCATGATATCACTATGGGCACCGTCACGGACCCTCCGGGCTCCAGCGACATCTCTACCGCTATCATCGCGGCGGAATCCGGTTCCTCCTTGGCCCAGTCGGTCCCGATAATTATCCTTGTATTCCCGGAGCTCTTCGCGGCTATGCACCACTCCGAACCCTGCGTCTCCGGGACGTTTTCGGGATGGTCCGCCTTCATCACGGCGCCTATGATCCCGCCTTCCTGCCTCTTGGTGTTCTTAAAGCCCTTCCGGGGCAATGTGCCGCTGAAAGGGGGTTGCTGCCATGTCAGAACGACCGTCGCCTCGGCTTTATGTTTTGTCGGGTTGGATACCTTGAACTGCCACACCGCGACGGGATATGAGGTCTCTTTATAATTATGCGGGATTATCGGGGAGAAGAACTTCTGCGACACGTCGAGGTCGAAACAACCGTAGGTCACCCAGCCCTTCGGCTGCAGCGCGTGGTATTGCGCGTCGCCCTTCTTGAGTTTCTCCCATTTCGTCTTCAGCGCGGGATCCGTCGATAGGGTACGTATCCTCTCCTCTTTCTCCCCCACCTTCTCGCGGAAATGGAACGCGGACGAATCGAGCCACCACTGGTCGTAAGAGCCGGCCTTAAGCGACCATGGGCCGAACGTGCCCGATATGCTGTACATGAACGACCCGGCGCCGAAACCGCCGAGCGCGACGCCCCTGTTGGGGCAGCTGCTCGCCGCCCCTTCAGGTATATCGCCGAGCGCCCTCTTCCAGGCGCAGGAGTGTATCTCGAAATAGTCCCTTCGTATTGCCTTCGCCATCTACTCGAGCGCTTCTTCCTTGATGACTTTTATCTCGACCGGGCCCTTGTATATGCCGCCGACCCTGCCGGAATCGTAGACCCTGACCGCTATGAAGTTCTTCGATTTGAAGTTTATCATCTTCAGCGGGATCACGTATTCCCTCTGCTTCTCCCAGACGGACTGGTGCTTCGGCGGGAATAGGCCGCTTTGACCGACAAGGTTCCTGTTAAAGAAGGTCATGTCGCAATCGTCTATGCCCCCGAACCTCAGCAGGATCCTCGCGCCCTTTTCGCTCCAGAGGGCCCTCTTCTCTTTCGGTATCGTGAAGCCGTACCAGTACCAGGCGTAGCCGTCATAATTATCGAATCCCTGGGCTTCCCACCCGCCCGGCACCGTGACCTGCTTCCATTCCTTGTCGGCCGACTTGAGCTTCGACCACTTGAAATCATCGCCGGCCCTCAGGTACCACTGGCCCGAAAGGTTCACCGTGTCGATGACTTTCTTCGGCTTAGAGAAATTGCATAGCTTCATCGCGGCCTTGATGTTGGCGTTCCGCTCGAACGTCTTCCATACCTTGCCGGTCCTGTAGTTCTCTATCATGAGGACAATGGCGCCCTGGTCTATGCCGATATACTTTCCCGAGACCCATTTCCTGTCCCAGTTAAAGGAGTCGACAAAACCGTACTTGCCCCATATCTTGTCCTTGTAATTCGAATACATGAACTTTGCGGCCTTAATCGAAAGCTCCGGCGTGAAGGTTATCGAGGATATCGCGGCGGTCGGCGCCACCGTGCCGTCGTTATCACCGTTAGGCGCGCCGTACGCCTTGTAGCCGTCGGGCCCGTCGCAGGCCGTCAATCCCCAGCAGTCGGGGCCGTACGTCTTGCTGCGCGTCATGTTGTCT
>Ga0209507_1000665_pt1 | contig 34304 bp, 38 predicted proteins | sample AD_UKC028_MetaG_FD_184414 | JGI IMG/M metagenome (GOLD analysis project Ga0209507, IMG submission 184414) | Active sludge microbial communities of municipal wastewater-treating anaerobic digesters from USA - AD_UKC028_MetaG (SPAdes) (version 2) | ecosystem: Engineered > Bioreactor > Anaerobic >...
TCCGCAAGATTCGTGCACGTATAATTGACTGGCGTGCTAATCAAATATTGAACGTATTGCTGTTTGGTTATCATGTCGAGATTATACCAAAACAATCAACAACCTGGAACTCCAAGCGAAAGTCCTGTATCTAATCCAGCATTCGGCAGGGTCCGGCAAAACCAACTCCATTGCCTGGTCAGCGCATTTTCTGGCCGACTTGCACAATGTTCACCATCAAAAACTCTTCGATACCGTTCTGGTGGTTTCTGACCGCAATGTGCTGGATAGCCAGCTTCAAGACGCGATCTTTGACTTTGAGCGCACTGCCGGCGTGGTGGCGACCATCAAGGGCGAGGGGGGCAGCAAGAGCGGCGAGCTGGCGGCGGGCCTGTCCGGCGGCAAGAAAATTGTGGTTTGCACGATTCAAACCTTCCCCTTTGCGCTCAAGGCGGTTCAGGAACTCGCGGCGACGCAGGGCAAGCGGTTTGCGGTGATTGCCGATGAAGCCCATTCGTCACAAACCGGGGAAGCGGCGGCTAAGCTCAAGGCCGTTCTATCGGCGGAAGAATTTCAGGAGTTAAGCGACGGCGGCGAGGTTAGCACCGAAGACCTGCTCGCGGCGCAGATGGCGACGCGCGCGGCGGACAAGGGCATTACCTATGTGGCCTTTACCGCGACGCCCAAGGCCAAGACCCTCGAATTGTTCGGGCGACGCCCCAACCCCGATTTGCCCGTCAGTGCCGACAATTTGCCCGCACCCTTCCATGTCTATTCGATGCGTCAGGCGATTGAGGAAGGCTTTATCCTCGATGTGCTCAAGAACTACACCCCCTACAAGCTGGCTTTCAAACTGGCCCATAACGGCAAGGAGCTGGATGACAAGGAAGTTGAACGCAGTGAAGCCCTCAAGGGCATCATGCGTTGGGTGAGGCTCCATCCCTACAACATCAGTCAGAAGGTGCAGGTGGTCGTAGAGCATTTCCGCGAGAACGTCGCCCCGCTTCTGAACGGGCAAGCCAAGGCCATGGTGGTGGTAGGCAGCCGGATAGAGGCGGTACGTTGGCGCTTGGCGATAGATAAATACATCAAGGAGCAGGGCTACAAGATCGGTACTTTGGTGGCGTTTTCCGGGGAAGTGACGGATTCGCAGTCTGGTCCAGACTCTTTCAGCGAAACCAGCAAGACCATGAACCCGAACCTGAAAGGGCAGGGCATTCGAGAAGCCTTTGATACCGAAGACTATCAAATCCTGCTCGTGGCGAACAAATTCCAAACCGGCTTCGATCAGCCCCTTTTGTGCGGGATGTATGTGGACAAGCGACTGGCGGGCATCGCAGCGGTACAAACGCTTTCCCGCCTTAATCGCGCCCATCCGGGCAAGGACACCACCTATGTCGTGGACTTTGTGAACGACCCCGAAGATATCCTCGCCGCGTTCAAGACCTATTACGACACCGCCGAACTGGCAAATGTCACTAACCCGCATCTGGTCTTTGATTTGCGCATGAAGCTGGACGCGGCGGGCTTTTATGATGAATTCGAGGTCAACCGGGTTGTCGAGGTGGAGTTTAATCCGAAAGCCAAGCAAAGCGACTTGACCGGCGCATTGGAACCGGTCGTCTCGCGTCTTTTGCAGCGTTACAAATCCGCACAGGACCGGCTGAAAACCGCCCAGACCAAGGAAGACGCCAAGGGAACGGAAGAGGCTAAGAATGAGTTGAACGTGCTCATCCTATTCAAGCATGACATGGGCGAATTCCAACGGATGTATGCCTTCCTCTCGCAGATATTCGACTACGGCAACACGGCGATTGAAAAGCGCTTCCTCTTTTACAAACGGTTATTACCACTGCTGGAATTTGGGCGCGAGCGTGAAGGCATTGACCTGTCCAAAGTCATGCTGACTCACCACAACCTGAAAAATCAGGGAAAACTGTCTATCGCTCTGGGTGAAGGCGAGACGCCAAAGCTGAACCCGTTGGGTGAAGCCGGGAGTGGTTCAGTACAGGAGAAGGAAAAAGCCCGCCTTGGCGAAATTATTGCCAAGGTTAATGACCTGTTTGAAGGTGAGCTGACGGAAGATGATCGACTGGTCTATGTCAATAACGTCATTAAGGGCAAGCTTCTGGAATCCAAGACCTTGGTTCAACAGGCCGCCAACAATACCAAGGAGCAATTTGCCAATTCACCCGACCTTTCGAGTGAGCTGATGAACGCGATCATTGATGCCTTCACGGCGCACAGCACTATGAGCAAGCAAGCCTTGGACTCTGAAGGCGTGCGCAACGGATTGAAGGATATTCTGCTGGGTCCGGCACAACTCTATGAGGCCCTGCGTGAGCAAGGGCTTTCTTCTATGGACCACCCATAAACCACCATTGTGAAAGTTTCGGAAATCTCCTACAACGGATAACCATGAGCCAGGACATCATCAAGACGGACGAATACCGGAAACTGGTTTCCGACCTGAAAAACCGTATTCAGGCCGCGCAGATCAAGGCCGCCGTCACCGTCAACACCCAGCTTATCGCGCTGTATTGGGACATCGGCAGGCAGATAGCCCAGAAGCAGCAGGTGAGCGGTTGGGGGGATGCAGTCATTGATGAAATCGCCAAGGACCTCACCCGAGAGCTTGGCGGTCTCAAGGGATTTTCACGGCGCAACCTGTACTACATGAAGCAGTTTTATGGCTTCTATGCGGGGCAGGGCGAGTTTGTGCAGCAACTTGCTGCACAAATTCCGTGGTGGCATAACGTATTGATAATACAAAATATAAAGGATCATGAAAAAGCCATCTGGTACATCCGCAAGACCATCGAAAACGGATGGTCCCGCAATGTGTTGGACCACCAGATCGACAGCCAGCTTTACGAGCGACAGGCCGGGAAGCCCCGAAGCGACAATTTCACCGAACGCCTACCGGCCCCACAATCTGACTTGGCCCGCGAAACGCTCAAGGACCCCTACATCTTCGATTTTCTCAGCGTCGGGGAGGAGGCGCATGAACGGGAACTTGAAACCGCCCTGGTGGAACGGATTACCCGCTTCATGTTGGAATTGGGCAAGGGTTTTGCCTTTGTCGGGCGGCAATATCACATGGAGGTCGGCGGCGAGGACTTCTACATAGACCTGCTTTTTTACCATCTTCGGCTTCATTGCTATGTCGCCATTGAGCTAAAAACCGGCCCTTTCAAACCGGAGTACACCGGCAAGCTTAACTTCTACCTGACTGCCTTGGATGAGCAGGTGAAGATGAAGGAAGACGCCCCGTCTATCGGCTTGATCCTGTGCCGGAACCGGAACAACGTCATTGCCGAATATGCGCTCCGGGACGTGAACAAGCCCATCGGGATTTCCCGTTATGCCTTGGCAGCCACTTTGCCTGAAGAACTCAAGGCCAGCTTTCCGACTGTGGAGGAGGTTGAAGCTGAGTTGGGAAAAGTCGCCATATCTCAGGGTATCGAAGAAGCCACGAGTACGGTTGACCCGACGCCGGATCAGGGCAAGAAGCGGCGGCGCGGAAACTGAAAATGAATATCAAGCCGATCAAAACCGATGAAGACCATAGAGCAGCCTTGGCGGAAATCGAACGGCTGATGGATGCGCAACCGGAAACCCCGGACGGGGACCGGCTGGACGTTTTGGCAACTTTGGTTGAGGCAAGGGAAGAAAAGCATTTCCCCATCGGGGAGCCGGAAACTTGGCTGTCTGCCTTGCGGCAGGCCCTCAAGGAAGGCGAGGACAGCGGCAGGGCCGATTATTCCCTTAAAGGGTTGCTGGACGAACTGGACGGTGACACCCCCTGAATCAGAGGGAGGAGCCTTGTTCGTACAGCCTTTTATCTGGCTTTATGGCTTTCTTCTTTTCGTGTTTTCGTTCTTTCTGTAGACCGGCCAGGGCATGGAGCGCGAGCAATGAACCCTATCCCTCTTACGCCGGAAACCGAGGCCGTTTCCCGCCGTGTAATCTGGTTCGAGGAACCGGAACAGGCGTTGTCCGATCCCGTGCGCTTCATAGCCTATGCGATGACTTATGCCACGCACGAGGATATGACTATTATTCGCCGGTATGTTACGGATGATGGATTCAGGGAAGCCCTTGATAAAGCCCCGCCCGGCATTATCGACGGGCGTTCATGGGCCTACTGGAATTCCAAGTTCGGGCGGTATCCAGCCCCGCCACTGCCAGAGCGGCATTTTGGATAAAATCTGTAGGGCCTTATTGTCAAGAATGATGCGCACGGGCGGCCATCACGGCGGAGTCAATGAGCTGGATCAATTCAACCTGATCGACTGAGGCGTTGCGGTTTTTGATGCGATCTACGGTCAGTTCAAAGAACACCTGAAGCGATTGAAGGAGGTGTTGTGATGACTGAAGAGATCGAACTCATAAGAGGTAGCGGCAACGTCTATCGGGATTTGGAACGGCCAGACGCCGATGTTCACCAGACGAAAGCTATTCTTGCCGCCAATATCATCAGTGTTCTGGACGAACGGGGCTGGTCCACACGCAAGGCTGAGGAGATGACCGGGATCAACCATTCTGAGTTCTCCCGCATTCGCCGACCCCGGCTCCAACGCTTCACCATTGACCGGCTGATCACGGTTCTGAACCGGCTTACGGCGCGATGGAAACCTGTTGAAAGGGTTCGCCCTTTTGATGAGGGCTGATTTGAATGGTTACTTTCAAATTGAGCTTGTTCAGAAAGCCGATCAGTCGCTCTTGGCTGAAACGATGAAAGGGCGCACACATAAGCGCCGACACTTCCGATTGTTTGATGCCGAGCAGCTTTGAGGCTTCCGCTTGTGTGTATCCTTCCTCCTTGAGGATGGTGACCACTTGAGCGCCGAGCGCGGCGCGGGTGTAAAGCTCATCCGCATCATCCAGACCCAGGTCTGCAAAGACATTGCCGCTGCTGTTTTCAAACTCAATTTTCTGCGTCGTCATCTTTCGCCAGCTCCTGTGCCTGTTTGTAACGCTGTTTCACCAAGTCCATACAGGGTGAAGAATCCAACAGCTTGTTGGACAAAAATGACGCCGCAGGAGGTCACTACCCTTTTTGGCTCTTGATAATATCCATCGCATCGCGTGGAGTGATGATCTTCATCCCGCAGGTTTCAGGCAGCGACAGCAAATCTTTGTCACCGGAAACGAGATAATCCGCCTGTCCGGCGAGCGCCGTTGCCAGGATTTTATCGTCGTCGGCATCCCGCGAAATCTGAATGTCGGGCAGGTATTCCGCCAGTGTTGCCAGAGTCTTCAACCCGTCAACCAGAATAGCCGCTTCGGTTCCGCGCACCCGCTCCCGAAGGTGCGGGTAACCCAGAACGCGGACAACTTCCTCAATTTGTGCAGCGGAGGAGACCAACTCGAAATCGCCGCGCCGCCAAGCCTGATAAAGCAGGTCCGGCGGAGTTCCTCGGGTGAGGAGGGCACTCAACAGGATGTTGGTATCAAGGACCAGGCGCACGGGCGGCCATCACGGCGGAGTCAATAAGCTGCATCAATTCGGTTTGATCGACTGAGGCGTTGCGGTTTTTGATGCGATCTACGGTCAGTTCAAACAGCCGCTCTTTAACGGCCACTTCGACAAAAGCCGACAGGTCCCCTTTCTTTGCGCCGGACATACCCAGAAACGCCCGCAAGGCGCGGTCAGTTTCTTCGGAGACCACAAGGGTCCATCGTGTACTCATGCCACCCCCCATAAAAAGCGGATATGTACATAAGCATACAAATCAAAACCGGCCCTGTCAAGGATATTCGAAGATAACTTAATGAATAAAAGGAGTTTATTCCAATGTGAGCAGGGCGACCCCGCCCGATCTTTCTATCTGCTTTCCTTGCTTTCTTCTGATCTTCTTTTCGTGTTTTCTATTTTTCTTTCCTATCGCCACAATTTTTCAAACCGGGCGGGATTGGTGGCGGTATAGCGGACGGTGTGTTGGATATTCCGGTGTCCCAGATAGTCCTGAATGAGCCTTGTATCCGCGCCCTGATCGGCCAGGGCGAAGCCGCAGGCATGGCGGAGCATATGCGGGTGAGCGGGCAGGGGCAGCCCGGCCAATTCCCCATAATGGCGGATGGCCGCCCAGACGGTTTTGCGGTTAAGCGGCCCGCGCCGTTCACTGATAAAGAAAGCCTCCCCCGTCGGGTCCATTCGTTCCCGCTCTTTCAGCCATGCCTTGATGAGGCGCAGTTCATCCGCCCGCAAGGGGTGCGTGGTGGACAGCCCTTGCTTGAGGCGGGCCACATGGAGAACCCGGCTTTCGCGATCCACTTGCGAGAGTTTCATCCCGCAGGCTTCCGACACCCGCAGGCCATGCCGGAACAGGAGCAGGACCAGGCAGCGGTCGCGGGCCTCGTGCCGCGCCCCTTTGACGGCGGCGAGTAGCTTGTCCACTTCCAGCCCGGTGAGGTGTTTGCGTTCATCCATCGTTTTGTCTCAAGTTAGGTTTTCGGGGGGCTTACGAATTCAAGGGGTTGCGGGCGAGGTTCGGGCTAACATAGGACAAAATGAACCATTTTGTCTATAGAGGGGTGTGAAACCAAAATAGAAAGGTCACCAAAGGGGCTTTCGGGAACCCCTTTATGGCCGCTCCAATGAAGAGACTTGCATTCAAAGTGATTGCGTACTATGGTACGCATCTGGTACAATCATTTAGGAAATCAAGGACGTGGCGGAAGAAACAAAGCCAAGGCAGGTTCTCATCTATGCCGATGAGGCTGGAAAGGAACCGTTCAAGGACTGGCTCTATGGCCTTCGGGATGTGGCGGGACGCAAGCGCATTCTGGCGCGGCTGTCCCGACTGGGACAGGGCAATTTGGGGGATTGCGCGCCCGTCGGGGACGGGGTGAGCGAGTTACGGATGTTTTTCGGCCCCGGATACCGGGCTTATTTCGGGGAGCAGGGCGATACGGTTGTCGTGCTCTTATGTGGCGGCGACAAGTCCAGCCAGAGCCGGGACATTGAGCAGGCGAAAGCTTATTGGAAGGAGTATTTAGACCATGAGGAACTATAGAACCTTCGGCGATCTTGAAGAGGGGTATCTCCGGGACCACCCGGAAGAGGTGGACGACTACCTGGCGATCCTCTTCGATGAATATGCCCAGTCGGGAGATACAGCCGCGCTGTTGTCATCCTTGCGGATTGTCAGCCGTGTTAAGGGCGTGAGCCGGATTGCCGAAGCGGCGGGTATGAGCCGGAAGGGGTTGCAAAAGGCCCTTTCCGAAGAGGGCAACCCGGAATTTGCGCGGGTGAATGCGATCATGCACGCGATGGGCTACCGCCTTGCGCCGCAGAAACTGGATTCTTCAGGACACGGAAACCATGCTCCGTAAGAGCCGATCAGAGGCTATTACGAGCACAGAAACCTTTGAGGGACGGGATGCAACACACGGATTTTGAAATCGGGTTTGAGTTTGAATGCGGGGGGCGGCGTTGGCGCTGCACCGATCTTGGCACGCGCACGGTGATTGCCATTCCGCTTGAATACCCCGATGACCCGAGTTGGTACAACGGCCCGCCCTATGCCGTTGCCGAAACCGTGTTTGATGAATATGACTTGGAAGGGTGTAAGCCGGTTGAGGATGACCCGGAAATCCGCCGAAACCTGAAAGCGGTTGAAAACGCCGTTGCCCAACAGCGGCTCGAAGGGCTTGAAGTGCCGCCCGATGTCATTGAAGAAATGAAGCGTGCCGTCCGAGGAGAAATCGGGATCGAGGAAGGCATCCAAAACACCCGCGAAAAATTTGCGCAGGGCAAGCCATGAGCAAAAGAAAGCAGTACAAGTCAGAAGCCTTTGCCGCCATCCATGAGACCATGGATTCCTTGCTCCAGATTGGAGCCGTTGATAAGAAAACCATGCGGGATTTCGATGCAGCTTGTCTGGCGGACCTTCCCGAGAGGGAGCCGGAGGAGATACGCGCCTTGCGGCAACGGGAAGGCAAGACGTTATAACTGGAAACAACATCGGACGCTTCCATTATGGCTGATTTCCCTTCTCGTTAACTTATTAGTTTGTTATAAGACTCCGACTTGTCCAATGCTTAAATTTATTTAAAAATAGTCTGAGAAGGTAAAAAATGATAAATAAATTTAAGAATGATCTCATGATGTTAGGTGATTCTGAATTGATTAACAAATATTATTTGTCTGGGTCAGCATTTGCATTTGATGACAATGTTCATTATAAACTTAGACAGTCCATCGCGGATCACTTTAAAGTCGATTATCCTCATGTTTTTATTGTTGGTTCTGCCAAGTTAGGTTTTTCAATAAAACCAAAGCGTAGATTTAAGCCATTTTATGACAAATCTGACATTGATATTGTAGTTATGTCTTCATCTTTGTTTGAAAAAATATGGGGAGAGGTTTTTTTATTTGAAAAGAATGGAGGGTACTGGCCAAAGATGAAAGAGTTTAAAAATTATCATTTTCAAGGATGGATAAGACCGGACAAGTTACCATTGCAAGCGTCGTTTTTTCTAACAAGAGAATGGTGGAATTTTTTTGAGATGATTTCAGGTAGTGGAGAATATGGACCATATAAAATCCGTGGAGGACTGTATCATTCTAGGCTTTTCTTTGATTCTTATCAGAAAAAATGTTTCGATCAATGCAGGAGTGAGGCATCCGAATGAAAACATCGGCAACCAACAGAAAACTTAGAATTTTACTTACTGGCATACAAAATGGGACTTTGTTACCGCGTCCTGAATTTCAGAGGCGTCTAGTATGGTCTAATAAACACAAATTAGCATTTTTGAAAACTGTGCTTCAAGGCTATCCTTTTCCAGAGATTTATATCGCAGCCGGAGATGTGAATTCTGAAACTGGCGAAGGTACAGAGATGTTGGTTGATGGTCAGCAGAGAATTTCAACACTGTATCAGTATTTTAAATCATCTGACGATTTAAGATTAGCAGATGGGATTTTGCCATATCGAAAACTTACTGAAAGAGAAAAGATAGATTTTCTCGAATATGAAGTTGTTATTCGTGACCTTGGGAGTCTTCCAATTCCTGAGATTCTTGAAGTTTTCAAGAGAATTAACTCTACTAATTATGCTCTTAACGCAATGGAGGTGCATAATGCTCGCTTTGATGGAGAATTTAAACAGCTTGTGGAGGAAATTGCAGAGCATCCTTTCTTTGAACAAATAAATTTTTTCAGGACAACAGAAATTCGTCGTATGGGTGACTTACGGTTTTGCGCAACATTGATTATTACGCTCATGTCTGGATATTTTAATCGCGATGATTCATTGGAAAAATACCTAGAAACTTACAACGAAGAATTTGAGCAAAAAGAAAGGATTAAAAAAGAGTTTGATGATGTTGCTGATTTTATATTGCGTTGCAACTTTGATTTAAGGTCGAGGGCATGTAAAAAAGCGGATTTATTTTCTCTTTTTGTTGAAGTTCATCGCGTTCTTTTTAAGAAAAGGCTCGATCTATTACCGGAAAACACCCAAGAAAACCTAAAGAATTTCTATGGAAAAGTTGATAATATAACTGACTCAAGCGACGGATTATCTTATGAAAAAATCTACTACAAAGCTGCACTTCAAGCCACAAATGACCGTGGAAACAGAATAAAAAGAGGTGAGATTATTCAATGGGTTTTAGACAATACGCATGTGCCACAAATTAGACTTGAACAAGAGAATATGGAAGACGGATGAATAGAATTTTTGTGCGGACTATATCGCGAGCTTTAGCACATAGTTTAAATCTGATAAGGTGTGATAATCGGCAGTATGGACACTACCTTCTCACAGAAGGAGGTAATTTCGCCCGACCCTTTTGCCGCTTTCCAGCCCTAAAAGAAACAACGGCTTAGAAAGCCACCGCCGACCGCGCAAAAGGGAACCGTTTTGCGCGGTCGCAAATAATCAAAGGATTCATCTCCGGGCGCACCTGACAAAGAAGCCACCGTTCTTATTGCTGCTGCCCTGTGCGCCGTCACTGAACTTCTGGTACCAAGCATTGTTGGTAACGCTCTCTGAGGACGACCAGTAGTTACTCCCGCTTATGTTAAACTGTCCTATGGCCGCCTTGTTGCCATAGATCACATTGAGTTCCAGGGCGGAAGGAAGATACCAGTCGCTGTTGCCGTGAACGGTCAAATCATCGCAATACTTGGCCGCCGCGTGCGGCTGTACGCCGGCGTCATCGCTGTCCGAATCCGCCGCCGCCAGAGCCGTCGTATTGCTCTCACCGGAAACGTCGCACGCAGGCGCAGAACCGCAATTGACCAGCGACGTGTCCACCCAGTCAGCCTGTCCGTTGTTCCATGCAATCCCCGTCCGCGTGTTGATACACGTCGAACCAGCCCATGTCATGTTGTAATCGCACCGCGTGACATACATCGGAACGTTTCCATCCGGGGAGGTCCCCGCGTAAACCGTTCCATCCGCGCAGACCGTGCCGACGGGTGAAAGGCTGCAATCGGCGTGAAGGGTCGTGATGCTCCAGTCGCTCGACACCGGGCCGACGCTCGCCGTGATGGTGAATTCCGTTCCCGCGCTCGCGCTTGTCGTGGCCCGAAGCTGGAGATATTTCCCTTGCATGTCGATTATGTTATTCGCCGCCGTCCAGTTCTGCGTTACGGAAGAACAATCAGACGTGCTGCATACCCGGTATTCCGGGCTTCCGTTGACCCCGCTCACCGAAACGGTTGCCGTACATCCCGCGTCCATCCCGGTGATCGTGGCAATGTTGGAGGTCACAAGCGTTGACACGCCAAGACCCGTTTGCGCCGTAAATGGGAAAAACGCCGGCGCGTTGTCGCAGGTCGCAGAGGCGATTTTCTTCCAGTCCGTCCCATCACACATTTCGATGGTGCTTTCGGCGTCGCTCCACCGCAGTCCCCCCTTGCGGTCCGCGTCGCACGCAAGGCCCGTTGTGGGACCGATGATGGCTTCGCCCGCGACATGCAACGGCGCTTTGGGCGCGCTTGTGCTAACCCCGAGATAACCATCAGAAGTCAGACGCATTTTCTCTGTCAGCGTATTACCGCTTCCGACTTCCACGCGGTAATCGGATTTCCGGGTCGCCGCATCCGACCAGAAAAATCCCGTGCGCCCCGCATTGCTCCCGACCTGAGAGGAGTTGCCGCCTTCCAGCTTATACAAAATGCCCACAAAGTCATTTGTATCGCCGTAACCCGAAGTATCTTCTGCCTCCAGAGACAGAACATCGAGCGAATTGGTATCATCACTCCACTTCACTTTCAGGGCCGATGAACTGCCCGTATACCCTTGTGTAATACTGGCGCTTCCCTGGTCCACGGTGAAAACGCCCCCGCTTGTGAAGGACAGAATGCTGGATGCGCCCAAGCCCCCCGCATTGTTGAACTGGATTTCCCGGTTCGCCCCGGCGGGAGTCGCGCCCCCGATGGTCGCCCACGCCGTGCCGTTGCAATATTCCATGATCGTTCCGCCGCTGTTGTATCGCACGGTTCCCGCCGCCCCGGCGTCGCAGGTCAGGCCCGTATTGCCCACGGGGACCTCGCCCACCGCCGTTGTCACCACCCAGTCCACCGCCGCCGTGCCAAGGGTCACAAGCGCCGCGCGCGAGGTGGACGGCGCGGGAGACGTCGTCTGGCGAATTTGAAGGGTATTGCCGGGGCTGATGTTCACACTGTTCCCCCACGACCCGCCGTTGACGCGAAGCTGCGGACTCCCCGGCCCCGTGACATACACCGACAAAGGCCCGTCAAACCCGGCCACCGTCACGATGTCGCTGGTGACGACCGTATTCAAAACCTGATTCGTCAGCGCCGTGAACGTAAACACATCCGGCGTCAAATCCGCGCCCCCGCCTCCCGAAGGATCGACATAGCAGATGAGGTTGTACAGGGGATTGCAGGAGGAAAGCCCGTTTTTCCACCGATTCTGGGTCGTATTATTCGATGAGCCAACCGCCGCATTCCAAGTTGCCGTAACAGAAAAATTGATACATCCGCCGTTGCCAAACGTTTGATCGGGAACCGTATCCCAATAGGTATTGTTTCCAGAGACTCCCCGATTCGTCCAATAAGTATAATTTCCGCCGAATTTATCGGCGGACGACCAGTTATTGGCATCCACAGGCCCGCGCCCGGAGGCATCCGTCGTAAAGCTTCCGCCCCCCACGGCCGGATTGCCCGACACCGCAAAGACATACTGAGTTAAGGGAATCAGATTCTGGCAGGCAGATGTAGAACAAATAAACGCCCTCACTTTCGCGCCAGTCAACATACCGCGCGCCTGTGCATCCGATTTGCCCAGCCAGTCGTTCGTCGTTAGATTCGAAAGGCACTTTGCATTCGCACCCGAAACGCCACCAAGATTTGCATCCCACGTCCCGTTGCTCATGACGAAATACCCGGCACCCGCAGGCGGCGTGAAGCTCGTCCCGCTGGCCGTCGCCACGACCTTCCTCCACGCCGTCCCGTCGCACATTTCAAAGGTCAGGTCGGCGGCGCTCCAGCGAATCCCGCCCGTCCGGTCCGCGTCGCACGCAAGGCCCGTCGTGGGACCGATGATCGCTTCCCCCGCCACATGAAGGGGCGCTTTGGGCGTCGCCGTTCCGATCCCCCGCGCATAAGGCCCGGTCAGGACGCTTTCATCCACGACCAGAATCGTTCCGTTGCACACGAGGGACGGACCCGCCGCCCCCTCTTGCGTAAAGATTCTTCCCGCAGTGGGTTCCGGGCAGGGATCGCCTGCGTTATAAAGCTGGGCATGGGCCGGGGAGGCGGCCAGAATGGGCAGGAGGAACGCAAGGGCAAGAAGGCGGCGAAAGGTCCGGGTCATGGCCTATTTCCCTTTCCCGTTCAAAGCGTGCCACGCCGCGCCGTCGCAGCCCTCAAAGGCTTTTCCGGTCCATCGGAGGGTTCCGGCTTTGGCCGGGGTGCAGGGAGCCGGATCGTTACCGATTTTGACCGCGCCGTTTACGTCCAGTGTGGCTTGGGGATCGGCGGTTCCAATCCCCTTGCGCAGCGGGTTCGTTTTCGCGCTTTCCAGAACCTCATATTCCGCGCCGTTGCAAATTTGCTGGATCGTGGTTTCATCATGCGTTTCCCCATTGGGCAGCACATAGCCCTTGGCGGAAGGAGGGCAGGGGCTGACAGGCTTCTTCGTTCCGGCGAAGGCGGCAGGAGCCAGACACAGCGCCACTCCCGCGCACAGCAGAAAATCCCTTTTGGTCATGATTCGTTAATCCTTTTCCGGGGATGGAAACCAATCCCTTGAGTCATACCATTATCCGGGGTAAATCCTAAGTCCTCTTTAACGGCTTTTCCTGAAAAGGCCGGACGCCTTTAATTCTGGAAATTTTCTTTTCCTATTGCCCCTGCTTTCCTATGCCGCCTTTTCCGAGAGAGTTTGTTCCTTGCGTGTGGGGTTCTCTTGCCCTTCTTATGACTTCCCACGGGCGGGACTACGGGTGACGCTTGGCCGAAGCCGCCGGCCCGTCAATCCCCGGCCCGCTCCCTTCGCTTTGCTCCCGTGTTGGGGATTGACGGCCCGCCTTTGGGCTTCCCGGCCTTTCGCACCTTCGCCCCCGCCGTGGGGGTCACTCAAACGAAGGAGCATTGAGCCATGACCCAAGGAAGAACACCCCTCACGAAAACCGACCTGATGCAGTTCACGGGAACGGAAACATGGTATCGCCATTCTCTGGTCAAAACCGTTTTTTACACCGAGGGCGCGCAGTACGTGGCCGAGGCGGGCGGGGCCTACTGGCTTCTGGACGAAATCGCCTTTGCCCAGAAATCCGTTCAGGCCGTGGCCGTCGAGGAATTCCAATTCTGGAAACTTAAAGTGAGCGCCGACCAGACCGCCATCCTGACCTGTGAGGACGGCAACGGCCGCCGGGTTTACAGCAAGGCCCTCACCTACACCGACTTTCCTTTAACGGAAATCGCCTTTTATTTCACCAACAACGTGATTTTGCTTCCGAGCGAATACTGACCGCCCGGCCTGAACCCGCTTGGGGGTTATTCCCCCAGGCGGGTTTTTGGTTTCCTTCCCGCCTTACAGCAGCCCGTGTTCGGCGAAGGAATAGGTTTTTTCGCCCACGATCAGATGATCCAGGACATTGACCTCCACCATTCTCAGCGCTTCTTTAATCAGGTGGGTGATGTTCTCGTCAGCCCGACTGGGATCAGTCACGCCGGAAGGATGGTTATGACACAGGATGCAGGCAGCGGCGTTGTGTTTCATAGCGGACTTGACGATTTCGCGGGGATGGACGCTTGCGCTGCTGATCGTGCCCCGGAACAGTTCCTCAAAGGCCAGCACCCGGTTTTTGTTATCCAGCCAGAGGACGGCGAACACCTCATGTTCAAAGCGGGCGAGGCGCAGATTCACGAACGTCTGGCTTTGCCGCACGCTGTCAATGACGACGCCCCGCACGAAGCGGCGATTGATTTCCGAGATAGCCGCTTCGATGATTTCATCCCCGGACGCCGGGCGATAGCGCCCGCTTTCATCCCTGACCATCAGCGAACGGTAATTGAATTCCTGTTGCAGCATCCCTTTCCGCCCCTGTTGTTCATCCCTTCATCCCTCTTGCCGTAACCCGGCCCGCCCCGTCAAGCAAAAAGCGGCAGAGCAGCGGCCCGCCCGCTGTGCAGGCCGCCGCCGTTGTTCTGGCCGTTTGCTTCACGCCCGGCCCGGAAAAAAGGGGCGTGCCGCCCCCTCCCCGTCAAGACCAAGCCCTTTCGGGCGGAGCCGCGCCGTATCCCCCACCTTCCGCGCTTCGCTTGTGCAGGCCGGGAGATACCCCTCGGCGCGGTCCGGCCTTGACGGCATCCCCCCGCTCATTGGCGCGGGCCTAGACGGGTTGCATGACGCAACCCTGAAAACAAAAGAAAGGAAAAGATCATGACGAATCCCATTGAATGCGCCAATTCCCTGACCCCGTTTTGGATGAGAGACATTCACCAATTTGACGGGCTTGAAATCCACCCATGCCGGACCGAGCGCATGGAGGACGGCGGAACCTTCATTGAGCAATGCGAACCGGAGACCGCCGAATTCTGGTCCGTCTATGGGCATTGCCGGACCGGCGGGGTTTTGTGCTTTGAGGACTTCCCCACGAAGGCGCAGGCCCGCGCCTTTGCCGCCCGATTGCTGGAGGCATGGCCGCACCTGAACACCTACGGCCTAATGGCTTGACCTATTTTCTGCAATCCCTTAACAACGAAAGAAAGGACTCTGAAAATGAAACAGGACGTTTATACCCGTGTCACCGATACCCTTCTGGCCGCTCTTGAGGCCGGGACCCGCCCTTGGATGCAGCCGTGGCACGCCGCGCACGCCGCCGGACCGGTTTCCCGCCCCTTGCGCCACAACGGCACACCCTATCAGGGCGTCAACACCCTCATGCTCTGGGTTGCCGCCCTTGAAAAAGGCTATGTCTCCCCGCTTTGGATGACCTACAACCAGGCCAAGGAATTAGGCGCGCACGTCAAGAAGGACGAGCACGGCAGCCTTGTGGTTTACGCCAACACCTTCAAAAAGACGGAGACCAACGAGCAAACGGGAGAGGACGAAGAGCACGAAATTCCCTACATGAAGCCGTACACGGTCTTCAACGTCGAACAGATCGAAGGACTCCCGGCGCACTATTACGCCAAGGCCACGCTGCCGACCCTTTCGGAGGCGCAGCGCCACGCCCGGCTTGACGCCTTCTTTGCCGCCACGAAAGCCGACATCCGCCATGGCGGGAACCGGGCTTTTTACACCATCGGCGCGGATTTCATTCAAATGCCGCCCTTTGAAGTCTTTCGCGACCGGGAAGGCTATTACGCCACCCTTGCGCACGAAGCCACCCACTGGACGCGCCACCCATCCCGGCTTGACCGCGACATGGGGCGCAAAAAATGGGGTGACGCCGGATATGCAATGGAGGAGCTTGTTGCTGAGATTGGCAGCGCCTTTTTATGCGCCGAACTGGGTTTGACGCCCGAGGTTCGGGACGACCACGCCGCCTATATGGCCTCTTGGCTGACGGTTCTGAAAAACGACAAGAAGGCGATTTTCACCGCCGCCAGCCATGCCCAGAAGGCCGCTGATTTTCTGCAAAGCCTGCAACCCCAACCGGACCCGGAACCCGACCCGGAGCAGCAACCCGAGACCGCCTCCCCGGCCCCCGCACCGGAGCCGGAACGCGCCCCCCCAATCGGACCCGCGCCCGCCGCCGTGGAGGAGTCCCCGGCGAGCGGCCCGCCCGTCCCGGACGGCCCGCCACCCGGCAAGCCGGGCCAGCTCTCGTTTTTTTAACCTGAAACCCGCTCAGGAGAAGGTCATGACCCCAGAGAACGAAACGGACGGCCCCGACCGGATCGCAGCCTATATCACCGCGTGCAGTCAGGCTTTGGAAACCCAGAGCCAAGCAGCGCGAGGCTGGCCGAACCCCCTTGTTTTGCCCGAACCGGAGGACGCCGAGGAAAACGAAGCCCTTGGTTTATTTCTGGCCGAGCTGCGGCAGGCGACCGGAGCCGAAATCAAATTCCGATTCCGGAACAAGCCACATTAGGAATTGCATCCCCCAAGAAAGGAAAAACGAAAATGACCATGAACCTTTATCAAGATGCCGCCCGGCTGTATGTCCGCTATGTCAATCATGCGAGTCCGTTACAGGCGGAAGCGCTGTTGATGGATTATCTTCCGGCAGACAATCTTGACGGGCGGGTTTGCGATATTCCGATAGAGGGGATTCCTGCTTTTATGGATACGCTTCGGGAACTTCTTGATGCCCCGAGGGAGGCGATATGGCCACCGACTGGACGATAGAGGAAGGCGACGCAGGTTGCGGCAAGGTGATTCACACCGCCGCGCCCCGCTTTACGGCCCTGTGGGCGAGCGGCGCGGACGACCTTGCCGCCATCGAAGGTCCCTGCTGGACTTGCGAGGGGAGCGACGCCGAGGACAGCCTTCATGTTTTCGGATTTGTATGGATTGACCCGGCCCCGGAACAGGCGGAGTTTGAGCGCCTGATGCAATGCGCCGCCGCCGCGATTGACGAATGGATTGCCGGGCAGATGTAGGAAAGGCTCCACGATGGACGAGACGCCCCGCCCCGGTTGAGTCCGCAGCCCGCTCTTATGACCACATCCTCTTTTCCTATTGCCCCGCCTTGAATCCGCTGCAAGCGATTGTCGCCGCTGCTTGCGGATAACGGATGGACAACTCCCCGGCATTTTCCGGTTTCCCGTCGGCTGTTTTCTCTGAACAGGATTTGCGCGTCCCGATTTCTCCCGGAATTCATGCGGACGATAAGCCGAGACTACCGCTTTTACAAGGGGCGGCCCGCTCCATTCATCCCGCTTTGCGGGACTCCCGTGTGGCCCCTTGTAAAAGACGGTTTTGCTCCCGGCTTCACTATCGCCGCATTCCCGGAAGGGAATCGTTTAACGCAAAACCTAAAAGGAGAAAAACCATGACGAAAGAGCCTGGAAAACGCCCCGAACTGGTGGCCTATACCGTGACCCAAAGCGGCGAAAACCATCACTACCACCGGATTGGGGCGGCGTGGCAAAACAGTAAAGGCGGCTATAAAATCAAGCTGCACGCCTTACCGACAAACGGCGAAATCCTCCTCTTGCCGCCCAAAGACGCAGCCTGATTCATCCGCCGCTACCGGAGTCTTTCCGGTAGCGGTTTTTTTATCGTGATGGCTTTTGAAAGAGCGGCGCTGATCGACTAGCTACGGATAACGTGAGCGAAACAACCGGCAGCGGCAGCGAGAACGGGCGGGGCGGCCACGGTCAACGGCGGGTTGTGGATAGCGGGGCGCAGCGGGGCGGGTGGGTCTGTGCATCCGGTTCGGTTCAGGGTATAATGGCGCGCAGGGAGGATGGATAGCGAGATGTGTTTTCGTGGAACGAAAACACTCTTCGCAAGGGGGGCTTCGCCCCCCGTTGCATCCCCCCGGCGGCAGGTTCCCTACCGCTTCTTACCGGTCACTTTCGAGGGTCTGTCATGCCACGCCCGAAAAAGCAGGCAGAAAACCGCCGCAGCGCCTGGATTCGCTATCGGATTTCTGCGCAGGAGCTTGAAACCATTCAGGCCAAAGCTGACCAAGCTGAATTATCGATTCATAATTACGCTCGTTTATCCGCATTACAAGACAAGATCGTTATTCACCAAACCACCACGCCCGATATGGAAACCGTGGAACAATTGCGCCGGATTGGCGTGAATTTCAATCAAATTGCGCGCGCTCTGAATAGCACCGGTCAGACGCCCCCCGATTATTTTCAAGCCTTGTGCCACGACGTTGAAACCGTTCTGGGCAAGGTCTTTTCCGAGTACCTCGAACGTGGTTCCACATATCGCTAAAGAAGGCCGCAGCTTCAAAGGCGCGGGTCTTTATTATCTGCATGACAAAGGCGCATTAACCACCGAGCGCGTCGCGTTCACCCATGTTGAAAATCTGCACACCGCCAATGCCGAACAGGCCCTTAAAGAAATGGCATGGGTCGCCTTGCGGGCCGACCAGATCAAGAAACAAGCCGGGGTCAAACCGGGCGGCAGGAAACAGGAAAATCCGGTTTTCCATTACTCCCTGGCCTGGCATCCCGAGCAGGAGCCGACCCATGAACAGATGATTGAAGCCGGGCGGGCCAGCCTTAAAGTTCTGGGACTGGAAGGCTATCAAGCCGTCTTTGTCGCCCACGCCGACGAACCCCACAAGCACCTGCATATCATCGTCAACCGGGTTCACCCGGACACCGGGAAAATGGCGAACATCGACTTTGGCAAAATGCGTCTGTCCCGTTGGGCCGAGGAGTACGAAAAAACCCACGGCAAAATCTATTGCCCGCAGCGGGTCGAAAATAACGAACAGCGCCGTCAGGGCCAGTACGTCAAATACCGCGACCCGGTGATTGCCACGGCCTGGCGGCACGCCGACAACGGGCGGGCGTTCGCCGCCGCGCTATTGGAACAAGGTTATCTGCTGTGTCTGGGCGACCGGCGGGATTTCGTGGTGATGGACGCCCAGGGCAAGGTGCATAACCCGGCCCGTCATATCGAAGGCGTCAAGGTCAAGGATATCCGGGCGAAACTGGCGGATTTGAGCAAGGAGCAGTTGCCCGGCCTTGAGGAAGCGCGCGCCCGTCATGAGGCCATCCAGACCGCCCGACAAGAGCGTGCAGCGGCGCGGGGCGAGAAGACGCCCACCCGGCCCGGCTGGATTCAGCGGCCCGACCCGGAACGGAAGACCTTCCAGAACAAGCTGCAATGGAAACACATCGAGGAACGGGCGGCGCTTGCGGGCGCGCATCAGGAGGCCCGCGAGGCCAAGCAAGGCGAAATCATCCAGGCGCAGCGGATTGAGGAGACCCGGCGGGAACTGGCCGAGATCGAGGCCCGGCGGCAGGCGCAAGGCTTCAAGGCCCTCTTGCGCCAGCTTAAAGGGGACGAGGAGGCCGACCGAAACCGGGCCGAGGCGCTGCAACAGATGTTGGCGCGCGGCGAGGCGCTTCTGACCGGCGCGCTTAAAGTCATTGATGAGGCGTATGCCCGCAAGAAGCTGGACCTGGAACGCCGCCACGAGGCCGAGAAACAGGGGCGCTTTGAGTATGAGCGGGTCAAGGAGGAGAGGCAGCGGCCCACCCGGCAGGTCCGGCCCCTGTTCACGCCCGCGCCCCAGGCGAATCTGCGGCCCCGCACGGCCCCCGGCTATGGACGCCCCACGGCGGGCGAGAAACAGGCCCGGATCATCACCGGTTTGACGGGCGCGCGCGCGAACCCGGACCCCGGAGCGCAGACCCCGCCCCTTACGGGGCTGCAAAGTCGCCCGAGCGTGCGGGGCGCCTTCCGGGGCGCCAAGACTCCCTTGGAGCGCCCGGCGGTTCCCCCGACCCGCGACGCACCAGAAGTCACCCTTGGGGCGGTCTTTGCGGCCCAAACGCTTGACCCGGAACTGGGGCGATGGATCGAGGGCCGCCGCCGGGCTTTGCAACAGCGGCACGCCGCGCAGCGGGCCAGGCTCATGAAAGAGCTGGACCGGGACTTGTTTCCGGCGCGGCAGGCCATCGACAACGCCGCCAACCCCCGGATCAGCGCCGCCTTGCGCGAACTCAAGGCGATTGAGGAGCGGCAGCAGGCCCCCGGCCTGGCCGGGCGGTTTGCCCGGATGCAGCACCCGAACGACCCGCAGCGGGCGCAGATCGTGCAACGCGAACTGGAGGCGGCCCGCGCCCGCCGGGACGAGGCGCTTGAGGAGCTGGAACGACAGAAGGAAACCCACGAACGAACCCGCGCCTTGCGGGACCAGCACACACAGGAAGGCGAGGTTTTGGACATCGAAATCGCCCGCGTGGTGGAGAGCGGGCGCGTGCCGGAGGGGGCCAACGAGAACCGATCCCCGGCGCAGGCCGAAGAGCGGGCGCGGGCGGAGGACGAGCGCGACGACGATCAGGCGTTGCTTGAACAGGGCCGGGGCGGACGCAGCCGGGAGCGCTAGGCGGCTTCCGGGTTCCCCCGGCGTCGTTTCTGAAGGAATCTCCACACGCCCCGCCCGATTCCGCCAAGGATCGACAGCAGGACCAGCCATGTCACCCACGGCTGGGCATAGAACGGGCGCGAGGGCGGGTTGTCGCGTAACTCTTCAATCCGCTTGATAAGCGCGGCGCGTTGTTCCTGTTTCGCCTGCTTCTGGCGTTCGAGCGCGGCCTGTTGTTCGGCCTCCTCTTGCGCGCGGAATTCCGCCAGATACCCTTCGGCCACCGGGCAGGGCAGGACGAGGAAATTCTCCGGCAGACCGCCATACGCCTGTGTAAGCCGCTCTGTGTAAGCCGCCTGCACTTGAGGGCATTCTTTCAGCCGGCGCATGTCCGGCCCCGTGCCCAGACATTGGCGCAGATGCGCGGGCAGGTTCGCCGGATCGTAGTTCAGGCAGTGTGCCCATTGGGGTTGCCCTTGCGGTGGCCTTCGGGGCGGTTTTTGCTCTTGGGCGGGCGCGGGTTGCGGCGCTTGCCCGGCCAGATAGTCCGCCACCAGGGCGCAATCCGGGCGGGCATACCCTTCGGGCAGGGCGAATTCGCCCGTAGCCGCCCGCAAGCCCCGTTCGTAAGCACTCAAGACCTCGCCGCAGCCCTGAACGGGACGAGCGGCCCGGCCCCCGCCGTCATGGCCGGGGACGAAGCGATCCAGACAGCGGGCCAGATGGTCTTTCAGCGGCAGGCTTCCGAACTCCAGACACCCGGACCAGGAGGCGTCTTTCCCGGTCATTTCCCTGGCGACGCGGGCCAGCAGGGCGCAGGACGGGACGCGCTTTTTGGCGTCTTCCCGCGTCAGGCCGGAGGTGGTGAGGGCCACGAGGTAATTCATGCGAATCGACCGGCAATCCTGAACGGCGATATTGGCAAAGGCGTTGCGGGTCCCGCTTCCCCGCCGGAAGGACGACATGCAGGCGTAGACCTGTTCAAAGTTTTCCGGGTCCGTGGCGGCGCAATCGGCGCTCCCCACCGCCCCCACGGGCGGCGCGAAGCCCAGCAGGGCGAGGAGACCGAAGACGACGCGGCGGACCGTCACGGAGACCGCCGATAGAAATAGGCGCACGGGAACGGATATTCCGGGCGCAGGGCGTAGGTTCTGCTCACGAGGCCGGAAAACGTCAGATAGGTGCAGGTATAGACGAGGTGTTCGGCGCGCTCCGTCACGAAGTCCTTGCCTTCCCATCGGGCCGTATCGGCGACGGGAAGGTTTTTGACTTCCGTAGACTCCCAGAGCAGCGCCCCGGCAGGCAGATAGCGCGGCCAGAGGATGAAGGCGGCCAGCAGCACCGACCCGCCCCCGAGGAGCGCCATCGCCCGCAGCAGGAGTGGCAGCGGCAGACGGCGGCCCGTGGCCTGTTCTTTCCGCTTGGTTTGGGGATGGAGCCGATGCAGGGCGTAGCGTCCGCCCGCATTGACCAGCAGCAGCCCGCCCGCCGCCAGCAGCCACCACGGGGCGACGGCGGCGGCCAGCCACCATAGCAGCCCGCCGGAGGGCGCGGGCCAGCCGATCAGCACCCACAGGCAGCCCAGAGCGGGCGGCAGATGCGGTAATCGGGGTTGGGGCAATAGGAAAACAAAAAGGCCGTTCTCCGTGGTAAAGCTGAGTGTTTATGCAACCTCAAACCAGGGGAGAACGACCCGTGAAACACTATGCAGGATTGGACGTATCGATGGAAGAGACTTCGGTGTGCGTCGTCGATGAGAAGGGCGCGATCATCCGGGAAGGAAAGGTTTCCACGGACCCGGAGGCGATTGGCAACTTTCTGTCTGGCGCAAGCGTGGTACTGGAACGGGTCGGCCTTGAGGCCGGGTCCCTGACACCGTGGCTGTGGCATGAGCTGAACGAGGCGGGCTTTGCCGCCATCTGCATCGAAACCCGGCACGCCAAAGCCGCGATGCAGGCCCAGAACGTCAAGACCGACCGCAACGATGCGCGGGGGATTGCCCACATGATGCGCACGGGTTGGTTCCGGGCGGTGCATGTCAAAAGCCCTCAAAGCCAGAAACTTCGGGTCCTGCTTGGCAACCGCCGCTGCCTGCTCGACAAGCGCCTCGATATCGAAAGCCGCATCCGTGGCACGCTCAAGGCGTTCGGCCTCAAGACCGGCAAGGTCACCACGGCCACCTATGAGGCCCGCATCCGCGCCCTGACGGCGGACGATGCAGAGCTGGCCCTGTATGTAGAGCCGTTGCTCGAAACCCGGCGGCATCTGCTCGAACAGTTCCGCAAGCTGGAAAAACTTCTTCTGGACATCGTGAAACGCGATGAAGTCTCCTGCCGCCTGATGACCATTCCCGGCGTTGGCCCGCTGACTGCCCTGGCCTTCCGCACCAGCATCGACCGGCCCGAACGCTTCGGCAAATCCCGCAACGTCGGCGTTGCCATGGGGCTGACCCCGCGAAAATACGCCTCCGGCCAGATCGACTATGACGGGCGCATCACCAAATGCGGCGACGCCCTGGCGCGAAGCCATCTGTACGAGGCCGCCAAGGTCCTCATGAGCCGGGTCACGAAACCCTCCGCGCTCAAGACGTGGGGCATGAAGATCGCCCGCCGTTCCTCCATGAAAAACGCCTGCGTCGCCGTGGCGCGCAAGCTCGCCGTCATCATGCATCGCATGTGGATCGACGGCACCGATTTCCGATGGGGCAACAGGTCGGAAACGGCAACCGGGACGGTTGCATGAAGGCTTGAACGAACAGGAGGAGCTTGACGAAAAAAACGGTTTATCAGTCTTCCCCGTCTCCCGCGATGAACGGCAAAGCGGCAGACGGGGCGGTGTCCGGTGAGGACGGGAGATCGAGGCAAGGACGGTTTTTTTCCAGTGGCGCTTGCGCTTAAGGGCGAATGACGACCACGAGCGGTAGATTGTCCCGCCTCGCTCTTCTTTTAAGGATCGCACCTTGTGGCGGCCCTCTTCCACGGGCCACAAAAGACCACGTAGAGAAGGATGTACCTCACCTGAACACCAAATAAAGCCAGACAGACAACAAAAAACACGGAGAAAACCTATGATCCCCTATTGACTCACAAACCCCGATTAGAGAAGGAGAAAGACCACGCTGTAGACAGACAGCTTGCCGGTTTGCCAGATCGAGAGCATGGCTTACCCCGTGCCGAACAGGCTCCAGCCCCGAGGTTTGGGGGGCGGGGGACGGTCGCGCAGCTCTTGCAGCGTCGGCGGCGCGGGACGCCCGAGCCGGTCGCTCCAATCGCGCTTGCCATGGAAAAACGGGTCTTCATAGCTCAAACGCCCGAGCGCCCAGGGCATCTGTCCGGGGATGAGTACCATCTGTTTTTGCCGGTCCCGTGCGAAAAAATACTCGACTTCATCCGGGTTGAGCAAAGGGGCGGTATCGGCCTTGACCGAGACGCCTTGACCGCCCTGCCCGGCCCGTTCGCTTTCGTTTTCGGTGACGCTCAGGACGTGGGTTTTGCCCAGACGCTTGGAGACGTGTTCCAGAGTGGTCAAATCGGTATTGCCGAAAAACTGATGCAGGCCCGCATTGCCGAGGAAGGTTTCCCAGCTTTCCCGGTAATGGCGCTTGAGCTGGGTCAAATCCTGCAAAATCGGCCAGAGCTTCACGCCATAGCCCGCCATCAGGCCCGCCGCCGTTTCGATCACGTCCATTTTGCCCAGGGCGGCGAATTCATCCATGAGAAACAGCACCGGCAGGGCGGGCCGGGCCGGTTCGCGCTCCATCAGGGCCAGGGCCAGCCCGATGATGAGCCGCAGCCACCGGGAATGCGTATGCAGGCGCGAGGCGGGCAGGCACAGATACAGGGTCATGGGGCGGCGCTTCAAATCCCCCAGATCGAAATCGCTTTTTTCCAGCACCCGCTGCATGGCCGGAGAGTCGAGGAACTTGGTATTGCGCCGGGCCGTGGACAGGATGCTTCCGCGCTCCCCTTTGCCCAGAGCCAGCAGCGTAGCGGCGGCCCCGGCGATCAAGCCGTCGAAAGCGTCATTCCCCTGCATCCCCTCCAGAAAATCCCCGGTCATGAGGAGGTGCCGGACGCGGGGCAGCGTGCAGAACTCCGGCGGCTGCGTGGTCAGGACGTGCAGGATGAGCATTTCCAGCACCGAGCGGGCCGATTCATCCCAGTGGGATTCCCGTTCCCCGCCCGGCGTGACCAGGGCATCGGCAATCAGGGCGGCGTCGTCAATCGCCAGTTCGCAGGTGTGTTCCGAGTACAGATCGAACACCGACAGCGGATTGAAGGAAGCCTTTGGATGACGGGAGGGCACCGTGCCGAAGGGATCGAGGACCTGCACCGCTTGCCCCAGCCCTTCACAGTAGGGCGAACCCATCCCCCGGCGCGCGGCGGTCAGGGTGGCATTTTCTCCCTTGGGATCGATGACCAGGGCCGAGCCGGGATACAGGCACAGATTCGGCACGATGACCGAGACCCCCTTCCCCGCCCGGCTCCCGGCCACCGTCAGGCAATGGCGGTTATCCTCCAGACCGAGCAGCGTGCCATCCGCCGAGGCCCCCAGAAAAATCATGCCGTCCCGATAGGTAAAGGCGCTTTTGTCAATATCGGAGGCCCGCGCCCAGGCGCGCAGCGCCGGGATATCCCCGGCAAGGTGGCCTATCCCACGCGGGTAGTGATCGACGTATTCGGGCATAAAAGCTTAGGGGCGGCCCTCGCGGGCGAATTTGTTACGGCAGAACGCGATGAAAGCCCCGTCCGGGTTTTGTGGCGGGTCTTTATCCATGATCCACTCGCGCCATTGCCTTTCCAGTTCGTAGACATCCCACCCCGGCGCGGCTTTTTTTGCCTTCTCATAGGTGGAGGTCTGCAAGAGAATCTTGCCGCCCATGGCCGGTAAAATGAGCGGCGGCGGCGCGGGATTGTTTTTGAGATGAGGCAAGGCCGGAGGCGGCGCTTGCGGGACATGCGGTTTGCTGGGCTTGAGAAATAAGCCCCGTTCCCCCTCCTCAACATTGGCCTCCGGGTAGAGAACATGAACGGTTCGCAGGTGTTTGAGGAAATTCCATTTGAAATTAATCAAGCCTTGAGTAGAAGTCGCGTAATCCGACCCGAATTGCAATTGCAAAGAGTGCCACGGGATTTCTGTGGGCTTGCGCAGATAAAACATGCGGTAGGTCAGCCAGCAATAGATATCCAGAGCCAGCGGGGAACGCTTGAGCGCCTTGAGCGCCCGCATATCAATCGGGACAGGTCTTTCTATAATCTCCCGGAAGAAATCTTCATAAAGCGTGACTGTGGATTTCCAGAGTGGGACTTGCGCAGGAGATTTCGGGTCCCACCAGAGCCGATATTGTTTTGCGATAAGGTATCTATCCGCGCCGTCTTTGGTGTCATCTGCATAGTCGCAAGATACCGTTGCGGAAAATAAACGTTTCATTTGATCCCGCAGACGGTGAATCGTCCCCCATCGTCCCCCTGTTGGGATAAGGCTCAGTTCCGCCATAAAAGCGGACAGGGAAGGTCCAAGTTCCAGAATGGGGGATTTGGTGCGGACGGCTTCCGTTGTCAGCCACGACAGCAGGAGCCGAGGATAGCTACCGTAGGGAAGGCCAATATGGTTAGGGCACACCATGGAAAGGGTAAAATTCCCATTACGCCGCGTGAATTCGTTGCCCGGCGTTTCCTTATGCGGCATGGTGGCTTGCGTCAAGGCACGGGCCATGTAGCCCAACGTCCCGGCCTGCTTGGCATCTTCCGCTTCAATCGCCATGGATTCGGCGAAAAGCTTGTCAATGTTTCTTTCGAGCATGTCCTGAACTCCTGCTAACCCTCAAGGAAATCATAGGCCGGATTTATCCACAGAGGCGAGGGGTTTTGAAAAGTTATCCACGCATAAACACTAATGAAAAACAGGGGAAGTTACGCATAAACACTAATGAATCCACGCATAAACACTAATGAGAATTCTCTATTTTTTTATTAAAATCAATAAGTTACGCATCCCCCTATATGCCCCTGTACCTTTAAAAACACCTGTAGTTGGGAGGGGCCACTGGTGGAAAAGTAGCCAAGTTGCAAAAACCGGCAGGGTCAAGGGCGATAGGGTCAAGGGCGATAGATGCGGTAATCGGGGTTGGGGCAATAGATGCGGTAATCGGGGTTGGGGCAATAGGAAAACAAAAAGGCCGTTCTCCGTGGTAAAGCTGAGTGTTTATGCAACCTCAAACCAGGGGAGAACGACCCGTGAAACACTATGCAGGATTGGACGTATCGATGGAAGAGACTTCGGTGTGCGTCGTCGATGAGAAGGGCGCGATCATCCGGGAAGGAAAGGTTTCCACGGACCCGGAGGCGATTGGCAACTTTCTGTCTGGCGCAAGCGTGGTACTGGAACGGGTCGGCCTTGAGGCCGGGTCCCTGACACCGTGGCTGTGGCATGAGCTGAACGAGGCGGGCTTTGCCGCCATCTGCATCGAAACCCGGCACGCCAAAGCCGCGATGCAGGCCCAGAACGTCAAGACCGACCGCAACGATGCGCGGGGGATTGCCCACATGATGCGCACGGGTTGGTTCCGGGCGGTGCATGTCAAAAGCCCTCAAAGCCAGAAACTTCGGGTCCTGCTTGGCAACCGCCGCTGCCTGCTCGACAAGCGCCTCGATATCGAAAGCCGCATCCGTGGCACGCTCAAGGCGTTCGGCCTCAAGACCGGCAAGGTCACCACGGCCACCTATGAGGCCCGCATCCGCGCCCTGACGGCGGACGATGCAGAGCTGGCCCTGTATGTAGAGCCGTTGCTCGAAACCCGGCGGCATCTGCTCGAACAGTTCCGCAAGCTGGAAAAACTTCTTCTGGACATCGTGAAACGCGATGAAGTCTCCTGCCGCCTGATGACCATTCCCGGCGTTGGCCCGCTGACTGCCCTGGCCTTCCGCACCAGCATCGACCGGCCCGAACGCTTCGGCAAATCCCGCAACGTCGGCGTTGCCATGGGGCTGACCCCGCGAAAATACGCCTCCGGCCAGATCGACTATGACGGGCGCATCACCAAATGCGGCGACGCCCTGGCGCGAAGCCATCTGTACGAGGCCGCCAAGGTCCTCATGAGCCGGGTCACGAAACCCTCCGCGCTCAAGACGTGGGGCATGAAGATCGCCCGCCGTTCCTCCATGAAAAACGCCTGCGTCGCCGTGGCGCGCAAGCTCGCCGTCATCATGCATCGCATGTGGATCGACGGCACCGATTTCCGATGGGGCAACAGGTCGGAAACGGCAACCGGGACGGTTGCATGAAGGCTTGAACGAACAGGAGGAGCTTGACGAAAAAAACGGTTTATCAGTCTTCCCCGTCTCCCGCGATGAACGGCAAAGCGGCAGACGGGGCGGTGTCCGGTGAGGACGGGAGATCGAGGCAAGGACGGTTTTTTTCCAGTGGCGCTTGCGCTTAAGGGCGAATGACGACCACGAGCGGTAGATTGTCCCGCCTCGCTCTTCTTTTAAGGATCGCACCTTGTGGCGGCCCTCTTCCACGGGCCACAAAAGACCACGTAGAGAAGGATGTACCTCACCTGAACACCAAATAAAGCCAGACAGACAACAAAAAACACGGAGAAAACCTATGATCCCCTATTGACTCACAAACCCCGATTAGAGAAGGAAAAAGAAAAAGGGCTTTCCTTTTCCTATCGCCCGACTATGGTTCAAAGCATGTTCCCGACCCGTGAACAGGAAATCGATGACTTCAAGCGGCGCGTCAATCTGACCGAGTATGCCGCCGCTCAAGGCTATGTGCTTGACCGGAAGGAGAGCAGCCGGAACAGCGCCACCCTACGCGGCCCCGGCGATGACAAGATCATCATTGGCAAGGATGCGGCTAGCGGACATTGGATTTATTTCTCGGTTCGGGATGACGCTGACCACGGGACCATCATCGACTTCATCCAGAACCGGCAGCGCCTTGCCCTTGGCGAGGTGCGCAAGGCGCTCAGGCCGTGGGTAGGGGAAAACCCCAATCCACCCCGCAGACCCCCACGGGAGAGCTACGTTGAGGACGTGGAACCCATCCCCCGCGACCTGGCCCGTATCCGGGCGCAGTTTGCCGCCATGCAGCCGGTTCAGGGTGAGCACCCCTACCTTGAGAAGGAGCGCGGCATTCCCGCCGCTGTGCTGGACGCCCCGCGCTTTATGGGCAAGATTTACACCGACCGGCACGGCAACGCCGTCTTTCCCCACCACGACCGGCAAGGGCTATGCGGCTTTGAACTGCGCAACACCCGCTTCAAGGGTTTTGCCAAGGGCGGACAAAAGGGGATTTGGTATTCCGCCCACCACCCGGACGACCATAGTTTGGTCATCACCGAGAGCGCCATTGAGGCCCTGAGTTACCATGCCCTGCACCGCCCCGAGGCCACCCGGTACTTCTCCATCGCGGGCGAGATGAACCCCACGCAGCGCCAGTTGCTGGAATCCGCCTTCCTGAAACTCTCCCCCGGCGCGTCCATCCTGCTGGCTACCAACAACGACGCGGGCGGTAAACATCTGGCCGAGCAGATCAAGGCTATTGCCTTTGCCACAGGCCGGGCGGACCTTGCCCTTCTGGACAGCCGCCCGGAGCGCGAGGGCGCGGATTGGAACGACGTGCTCAGAGCGGACGGACTCAGACCCGCCCCGGCGACGGATCGGCCCCAGAAACTGGTTTTGCGGCGATAAAAATAAATCGGGTTTTCCTGTTCTCGTTTTCTATGCTAAACCAGAAGAAACGAAAGCGGGTTTTCTTCTTTGAAAGAAAGCACGAAAGCCAGATAGAACGAAAACCCGAAAGGACGGCAATGAAAACCATCGTTCTCGCCAGTCAGAAAGGGGGCGTCGGCAAGACGACCCTGGCCGCCCATATCGCCGTAGCCGCCGAGCAGTCCGGCGACGGCCCTTGTGTCTTGATCGACACGGACCCGCAGGCTTCGCTGGCCGCATGGTGGAACGGACGGGAGGCGGAAACTCCGGCCTTCGCACCCGTGACGCTCAAAGAGCTTTCCGCCAAGCTGGAGGCCCTTAGCAAGGCCGGGTATGCCTATGCCTTCATTGACACCCCCCCGGCGATTACCGAGTCCATCCGGGCCGTCGTCGCTCAGGCCGATTTTGTCCTGATTCCGACCCGCCCCAGTCCGCATGATTTGCGGGCCGTAGGCAGCACCGTTGAATTGGCGGTCACCGCCAACCGCCCCTTTGCGTTCGCCGTGACCCAGGCCAAACCCAACAGCCGCTTGACCGTGCAGGCCATGGCCGCCCTGTCCGAACACGGCGTGGTTGCCCCGTCCATCGTGCATGACCGGGTGGACTATGCCGCTTCGATGATTGACGGGCGCACAGTCCTGGAGATTGACCCGAAGGGGCGCAGCGCCGCCGAAGTGGCCGAACTTTGGTCTTTCGTGAAAGCACGAATGGACGAAGGCAAGAAAACACGAAAGAAAGAAGGAAAGAAAAATGTCTAGCAAGAAATCTGCCAATTTATCTTCCTCACTGGTAGCCGTCAAAGGCCAGGCCAGCCCTTCCGCCGACGCCACGGGCCGCAAGCCGGAGGCATCCCCCGCCTTGTCCCCGGTAAGCGCCCCGCTCAATTTCAAGGTGGATACGGATTTCCGCCGACGCTTCCGCCAACGCGCCGCCGAGGCCGATCTTAAATTGAACGAGCTGTTACGGGAGGCTCTGGAGGCTTGGGAACAAAAGCGCGGCCTGGCCTGATGCCATAGGGCAGAATTTAATATGAGCGGGGCAAAAGAGCGAACAAACACAGGAACCAAGGACGCATGAACCATCAATCTCTTTCCGCCTTCATCTGGTCAGTGGCTGACCGACTGCGAGGCGATTATAAACAATCCGAATACCGCAAGGTTATTTTGCCGTTTACCGTGTTGCGCCGCCTGGATTGCGTTCTGGAATCAACCAAGGAAGCCGTTCTGGCCGAATACGCCAGCAAACAGAAAGCCGATATCAACCCAGAGCCGTTCCTGCTGCGCAAGGCCGGGCAGAGTTTCTACAACACATCGCCCTTGGATATGAAAAAGCTCATGGGCGATCAGGACCACATCAAGGAAAATCTGTTTACCTACATCCAGGGATTTTCCCCGGCGGTCCGGGATATTTTTGAACGCTTTGACTTCTACACCCAGATTGACCGCCTTGCCAAAGCGGGTTTGCTGTATCAAGTGGCCGAGCGTTTTGCCAATGTGGACCTGCACCCGGACATGGTGAGCAACAGCCAAATGGGGCTGGTGTTTGAAGAACTCATTCGCAAATTCGCAGAAATTTCCAACGAAACCGCCGGGGAACACTTTACCCCGCGTGAAGTGATCCGCCTGATGGTCAACCTTCTGTTCATCGAAGATGATGACGTGTTGGCAAAGCCGGGCGTGGTACGCACCATCTATGACCCCACGGCGGGCACGGGCGGAATGCTATCCGTCGCCGGGGAATATCTGGAGGAACATAACCCGCAGGCCCGCCTGACCATGTTCGGGCAGGAACTCAATGACGAGTCCTATGCGATTTGCAAGGCCGATATGCTCATCAAGGGGCAGGAGGTCGCCAACATTAAACCGGGCAACACCTTTTCCGATGACGGCCACCCGCACCGGAAATTCGACTACATGCTGTCCAATCCGCCCTTTGGCGTGGAGTGGAAGAAGGTCGAAAAGGAAATCCGCAAGGAACATGAAAGCCAAGGCTTTAACGGGCGTTTCGGCCCCGGTCTACCGCGTGTATCGGATGGTTCGCTGCTATTCCTGCTGCACCTCATCAGCAAGATGCGCCCGGCACTAGACGGGGGAAGCCGCTTTGGCATTGTCCTCAACGGCTCCCCTTTGTTCACCGGCGGGGCGGGTTCCGGCGAAAGCGACATTCGCCGCTATGTGCTGGAGAACGATTTGGTGGAGGCCATTATCGGCTTGCCCACGGATATGTTTTACAACACCGGAATTTCTACCTATGTCTGGATACTTTCAAACCGCAAGCCGGAGCATCGCAAGGGTCTGGTTCAATTGATTGACGCGAGCGGTTTTTGGCAGAAGATGCGCAAAAGCCTTGGTTCCAAGCGTAAAGAGTTATCTGACGCGCATATCGCCGAAATCACCCGGTTGTTTGGTCAGTTCATCGAAGCCAAAGACGGCAAAAAGCCCATTTCCCGCATCTTCAAAAACGTAGATTTTGGCTATCGCACCATCACGGTCGAACGCCCCTTGCGGGACGAAAACGGAAAAATAATCTTGTCTGCAAAAGGCAAGCAAAAGGGCAAGCCCCAGCCGGACAGCAGTCTGCGTGACACGGAAAACGTGCCGCTGTCCGAAGACATAGAAACCTATTTCAAGCGCGAGGTGTTGCCCCATGCCTCGGATGCGTGGATTGACTATGAAAAAACCAAGATTGGCTATGAAATCCCGTTCAATCGGCATTTTTATGTCTTTGAACCGCCACGTGACTTGACCGTGATTGATGTAGATTTGAAGCGCTGCACCGACCGTATCTTGACGATGATTGATGGGCTGTCGACATGAGCTTCCCGCGCTATGAATGCTACAAAGACAGCGGAATCGAATGGCTGGGCGAAGTGCCGGAGCATTGGGATATTAGGCGGCTTAAGTATAACCTTAGACTGTTGACCGAAAAAACTGACCGACGCGAAAACCTCGTTGCCTTGGAAAACATAGAAAGTTGGTCAGGTCTCTTTATCCAGACCGAAACCACCTTTGAAGGAGAGGGCATTGCTTTTGAGCGTGGTGACATTTTATTTGGGAAATTGCGGCCATATCTTGCAAAGGCATATTTAGCTGAGACTTCGGGTGAAGCTGTAGGTGATTTTCATGTTATGCGCCCGACAAAAAATACTGTTGGTAGGTTCGCCCAGTATCAAATATTGAACCGTGAATTTATTGCCATTGTTGATGGCTCGACTTTTGGCGCGAAAATGCCCCGCGCTAGTTGGGATTTTATGGGCGGCATGGTTTTGACAGCGCCACCCATTACAGAACAACAAGCCATCGCTGCTTTTCTCGACCGCGAAACTACTAAGATTGATGCACTAATTGCAGAACAAAAACGGCTGATCGAGCTGCTCAAGGAAAAGCGGCAGGCGGTTATCTCCCATGCTGTCACCAAAGGGCTGAACCCCGACGCGCCGATGAAGGATTCTGGTATTGAATGGCTTGGGGAAGTGCCGGAGCATTGGAAGATAGTAGCACTTAAGCGCGTTGCTTCAATTTGCTATGGCATCGGAGAGCCACCAAAATATCAGGCAGAAGGAATCCCTCTGATTAGAGCAACTAATATTCACAACGGTCGCCTATTCGAAGATGGCTTAGTCTTTGTGAACCCTGCGGATATACCAGAGAAAAGGATAGTTTGGCTGTCAGCAGGTGACATCATCGTCGTCCGTAGCGGCGCATACACTGGAGATTCGGCAATTATTCCAGAAGGCTATGGTTCATGCATTGCTGGATTCGATATGGTTTTACGGTGTGATGGTGTCGTGCCTTATTTCTTCCAATTTGCTCTTCTGAGTAAATATCTGAAGGAAGGCCAGATTGATTTGGAAAAGATGAGAGCCGCACAGCCACATCTGAATGCTGAGGAACTCGGCAGCAGTGTTATTGTGCTTCCTAGCTCCAGAGAAGAGCAAACAGAAATTGTCGCATTCCTTGACCGCGAAACCGTCAAGATTGATGTCCTCACCGCCGAAGCCCAAACCGCCATTACCCTGTTGCAAGAACGCCGCACCGCCCTGATTTCTGCCGCTGTCACCGGAAAAATTGACGTGCGCGGTCTGGTGGCTACCCAACCGGAAAGGGAAGCCACCGCATGACCGACCTGCACAAGGAAATCCGTTTCGAGACGGAAATCTGTGAATATCTGGCCGCCCATGACTGGCTGTATGCGCAAGGCGACGCGGCAAGCTATGACCGGGCGCGGGCGCTGTTTCCGTCGGATGTTCTGGCTTGGGTTCAGGAGACGCAGGCGAAGGCATGGGAGGCATTGACCAGAAACCACGGCGCACAGGCGGCAGAAACATTGTTGGGGCGATTGCGGGAGTCCCTCAATCAACGCGGCACCTTGGATGTTTTGCGCCACGGCATTGAGTTGCTTGGATTGCGCCAGCCCCTTGTGTTGGCCCAATTCAAGCCCGCCTTGGCGATGAACCCGGATATTCTCGCCAAGTATGCCGCCAACCGGCTGCGGGTGGTCCGTCAGGTGCGCTATTCGTTGCACAACGAAAAATCAATTGATCTTGTCCTGTTTCTGAATGGCATTCCGGTTGCCACGGCGGAGTTGAAAACCGACTTCACCCAGTCGGTTGAAGACGCCGTCGATCAATACCGCTTTGACCGCGAGCCGCGCCCGAAGGGGCAGGGCAGCGCCGAGCCTTTGTTGTCCTTCCCCCATGGGGCACTGGTGCATTTCGCGGTCAGCAACATGGAAGTGCGCATGACCACCCGGCTGGAGGGAGCCACCACGGACTTTCTTCCGTTCAACCGGGGTAACAACGAAGCGGCGGGCAATCCGCCCCATGAACAGGGCGGGCACCGCACGGCCTACCTATGGGAAAAAATCTGGGCGCGTGAAAGTTGGCTGGAAATTCTGGGACGCTATCTGGTGACCCAGAAAGACAAGAAGAAACAGATCAAGAAAATCATCTTCCCCCGTTTTCATCAATGGGACGGCACCAGCAAGCTTCTGGCTACGGTGCTGGAGGAGGGGCCGTGCGGTAAATATCTCAGGACTTTCGCTCAATCTTCTCGATCAAGCGGGTTGATACACTGGAATACGCGGATTACGTAACTCATGACGTAAATACTCACTCCAGAGGTTGTTTTTAACTTGGTAGAGGGTTGTCTTCATCTT
>Ga0209507_1000668_pt1 | contig 34186 bp, 30 predicted proteins | sample AD_UKC028_MetaG_FD_184414 | JGI IMG/M metagenome (GOLD analysis project Ga0209507, IMG submission 184414) | Active sludge microbial communities of municipal wastewater-treating anaerobic digesters from USA - AD_UKC028_MetaG (SPAdes) (version 2) | ecosystem: Engineered > Bioreactor > Anaerobic >...
GGAGCCGAGGAGCTCGCCCGAGCGCGCGTCGTAGAGGAAGGTCCCCGAAACGCCGCCTAACGCGGCTTTTGAGCCGTCGGGCGAGATGGCGGAGCCGTTGACGAGGCCCGCGCGCCCGGGCCTGAGGTAGATGCCTTTCAGCCGCCCGAGGTCCCAGACCGCCCCGCCTCCCTCGTCGAAGCCGAGAACGACGAGCCCGCCCGATGCCTCGAGGGACCTGACGCGATGCGCGGCCCTGTTCAGGGGCGCCGTCGCGCCCGACCAGGGGGCCGAGACGAGGATCTCGCCCGACTGGAGGCCGACTACGGAGACGCCGGACTCGGGGTCGAAGAGTCGTTTCGCATAACGTTCCTCGTCTCCCGGGAGCTTCGAGAATTCGAGGACCTTCTCCTTGCCGCCCGGGCCGAGCCGGTACAGGGTCCGGAGCTCGAGGGCGTAGAGCTCGCCGCGGCCCTCGTCGATGTGTAGCGTCGCGTCGTAGAGGCTCTCCCAGGCGCGGATCTGCTTCGGCCCCTCGTCGGCGAGGGGGTCCATCGCGTAGAGCTTGTCGGGATAGAGGAAATACAGGAGCCCGCGGCCGATGCGGAGGCGCCCCGGCTCGTTCCAGACCTTCTTCTCGCGCCGGGCCATCGAGGGCAGCTCGTAGAGGTGGAGCCGGCCCTCCCCGATGCCCATGACGCCCAGGCGATCCTCGCCGAAGAAGCCCATGCCCTGGCCGTCGAGGACGAAGCCCGCGGGCCTCGACTCGCCGACGAGGGAGGCCGTGGCCAGGTCGTAGACCCCGACCCAGCCGGCGACCGCGACGGCCGCCAGCCGGCCCGAGGGCGAGAAGGCCGCGCCGAGGAATTTGACGCCGGGCACCGCCGCGGCGGACCCCTCGCCCGCCGCGTTCGATACGATGAGCTTCCCGTCCTCGACCCGCCAGAGCCGGAAGCGGCCCGCGCCGCTCCGGGCGGCGACGTGGGCCCCGTCGGGGGAGATGAGCAGGTCGCGCAGCTCCTCGCCGCCCTTCGCCTCGCCGAAGGAGAGGACCCTGACGAGGCGGCCGGACTCGCGCTGCCAGACGCGTACGGTCAAGTCGTTCCCGGCCGAGGCGATATAAGCCTTGTCCGCGCTGAGGGCGAGGGCGGCGCAGCCCTTGCCGTGGCCCGAGTTGACGCTGAGCCTGGTCTCCGCCTGGGCCGAGAGGGCGAGCGCGAGGAGGAAGGCCGCCGCCGGCGGCCGCTGCTTGGTCATGGGGAAGACTCTAGCGCCCCGCGCGCGGGCGGTCAACGAAGGGGGCCTGGCGAGGCGGCCCGGGTACGCCGCTCCCCGGCCCGCCTTCACGCGCCGCGGACAGCGTTCTTGCCCGCGGCCTTGGCGCGGTAGAGGGCCCGGTCGGCCTCGGCGACGAGGTCCCCGACCTCCTCGCCCTCGGCCGGGACCCGCGCCGCAGCGCCCACGCTCACGGTGACGCCGAGCCTGGCCCCCTTCCGTCCCTGGTCCTCGGGGGAGGGCGCGGCCTCCACGCCCGCGCGCAGGCGCTCGGCCGCGTGGAGGGCCTCGTCGAGGCCGGTGTTCGGGAGGAGGAGGGTGAACTCCTCGCCGCCGTAGCGGGCCGCCAGGTCCCCGGCCCGGCGCGCCGAGGAGGCGAGGACGGCCGCGACGGCGCGCAGGCACTGGTCGCCGGCCCGGTGGCCGCGCTCGTCGTTGTAGCGCTTGAAGTCGTCGATGTCGACCATGAGGAGGGCCAGGGGCGATCCCGAGCGGCGGGAGCGGCTCCACTCGCGCTCGAGCTCCTCGTCGAGGCAGCGGCGGTTGGCGAGGCCGGTGAGGGCGTCCACCCGCGCGAGGGCGGCCTCGCGCGAGCGGCGGCGGACGACGGCCCAGCCGAGGCCCGCCAGGGCGAGGGCGAGGGAGGCGGGGAGCATCAGGCGCTCGGCGCGGGGATAGGGCAACAGGCCGTGGATCCGCAGGAAGTCCGCGACGGCGACGAGGTGGGGGAGGAGCCAGGCGGCGGCGAAGAGCCCCGCGTTAGGCGCTCCCTTAGCCCAGAGGGCGAGGGCTATGGCGATCGAGGAGAGGGGCCCGACGAGGTTGACCAGGACCGAGGCGGCGAGGGCGGCCGGGACCGAGAGGAGGGCGAGGAAGGGGAGGGCCAGGGCGAGGAGCTCGAGGGCCAGCATGGCCCCGTCCAGGGCCCGGCTTTGGGAGCGGAGCCCGAGGAAGGAGCGGAAGAAGGCCGTGCCCGTGAAGAAGAGGGCCCCGATCGCCGCCAGGTTGGCGAGGTTGGCGAGGGGCAGCGCCGCCGGGCCGAGGAGGAGGCGGAGGTAGCCGGCGCGGATCGCCACGTGGAGGGCCAGGGCCAGGGCGTAGGCGCAGTACCAGCGGAGCCAGGCCTCGCGGCGGGGCGAGGCGAGGAGGTAGAGGAGGAACCACGCGAGGCTCCCGAACAGCAGCCCGTGGCAGAGCGAGTCCCGGAGCGTCTCCCGCGCGAGCTCTCCCTCCTCGAGGACGCGCACGGGCAGGCTCATGCCCGCGCTGCTCCTGACCCTGAGGAGGCAGGCGACCCGCTCCGAGGGGCCGAGCTCGAGGGGGAAGGCGAAGCCGCGGGCGAGGGGGAGGGGCGGCGACTCGGGGACCGAGTCGCCCGAGACGAAGGAGTCGACGCGGCCGCCCTCGCGGAACGCGATGAGCGACACCGAGTCGGCCACGGGATAGCCGAACTCGACGTAGGCGCGGCGGGCCTCGGAGCCCCCGTTCGCCAGCTCGAAGCGGAGCCAGACCGCGTCGCCGGTGAGGCCGAGGTTGGGGACCCGGCCGCCGGCGGGGGCGAAGTCGGCGGCCCGGGCCTCGGCCTGGGCGGGGGAGAGCGAGGCGCCGGGGTCGCGCAGGAGCTCGAGCCGGCCCTCCGTCCGGTAGCCGCCGGCGCCGTCCACGACGATCGGCTCGAGGGCCCGGGCGGCCGGGGCGGCGGCGAGGAGGAGGAGGAGGGCGGCGAGGCGGGACGGGGCGTGGAGGCGGGGCGCGCGCGGCGCGGGACCGGGTCGCATGGCGCGAGTGTAGCGCCGTCCCGGGCCGCGGTCAACGAAGCCGCGGTCGGCGCGGCCTTGGAAAGGGAGGCGCGGAGGGGAAACCTTGCCGAAGGTTGCCCCTCCGCTCGCTCATTTGGGACCGATGACCGTGCCGACGAAGCTTCCCCCGCCGAGGATGGCGCGGAGGTTCGGCAGGTCGCGGCCCGCGGCGCAGACCACCTCGAGGCCGAGCTCGGCGGCCCGGCGCGAGGCCACGGGGTCGAAGGGCACGTTCTTGCCCGGCACCCATTCGTCGCCGACGAGGAGGCGGAACTGCTCCCAGGAGATGGAGTCGATGGGCGTCGCCTTCGGGTCGACGCGGGGGTCGGCGGTGTAGACCTTGGCCACGTTCGAGAGGTTGAGCACCCGCCCGGCGCCGAAGCGCTCGGCGAGGAGGACGGCGTCGAAGTCGGTGGAGAAGCCGGGCTTCCAGCCCGCGGCCACGAGGACCCGGCCGCGGAAGACCGTCACGGCGCTCGGGTCGGTGACGACCTCCATGGGGCAGAGCCCGCCCAGGACGGCCTTGACGAGCTGGGCGTTGAGCCGCGTGGCCATGATGCCGACCCAGTCCTGGGCGTCGGCGTCGGGGGCTTCGGCGGGCGAGTTAGGCGATTCCGATCCGGGCGCGGCCGCGAGGGCCTCGCGGTAGGCCTTCTGCCAGGCCCGCGCGGGCCCGCCCCCGCCCACGACCAGGATGAGCCTGCGCTCGGCGTCGGCGGCCAGGTGCTCGCGCGCCAGGGCCGCGAAGGAGGCGACGAAGGCCGCGTCGGGGCCTTCGGGGGCGACGATGGAGCCGCCGAGGGAAAGTACGGTAGTCATGCGAGCCTCCGCGTCGTTGCGCCCTCAGGCGTCAGAAGTCCTCGTCCCCGAAGAAGCCGTCGTCGCCGCCCTCGCCTATGAACTCGCCGTCGGGGTTGCGCGAGGCGTAGAGGGACTCGGCGTAGCGGAAGAGGGCCGTGTTCCGCGCGAGCTGGTCGCGCTCGGCCTTGACGCGGCGGAGGAAGTCCCCGGCGGTGAGGCCGGGCCGGAGCTCGCGGCGCTCGGCGGGCGTTCCCTCGACGATCGCGAGGACCTCGTCCACGCGGTAGTAGACCCGCTCGAAGACGAAGAGGGTCTTGCGGAGCTTGAGCAGGTGGGAGGCCATCTCCTTCTTGTCGCGGAGGTTGGCGGGATCCATCGGGTTGACCTTGGCGCCGGAGCGGTCCTCGTCGAGCCACTTCTTGAGGACGGCCGACTTCTGGAAGGGGCCGAAGTCCGAGGAGAACTGCGAGGCGAGCTTGGTGTAGCGCTTCTCGAAGTCGGCGAGGGCCCGGCCCGGGTCGGCGCGGAAGGCCCCGATCTCGTCGGCCAGCCACTTCTGGCGGAATTCGCGGACCGAGGAGACGGCGACGGGGAGGTAGCGTAGCTTCTCGCCCGAGCGCTTCTCCGCGACCTTGCCCGCGGGCACGGGGAACTCGCCCTTGCCGTCGTCGCAGTAGACCTGGCCCTCGGCGCAGGTCACGAGGATGGACTCGTTGACCGACACGGCCACCTCGTACTCGGTGCCGCGCACCCCCATGACCGTGCCCGAGGTCTGGACGGCCATGGCGGGGGTCCCGGCGATCTTGGCCACCTTGGAGCCCAGGGAGCCGGCGAGGAGGTCGATCGAGGTCTTGGGCTGGCCCTTGAAGGACTCCAGCTTGAGGTAGAGGGAGGTCCGGGCGTTGACGGTGAGGGTCCCGTTCATGCCCGTGTTCTTGTCGAAGGCTATGACGAGCCGCCCGTCGCCCGCGGTCTTGACGAGGTCTCCCGACTGGAGGACGTCGTCGATGTTCGGGCTCGCGATGGTCTTGCCGGCGCGGCTTATGGAGACGCCGCCCTCGACGTAGTCGATGCGCCCCACCCTCGGCTGCTGGACCGCCCAGGCGGAGATCGAGGCGAGGAGGCAGAGGGCCAAGGCGGCGATGATCGCGCGTTTCATGCTCGTACTCCTTCTGGGCCGGCTCGGCCCGGGAACGGGCCCGGGAAGCCGGCCGGACACCAGTATAGCGCGGCGCGGCGCCGCTTTCGAGTGCCCGGGAGCGCCGGGCACCCCCGGCCGAGCCTAGAACGCGAGGCCGAGGTAGAGCTTCGTCCAGGCGCGGTAGTCGACTCCGAAGAGCTCCGACGAATGCGCGCGGCCCCGCTTGAGGGCCTCGGGCAGGCGCGGGGCGTCGGCGAGGTCGAAGTCGACCTTGAGCCCGCCCACGAGCCGGAGCTTGCCGGCCAGGGGCAGGCCCAGGCAGGCGCGCAGGGAGGGGAAGGGGATAAGGTCGGAGGCCGCCTCGTCCGCGAGGGGGCGGCCCTCGTCGAGGGCCTCGCCGATGGCCGGGAGCTGGGGCCCGACGAGGGAGAGGGCGGAGAGGTCGAGGTCGAGGCAGGCCTGCCCGAGCTCGAGCCTCGTGCCCAGGCCGTAGCCGAGGAGGAGGTCGCGGCTCCTTCGGCCCCAGTCCTCGCGGGGCATCCCCGCCGAGATCAGGGCGTAGAGGCGGCGGGAGCCCGACTGCAGGGCCCCGTACAGGTAGTCCGTGTCGGGCTCGTAGAAGCCGCCCGTCGAGCTCAGGCCGGGGGAGAGGGCTATGTTGACCAAGCCGATCTGGACCCCGTCCATGCGGTCGGCGATATTGACGAGCCCGATCTGCAGGCCGTCGAGCTCCTCCGCGACGTTGAGGACGGCGGCGACTTGGGAGCCTTCGACCCTTTCCGCCACGTTGAAGACCCCCGCGGCCTGGAAGCCGTCGAGGTCGCCGGCTATGTTGAAGACCCCGGCGGCCTGGAAGCCATCCACCTCGCCATCGGCTATGTTGAAGACACCGGCGCCCTGGAAGCCCTCGATCGCGCCGCCCGCGATGGTGAAGACGCCCGCTGCCTGGACGCCCTCGACCGCGCCGCCCGCGAGGGAGAAGACGCCCGCGGCCTGGAAGCCCTCGACCTCCGCCTCGGCGATGGCGAAGACGTTGGCGAGCTGGAGCCCCTCGACCGAGCCCGCGAGGGAGCCGACGAGGCCGAGATGGACGGTGGCGTCGTAGGTCCCGAAGGGAAAGGAGAGGCCGGGCACGAGGGAGAGGACGAATGGCGCGTAGGGCCGCTCGCGCGCCTTCGCGGGGGATTCGGCCGCTTCGGTTTCTCCGCCCTGGGGGAGGGATTCGTCTCGCTCGGGCAGCTCCTTTTCGGAGAAATACTTGGAGCGGGCGGTTTCGAGGACTGATCCTTCGTCTGGTTCGAGGGTTCCTTGCGAGGCCGCGGCCTGCCCGAGCAGCGCCGCCAGCGCGACGATGAAGAGAAAACGGTTCATGGCTCTCCCCTTGAGGCGAGAATGATGCGTGCCTCCGCTGCGGGAGCGCACGCGGAAAACTATAGCGCGAGGTGATAGGAAAATCCATGGACCCTACCGCTAGCCCTCGGCGGGGCGGGAGGGCTATCCTCCATCCGATGGGACTCTTCTCGCCCTTCCGCGCCGCCCGGCGCCGCCGCATCCTCGAGCGCTCCCCGATCGGGGATGGGCTGTGGGACTGGGCGATCAAGGAGCACCGCATCTTCCGCTGGCTCGGCCCGGCCGACGCGGCTAGGCTCCGCGAGCTCGCGACGGTCTTTCTCGGCGAGAAGCGCTTCGACCCGGTGGGCGGGGCCGCGCTCGACGACCGGCTCCGGGTCTCCATCGCGGCCCAGGCCTGCCTCCCCCTCCTCGGCCTCGACCTGGACTGGTACTCGGACTGGTCGACGATCATCGTGACCCCGCGGGAATACGGGGTATCCAAGCGCGACGTGGACGAGGCCGGGGTGGTGCACGAGTACGAGGACGAGTTCTCCGGCGAGGCCTTCGACCTCGGGCCCGTGGCCCTCTCGAAGCTCGACGTGGAGGCCTCGGGCTGGGGGGACGGCTACAACGTGGTGATCCACGAGATGGCCCACAAGCTCGACGGCCGCGACGGCGAGTTCGACGGCTGCCCGCCCCTGCCCCGCGATATGGGCTACGCGGACTGGAGGGCGGCTTTCATGCCCGCCTTCGAGGATATCCGCGAGAAGGCCGGCCGGGCCCCCAAGCGCCGCTCCCGGCGCCGGGGCCCCCGCATCGATCCCTACGCCGCCGAGTCCCCGGACGAGTTCTTCGCGGTCTGCTGCGAGTACTTCTACGAGAAGCCCTTCGTCCTCGCGTCCGAGTACCCGGCGGTCTTCGCCCAGCTCGCCCGCTTCTTCCGGCGCGACCCGAGGGGGGAGGGCCGCGGGGACCCGCTCGAGCCCGGCCCGATCCTCTGAGCCGAGATCCCCGTCCCGGTCCCCGCCGTTTGCATCACCTCCCCCGCCGGCATTAAGCTTTCCGCATGAAGCCGAAGATCACCCCGATCAGGCTCAGGCTCGTCGTCCTCGTCATCGGCCTCTTCTCCCTCATTTCCTTCCTCGCCTTCTTCTTCCAGATGCGGACCCTGCAGCTCGACATAGAGCGGACGCGACAGTCGAGGAACATTTCCTCGGTCAGGATCGTGGAGCTCTTCGTCGAGCTCAGCTATCCCGGGGATTGGGAGGTCGCCGGATCCGAGCTGCTGAAGGGCGGCGCGCGGCTGCCGGCCGGCGAAGAGGTCGTCGGATCGCTCTCCGCCTACCTGCGATCCGACAGCGAAGTCCGATTCGTCGCGGGGAGCCCTCCCCTGGGGATCGCCCTCCGCCTACCGCTGTCCCCGCCCGAACTGGGGGCCGAAGGCCGCGCCTTCCCGATCGGGCGCCCGCCCCCCACCGAAGGGCGGGCTGCTTCCCGTGCCGACCGGCCCTTCGCCACCGCGCGCGGGGCTGGGGTCGCGGTGCGGGACGCCGCCGGGGAGATCGCCGGCTGGATCGAGCTCAGGGCCGGGGACGCGGAGTCCGGCCCGAAGGGCGACCGCCTGGGGCGGGCGATCTTCTTCGCCTTCGCCGGCTTCAACCTCCTCATCGTCGCGGCGCTGGGCTTCCTCGTCTTCCTCCTCTCGAAGCCCATCGACCGGATCGCCGAGGCCCATGCGCTCGAGGCCGCCCGCAGCGCCGAGCTGGCGAGCATCTCCTGCACCGACCACCTGACGGGCCTCAAGAACCGGCGGGGGATCGAGGCCCTGCTCGCGGGCGGCGCGGCCGAGGGCGAGGCGCCGAGCCACGTCGCCATCCTCGATCTCGACCATTTCAAGCAGATCAACGACCGCCTGGGCCACGAGGAGGGCGACCGGGTGCTGGCCGCCTTGGGCGAGCTCATCCCGGCGAGCGTGCGGCGCACGGACGAGTGCTGCCGCTGGGGCGGGGAGGAATTCGTCATGCTCTTCCGCGGGGAGAGCGACGCGGGCGCCGCGGGCTCGGCCGAGCGCGTCCGCGCGGCCATCGAGGCCCATCGCTTCGGGAGCGGGGGCTTTCCCGTCACCGCGACGATCGGCCTGGCGCCGATAGGCGAGGGGGGCTTCGCGGCCGCCCTCGCGGCCGCCGACGAGGCGCTGTACCGGGGCAAGCGGGAGGGGCGGAACCGGGTGGTCCTCGCCGAGGCGGCGGGCTAGGCGGGCGACCCGGACTCGGCCTCAGGCCTTGCGCACGTAGAGGGGCGAGGTGAGGACCTCGCGGCCGTCGATGGACAGGGTGATGCCGACGACGCCCTCGCGCTGCATGGGGGTGTTCACGAAGGTGAAGACCGAGTGGACGACGCGCGAGGAGCCGGCGAAGTCGGAGACCGCGAGCTCGCCCTCGATGGGGCCGGCGGCGTCGGCGCCGTCGGGGCCGGCGAAGGCGATGCGCATCGAGTGCGAGCCCGCCTCGTGGATGTAGAAGCGCAGGCGCAGGGCGAGGCACATGAAGGGATGGGTCGCGGGGAACTGGCGGGCGTAGATCGTGTCGAAGGCGCCCACGACCGTCATCTTGCCGTCGCTCTCCTGGGCGAAATCGCACAACGTGAAGATGTCGGCGGTCATTCCTCGGAGCCCCTCCGCTCGGCGTCGAGGGCCTCGAGGAGGCTCTCGCCGAGGACGAGGGAGCCGCCTTTGCGGCGGTACAGGTCCCGGTCGGAGCCGCGGAAGATCTCGTCGAAGTCGACGTCCTGCGAGGTGTGGGCGCCGAGGGTGACGCTGTATGGCACCGGGCTCGAGCTCCCGGCCTTCTCGAGAAGCTCGGCGAGGCGGACCCGGGCGATCTCCGCCTCCTCGGGCCCGGTCTGGGGCAGGACGACGAGGAACTCGTCCCCGCCGTAGCGCGCCACCGAGTCGGGGCGCCGGACCGCGGCCATGAGGGTCGCGGCCACGCTCTTGAGCACCTCGTCGCCGGCGGCGTGCCCCTGGCTGTCGTTGATGGCCTTGAACTTGTCGACGTCGGCGAGCACGACCGAGAGGCTGCCCCCGTAGCGGGCGAGGCGGGAGGTCTCCCGCTCGATGACCTTGGCCAGGCCCCGCCGGTTGAGGGCGCCCGTGAGGGGATCGAGCTCGGAGAGGCGGCGGGCCTCGGCGAGGTAGAAGGCCTTCTCGACCCCGATGGCAGCGAAGTCGGCTATCGTCGAGAGCACGCGCATGTCGAAGGCGCTGAAGGCCCGGCCGTCGAGGCGGTTCAGGAGCTCGATGACCCCGAAGACCTTGTCGCCCGAGCGCAGGGGGACGGCGACGACCGACTCGGTGCGGAAGCCGGTGATGCCGTCCATCCGCTCGGAGAAGCGCGAGTCGGCCCCGGTCTCCTCCACGATGGCGGGGGTGCCGTGGGTGGCCACCCAGCCCGCTATGCCCTCGCTCAGGGGCAGCCGCGTCCCTACCAGGCTCTTCCCCGCCCTCCCCACGGCCAGGGCGAAGACCAGCTCCGAGCGCGCCGCGTCGACGAGGAGGAGGGACCAGTTGAGGGGCCCGAAGAAGGAGGCGACGTGCTCCATGACGCGGTCGAGGACGCCCCTGATGCTCCGCTCGGACACGATGCTCGTGCCGATGGAGGAGAACACGGAGAGCCGTATGAGGTCGTCCATGCCCGGTTCCTTCTCTTCAGCCATCGCGCCCCCCGTGCCACAACTATGACACGCCGTCGCCGCCCAAACAAGGGAGCCGGCCTTCGCGCCGGCCCGCCCGCCGGCGGGCGGGCCGGGAGGCGGATGGCCGAGCTTGACAGGAGCCCGGCCCGGGGCGAGACTGGGATCGCGCCGTCCCCTGACGGCAAGGAGGTCATCGTGAAAAAAGTCCTGGCGTCGGCCCTCGCGATCGTCGCGCTGGCGCTCTCGCCCCTCGCCGCGCAGGTGCCCGTCAACCTGCACGGCCGCTCGGCCGACGGGGCCAACGGCGTCGTGGCCGCGGCCAAGCCCGAGGCTTCGCAGGTCGGCGTCGATATCCTCAAGAAGGGCGGCAACGCGGTCGACGCGGCCATCGCCACCGCCTTCGCCCTCGGGGTCCTCGAGCCGAACGCCTCCGGCGTGGGCGGCGGCGGCTTCATGATCATCAAGCTCGCGAACATGAAGGAGGCCGTGGTGGTCGACTTCCGCGAGTGCGCCCCCGCCGCCTCGACCCCCGACATGTACAAGTTCGACGAGAAGGGCAAGGTGATCGACAACGCCACCTTCGAGGGCGGGCTCTCCGTCGGCGTGCCCGGCGAGGTCAAGGGCCTGCTCTACGCCTTCGACAAATTCGGCTCCAAGAAGCTCAGCCGCGCCCAGGTCCTCCAGCCCGCCATCGACTACGCGGAGAAGGGCTACAAGGTCACCGTCAACCTCGAGCAGATCATCAAGGACAACTTCGAGAAGCTCAAGAAGTTCGAGAACGGCGGCGCCATCTACTTCGACGGCGGCCTGCCCTACGAGCTCGGCGCCACCATCAAGAACCCCGACTACGCCAAGACCCTCAAGGCTGTCGCCGCCAAGGGCGCCGACGCGATCTACAAGGGCGAGATCGCCAAGGCGATCGTCGACGAGGTGCGCAAGCGCGGCGGCATCCTCAGCCTCGAGGACCTGGCCAACTACCAGGTCAAGGAGCGCAAGCCCGTCGTCGGGACCTACCGCGGCTACACCATCATGTCCGTGCCCCCCGCCTCCTCGGGCGGCACCCACTTGGTCGAGCTCCTGAACATCATGGAGAACTTCGACCTGGCCAAGACCGGCGAGGGCACGCCCGCCACCGGCCACCTCTGGGCCGAGGCCATGAAGCTGGTCTTCGCCGACCGCTCCAAGTACATGGCCGACACCGACTTCGTGCAGGTCCCCCTCAAGGGCCTCGCCTCCAAGGCCTACGCCAAGGAGCTGGCCGCCCTCATCGCCGCCGACAAGTCCATGCCCTCGGCAACCGCCGGCGACCCCTCCAAGTACGAATCCGGCTCCACCACCCACCTCTCGGTCATGGACAAGGCCGGCAACATGGTGGCCATCACCAAGTCGATCAACTACTTCTTCGGCTCCGGCGTGGTGGTCCCCGGCTGGGGCATCATCATGAACGACCACATGGACGACTTCGTGCCCAAGCCGGGCTCGGCCAACTCCGTCGAGCCGGGCAAGCGCCCCCTGTCCTCCATGAGCCCCACCCTCGTCCTCGACCCCAAGGGCCGCTCCTTCATGACCCTCGGCTCCCCCGGCGCCACCCGCATCTTCCCGACGGTCGCCCAGGTCATCTCGAACATCGTGGACCACGGCATGTCGGTGCAGGAGGCCATCCTCGCGCCCCGCTACTTCCAGATGGCCTCGGGCAAGCTCAACGTCGAGGGCCGGGTGCCCATCAATACCTACAACGCCCTCGGGCCCCTGGGCCACGAGCTGGCGCTCAAGCTCGACTGGGACGCCTACTTCGGCGGCGTCCACGCCGTCCTTTACGACTACGACGCGAAGATGCTCCGCGGCGGCGCCGACCCGCGCCGCGACGGGCAGGCCGCGGCCTACTGACGTCACCCGGGCGGGTTCCCGGGTGCCTCGCGCCCGGGAACCCGCCCCATCTTCCCCTCTAGAGGTCCGATCATGAAGCGCTCCCTACTCTCCCTCCTCGCGATCCTGGCCCTGGCGGCCGGACTCGCGGCCCAGTCCCCGGCCTACAACCTGAAATCGCCCATCGCGTCCAAGCCGGCCTTCCTCAGCTCGGCGGGGCAGAGCGCCGACGTGGAGATGGTCAAGGTCCTCCTCGACCGCTCCAAGATCCCCTTCAAGGCCGACGCCCAGGCCAAGGCCCCCGCCCTCGCCGCCTCGGGGGCCAAGACCCTCGTCCTGGCGATCGGGGGCTCCTCCAAGGGCCTCGGCGCCGCGGGCATCTCCGCGGAGGCCGAGCTCGAGCGGGTAAAGGCCGTCATCGCCGAGGCGAAGCGCCTCGGCATGAAGGTGATCGGCCTCCACGTCGGCGGCGAGGCCCGCCGCGGCGAGCTCTCCGACAAGTTCATCCTCGCGGCCCTCCCCGCCTGCGACTACTTCATCGTCGTCGCCGACGGGAACAAGGACGGCCTGTTCACCAAGCTCTGCTCCGAGCGGAAAATCGCCCTCGACGCGGTGGAGAAGATCTCCAAGGCCGGCGACCCCCTCGCCAAGGCCTTCAAGTAGGGGGCGCGGCGTGGGCTCCGAGCTCCTGGTCCTCCTGGTCATGGTCGGCGTCTTCGCCGCCGCCTGCTTCGCGCTCAAGTGGCCCGTCTCGGTGGCCATGCTCCTCGCCTCCGTCGCGGGCGCCCTGGCCGGCGGCCAGGGCCTGCCGATCCGCCATCTCGTCGAGGGGAGCTTCGGCTACGTCGACACGATCCTCACCATCGCGACGGCCATGGTCTTCATGAACGGGGTCAGGGCCTCGGGGGCCCTCGAGGCCCTCTCGGTGGCGGCCATCCGGCGCTTCCACCGCCGCCCGGCCCTCCTCCTCGTCCTCCTCACCCTCGTCGCCATGTTCCCCGGCATGATCACCGGGAGCTCAAGCGCCTCGGTCCTCACGGCCGGGGCCGTCGTCGCTCCCGTCCTCCTCCTCCTCGGCCTGCCGGGCGAGGACGCGGCCGCCCTCATCGCCATGGCCGGCATCCTCGGCATGATCGCGCCCCCGGTCAACATCCCCGCGATGATCATCGGCGGGGGCATCGACATGCCCTACGTCGGCTTCGAGCTGCCCCTCCTCCTCCTCACGATGCCCCTCGCCGTCGCCTCCGCGCTCTGGTTCGGCTACCGCCACGCGCGCAGGACGGACCGGGAGAAGGTCCTCGCCGCCCTCGACGCCGAGGCCCTCGACCGCTACGGGATGCGCCTCTTCCTCCCCGTCATCCTCGTGGTGGCCCTCATGGTCCTCGACAAGGCCCTGCCGCGGGTCTTCAACCTCGGCATGCCCCTGATCTTCGCGCTCGGCGCGGCCGCCACGGCCTTCGCTGGCAGGCGCTTCGATCCCTTCAAAGCCGCCAAGGAGGCCATGGACCAGGCCCTGCCCGTCCTGGGCATCCTCGTGGGCGTGGGCATGTTCATCCAGGTGATGACCCTCACCGGCGTCCGAGGCCTCATCGTCGTGAGCGCCCTCTCGGTCCCGCCCGCCCTCCTGTACGCCGCGATCGCGGTCACGATGCCCCTCTTCGGGGCGGTCTCGGCCTTCGGGGCCGCGAGCGTCCTCGGGGTGCCCTTCCTCCTCGCCCTCCTGGACAAGGACCAGATCGTCACCGCCTCGGCCCTCTCGCTCATCGCCGCTCTCGGCGACTTCATGCCGCCGACCGCCCTCTCGGCCATCTTCGCCGCCCAGGTCGTCGGCCTCGACGGCTACGGCAAGACCTTGAAGAAGCTCGTCCTGCCCTCGCTCGCCGTCGTCGCCTGGGCCCTGGCCTTCATCGTCTTCTCGAAGCAGATACGCGCCATGTACTGACAAGGGGAATGCCGTGGACCTGAACATGATCGTCTACCTCGCCATCACCGCCGCGGTCGCCGCCTTGGCGATCGCCTGCCTCTTCGCGGAGGAGAAGCCGACCCGGCAGGCGACGGCCGCCATGGTCGTCGTGCCCCTCCTCCTCCGCCTCTTCCTGATCAAGTGAGGGACTCCGTGAAACGACGTTATGCGACAGCGATCCTCTTCCTCGCCCTCGCCCTCGCCGCCGGCGCGGTCGCCGGCGCCTCCTTCCTCTCGATGAGGGAGCCCGAGCCCATCGCGCGCGGGCCGGGGGTCTCCGAGATCCGCAAGCTCTCCGACTGGTTCCCCGGCCTGGCCGGGGGGCCCGGCGACACCGAGGTCTACGTCCTCCGGGGCGAGGCCCCCGGCGGCTCGATGCTGGTCCTCGGCGGGACCCACCCCAACGAGCCGGCGGGATTCCTCGCCGCCGTCCTCCTGGTCGAGAACGCGCGGGTCTCGAGCGGCGCCCTCTACGTGATCCCCCGGGCCAACGCGAGCGCCTTCACCCACAACGATCCCCAGGAGGCGGCGCCCCAGCGGCTCCATATCCGGACGCCCTGGGGCGAGCGGGTCTTCCGCTACGGCTCCCGGGCCACCAATCCCCTGCACCAGTGGCCGGATCCCGACGTGTACATACACGCATCCTCGGGCCAGCGCCTCTCCGGCAACGAGACGAGGAACCTCAACCGCGGCTACCCCGGCCGACCCGACGGAAAGCTCACCGAGCGGGTCTGCTACGGCATCACGCAGCTCATCCGCAAGGAGGCCGTGGGCATAGCGATCGACCTCCACGAGGCCTCCCCCGAGTATCCGGTGAACATGGCCGTGGTCGCCCATCCCCGCGCCATGCCGGTGGCCTCCCAGGTGGTGATGGGCCTCGAGATGGAGGACATCGCGATGCGGCTCGAGCCCTCGCCGGTCAACCTGCGGGGCCTCACGCACCGGGAGCTCGGCGACCATACCGAGACCCTCGCCGTCCTTATGGAGTCGCCCAACGCGTCGCAGGGCCGCCTCCGCGGCCGCACCGACGAGGCCCTGGCCCTTACGGGCAAGGACGGCTGGTACGTCAAGGCCCAGAAGCTCGGGCGGCTCTTCGTGCCCTACGGCGAGAAGGGGCACCCCATCGAGGAGCGGGTCGGGCGCCACCTCGCGGGCATAGCGGAATTCGCGGCGGCCTTCACGCGGGAGTATCCCGACCGGCCCCTGGGGATCGAGGGCATGCCCTCCTTCGAGGAGCTCGGGGAGGGAGGCCTCGGAGCCTTCCTCCGCAGGCCCTAGGGGGGCGTCCTGCGCGCCCTCGCCGCGGCGGCCCTCTGCGCCGCCTCCGCCTTCGGGGCGGCCGCCGAGGCGGTGCCGGCCTTCCTCCTCCTCGATTCGGGCCTGCCGGGGCCCGCGGTCGCGGTCGTCGCGGGCATCCACGGCGACGAGGGCTCGGGCCCGATCGCCGCGCGCGAGCTCGCCTCCGCCGGCCCGCCGCGCCGGGGCCGACTCCTCGTCCTCGCCGAGGCCAATCCGGCGGCCCTCGCCGCCAGCTCCCGCGCGGCCCCCGGGGGCCGGGACCTGAACCGGCTCTTCCCCCGGACGGGGTCCGGCCCCGCGGAGGCCGCCCCCGCGGCCGGCCGCGATCCGGAGGAGGCGCGGGCCGAGGCCCTGCTCGGGGTCCTCCTCGGCGAGGCCGACCTCGTCCTCGACCTCCACGAGGAGGGAGGGGCCTGGGACGAGGCCGACCTCCCGACCCTCGTGCTGACCGAGGCGGCGGCTGAACTGGCCCTCGAGCTCGTGGAGGAGTTGCGCGATCTCGGAATGCCTTTCGATTTCGTCCGCGGCGCCCCGGAGGGGAGCCTCGCGGGCGAGCTGGGCGGGCGGGGAAGGGCCGCCCTCGTCGTGGAGGCTCCCGCCCGGCTGCCCTTCGAGGAGCGGGTCCGCGTCCATCTCGCCGCCGTACGCGGCGCGCTCGGCCTTTTAGGGATGCGTTGAGCGAACGAGGAAGGGCGCCGGGGCCCCTCAATCCGCGCCGACGAGGAAAAGGACGCCTGCCTCGAGGGCGAGGTAGGCGAGGGCGATGAGGGTCTGGATGGCCCGGTGCCGGGGATCGCCCCCGATGTCCCGGCGGCCAAGGCGCGAGGCGAGGAAGTACCAGGAATAGAAGAGCCCCGTGAGGACGTTGATGAGGTAGAGATAGGACCGGGTCGTCGCCTCGTCCAGATGCTTCGCTGCGGGACGGACGGTAGGCTGGGAGGGCTTGGCCTCCATGGCCGAGCGAGCGGGGAGGGGGAGGCCCCGCCGGAGGAATTCCTCCTCGAAGGCCGAGCGCTCATCCTCGTCGAGGCGCTCGAAGAAGTTCATGTACAGGCTCACGAGCTCGATCCTCGGGATGCCCCCCAAGCCTTCGTCCATATTTCGAGTATGTGCTATGATCCCGGAATGCACAAGCTCGAAGTTGCCCCGCGCTGCCCCGCCCAGCTCCGCGAGCTCGCCGTCGAGGTCGCCGCGATCCTCGGCTTCCGCTCCCTTTCGATGGATTTTCCCATCCTCGCGCCCGCCGGGGGAGCGAGGCCGGGCCCCGGGGGCCTTGCCTTCCGCCTCGGGCCCGCAGGCTCGGGGGATGCCGCCTGGTCGATCCGCCGCTCGGGCCCTGGGGTCGAGCTCGCGCTCGGTGCTCCGGCCGCCGCGCCGGCCCTCCTGCGGGCCCTTCTCTCGCGCTTCTCCGAGCTCGAGGCCGACGCCTCCTTCGCCGCCCGGGGGGACGAGGCCGAGGCGGGGCCCGCTCCCGCCCGGCCGGCGCCGCGGAAGCCCGGGGTCATGGAGTCGGGCTACCACCCCCTGCCCCGGGCGCGGGGCCTCGAGTGCCTCTTCGAGCGCGAGTACCTCGTGAAGGACGAGGACTACGACTTCCTCCCAGACCGTATCGACGCCTCGATCATCCTCGAGCCGGGCTTCGGGGACGAGGAGCTCTCGGCGGCCTGCGACCTCGCGGCCCGCTTGGGCATGGAGAGCCTCGGCCTCGAGCTCCCCCTCCTCGAGATCGCGGGCCGCCCCGCCAGGGTCCCTGGCCGCGGGAGCAGCATCAGGATCGAAGGCTCCGGCCAGCCCGCGCTCTCCCTGTCCGAGGAGGAGGGGCGCCGCGTCCTTTGCCTGCGCGGTCCCGGGCCCGGGCTCGCCGCCATGGCCTCGGCCCTCTGCCGCGCGATGCCCGGCACCGGCGACGACTCCCCCCTGGCCGAGCTCCGCGACGGCCTGGTCGAGGCCCTCGGCCTGCGGAGCCTGGACGGCAAGCTCGCCTGGCTCGAGTCGGGCGGGGCCCCCTGCGGCGCCCTGCTGCCCTGCGGGCCGATCCCCGCGGCCAGGCGGGCCGAGCTCGCCGCGCGCTTCCCCTCCTCCCGCTTCGTGGAGGCCCGCCCCCTCGCCGTGGCGGCCGGAGGCGAGATCGAGCTGCCCTGGGAGCTGGAGGCCTGCCGCGCCCTCCTCGAGCGCGAGCTCTACCCGCGCATCCGGCCCGGCTCCGAGGCCGAGGTCCTCGTCGTGATCGGCGAGGGCGCGGCGATCCGGCGGGAGCTCGCGGCCGAGATCGGCGAGGCCTGCGCCGCGCGGGGGGCCGCGGGCGCCCGCGTCCGGGTCCTCTGCGCCTTCAAGCAGGGCCTGTCCTGGCTGCGCGACGGCGAGCTGCCCGAGCTGGCCGCCCTGGGGAAGGTCGGCTCCGTCGAGATATCCTTCTCCCCCTTCCTTCCCGCCGGCCGAGCGTCCTGGAACGACGAGGACGGGGCGACGCCGCGCATCGCGCCCAACCGCCCCGACGATCCCGAGGCCTGGCTCGATCCGCCGATACGGCTCCTCCAGGAGCTCTACCCGGCCGACGACCTCCTCGCCGAGGCCCTCGGCATCGAACGAGATCGCATAACCTTTACCCTGGCCGCCCCGGGCGGCGCGCCCCGCGGGGCGCCGGGATACGCCCTCGTGGCCCGCGACCGGGAGGGCAGGGTCATCCGCGAGTCGGCCTACGCGCCGGCCCTCTCGGAGCGGCCCTACCTCGACGAGTTCCCCGGCCTCGGCAAAGTCCATCCCGGCGCGGGATGCCTGCGCCTGACGCTCGGTGGCGAGACGGCCTGGGAGGGCCGCTTCAAGACCGACCTCGAGTCCGCCTGGGAAGCCTACCAAGGCACGATACTCCCCGCGGCGCGGGCCCTCGTCGAGGCCCGGCTCGCGGCCGCGGCTGGCGCGGGCGGCGCCCCCTCGGCCCAGAGCTTCTTCTCGCGCCTGGTCGTCGAGCTCGAGGCAAGCGAGCCGGAGGAGGAGCTCGGCTGCCGCCACGACCGGCTTTCCTCGCTCGAGTCCTTCCACGAGGATCTCTACTTCGCGGGGCTCGACTACTTCCAGACCCTCGGCATCAAGCTCGCGGGCAGGGGCTTCGACTCCCCCGGCCTCATCCTGCCCAAGCTCAGGGCGGCGGCCGGGAGGCCGAGGATGCGTTATGCGATTATGGTCGACGACCCCGCGGGGGCGGCCCCGTCCGCCCTGGCCGGCGGGGCGGGCGCGGTCGAGGCGCCCTGCCCCGGGGCCTCGGCCTACGTGGACGAGCTCGCCTACGATGCTCGGAGCGGGAGCTTCTCTCCCCGGCTCCGCCTACGGGCCCCCGGCCGCGAGGCCGAGGCCGCCGCCTTCGCCGCCGCCTACGCCCGTCTCCTCTCCGAGGGCCTCCTCGAGGCCTCCCGCCCGGCCTCGGCCTTCGCCTCGCTGCGCATCGCCCTCGAGGGCGCGCCCGGTCCCGCCGCCGAGATCCTGGCTAGGCCCCCCGCGCCGCCGGCTCCCCCCGAGCGCGTGGATATCGGCGGCATCGAAGTGAGCGAGGACTCGCTCATCGGGCCAGCAGAATTCGAGGCAGTCGCGGAAGGCCTCGGGCGGGTCCGGGGGCTCAGGCTGCGCCGCGTGGGAGAGAGCCGCCTCGGCCGGCCCATCCGGGCGATCGAGCTCGATCCGGGCCTGGGCGGCTACGTCTCCCGGACCAAGCTCGCTGCCTTGAGGCCGACGGTCTACGTCAACGGGCGCCACCACGCCAACGAGGTCTCCTCGACCAACTCGGCCCTCATGCTCGCCAAGCGACTGGTCGCGGATCCGGAGCTCGCCGGCCTGGCCCGCCGCCTCAACATCGTCATCCTCCCCCTCGAGAACCCCGACGGCGCGGCCCTCCACGAGGAGCTCGCCCGCGGCAACCCCGAGTGGATCCTCCACGCGGCCCGCTACGATTCCCTCGGCTGCGAGTTCGCGCGCGAGTACTTCAACGACGCCACCCTCCACCCCGAGGCCCGCGCCTTCTCGAGGCTCTGGCGCGACTGGCTCCCCGACGTGGTGGTGGACGACCATGGAGTGCCGAGCCACGAGTGGTGCCAGCCCTTCTCGGGCTACACCTCGCCCTGGTTCAAGGGCTTCTGGATGCCCCGGGCCCTCCTGTACGGGTATTTCTGGTTCGTCACCGACGAGGCCTACGCGGCGAACAAGGCCGTGGCCGAGGGCATGCTCGAGGCCGTGGCCGGAGCCATGGGCGAAGGGCCGGAATATCGGCAGCTCAACGCTGAGTGGCGGGACCGCTTCGAGAAGTACGCCCACGCCTGGATGCCCAAGCTCTTCCCCGCCGAGTACCACCGGGACGTCATCTTCTACTGGGTGCCCTACGCGTATAAACCGGATTATTACTACGTTTCCGTGCGCTTCCCCTGGGTCACGGCAGCGAGTTTCGTTTCCGAAGTAGCCGACGAGACGGCGGTCGGGCCCTACCTCGGCCTCTGCGCCCGGGCCCACCTCGACGAGGACCTCGCCGTCCTGGAGCTCCTGGCGGGGGCGGAGCCGGAAATCGAGGAGGAGTGCTGGATCGAGGGACAGACCCTGCGAGCGCGGCGGCGGAGGCGACGCCCCCTGAAGCTCGAGCCGAGGGTTTGAAATATCACTTAAATTTTAGCATTTGCATTTTTATGCTCCTGTGGTATCGTTACCGCAATTTTACGTCGCTAGGAGGCGAAGATGATCAAACTCATCGGCGTCGCGATCGTTATCCTGGGCTTCGCGCTGAAGCTCGATAACATCGCGATCATCCTCGTGGCGGGGCTCGTGACGGGCCTCGTCGGCGGAATGGACATTGTAAAAATACTCGAGACCCTCGGGAACAGCTTCGTGGCCAACCGCGGCATGGCGATCTTCGTCGTGGTCATGCTGGTCACGGGCACCCTCGAGCGCAACGGCCTGCGCGAGATGGCGGCCAAGCTGATCGGCAAGATCAAGAACGCGACCGCGGGCATGGTGATCGGCGCCTACGGCGTCCTCCGCCTCATCCTCGCCGCCTTCAACGTGAGCCTGGGCGGCACGGCCGGCTTCGTCCGCCCCGTCGTCATGCCGATGGCCACCGGCGCCGTCGAGGCCAAGCACGGCTCGGTCGACGAGAAGCACCTCGAGGAGCTCAAGGGGATGAGCTCGGGCATGGAGAACATCACCTGGTTCTTCGGCCAGGTCCTCTTCGTCGGCGGCTCCGGCGCCCTCCTCGTCCAGTCCACCCTGAAGGGCCTCGGGTACGAGACCGAGCTGGGCGCCCTCGCGACCGTGGAGCTCCCCGTCGCCCTGTTCGCACTCGTCGTCGGCGCCGTCATGTATTTCTTCAAGGACAAGCGCCTGAGCAAGACCCTATACGGGCAGAAGAAGTAGGGAGGGACGGAATATGCAGTTCTTCATGGATCCCAAGGTCCTTCTCGGCGCGAAGCTCCTCGAGTGCCTCTACATCCTCATGGGCATCATCGCCGGCTACGCCGGGGTGAAGACCCTCTTCGAGAAGGAGCACAAGGCGAAGATCGGCACGGCCGTCTTCTGGATCTCCCTGGCGGTCGTCCTCGCCTTCGGGCGCTGGATCCCCAAGATGGTCAACGGCATCCTCGTCGTGGTCATGGCCATCCCCGCCGTACTCCGCCAGGTGAAGCCGGGCGCCGACCGCTCGGCGACCAAGGCCGAGACCAAGGCCAAGGCCGACAAGATCGGCTACAAGATCTTCGTGCCGACCCTCATGATGGGGACCTTCGCCATCCTCTTCGCCGTCTTCACGAAGATCAGCCCCCTCGTCGGCGTCGGCGTCGGCGTCATCGTCGCGGCCATCCTCCTCATGGTCTTCTCGAGGGACAACAAGCCGACGACCTTCCTCGACGACTCCAAGCGCCTCCTGGACACGGTCGGCCCCCTGTCGATGCTGCCCATGCTCCTCGCCGCCCTCGGCGCGATCTTCACCGCGGCCGGCGTCGGCCAGGTCATCGCCAGCCTCGTCGGCAAGGTCATCCCCCAGGGCAACATGACCGTCGGCATCATCGTCTTCGCGATCGCCATGCCCCTGTTCACGATGATCATGGGCAACGCCTTCGCGGCCATCACGGTGATCACGGTCGGCATCGGCGGGCCATTCGTCCTGGCCCTCGGCGCGGACCCGACGGTCATCGGCATGCTCGCCCTGACCTGCGGCTACTGCGGCACCCTCTGCACCCCGATGGCGGCCAACTTCAACATCGTCCCGGTCGCCATACTGGACATGAAGGGAAGGTACAACGTCATCAAGAACCAGCTCGTCCCCGCGGGCATCATCCTCGCCTTCCAGATCTGCTACATGCTGATCGCGAAGTAAGGCTGTTTGCGCGCTCGGTGAGCCTGTAGTGATTTGAACCGCAGAGGACGCAGAGGGCGCAGAGGGAAGGAAAGGGGAATCGGGTGGCAAGCGCTCCCGATTTCCCTTTTCTCTCCTTCTCCGCGCCCTCCGCGCCCTCCGCGCTTTTCTCTTGAATAGGAGCGTCCTACTATGCGTATCCTCCTGACCGGCTTCGATCCCTTCGGGGGCGAGAAGGTCAACCCCGCCTTCGAGGCGGTGAAGCTCGTCCCCTCCTCCGTGGCGGGGGCCGAGATCGTCAAGCTCGAGATCCCCACCGTCTTCGGCAAGTGCGACAAGGTCGTCGCCGCCGCCGTCCGCGAGAAGCGGCCCGACGTCGTCCTCTCGATCGGCCAGGCGGGCGGCCGCTTCGACATGACCGTCGAGCGCGTGGCGGTGAACATCGCCGACGGCCGCATCGCCGACAACGAGGGCAACCAGCCCATCGACCAGACGATCCGCGAGGACGGCGAGAACGCCTACTTCGCTACCCTGCCGGTCAAGGCCATGGTCGAGCGGATCAGGTCCAAGGGCATCCCCGCGAGCGTCTCCTACACCGCGGGCTCCTACGTCTGCAACTACATCATGTACTGCGAGCTCTACATGGCGGCTAAGGAGTTCCCGGGCCTGCGCTGCGGCTTCATGCACGTGCCCTTCCTCCCCGCGCAGGCCATCGGCAAGCCGAGCCCCGTGCCCACCATGTCGGTGGAGAACATCGCCCTCGCCATCGAGGCGGCCCTCGAGGCGATCGTCGACAGCCCGGCCGACCTGCGCCGCTCCGAGGGGACGATCGCCTAAGCCGATGCCGATACCCATGGAACGGGGCGCCGGCATCGTCGTCCGGGACTGGCTCAGGCTGCGGGAGGGCGAGCGCCTCACGATCATCTCCGACGAGCTCCACGTGGGCGAGGCCATGGCGATGCGGGCCCACGCCCAGGCCGCCGGGGCCTCGCCCGTCGTGGTGATCGTGCCGAGCGGCAGCCCCCAGTCGGGGGAGATCTTCGACGAGCGCTGCGTCGCCTTCCTCGGGGCCGACGCCATCGTCGGCGCCACCCATAACTCGATCATGACCACGCGCGCGATACGCGACGCCGTGGCGGCGGGCGCCCGCTTCCTCTCGGTGCCCCTGTCGACCAACGACGGCTCGTCCCTGCTCTCCGGGGATTTCATGACGATGGACGTCGAGGAAGCGGGGCGGCTCGGCGGAAGGATAGCGCCGCGCTTCGAGCGCGCCCGCGAGGCCCGCGTCCGCAGCGAGGCGGGCACCGACCTGCGCTTCCGCGTGGAGGGGCGCTCGGGGAGCGTGTTCCGCGGCCTCTGCGACCGTCCCGGGACCGCGACCTCGACGAGCTTCGAGTTCTCGGTCTCCGTGGTCGAGGAGGCCACCGAGGGCGTCCTCGTCCTCGACGGCTCGATGGGCTATATCGGCCTCGTCGAGGAGCCCCTGCGGCTGCGCTTCGAGGGCGGCCGCCTGGCCGACATCGAGGCGAACGGCCCGGGCGCGAGGCTCGCGCGCTACATGGAGGGCTTCCGCGACGGGCGCATGTACGTGGCCGGCGAGCTCGGCATCGGGCTCAACCGGAAGGCGAGCTGCGCCGGGCGCTCCTACATCGAGGACGAGTGCGCCTACGGCACCTTCCACGTCGGGCTCGGGCGGAACATCGCGTTAGGCGGCAGCCATTACGCCAACGGGCACTTCGACCTCGTCGCGCTCTCCCCCGACATCGAGGTCGACGGCGAGATCCTCATGCGGCGGGGCGAGCTGGCCTAGCCTCCTTCGGGCCCGCTCGGCGCGCCTCGAGGCGCCGGCCTCAGGGCCCCGCGAGGCGGAGCTCGGCGCGGCCCAGGCCCCCCGATACCTTCAGGTCCTCCTTGATCCCGAGCAGGTCGCCGAAGGCCTGGAAGACGTCGCCGGCGAGCCAGCGGTCGGGCTTGGCCCCGCCCGAGGCCGTCGCGATCGCCATGCCGCTGTTGAGCCTCTTGCCGGACTCGTCGAGGGCGACCGTCGGCTTCAGGAGGTTCATGGTCTCGATGACGACGCCCTTGTAGAGGTTCTCGTGGACGTAGTGGATGGTCCCGTCCTCGTCCACGGCGAGGACCACCCCCGCGTGGGTGCGCGGATCGTTCGTCCTGTCGCCGTCGCCGTTGGCGTCCCAGGTGTTGTCCCATATGACGACGTCGCCGGTGCGCGGGTAGCGGTCGCGATGGAGGGCCTTGCGCTCCTCGAGCGTGCGATAGAGCCGGTTGACCCCGTTGCCGGGGTACTTGTCGAAGTCCTTGGCCACGTCGATGCCGAGCTCGTAGTAGATGGCGCAGACCGTGCCGATGCAGTCGAGGGTGAACTGCCTGCCCTTGACGAGGACCTTCGCGTTGGGAGCCTGGCCGAGGAGCTTCTTGGAGGAGGCGACGACCTTGAGCTCCTCCTCCGTGGGCGCGGCGCGGGCCTCGTCCATGCTGCGGTAGAGGCCGAGATCCGCGGCGGAGATCGAGGCGGGCCGCGGCGGGGCCGCCTCGGCCGGGGGGACGGCCGCCGCTCCCGGCGCCGGCGCGGAGGCGCAGCCCGCCGCCGCGAGGACCGCCCCGAGGACGAGCATCCCGCGGCCGATAGCGCGAACCGGTATATCCTGGCCAGCGACGAAACGAGTTGCCCGCATGCCCCGCTCCTTGGGCCCCGCGGCCCCCCATGACTCTATCGCAGGGCGGGGGGGCCCGCCACTCCCCGCCGCCCGCGGGGCGCGGCGGGGGCCGGGGCTTGGCTGCGGATCAGGCGCCGGCGCGGCGCCTGTAGAGCACTTTCCGCACGGCGTCGGTCGAGATCGCATAACGCTCGGAAAGCTCGTCCAGGCTCGCCCCCGAGGCGGCCGCCTCGCGGATGGCCTGGTCGCGGCGGTCCAGCTTCTCGCGGGTCCCGTTGCGGCGGCCCCAGCCGAGGCGCTCCGGCCCCCGGCGCGGGATGTAGACGAGGCTTCCCTGGACGTACTTCTGTATCTCGGCGAGGAGGTCGGGGGGGAGGGCCTCCTCCCCCTTCAAATACGGCATTCGGATCCTCTCGGTGGTCGGGGCGAAAGCCGCCTTGGGCCGAGCGGGTCGGGATCGACGAGAATGCGCGGCGCGGCGCCGCGCGCCGCCAGGGCCCCGCGGGGCTCGGGCGGCCGGATCCGGTCGGCTCTAGGCGGCTCCGAAAAGCCTTGTGGCCTTGGCGTGCGTGGTCATGCTCTTCATGTGGCGCCTCCTTGCCGCGGGTCCCGTCAGCGCCTCGCGGCGCTGACGGGCCGGACGAGCCGATGATAGCCGATCGGCCCGGCCCGAGTAAATGGACAGATCGCGTAGAAGCGTCCTGTCCCCCGGTCGCTTCCTCGGGGGCCGAGGAAAGAACGGCTCGAAGCGGCTTTTCCCTTTATCGAGGAGCCCTCCCCATGCGATAAGGGATGGCCGGCATATACCCAGCGCCCGCCTCGCGAGCGGGCCTCGCCGCCGCGGCGCGTCGCGCCGGGGGGGGCGGGAAAGGAGGCACGAGGAATGAAGGAACATAGCGAGAGGGCTCCGGCCCTCTAAATCCGCCGCCCGGGCGGGCACCGCCGATCCGAGACCTGGTCGTCCGGCTAGGCGGGCCGCCCGGGCGTTTTTCGCTTCGGGACCGCCCCGCGAGCCGGGAGCGCGGCGCGAGCCGGCCGACCTATGCCGAGGGCCAGCGCTCCCGAAAGGCGAAATCCTCGATCGGCCGGCGCTCGCGCGGCGCCGACTCGCGGGCGCGGTTGCGCTCGTCGAGGGCGGCCGGATCGCCGGGGTAGCCGCAGACCACCAGGGCCGCGACGACGAAGTCCTCGGGAATCCCGAGGGCGGCGCGGGCCTTGCGCGGCGCGAAACCCGCGATGGGATGGGCGTAGAGCCCCTCCCTCGTCGCCTGGAGCATGAGGTTCATGCAGGCCAGGCCGAGGCCGAAGAGAGCTTCGTCCCTACCCTCGTCGAGGCGGCAGTCGAGGGAGGGCTTGGTCAGGGCGGCGATGAGGAGGGGCGCGCTCCTCGCCCAGGAGTTGCCCTCCGTGAGCGCGGCTCGGAGGCCGGCCAAGGCCTCCTGCCCGGCCGCGACGACGAAGCGCCAGGGCTGGTTGTTGCCGCAGGAGGGCGCGAGGGCTGCCGCCTCGAGCATGCGCCGCAGGACCTCCTCGGGGACGGGCTCGGCCGAGATCGCGCGGAAGGCGCGGCGGGCCTCGACCTCTTCGATGATCGCGTGGGCTTCCATGACTCGATTCTAGCTCCATCGCGAGGGCGCGGGTATAGCCTTGACCGGCCGATCCGGGGAGGCGATCCTGGTGGGCGCTTCGCGGGGCGAGAGCTCGCGGAGGAATCCACGCAACCGGAGGCATCACATGACCGAAGCGACGAAGCAGGCCCTCGTCGGGCTCCGCGACCTTTCCACGCTCCAATGGTACGTCATCCCCCTCCTCGCCATCGTCTTCTACATCTACACGATCGAGATCGAGAAGGCCCGGGCGAGCGGGAACTGGAACGCGGTGATAGCCGGCGCCGCCGTCTTCGGCGCCGACTTCCTCAATGAATCCTGGAACGGCTGGTTCATGGTCCTCTCCGGCCGCTCGGCCCTCTGGACCACCCCCGGCCCGACCGCCCTCCGCACGATGGTCGGCTGGAACATCGAGATCATGTTCATGTTCTCGATCCTCGGCATCGTCTTCTACCGCGCCCTCTCCGGCAAGAAGGGCGCGAGGCTCCTGGGCATGGACGAGCGCTGGGCCATAGCCCTGGGCTTCACCGCGATCTGCACGGCCGTCGAGTGCGCCCTCAACGCCGGCGGCCACCTCGTCTGGGAGTACCGGCTCTGGGAGCGGACGGCGATCGGCGTCCCCTTGATCTTCCTCGTCGGCTACCTCTGGTTCTTCGCCTGGGCCATCCTCGCGACCTCGCGCGAGACCCTGAAGGCGAAGGTCCTCGTCGCGGCCATCCCCTACGCCGCGGCCATCGCCATCGACCTCCTCGCCGCGCTCCAAGGGATACGGTACTAGCCGAAGACGCCGCAGGCTGGCAGCGCCGCGCGCTCCGGCGCGGCCGAGGGCCGACGCTGCCCCTGGATCGGCGACGTGGAATTCGAACGCGCGAGCGGCGGATTCGGTGTCCAAATACGAGATAATAGAGTTCGGTATATTCCTAAGAAGAAGCGATGATAAAACGTTCAATATGCTGGATAAGCAATAAAATAAAGGGTAAATGCGATTATCTGTACAAGCGCATCATTGCGTGAGCGTTTTAAATTTGATTTTATTTGCGCATTCGTGCTACATGGTATTCGTCCGTCATCATTCCATCGGAGGTGCGAATGCGCAAAACTCTCATCCTCGTCGCCGTCATCGCGGCGATGCTCCCGCCTGCCCTCTTCGCCGACAACGCCGAGGTCATGCCCAAGCGCGTGCTCAGGACCTACTACATCGGCAGCTATTCCTTCGGCGACCAGGCCTACGACTCCGAGGGCGATAAAGTCGATACGAACGAGGCGAAGGCGGCAACCTTCAGCTTCGCGGCCGAGTACGGGGTCAGCGACTGGATCAGCGCCGCGGTCCAGTGGACCCCGGCCTGGACATTCTGGTCCGAGATAGAGGAGGGCGGGACGGTCCCGGCCAAGGCCAACGCCAACGGGCTCTACGACATCTTCATGGGCGCGAAGTTCCAGATCGTCGGCCCCCTGGCCCCGATCCCCAGCGAGAAGTACCGCTTCTGCGCTGCAGGCGGGTTCAAGGTCCCAGCCCCCGACAAGGACTGGACCGAGGAATACCAGAGCATCCTGGACGGAGAGGACGCAACCGTCAGCGCCACCGATCGGCACGCCCTCGGGATCGGGATGCGGCTTTACTTCGACTATGTCCTCGCCGAGAACCTCTACTTCAATCTCTACAGCGAGTACATCCGCTACCTCGAGCGCAAGGACGTCCTGACCTCTCCCACGCCCGAGGCCTCCGAGGCCGCGGCCGAAGCCGACATCGACTACGGCCACAGCCTCGTGCTCGAGTTCGAGCCCCACTACAAGGTCCCCCTGGCCGGCGAGAGCAGCCTCGAGCTCAAGCTCCAGCTCACCTACACGAGCTGGCCCGAGACCGAGAAGGACGGCGTCGGCGTCGATGGCTCCGAGGGCTATTCCTTGAAGCTGACACCATCCTCCTCCTACTTCTTCTTCCTCGGCCCCCTGCCCTTCGAGGCGAGCCTCGGCTGCGGGCTCTCCCTCGCGGGCAAGAACGACTCGGCGATGACGACGCTGACCGCCCAGCTCATCTCGTACATAAAGCTGTAGCCCTCGCTTTTGGCGGCACGATGGCGGCCCCGGGGAACCGGGGCCGCTTTTTCTTTGCGCGGCGGCGCTTTGCCGGGGCGGCGAAGTCGGGGTCTGTCCCTCGCCGGGTCGGGGTCTGTCCCCCGGCGAGGGCCGTAGCCTATACTATAGGAGATACAGTTTCCATCATTTATATAAGAACCAGTTGACTAATATATGACCGTTGGTCATATTATATCTCGCATGCAGAACGTGGAGCGCCCCATGGGTATCGCAGAACGAAAAACTCGGGAGAAGGAAGAGCGCCGGAAGCTGATCCTCGAGGTGGCCAAGCGCCTCATCCTGGACCGCGGGGTGATCGCGGTCAGCATGCAGGACATAGCCGACGCCGCCGAGCTCAGCAAGGCGACTCTCTACCTCTACTTCCCCAGCAAGGAGGACATTCTCTCGGAGATCCTCGAGGGCTCGGCCGACGCCTTCGTCGCCTATGTCGAGGAGCGGCTCGATCCCGCGGCCGGCGGCCTCAGCGCGATACGGACCCTCTGGGAATCCTACCTCGGCTTCTACGCCGAGTCGCCGGATATCTTCGTGTGCATCGGGATCAAGAACTACCTCGATCCCTACATGCCGGTGGACATAGCCGAGGGCGCCGAGGAGCCCCTGCGCCCCGAGCGGAAGATCCGCCGCCTCATCGCCAAGGTGCTCAAGCGGGGCGTGGGGGACGGGACCCTCGAGCCCAGCCTCGATCCGGACAAGATCGCCCGGATCACCATGATGATCACGGCGGCGATCATCAGCAACGTCGCGAGCCTCCCCCGCGAGGCCCGGGACGCCGCTCTCATCCGCGAGGACATGCGGAGCACCTTCGAGCTCTTCCTCCGCGGCTTGGCCGCGCCGAACGCGGAGCGGAGCCTCCTCAGCCTCTCGCCGCCCTAAGGAAGGATTATGGAAGGATTGTTCAAGCGGCCCCGGCTGATCGTCGGGGTCGTCGCCGCGATCACGATCTTCTTCGCCCTGCAATTCCCCCGCCTCGAGCTCGACAACAACAATTACCGCTTCGTTCCCGAGCAGGACCCGGCCCGCGTGGCGGCCGAGCGCATCGACGAGGTCTTCGGCAACCAGACGATGATCCTGGTGGGCCTCGAGCGCCGGCGCGATACCGTCCTCGACGGCGAGTTCCTGAAGAAGGTCCGCGCCTACGGGGAGAGGGTCGAGGAGCTGCCCCTGGTCGGCGAGGTCACCTCCCTCGTGACCGCCGACTACGTCGGCGGCACGGCCGACGCGATCGTCGTCGAGCCCCTCGTGCCCGAGGGCTTCTCGGGGAGTCCCGAGGAGGTCGCCGCGCTCCGGGACCGCCTCCTCGGCTGGGACCTCTACCGCAGGGGCCTCGTGTCCGACGACTTCAAGTCGACCCAGCTCCTCGTCAAGCTCGACGTGAAATCCTCCGAGGTAGGCGGCTCCGAGGTCATCGGCACCTACAAGGCCGCGAAGCGCCTCGCCGAGGAGGCGGGCTTCTCGGACACGGCGATCTACGTGACGGGGCTGCCCGTCTTCAGCGGCGACATCAACGAGGCGATGGGGCGGGACCTGCGCCTCCTCATCCCCCTCGTGGTCCTCGTGGTCCTCGTCATCCTCCTCCTCTCCTTCCGCCGCCTGAGCGGGGTCCTCCTCCCCCTCCTGACCGTGGCGATCAGCGTGGTCTGGGCCGTGGGGGCCATGCCCCTCTTCGGCGTGAAGATGACCATCATCAGCACGGTCCTCCCGGTCATCCTCATCGCGGTGGCGAGCGCCTACTGCCTCCACGTCATCAGCCACTACTACGACGAGCTGGCCGGCGCCCAGGGAGCCGGGGCGGGGAGCCTCGACGAGGAGGGCCGGCGAAAGCTCGTGCTCGCGGTGCTCCGCCGCTACGGCAAGCCCATCTTCCTCGCGGCCTTCACCGACGCCACCGGCTTCGCCGCCCTCTGCTTCACCCCCGTCCTGCCCATCTACGAGTTCGGCGTCTTCGCCACCTTCGGCATCCTCGCCGCCTTCTGCATCGCCTGCAGCCTCATCCCCGCGCTCCTCATCATCCGCGGCCCGAGGCGCGCCGCGCCGGCCGCTCCCGCCCTGCCGGCCGGGGCCAAGGCCGACCGCCTGAGCGAGGCGATGGCCTCCGCCCTGAGCTCGATCTCCCGCAGGCCCCGCATCGTCCTCGCCCTCGCCGCCCTCGCCGCGGCCCTCTCCCTCGCCGGGGTCTCGCGCCTCGTGGTCGACAACGTCCTCGTCGAGTACTTCAAGGGCGAGGCCGAGGTCGTCAAGTCCGACGCCTTCATCCGGAAGCACTTCGCTGGCTCGAAGAACCTGAGCGTCGTCGTGACGGGCGAGAAGCCCGGGGACGTGCTCGATCCCGGGCTCCTCGCGGCCATGGACGGCCTGGCCGAGTACCTGTCGACCGAGGTCCCCGAGGTCGGCAAGGTGAGCGGCTTCCCCGACCTCGTCAAGCGCGTGAACCAGATCTTCAACGCGGACGAGGCGCCCGAGGGCGTCGAGCCGCCGGCCGCGGCCCCGGGCGGCGAGGCCGCCTTCGGCTTCGGGGCGGGGGAGGAGCCCGCCTTCGGCTTCGGTTTCGACGCCGCCGCACCGGCCCCGGCCAAGCCGGCCGCCGAGGCCCAGGCGGCGGCGCGGCCGGCTACGCCCCTCGACGAGCGCGCGATGATAGGCCTCCTCTCCGAGGCCCTGGCCGAGGGCGGCAAGCGCGATATGAGCGCCGACGAGCTCGTCGCCGCCCTCAGGCGCGCGGCCAACTACGAGGGCGCCGCCTACTACGAGATACCGACGGATCCCGCGCGTTACGCGAAGAAGGACTCGGCCGAGCTCCGCGGCCTCATCGGGAACTACCTCGTCCTCCTGTCGAAGGACGCCCTCGAGGACGTTGCCGACGATCCCCTCGAGCCCCGGCGGATCAAGATGGGCATCCAGCTCAGGACCCTCGGGCAGATCGACACGGACCGGGCCCTGAGCGCTATAAACGAGTACGTGGCGGCCCGCTTCCCCAAGGGCTTCCAGGTCGAGGTCGGGGGCTCGGCCCTCGTCGAGGGGGCCCTGACGAGGCTCGTCGTCCGCTCCCAGCTGAGCTCCCTCCCCATCTCCCTGCTCATGGTCTTCGCCACCCTCGCGCTCTTCTACCGCTCGGGCGTCGCGGGCCTCGTCGGGATCATCCCCCTCTGCGTATCGATCCTCATAAACTTCGGGGTCATGGGCGCCTTCGGGATCAAGCTCAACATCGGCACCGCCATGATCGCCTCGGTCGCGGTCGGCATCGGCATCGACTACACGATCCACTACCTCGCGGCCTACCGGCGCGAGTACCTGGCCTCGGGCGGGGCGGGGGACTACCTCGAGCGCTCCTTCCGGGGCTCAGGCAAGGCCATCCTCATGAACGCCGTCTCCGTGGGGGCGGGCTTCGCCGTCCTCGCCTTCTCCCAGTTCAACATGCTCTCCTACCTCGGCGCCCTCATCGCCCTCACCATGGGCACGAGCGCCCTCGTCTCCCTGACGCTCTTGCCCGTCGTCCTCGAGCTCTGGCGCCCCGCCTTCGTCGGGCGGGCCCTGCCATCCGAGCGGAAAACCCCTTCCCAGGAGGAGTCGAAATGAAGAGACTAGCCTTGCTCGCCGCCGTCCTCGCGGCGGGCGCCGCCTCGCTCGGCGCCCAGGGCGCCCTAGGCGCCGAGGAGATCGTCCGCGCCTCGCGCGACCGCATCCAGGCCGACACGGTGTCCAGCCGCTCGCGCATGATGATCGTCGCCAAGGACGGGAGCGCGACCGAGCGCCTCGTCGACCAGTACTCCCTCGACGCGAAGGAGGGCAAGCGCACGGTCATCGTCTTCCAGAAGCCCGCGAGCGTCGCCGGCACCCGCTTCCTCACCGTATCCAACCCGGGGCGCGACGACGACCGCTGGATATTCCTCCCCTCCCTCGCCAAGGTCAGGCGGATCGCCGGCAGCGAGGGCTCGGGCAGCTTCGTCGGCACCGACTTCTCCTACGACGACATCTCCTCCTCCGATCGCGAGGTCGAGGAGGATACGCACGCCATCCTGCGCGAGGAGAAGCTCGAGGGAAAGGACTGCTGGGTCATCGAGTCCAGGCCCAAGGATCCTTCCTTCCAGTATACGAGGATGGTCCACTGGATCGAGAAGGGGAGCTGCATCGCGCTGAAGGCCGAGCTCTACGACAAGAAGGGCCTCCTCAAGCTCCTCGAGTTCTCCCAGTTCAAGGAGGTCCAGGGACGGATCACGCCCATGGCGACGAAGCTCTCGAACCTCCAGGCCAATACCTCGACGAGCATCGCGGTCGAGATCCTCAAGTACGACGAGAAGATACCCGCGGGCGTCTTCACGCCCCGCTACCTCGAGACCGGGAGGCCGCAGTGAGCCGCGCCGAAGGGAAATCCCGCCGAATTGTCAGCGGACGCGTTATGCGACACTTGTTGCCGCGCGCTCGGCGCGGTCCGGCATTCCGGGCCGCCGCCCTCGCGCTCGCCCTCGCCGCCGTCCCGGCCGCCGCCCAGGAGGGCTTCGGCTTCGGCGAGCCGGAAGCCGAGGCCGCCGCGGCCCTCCCCTCGGCGGGTCCGGCGTCGGGCGCCTCGGTCGGCGGGGAGCTCTCCTTCTCGATCGATGCCTTCTACCGGGCCGAGGACGAGGTAGCCGATCTCCCCTTCGAGGGCCTGGCGGAGGGGGTCCTCGAGTTCAAGGCCTCGGGGACCAAGGTCGAGGCCTTCATCAAGCTCAAGCTCAGCGAGAATATCCTGGGCGAATCGCCCGAGGACATGCTGGACGAGGCATATCTGCGCCTCTACCTGGGTCCCCACAGCCTCGAGGGAGGGCTCCTGAAGCTGGTCTGGGGCAAGGCCGACAGCCAGGGCCCTCTGGACGTCCTCAATCCCTTCGACCTCAGGGATCTCAGGATCACGGAAACCCTCGAGCGCAAGATCGCCGAGCCCATGCTCCATGCCACGTTCGCGTTAGGCGATTTTACCAAGCTCGAGCTAGCCTTCCTCCCCGGCTTCGAGGGCCATCGGATCGCGGCCGAGGGCCCCTGGGCCCCGGCCCAGGTAGAGGCGCTCGAGCTCCTCGGCATCGATTTCGAAGGCTATCTGCCCGACACCGAGGGCCTCGAGTACGCCCAGGCGGGGCTCCGCTTCACGACGAGCTCGGGCCCGGTCGACTGGGGCCTGCAGTACTTCTACGGCCGCCTCCCGACTCCCGCGGTCGTCTTCATCCCGCCTGTCTCGCTCAGCCTTTCCTACGATCCCTACCACCAGCTCGGCCTCGACGCGGCCGCGGTGTTCGCGGGCTTCAACCTCCGCGCCGAGGCCGCCGCGAACCTCACCGAGGACCTCGAGGGAGACGACCCCGAGGTCTACAACCCGAGCCTCCTGTGGTCCCTGGGCTTCGACCGGGACCTCTTCGGCGGCATCAACCTCAATCTCCAGGGCTCGGGCAGCTTCCGCCTCGCCGAGGAGGGGGTGGGGGAGGTCGCCTACGACATCGAGGCCGACACGGAGCGCACGAGGACGAGGGTCACCGCGATACTCTCGCAGAAGCTCCGCAACGAGACGATCGAGTGGGAGCTGCGGGCCCTCTACGGTATCGAGGACGCCGACTTCTACCTCCTGCCCCGCCTCGCCTTCGACGTCGGCGACGCCGAGATCGAGATCGGCGCGGGGATCTTCGGCGGCGACGAGGAGGGCGAGCTCGGCCAGTTCGCCGAATCCTCCTGGGCGCGGCTCCTCCTGTCCTACGAGTTCTGAAGCGCTTCCGCCGAGACGAGCGGCACCAATGAAGCGGCCCCGGGTACTACCCGGGGCCTTTTTTACTGGGCACCTCGCTCAACGCGAGGCTTCCTCGGCCTGGGCGGGGAAGGGAAAGCCGTTGAGCCGGTCGAGCTGCTTCTGGGAGAAGGGCGCGAGGCTGCTGCAGCCGGCGAGGAGGCCCGCGGCGAGGGCCAGGGAGAGGAAGGCGAGAGCTGATCGTTTCATGACGACCTCCTATTGATATGCCGGACGGGGTAGGGTCCGGAGTAGCGCGATCGGGGGGCGGCCGGGGGCCGCGGCGGCTCCTGGCCGCAGGTAGTAGGCGAAGAGCTCCAGGCACTCGGCGGCGAGGGCCTCCTCGCTCGTGGAGACGAGGGGCTCGACGAGGCCCTGGATCTTCGAGAGGCGCTCGACGAGGAGGGACATGACGAAGCTGAAGAGCGGGACCACCCGCCTCGCCTCGAGCTCGGGCCGGATCGAGCCCGCGGCCTGGCCCTCCTCGATGATCCTCGCGGCGAAGCCGCCGAGGCGCTCGATGCCCTCGCGCAGGAGGGCCTGGTAGGGCGAGTCCGGGCCGGGGGAGAGGCGGGCGAGGAGCCAGGT
>Ga0209507_1000670_pt1 | contig 34113 bp, 41 predicted proteins | sample AD_UKC028_MetaG_FD_184414 | JGI IMG/M metagenome (GOLD analysis project Ga0209507, IMG submission 184414) | Active sludge microbial communities of municipal wastewater-treating anaerobic digesters from USA - AD_UKC028_MetaG (SPAdes) (version 2) | ecosystem: Engineered > Bioreactor > Anaerobic >...
CAGCCCGGGCGAGTCGTCTTGCAGGGAGTACGGGTCAATGTCCAGGTCGTAGAGCGAGAAGCTGCCCAGCTTCGACTCGCGACCCCACTCGACCGGAATCGAGAGCTTCGTCCCCGGCACCGGCTTCTCCAGCGTGCGCCGGCCGATTGGATCGTGCCACTCGTACCATGCCAGCGCCGAGAAAATCTCCCGCGCTACAACCATGACGCTCCCGGCCATGTCGCGCAACTGCGCGCTGGCCGCCTCGCCGATCAGCCGGTCCTGGCCCACGGTCTGAGTCATTGGTGCGAGTCCGCCGACGCTGTCAATGTTGCCGGCGAAGTACGAGTAAAGGTTGCGAGTCTGGAGGTAGAACGCCAGCGTCGTCTGCTCCACGCCGCCGGTCTTCAGCTCGACCGGAGGCTGGCCAGTGTATCGGATGCCGTCGCCGTCGCCAGCCTTCTTGAAGTCCTCCACGCTCTCTTCGTTCCCGCCGCTGAATCCGTGGACAGTCTTCTGGCTGTCGGCTTGATTGGCCAGCTTGCGGAACAGTGCGTTACCCAGCTCGTGCAGATCGCGCCACAGCGCCACGGGCGGCAGCGGCAACAGGTTCCCGGGAACGTCCGCGAACCCGAGGGTGTAGTACGGGCCGTGATCTGGGCCGTCCCACTCGACGGTCTTCAGCAGCTTCTTGCTCTTCACGCCGTACGTGACCACAAGCCGCTCGTCCGGGAGCCACACGTCGCGGAGCCAGATCCGATCCTTGTACAACTGCGCGCTCTCGTCATTGAAGATCCCCTCGGCGCGATCCTCTCCGGCCGGGCCGATCACCGTGTACTCGTCTGGCTTCAGGTCGGCCCGCTTGTCCTTCTCGACCCAGCCGGAATCCATCAGCTCTTCGTAGTCGAGCCAGTAGTCGTTCCCTTCGTATGAGATCAGATCGCGGCGCTTCGCGCTGGCGTCCATGAAGTAATCATCCAACGTAATTACATCCACGAACGGAGCACCGTACTTGTGCCCCAGCGCTTCGCTGACCGTATGCAGGCCGACCTTCACGATGCCAAGCGAGAACATGGCTTCCGTGACCAGCCGGCGGAACGTCAACCCAAGGCCGATTTCGTCGGGGATCTGATTGATCGCCAACTCAAGGTTCGCCGCCGTGGACTTCAGGTCTTCCCGCTTGGTCGAGATCATCACACGCGGCGCGCGGGCCGCGAGCTGGCGTACGTAGATCAGAACCGACAGGGCCAGCATGTTGACCGGCACACGCTTCTCGGCCCCGCCATCGCTGTAGTGCGAACCGACATACTGCTTGATCGCCTCAACGCGCTTGCGCCGTGGGAATTCGAGCTGGCGATTCGACCACTCGATACTGGTCTGGAGGCGGGACAACTGCTGTTCGTTCAATGGATTCATTTACCACCCTGCTCCTAGTTCGATGCCCTGCTTTGGTTTCGTTTCTTCCCTCCGCTTCCTGCGCCAAGCCAGAGACCCAACGGGAGTCTCGGGCTTCTCCTGCACGGGCTGACGGGCGGTTTCGCCAATCAGCTTCCACGCTAAGGCGTCGGGGATCACCCGGTCGCCGTGATTCGATCGTGCGCCAGACGGGTCGGTCTTGCTGGACGACCGCGCGTGCTCGATACTCCCGTCCGGGCCGAAGATGTATTCGAGGCATTCCTCGATCGCCTCGCGCGAGCGGTTCACGGCATCGCCCTTTTCTAGGGCCGCGCGGTAGTCGCCCATCAGCACGAGCTTGGTTTCCTTCGTGGCGGCCCAGCCCGGAATGTCCGTCACCTTACCGGAGATCGCCTCGTCGCGCTTGCGGAAGTAGATGTTGCCGTACCCCAGCTCGACCACGCGGGAGCCGAACTGCCGGCCCGGGCCGTTGCTCTCCCAGATCAACTGCGCGCCGCCGAACCAGCGGGCCAAGGCCACGGCCTGCTTGGCGAGAGCTTCCGGACGGATGTGCGGATTCACGTACTCCGCGACCTTCTCGCACGTCGCCGCGTCCCACACAGCCAGCGCCGAGTTGCTTGCCCCGGTGCCGGCAGACACGTCCACGCCCACCACGAAACGATGGTCCTTCGGCGGATCGTCGTTCTTGTCCAGCAGGCACCACAGGCGAAGGAAGCCCTTCTGATTCTCGCGGAAGCGGATCGGATCGGCCGTGGTGTCGTCGTGCTCCAGGTCGCCCACGAGCATGGGCGGCCGGGCGTAGCGGCGCACGATCTCGTGGATGGCGTCGGCGCGGAAGAACTGGTAGCCGGACCCCAGGTAGTCAATGTCCAACTCCTGGGCGATTTCCTGGGCGCTGGCCGACCGCTTGCACTCGTTGTCGTACCACGGGCTGCGGAGCTTGCCGTCCAAGATCGGCTCGTATCCCTCCGGCAACCCGGCCGGGTCCAGCACCTTCAACGTTCCGTCTTCGGCCGTGGTGTACAGCCCGGCCGCCTTCAGCGGATGCCGGGACCAGTGCATCCGGAGCTTCTTGATTTGCGTCTGCCGCACGTCGTAGAAGGCGTTGCTCGTGCCGGCGGGCGTGCTGTTGAAGATACGGCAGTTGGTCGCGTCACGGGTGGACGCCAGAACGCGGTGCCCTTGCTCGACGGCAGCAAACTCGTCAAGCATGATCGCGGTTCGCCTGTCTCCGCGAGCCACATTGCCAGTAGTTGATTCACCATCGACAACGCTCCCGTTCGCAGGGTTCTCGATATGCAGCTTGCAGCGGTGGATGTTCGGGTTGTACCCTTCCGGCTTCAGCCACGAGGGCAGATTGTCGAGAAGGTAGTCCAGCTTCCAGAACATCGCCTTCGGGTTGCCGGCCTTGTCCACGTACTCTTCAACGCGGGAGACCAGCAGGAAGGACTGGCCGGGGCGGAACAGGAAGCACCAGGCGATCGCCGCGATGCACAGCCAGCTCGCGCCCATGTCGCGGCTCTTCTCGACCAGTAGATCGTGGTCGCCGATCGCGCCGACGAGATCCAGGATCGCCTCTTCCTGGAAGGGGTAGAGAATGAACGGCAGCTTCGAGGACGGCTTGCGGCGCGGGTCGTACGTCCAGCCGAACCCGCTCAGCCAGAACAGCGGGTCGCGCGAGCACGCATCCCGCATCGCGGCAGCGTACTCGGGATCTTCCATCGCCCGGCGCTGCACGGCGGCCCGCCAGCGGAGATTGCCGGCGAGATCCTTGGGGATCAGGTGATTCAGCGGCGCGTCGATCTTCATTAAGCGGCGTACCTCGCGTACGACTCCGCGCAGTCCTTGCAGCAGAAGAATGCCCACGGGCCAGCGAATCCGACAGCGCTGCGGACTACAAGTCCCTCGTTGAGCGCGCAGACAGCCGAGCCGGTTGTGCGTGCGCACGTCCGGCCGAGCGGCTTGCCGCAGTGGTCGCACCGCTCGACCAGTTCGGCGGCCTTCATCTCTGCCTTCTTCTTCACGGCCTTACACCACTTCAAGTGCGAAGTCTTTGTCTTCGGCATCGCGCTTATTGCTCCAGGCTTGACAACATGGCCTCGATCTCCGCCAGACTCCGCTGCCCGCTCGCGCGGGCCTGCCGGTCGGCAGCGTCGTCCGCACCCTTGCTCTCGGCTTGGGAGACGCGGCCGAGGAAGTTCTTCGGGTCTTCCTTGGCCTGAACGTAGAGGAAGTACGCTGAGTCGCACGGGCACTTCTCGGGCTCTACCCCGGTGCGAAGGAACTCGCCGGCCGCGTCCAGCGCCCAGCTCAGTTGATCGCGGTAGGAGAGCTTCTTCCCCTCGTTGACGACCACCTTGGCTTCTGGCTTCTGCACGTAACGCGGGATGTTCTTGTTGGCGTCGGGATTCACGTCGAACTCGGACACGTCGAACTCCTTGAACAAGCGGTGGAGACAGGGGAACTCTTTGCTGGCGGAGACCACGGCTTGATGCAAGGTCAGCCCGCCGTACTTACTCGACAGCGCCTCGACGCGAGCGGTCCAGGCAGGGAGGTCTTCGGGGGATTGGCGTTGAAGGGCCGCCTTGGCACGGACGGCAAAGAACTCCATGTCGCCGCTCTTCACGAACGGCTTGAGCTTCCGCCGGGCACCACGCCTCTTGCAGACCTCGGCGACCCTGAGCACGGACACCCCGAACTCAGCGGCCAGCTTCCTCTGGGACTCCCCGGCCGCGTAGCGTCGGGCGATCTCCGCCCTCTGCCGGTCATTGATCTTCTCAACCATCGCCTATATTCCAGTGTACTCAGGTGGTGGGATCGAACGCTGTGTTACATGCACAGGCGGCAGCCGGGGGTCCACTGCTCGCAGCCCCGGCAGGAGTCCGGCGGGGCGTTCGGCTGCTGGGGCTCCGGGCCGAGAAGCCCGCCGTCCGGGCCGAGGGTCGGCAGATCGTGCGGGACCGGCGGCGCAGCAAGCTCCGGATCCCGGAAGTCGGTCGGCTGGACGGCCAGCGGTTGAATGCGGAGGATGCCGGTCGCGGGGCTGGCTTTAAGCCGGGCCTTCTCCAGTGCGGAGATCAGCGGGTTGCGTCCGCGACGGGCTTGCCCCTTGCCGCCCGGCAGCGCGAGGCCGTACTGCTCAAGTTCCTGCCAGGTCGTCTCGCCGGCCTTGACGTTCCTGTTCGCCGTGTTGTAGCAAGAGCAACACAGCCCTCTACCCTGCGCTTTCCTACCGCAACCCTCTACAATACATTTCGTCATAACGCCTCCAAAGAGCTGCCGTGTGACTTGATGGTGCCTCTATTACTATTATAACATACCATGCACATTCATCGAAATGTTATGCGTTGGCGCTGAGCGATCCGGAGGCTGGGTGTCAAAAGTGGGTGAGGGCCTGCGCGGTGCTTGCTCGGTCCAGGCCCACAATGGCTCCGGCCCGGGATCGCCCACGCAGCAGGGATGAGCGCAAGCGACCCTCTGGGTACGAAGCGGCCCGGCGGCCTCTCGGTCCTGGGGGCGGGCCAAGGGCACGGGCGACCGCTTACAAGATCAGCTAGGACTTGTAAGCCGAACTCGCCTCGTTCCGGCCGTGGTTTTCCAACAGTGGGGGAAGACCGCTTCATCAAGCACTTTTGGGCTTCAGCGCGTGAAGGGGCACCTCAATCCAAGAACACTCCCCGGAGGAAGGGGCGGTGTCAGTGTTTGGGCTTCAGGCTTCAAGGTGGCATCAGCGCGGTTTTTTTGAAGTCCCTTGGGGTGGTCGGGTGGTAACATACCCACCGAACCTAAGTCGAGAAGAGAGAATATTTTATAATAAAAAAAAAAAAAAAAAAAAAAAAAAAAAAAATTTTAAAAAAAAAAAAAAAAAAAAAAAAAAAAAAAAAAAAATATAAAACTTCTCTCCTCTTCACGGTTTCAAATCCACTGGTTCTTTTTCTCTCTCTTCTCTCTCTTTTTCTTCCCCTTCTTTTCTCTCCCGTACGAGCCATCATGCACCCCGTTGAAGGCTTGAAGTCATTGACGAGGTCGGCGGCATGGTGGGTGCCGGAGGGTGTTTTACCAACGGTGGGGTATCGTTGCGGCCGAGGTCTCGCCTCGGTCGGCCCCAGGCCACTGGCCCGCTCCAAGACCAGCGGGGCCCCACGCGGAATCCGGCTCGCTCTGAGGCCCGCTGTGGCCCGAGGAGCCTCCCGTGGCTCCTGAGAGGCCCGGGGCCCCTGTCGGCCGTCCTGAGCGAAGCTAGGGGCCTTCCTGGAGGTCTGGGCAGGCTGGGAGGGATGGGGCCCCGTGGGTTCCGCGCAGCCGGAGGGGAGCTAAGTGTTACCTGGCTGGCAAGCAGGCCGGCGGGGTGCGGGCAAGATTTACTACGCTTGGGGCCCCCTGACAGACTCCCAACAATACTAGCCTACGCTGCATATTGCCTACAATCTGCCCTATTGCGGACTATAACGGGTCGTCTTAGTCCGCAAGCACGAGGGCATGGGCTGGGCATGGGGAAATGGGCTGTTGACCAGCCCAGCAGGGAGCGCAAAGCAGAACTAGCCCTCCCCTTCCCCTTTCCCTCCCCTCGTGTTCCCCTTGCCCTGCTCTTGCCTTCCCCTTCGCATTCGCCTTCCCCTTCGCCTTCCCCTCGTGCTTGCCCTTCGTTCTGCCCTGCCATTCGACCAGCCCAGCCCAGCCCAGCGCCTTCCCGTTCTCTCAACTCTCTCTATTGATATGCATTGCAATAGATTCACACTCTTGACCATAGTATATACGTATCACCCATCAGAAAATTATTTTGAATTTTGCTTGCCAAACCTTGAAACGTATGCTGCGCGCATGCAAACTATAGATGGGTACGGAAACCAGAACGAAACAACTAACACAAAGGGGAACGACAATGGCCGAAACAAGAGAGATTGTGGTGAAGGACGGTAATCGGGAAATGCATGTAACGTTGCCAGCGCCCATCCATGCTTGCGATTTACTGGCGCTATTCACGAGGGATTACCTTTCTCCCCTCGTGACAATCAGCGCCGACGGGATTGCAGTGGTGAGGTTCTAACAGCTCAGCTCAGCACAACTCAACTCAACAGCAAGGGGAACGACAATGGCCACAACGAAGAGAGTAAGCAATCGCGAGAATGAGAAATGCGGTCAACTCAACGCGCTTAGGGCTGAGCGCTGGCAGCGCATGGCCGACAAGGCGACAAGCGATATCCAGAGGGAAGAATACCAGAACATCGCCTTCTTCTACAGCAAGCGCGCGGCAGAATACTTTGCGGCGCAAGAGGGGCAAGATACTTTCTGCTTTGCGACCAGCCCATTCCTTCCCAACGGCGCGCAGATTCTCAAGCGCTACGAGCTATCAACAGGGCAATGGATTGTGCTTGCGGCATGGGGGAAGGGGAAGGGGAGGGAATACATTACTTGGTTCTGTGAGCAGGACGGGAGCGCTTCATTGGGTAATTACTTCAGGGATTACGACAAAGCGTACAGCGATTTCTTCTCGCGAGTATTCCGATACGTGAAGCAGGACTGAGAAGGGCAGGGCATGGTTGCCCAGCCCATTGCCTTCATTGAAGGCGCTGGGCTGGTTATTCCTGACTAGCAATGCCGCAAAGTAAGCAACAGGGGGAACGTATCATGCAATTGAAAAGACCAGTTATCATTACGTCGCGCTTGCTGCCCGGAGTCATAGTAGGGGGCGCTTTTGTTTCGATCGAATACGCCAAGCGCCCCGGGCGCGATGGGCGCACGCGCTATCAGTACCATATCGACCTTCCCGAGAGTGAGCGCGGGGAGCGCCTATCGTTAAGCGCCGATGACATGCAATCTGGCTGTCAGGGGGGAAGCCTGCAGGAGGGGCTAACTTCCCTCTTGTCGTTTCTGAGCGCTTGCGGGGAATCCCTTAGTTACGCAACGCGCACGGAAGAGCCTGGGGAGAATGCAGATCTGTTCCCTGCCGTACTTGCCCAATGGGCAGCGCAAAACAGTGACGAACTAGGCGCGCTTGCTTGTGAGCTAGAAGAGCGCGAAGGGCTCATCGTCGAATAGGCGCGCAGGGCAACGGATAGCCCGGCCAGCAACCCCGTAAAGCAAGCAATCGGGGATTCTGGCCGGCTTATCTAGCATCTTGTCACACAACAGGGAGAGAGCATCATGAGCACGTTGACCAAAGAGCAGTTCAAGACCTTTACCAAGCGTTACACGAACGAAAGCGGCGCGTCATGTACGCTCGTCGTGACAATCCGCCATGACGACCAGTGCGGCAATGGGCACAACACGTTTTCGGTTACTGCCGATCTGCGAGAAGGGCGCGGCCAGTCTTGCGGTTGCCTACACGAGGAAATAGCGCAGCGCATGCCGGAACTTGCGAGCTACATCAAGTGGCATTTGTGCAGCACGGACGGCCCGCTGCATTACGTCCCCAACACGGTCTATCACGCAAGCAATCGCGATTGCTGGGGGTTGCGCAAGGGGGAGTTTCGCCAGTCCATTGACAAGCAAAGCGGTCTGCCGATATGGGAATTGAGTTTGGATGACATGGAGAATTCGCACGGCAAGGTGGTTCGTTTGTCCGAAACCGAACCGGGGCCGACGAAACTCAAGTGGAAACCGCTCGGGAGAATCGGGGAAGGAAAAGAGCGCGACCTTGACGCCGCGCGCCGGTCTGCAATCTGGCCAGATGCAACCGACGATGAGTTGACAGCGCCGAGACTGAAAGAGCGCCTGCAAGCGCGACTTCCTGCCCTGCTGGCAGAATTCCGCGCGGCTGTCGAGAGTCTTGGCCTCACCTACTGATATCCACCGGGCACGGATAGCCCGGCTTGCTTCACTGGCCAGCAGTGGCGCAAGCCGGCTTATCCCTTTCCTTTCACCTGGAGTAACCACCATGCAAGCAACGATTAACAGGCCCGGCCGGGAATGCGGCACTTTCGACCGCGCTTGTGAGCGCGCCGCCGAGTATGCGAACCGCCACGGCTGCAAGCTGGTCAAGGCCGAAGAGTTCCTTATTCGTGCCGGCTGGGGGCGCGCAATCTTCGGTATCGAGCGCGTTAGCTGCGCCGACCGGACACTTCGCTACATCAATACAGGCGACACTTACAGCTTGACGCTAGGGCGTGAAGGTCGGGGCGAAGTGTTCACAACTTCGTGGGGCGACTGGTACGAACAAGCCGAACGGGAACACGAAGAAGAAGAGGGCGTTGTCCGTTGTGGCTATTGCGGGGAGTTCACCCCGTACGACGAAGACACCGGCTGGTATGAGACCGTATGCGAACATTGCGGGCACTACGTTGACGGTTCAGAGGGGCTGTAGCAGCGCCGCCAAACAAGCGGTCGGGCAAGGATAGCCCGCCAGCCTGCCCCACGGGGCGCGCTGGCGGTTTATTCTCACCACCTGGAGATTACATCATGAGGACTACGTTTAGGCACGGGGACAAGATGCTCTCCGTGGAAAGCAGGCCGGCGGAGATTGACTTCTCTGAATTGCTGGAAGCAACGGAGATAGAAGACGACGACCATTATGAAGCGCCGTGGGACAATCGCGACGGCTACGACCACAACAGAACGCCAGTAAGCCGGCTGCATGATAACGCGAACTACACGGAAATGCAGGGCTACACCAGCAGCCACTACTACCGCGAGAACTTCATTGTCGCGCCCAAGGACGGGGAGGACTGGGGGCTGTACGAATACATGAGGCAGCGTGGGGCGTCAAGGCAAGTGGCGGCCGAAGCGGTTGCAGCCCAGCGCCGGCGGATTATTGCCCAGCTTGTGCAATGGCTTGAGCACGGCTGGCAATGGTACTGCGTTACCTGCAATTACGAGGTGCTTGGCGAAGAGTATATCAATTCGCTTGGCGGCATTGATGACTACGACTACGCCAGAGAACTAAAAGAAGAAGTGGCCCTTGAAGTCGCCCGTGAGCTGGAAGAAGCCGGCTACACCGTGACGGGAAAGCCCGACGTGCCGGGCTGCTACAACAGGGCGGACAAGCAAGCTGAGCTGCGCCGCAAGCTGGCCCTGCATAACTGGAGCGCCTGATGGAAACCGTCGAACGAGAAGACGGCTGGTGGATTACTGGCGTTCCGGATTGCATGGACTGCGGGCCATACCCAACTCGCGCAATGGCCGACGATGATATGCGGGGAATGGCCCGCTATCACAAGTACAGCGAAAAGCCGGGGTGGTTCAGCGTGACAAGCCCTAGCAATGCCGCAAAGTAAGCAACCCGATTGACACCTGGAGAGGCACAATGGACCGAGATTCTTTGATCGACACAATCCAGCGGCTACTCGCGCTGAGCGGTAGCCCGAACGAACACGAGGCCAAGCTGGCGCTGGCCAAGGCCCAAGAGCTGATGCTCCGGCACAATCTTTCAATGGCCGAAGTGCAGGCCGCCGACCTGCACGCGAAGGAATGGGTGGAAGAAGACGCATGGTCTGGCAAGCGCTCGCCTTGGGAGCAAGTCTTCGTTGCTAATATCATCGACAAATACTTCTTCGCGAAGTGCTCGACTTTGAAGCGACGGAGTAATGGAGAGACAACACTTACGCTTCGGTTCTTCGGCAACAAAGAGAACGTTGCCGTCGCCAAGCACGTCTTCGTGTACCTGAGCCGCACTTTCAGGGACTTGTGGGAGGGCTACCGTCGCGAAACGAAGTCGGGCAAGGGGCTGGCGCGGACCTTCTATCACGGCGTATGGGCCGGCTTCAAGCTCAAGCTGGACATTGAGCGTGCCGTGGAAGTCGCGACGGAGAAGTCAAAGAACGCGCTCGTTGTAATCTCTGACGAGCTGGCTTCTGCTTTCGCGGACCACCACCCCGACCTGAAGTCAGAACGATGCACGAAGGTAAGGCACGATAGCCAAGCCTACAATGCCGGCTACCGCAAGGGGCAGGCAATTAAGCTGCACTCCGCAATCGAGGGTACGTCGCCACTGGCGATTACCGGCTAATACTCCAGGTGAGCGCCCCGGCGGGCAGGGCCGGGGCGCTGCTTCTTCTCTTCTTCTCTCTCTTCTCTTATCACCTAGGCCAAGCAACGTGAGACTGCGTTGAAGGGCCTGAACCAAGACGGCTCATGCGACTCCTGCTATCTGAATCAGAGATACTATGCGCACTTCAATCATCGAAACGACGAGAAGACGGGCTAGTCGAACTGGACCTTCCGGATGGCAGGCTGGTATCTGATAGCAAGCCTGCCTTGCCGCCATTAGTCTTTCTCGATTCCGCGCATACCGTCCAGTGCGGTAAGCGCAGCGCGCGACTCTCTCCCAAGCAGTTCGCGCTGCTGAAGTGCGTCTACGAGCGCCAGAAAGTAAGCTACGAAGAGCTGCAAGACGCTGTCTGGAGGGAGAATGCATCCGATACCCTCATACGCAAGACTGCGTGCAATGCATCGTCAAAATTAGTACGCGCCGGCATCAACGCTGCTCTTTCCACTCGCAATAGCGCTGTGGAAATCGAGCCTCTTGGCTAAGCGACGGTTTGTTACCGTTTCCGTTCACGGTTGTGAACGCACCTCCTGACAACAATGGATTTATCAATCATGTCCATTGCACCTGTCTGGAGCGTATCTCATGCAACTGCTGTCTCTGAAGCAAGTCGCTGAACGCCTCTCGATTTCCGAGACAAGCGTGAAGCGCATGGTGGCCAGCGGAGAGCTGCCATACATCAATGTCGGCGCATCTGACGGGTCGCTGCGGCCGCGCAAGCGGATTAGCGAAAGCGATCTGTTCGCGTTCCTGGAGAAGCGCCGAACGCAGAAGCCGGCCAGAACGGCTCCCGTTCGCCGTCGCCAACGAATCGCCAGCGCAATGGAGGCCGCCGCCAATGTGTAGCAGACGTGTATTCCTGATTACCGAGGATTCGGAGTACGAGATCGGGACCGTCGATATGGTTCTCGACTCCGGCGAGGAAGACGAAGTCTCTTCGCGAGTGATCGGCGTACGGGCCGAGATTTGCCAAGCGATTCGCGACGTTGTAGGCGAACTCGAATTCGGCGACGGCTGCGAAGACCAACAGACAATCACCATTGAATTGAGGTAGGAACAGTGGCCTTCAATCTCGCATCAATCTCAACTGGAGCTGGCCTTCGGCCGCCGCGAATCATTCTGCTGGGAGTCGAAAAGATCGGCAAGAGCACGTTCGCTGCCGGCGCAAACTCGCCTATCGTAATCCCGATCAAGGGCGAAGAGGGAGTGGACGCTCTGAACGTCCCGCAGTTCCCGACATGCCACTCGCTAAGCGACGTTGCCTCGTGCTTCAGCACGCTCAGGGGCGAGAAGCATGAATTCGGGACAATCGTAATCGACTCCGCCAGCGCACTTGAGCCCCTTGTGTGGGCCGACACCTGCGCTCAGTACAAGACCGACTCGATTGAAAAGGTCGGCGGCGGATACGGCAAGGGCTACACGGAGGCAATTTACAGGTGGCGCGCAATTACGGATTGGCTAGACACGCTCCGCGTCGAGCGAAACATGGCCAGTATTCTGATCGGCCACGTCAAGGTGAAGCGGTTCGATGATCCGGCTGGCGACTCGTACGACCAGTACCAGTTCGATATCAACGACAAGGCCGCGAATCTGCTGTACCGCTGGGCAGATGTAATCCTGTTCGCGAACACGAAGGTCGTCGTGAAGAAAGAAGACACCGGCTTCAACAAGACCCACGCTCGCGGGGTCGATATCTCTGGCGGGGCGCGGTTCCTGTACACACAGAAGCGGCCGGCTCACCCGGGCGGAGGCCGAGGGGCCTTCGGTCGGCTCCCGTACGAGCTGCCGCTCTCGTGGGAATCCTTCATGGACGCCGTAGCAGGAGCCATTCCATGAAAGTGACTCGACTACGGGCTTCCGGGGCCGAGGTGTTCTGCGAGCCGCAGCAATACAAGCGGCTCCGCAGCGATCGCGTCCGGCAGTGTGCAGGGTGCGGAAACAAGCTGGAGATCACGAAGTTCCCCAGGTACGTCAACGAGAACGGAGAGGAAACACGCAACGGAGAATGCAAGAAGTGCGTGAGCCGCAGAGTCGCGGCGCAGCGTAAGCGGCTGCGGGCGCTCAGGGCAGAAGTGTGTTGATGATCTGAGTTTGGCAGTAACCATCACCCAGGAGAATCAGAATGGCAGACCTTTCAGGATTGTTCGGCGGGGGATTCGACGCGACTCAAGTTGAGCCGCGAGCCGACTACTCGGCGATGCCCGCCGGAGTCTACCCGGTCGTACTGGAGAAGACCGAGGGCAAGAACACGAAGAGCGGCCAAGGCTGGTACGTCGCGTTTACGTTCGTGATCGTGGACGGCAAGTTCAAGGGCAGGAAGCTGTGGGACAACGTGAACTTCTGCAATCCGAACGAGGATTGCGTGAAGATGGCCCACAAAACCCTCGGCGAAATGTGCCGCGCGATGGGCGTGAAGAAAGTCGAGCGTGACACCGACGAGCTGGTCGGGTTGACGTGCTTGGCCCGCGTGAAGGTCAGGGAAGACCGGAATGAGATCGCGGAATACCTCTCGTACGACCAGTGGGCGGCCAAGCAGGGCGAGCAGGCCAAGGCTCCGGCTGGCCCGGCAATGACTCCGCCGCAGAACGAGACGGCTCCGCCGGCCGCGACAGCGGCTCCGCCAACCGCGCCGGCTGCCGGCTTCACCCCGCCGTGGAAGAAGTAGTTCCCCTTAGCGCTCGCACGGACGTGAGCGAGATCCGCTCTCTTCGAGTGGCGTCGATAGGCAGGGAGGGGCGCGCATTAACGCCCTACGTCACGCCCTGCTGACACGAGAGCGGACTTCGCCCGCGTCCCTGTAACCCACAATGAGGCACCCATGAACATGCAGATCATCCTGAGCCGACGCAACCTTCTTGCAATGCTTCACAAGCTCGAAATGCCGGGAAGCTCACGCACGATCGTCAAGCCGGTACTCGGCGGGAACGTGTGCATCTCGGTCGAGACCGACAAAGAGCACTACGAAGACCGCAAGCGGGGGCCCGGGCTCATGCACCCCGAAACAGAAGCGTTCATCAGCGAAGTCGGCGCGATCCTGGACGCAAGGAAATTTCGCACGTTCGGTTGTTGAGTGACACCTCATTAGCGGCGGAAGCTGGCTGCAAACGGCCCGATTGCGACCGTTGTGCTGCGGGTTCGACTCCCGCCCGCCGCGTGCAACTTAGGTGAATCATGGGCTGGCTTGGCAACATCTTGATCCTCACTGGCGCTTGGAACATCGGGCGCAAGCGCCGGTGGGGTTTTCTGCTCGCGATCTGCGGGAGCGCCTGCTGGATCACGCAGGGGCTCATGACCGGGCAGGCCGACCTGGCTTTTATCGAGACCGCAATGTCGGCCGTGGCAATTCGCAACTTCATTTTATGGGGCAAACATGCGTAGCGTCCTTTTCGGCGTAGCACTGGCAGTGGCAGTTGCGCTGCTGACCTTATTCCTGTCTGTGCTCGCAATACTCACAACAGCACTAAGAGGCATCCAACCGTGACCGACACTCAACGAATGCTCATTCTCATGGAGCTGGCCAGCGAACTGGCCTTACGCAAGCTCGCCGAAGATGAGGCTAAGGCTCTGCGAATCGAAACCGAAGAGCGGATCGCTGAGCTGATCCCCGGCCCGGAGAAGGGCGCAAAGACCGTCACGCTGAAGGACGGCCGCAAGATCACGGTCGAGCGCGGCTTCAACTACAAGGCCGACTGCAATGCGATTGAATCGCTTTTCGCCAGCGAGGGCGAGACCCGCTTCGCGCCGGTCAAGACGAAGACGACGCGCGAACTGGACCCGACCGGGTATCACTGGTACGAGACCAATGACCCGGACACGTTCAAGCTCCTGGCTCAGCACGTCACCGTGACCCCGAAGAAGACCTCCGTCGCACTGAAGGTGAAGTAGTGGCTGATATCACGCATTGCATTCCGAAAGAGACCGAAACCGTAAAGCGGATCTACGACCACTATAAACGCGAGGGCGATTCCGAGCGCCCTCGCGGCTACCTGGGTGCGTCGATCATCGGGCATCCATGCGAGCGGTATCTGTGGTACACGTTCCGCTTCTGCTGCCGACCGGAATTCGACGGCCGCATGTACCGGCTATTCGAGACCGGCGACCTGGAGGAAATCCGCTTCGTGAAGGATCTTCGCGCCATCGGTTGCACGGTCCATGAAGTGGACGATACCGGACATCAGTTCGCAATCTCTGACCACGGCGGCCATTTCTCTGGCCACCTGGACGGTGCCCTGCTTGGCGTTCCAGAAGCCCCGAAGACCTGGCATGTCGGGGAGTTTAAGACGCATAGCGCGAAGTCGTTCGCGAAGCTGAAGGTCGAGGGCGTCAAGAAGTCCAAGCCTCAGCATTACGCCCAGATGATGGTTTACATGCACAAGACCGGCATGAAGCGGGCGCTGTACCTGGCACGCAACAAGGACACGGACGAGCTGTACAGTGAGCGGATTCGGTACGACAAGGACGAGGCCGAGGCCCTGATGGCGCGGGCCCAGCGGATCATCACCAGTACGACTCCGCCGGCAAAGCTCAGCGATCGGCCGGATTGGTGGGAGTGCCGCTATTGCGATGCACGCAACCTCTGCCACGGCAATCACGATGGACCGGCGCTGCCGGTGCCAGAGATCAACTGCCGGCAATGTTGCCACGCAACGCCGTGCATGGACGGCCAGGCCCGCTGGCAGTGCGAGAAGCACGGCCGCAGCTTGTCTCCGGAAGACCAGTCCCGCGCCTGCTGGGATCACCTGTGCCTTCCCGGACTAATCTCGTTCGCGGAGCCTACCGACTACAAGAGCGAAGATGGGAAGGACGCTATCGAATTCACCTGCGCGAACGGCAGTAAGTTCCTGCACGGCCGGGGGCATTACTCCACGCAAGAGTTGACGAAGCTGCCAGCCAGAACGTTACTCAACCCAATGGTCGCGGCTGTGAAGCAGGGTCTCGGGGCTACGGTCACGAGCTACTGTGCCGACGATATCCTGCACCGCTACCCCGAGAGCGATAGCCGGATCATTTGGAAAGGACCAGCAGCGAAGCTGGGTTCGACCTGGCTAGGCGAGTACGGCGAAGAGCTGTCGGATATCGCGCCGATAGCGCGGTGCGACTGCGAAGAATACGCGGCGGCGGAATTCATAAACAGCCGCGTAGCGATCTTCTGGAAGAACAGGCCGGTCGGTTCCGATAACTGCGAGATCCGGGAGGGCATCTCGTGAGCTTCATCCTTCGCCAGTACCAGACCGAAGCAATCGACGCGCTGCATAAGTACGTCTGCACGAGGGACGGCAATCCGTGCGTAGTGCTCCCAACTGGCGCGGGGAAGAGCGTCGTCATGGCCGGCGCGATACAGAAATGGAAGGCCGAGCACCCTCCGCTACGCGCTTGCGTGCTCGCTCACCGCAAGGAGCTGGTGGAGCAGAATGCCGAGAAGCTGCTGGCTATCTATCCGGAGTGCGGGATCGGACTGTTCTCGGCTGCCCTGCGCCGCCGCGACTACGACGCGCCGATCCTGTTCGCGTCGATTGATTCGGTCTACAAGAAGGCCGGCGAGTTTGCTCCGTTCGATCTTCTGTTTGTCGATGAAGCACACAGGATTCCCCCGGCCGGCGAGGGGAAGTACCGCAAGTTCATTACTGAATGCAAGAGATTCAACCCCAGCCTTCGCGTTGTTGGCTGGACCGCGACCCCGTACCGCATGGGCTGCGGTGCGATATGCCACAAGGACCACATACTAAATGAGGTTTGTTATGAAGCGCACATTTCTGATCTGATTCGCGACGGCTACTTGTGCAGCCTCCGGTCTAAGGTCGGTGTCACGAGGCCCGACCTGACCGGGGTTAAACGCAATAGCGGCGGAGATTACATCACCAACTCCCTGGCTAAGGCGACGAACAACGGGGATATCGTTTCCTCCGCCATCGCTGAGGCTATGCGAATTATCTTGGCCGAGAACCGCAAGACAGCCGTGTTCTTCTGCGTTGACGTGGAGCATTGCGTCAGGGTCTCCCAGGAGCTTCGCAAGCATGGGGTCGTCGCGCCGTTCGTCACCGCGCAGACGAAGCAAGATGACCGCGACCAGATGGTTCGCGATTTCAAGGCGAACAAGATCCGCGCGGTCTGTAACGTGAACGTACTAACCGAGGGATTCGACGCGCCGCATATCGACGTGATCGTGCTCTTGCGACCGACACTCTCCGCTGGGCTATACGCGCAGATGGTTGGGCGCGGGCTGCGGTTGCATAGCAGCAAGACCGACTGCCTCGTGCTCGACTTCGCCGGCTGTATTGACGAGCACGGCCCGCTCGACATGCTTGGCCGCGAGAAGGTCGCGCAAGTTGTGTGTGAAGAATGTCGGGAGACATTCTCCAAGGCCGTTCGGGTTTGCCCGCAATGCGGCTGGGAGGTGCCGAAGCGGCTGGTCGATCGGGCTGAGGCCGAAGAGCGAGAGAAGCGGCTTCACGGAATCGCGCCATCTGAAAAGTCAATCTTGTCTGGCCTGCCAGAGACTATCGCCGTCGATTCGGTGTTCGTCTCGCGGCATGTCAAGCCGGGGTCGCCGGACTCCATCAAGGTCCAGTACCGCTGCGGACTGTCCGTGTTCCGCGAGTGGGTCTGTCTGGATCACCCCGGCTACCCCGGCCAGGCCGCCAGACTGTGGTGGCACGCAAGGATAGGCGGGAAGGTTCCGACCGTCAACGAAGCGCTGGGCAGTCTTTTCCTGTCGCAGCAGTTACTCGAATGGACGAAGACGATCACCGTCAAGAAGAACGGAAAGTATTACGAAGTCATCGGCTACAACAGGCCGCTGCCGAAACAACAGGAAGCACTATGCTAGAACACGCACTGAAGTATGCGGCGCTCGGCTGGAAGATATTTCCCTTGGCACCAGGACAGAAGACGCCCATCACGGCGCATGGAGTAAAGGACGCGACCAGTGACCCGGAGCAGATCCGCCGCTGGTGGACCGACTGGCCGACCGCGAACATCGGCCTGGCTTGCGGGAGCGAGAGCGGGGTGTACGTGATCGACGTTGATATCTCCGCCTCCGGGGAGATTAACGGGCTAGTTTCTCTTGAGCAATTCCCGGCGCTCCCGGACACCGTTCGCCAGGACACGCCGCGCGGCGGGTTTCACGCCTTCTACCAGACGAGCGATCCGCCAGCCAACCGAAACGGCTTCCGGCCCGGCATCGACATTCGGGGGACCGGCTATTACGTCGTACTCGCTCCGTCGATCCATCCCAACGGAGGCCGGTATTCCTGGGCCGCCGGCAGCGACCCTTGGGAGCACCCACTGGCCGAGTATCCTGACTTCATGCGGCCCGTGAAGCGAGCCCCGTGGGTCGCTCCGCCGGCCCCGGCGCAACCCATGCCGCGAGTCCACGATGACGATATCCTGCGCCGCGCCAGCGCCTATCTGGCAACGTGCGAGCCAGCCATCCAAGGCTGCGCCGGCCACGATAAGCTGCTTCGCGCCGCCGGTTGCATGATCCACGGCTTCATGCTGAGCGACAGCCAGGCCCGCGATCTGCTGGTGCGGGAGTACAACCCGCGCTGCGTGCCGCCGTGGAACCTGGCGGACCCCAAGGACGAGAAGGACTTCAACCGCAAAATCAGCGAATCACGGAAGAACCCGCCGCAGAAGTCGCAAGGCTGGCTGCTGTACGAGTCCGGCTATGTCCAGCCCGACAATCCGGAAATGTCACGAGAGCATATCAACAAGATCGTCGCGTACATGCAAGCGAAGCAGGCGGGCCGGGCGGCCGGGCCGCGTCCCGAGCCGACGCCGCCGCAGCCCGAGCCGGTCGAGCGCGACGGGGAGCTTGAATTTCTGTGCAAGCCGACCGGGCTGGCCGGGGAAATCTGCTCGTGGATGAATGCGACGGCGATCCGGCAGCAACCGTTCTTATCCTTGGCCTGCGCACTGACATTCATGGGCGCGCTGTTCGGCCGCAAGATCGAAGACGAGCTGGGCGGAAGAACGAACCTGTATTGCATGGGGGTCGGTCCATCTTCATCTGGCAAGACGGGAGCCATCAGGCAGATCCGCAAGTTATGCGCTGCGGCCGAATGCACGAAGCTACTTGGCGGAGACGGTATCACCTCCGATTCAGCAATCGAAGATCGCGTGTCTCGCGAGGCGTCTACGCTATTCCTGTGGGACGAGATCGGCCTACTGCTATCGTCGGTCAAGTCCGGAACCTCTTGCCAGTCTCAAGTCATCTCGTGCTTGATGAAACTGTACTCGGCCGCTGGCGACGTGTACAAGGGCCGCGAGTACGCCGACGCGGAGAAGCAGCGCACAATCACTCAGCCGTGCTGCTGTATCTACGGCACGTCCACACCCGAACGATTCACTGACGGAATATCGCAAGCCGAGCTACAGGACGGGTGGATTGGCCGCTGCCTCGTGTTCTGCTCAGACTCGATACCAGAGAAGACTCGCGTTCGCAATGCTCCGCCTCCGCCTGACTCTGTTATCGAGAAGGTGCGCGCCTGGTTTGAGCGCGGAAAGACGCAGCCTCCGGCCGGAACGCGGATCGACTCCATCGTGTCATGGAATGGCGAGGAATACGAATCCGCTCCGCCAAAACCGATGGTTGTTCCAACGTCGCCAGAAGCCGAGCGTATCTTCGTTGACTTTGACGCCGAGACAGCGCGATACGGACGAGAGTTTTCGGCCCTTGCTTGCTTGTGGGCCAAGGGCGAGGAGAACGCGCGTCGCATCGCTCTTATCATTGCTGCCGGCGATAACTTCGACAGCCCGATCATCAGCGCCGCGAACGCGGATTACGCCTGCCGGCTGATTAAGTATCTGCTGAATCACTTCGGAACCAACGTAGTGCCTGAGATCGTGACGTGCGAGACCGACGCAAAGAAGCGCCGAGTTATCTCCGTAATCAGGGACGCCGGGATCAATGGGATTCCGAAGTGGCTGCTCACGCGCAAGACGCAATGGGCTAAGGGGCCTGAGCGGGGGCACATGATCTCCGATCTGGCGGAGGCTGGGGAGATCGCATCCGCGCCGCATGGTGACGGGATCTCGTTCTGGACTGCGGAGAACTACCAGAAATTCATGGCGAAGAAGAAGGAAGGCGAACAGTGCAAGAGTCAGTAACCATCATACTCCCGCTGCCGGCCAAGGTGCTTCAGCCGAACTGCACGGTCGCCACTATCGGCGGGCGGTTCGCTAAGGCCAGCGCCACGAAGCGTTATCGTCGGCTGGCATGTGATGCAGTGGAAGCTGAGGGTATCGAGTCGATGCCCTGGCAGAAGGTGCTCGTGAAGGCAGACTTCTTCTATGCAACAAACCGACGCCGTGACCAAGACAACGCGATGGGCTCGCTCAAGGCCGCCTACGACGGACTCAGGGATGCCGGGCTGGTAGTTGACGACGATTACGAGCACATGAAACGTGAGTCACCGACATTCTCCATCGACAAACAACACCCAAGAGTAGTGCTTACTATCACGAGGATTGAATGATTCCGCACTCAGTAGAAGAACGAATTAAGAGACTCCTGAAGGAAGGCGTCAGCTACAAAAAGATAGCTGCGACTGAGGGCGTATCACGCGCAACCGCGAAACGTATCGCGCGTGTATGCGACATTGCAGCCAGGGTTGACGAGAAAGCTAATCGCGAGATACGCGGCCTGCTCCTTGCGAAGTGGCCCGTTGGTGCCATCGAGGCCAGGACGAGGGTGCCGAAAAGCGTCATCTCAGCGATTCGTAGGACGATGTACCTGCGACACGGAACCAGTAAGCCAGTAGTGACCGAGGGCGACCCAAGGAAGTGCCCCACCTGCAAGGCGATCATCTTCATGGATCGCAGCCAGGAAGCCGGCAGGACGTGGAATCTATCGTCCGCAACAAGCGACAGATGCAGGGAATTCCATGCGCTGCTGTGCGATGTAGTGTCACTGAATGATCTCAAGGTCGTAACTAACCCGCTGTTTTATCACCTAGCAACCCGAATCGAGAAGGCACTGGAGGAAGCGAATGGCTAAGGCGCGAATGACCGTTGACCAACTCCTGCAAGCAGCCGTACCTGAGCGGCCGAAGCGCAATTGGTTCTTCCAGCTCTCGGAGAAGGATCAGCAGTACATACGATCCGTCGCCGAGGCAATGCGCACGACGCCAGATGCAGCGCCGTGGGTTGTCGCTCGGCTTCTGAAGGACCAACTCGGCATCAATCGTACTTGTGTCGCTATCGTACGCACCCTCAAGGAGCTGATCGCTAATGGTTAGAAAGAACCCGAAGGAACTCATTGACGCCGCCCGTTCCGAGACCGCTGGCATCGAACTGACGAAGGCCCGCGACGAGGTCGCCCGCTGGCGCAGGAAGTACGAAGAGGCCATCGACTCGGCGATCTCTCTGGAGCGGAGGGTCGAGGCGCTAGTCTCCATCGGCGGAGCGCCGAGCATCCAGAGATTCGAGCGGGCCAAGGTGAAGAAGTCCAAGGGAGTCGCGGCCGTTGTTCCGGCCACGGACTGGCACGTTGAGGAGCGGATCTCGGCCGAGGCTGTCAATGGCAAGAACCATTTCGACCTGGCCGAGGCCGAGGCCCGCATCAAGCGGTTCTACGCCAAGGTGCTTGAGCTGATCGACTGGCAGGGCTCGCTCGCTCCGGTTGTTGAGCTGTGGCACCCGCTACTGGGCGATCTGCTGTCGGGCTACATCCACGAAGAGTTGATGGAGACCAACTCACTGAGCCCGACTGAGGCGTGTGTGTTCCTCCAGGAAATGATCTGTTCGGGGATCGACCTATGGCAGCGCGAGACGAAGCTGCCGATCTTCGTGCCTACGTGCGTCGGCAATCACGGGCGCACCACGGTCAAGAAGCGGATCAAGACCTCGTGTAAGAATAGCTACGAGTGGCTGCTGTACAAGACACTGGCGAAGTATTACGCCAGCTCGACCCGGGTGTACTGGCAAGTCGGCCAGGGCTACCACAACACCCAGACTATCATGGGCCGCCGTGTCCGCTTCCACCACGGTGACGGACTGCGGTACATGGGCGGGGTCGGCGGGATCACGATTCCCGTCAACAAGTCCGTCGCTCAGTGGGACAAGGTTGACCCGGTGGATTTCGACGTGTTCGGCCACTGGCATACGTTCCTGGCCCACTATCCCAAGTGGGTCTCGTGCGGGTCGCTGATGGGCTACTCGGAATACTCGGTCGAGATCAAGGCCGAATTCCAACATCCGACCCAGACGTTCATCGTGATTGACCGGCAGTACGGCCTGACCCAAGCGACCCCCATCTTCCTGACCAAACCCAAGAGAAAGGGCAACTGATGAGTAGCATCACACTGAAGGACTCCGGAACGCGATCTGAGTTTAGCACCGGCGCGGTGCGTGACGGCCAGGAAGGCAAGGGGCGCATGGATCTCCTGCCGGTGCGGGCGATCCTCGCTGTCGCCAAAGTCTACGAGGCCGGCGCGAAGAAGTACGCCGCTCGCAACTGGGAGAAGGGCATCCCGCTCTCCCGCTACATGGACTCCGGCCTGCGCCATGCCATGAAGTGGCTGCGCGGCGACCGCGACGAGCCGCACCTGGCTCAGGCGTGTTGGAATTTCCTCTGCCTGCTCGACACGGCCGAGCGGATTGACGAGGGGCTTCTGCCGGCCAGCCTGAACGATCTGCCGCCGGGGCTGACGCATCCGATTGGAGAGGAACTTTCGCCAGCCAAGAGAACTCCACTCTCGCCCCCGCCGGTACAGGGAGAAGATTACTGATGTGCATAAACAGAGTCTTCCTTGATCTCGACGACGTTCTGAATACATTCGCTCCGCACGCGCTGCGGAGCGTGGGGTGCCCGATCGGGTCGAGCGACTACAGCTCGTACCCGATCGAAGCTGGGTGGAACATATCGCAAGCGGCCGGTATGCTGCACCCTACCGATGTGTTCCATCCGTCCGCGTTCTGGGCGGAAATGAAGCGGGAAGTCTGGGCAACCATTCCGAAGTCGCCCCAGTTCTGGCCGCTGATCCGCCTCGCTCGTGATGCAGTCGGACCCGAGAATGTATTCATCCTCACGACGGCAACGCTGAGTCCGGACTGTCTGGCTGGCAAGCTCGAATGGATTCGCGAGCATTGTCCGGAATACTTCCGCCGCCAGTTCTACATGGGCGGGCCGTACAAGCGCCTTCTCGCCGGCCCAGGTGCGCTGCTCGTTGATGACAACGAGGACAACTGCCGGGAGTTTTGCGAACACGGAGGCAGCGCGATTCTGTTTCCTCGGCCGTGGAACATTCTGCGGCACGTCAAGGAAGGCGATATCGAAGAGTACCTGAGAAGCTGCTTCGAGCTAGAGACGATGGAGGAAGCATGAATACAAAGGACTGGCGTGCGCTGATTCGCAATCTGCGCCGATGCTTTCCGACCCAGGGGGCCGTGCGAGTCCTTCGCCGGCCCCGGGTGCGGCACAGCGGCATGACGATCGGCCTGGCTAGCGGAGACTTCCGGATCTACGTCGATAGCCTCGGCGACCCGCAGAGCCAGGTCGATACACTATTGCACGAGTGGGCTCACGTCCTGGCGATCGAAGAAGCATACGAGCACCGTGGTAGGTGGTCGGCCTTCCACGGGGAAATCTACGACGCTTGGGCGCGGGACTTCAACACAGGAGAGACTGAGTGAAGCACACCTTGATTCACGGGGACTGCCTTAATAGCTTGCGGGTGGGCATGTATGATACGATCTTTGCCGACCCTCCGGACAATATCGGATTGAAGTACGATAGCTACAAGGACAAGGCCCCGGAAGGCGATTACATCGACTGGCTGTATCGGTGCATCAGCCTGTTCGTCATTCACGCAAGGTCGGTGTGGGTGAGCTACAACTCCAGGTGGTCGTTTGCTGTGGGCTGGAAGGTTTACGAGCTGCTGCGCGAATACCCGCTGCTTGAGGCGAAGCATTGCGTGCAGACCTTCACCTTCGGCCAACACAACCACCGCGACCTCGGCAATAATCATCGGCCACTGCTGCGCCTCCGTTGGAAGAACGCGCCGCTATTCCCGGACTCGGTTCGTGTGGCATCGTGGCGAATGCTGAACGGCGACAAGCGAGCCAATCCGATAGGCCGCGTGCCCGGTGACGTGTTCGACTTCCCCCGCGTCACGGGCAACTCCAAGCAGCGTCGGGCCTGGCACCCGACTCAACTGAACGAGGGCCTTGTCGAGAGGTGCCTGAAGCTGACGACACCGCCCGGCGGCACGGTGCTTGATCCGTTCGGCGGCACGGGAACAACGCTCCGCGTGTGCGAGCGCCTTGGGTTCGGCTGCACGCTGATCGAACTCGACCGGAAGTATTGCGACAAGATCGCAGAAGAGCACAGCCTTGCCGTGCAGTGATGCCGCGAGCGCATGAAAAAGGCCCGCCAGTGCGGGCCTTTTTCATTAGGCAGCAAGCGGGTCTCGTGCGAGCATTCTCCGCACGGTGCGTTCGTTCCACGGCTTACCGCGACATAGGCCGATCGTCTGAGTCAGTAGATCGGCGATTACCTCCGAATTCCACCCGTGATCCCGCAGCTCCCGTGCCTTGCGAATCGCAAGCTGTTCTCCGGGGTGCTCGACCAGCCGCTTCCCTTCCACTCGATACCCGACCGGCACTTTGCCGTGCCACTCGCCCCGCGCCTTCTTCTTCGCGAGCCCTGCCTTCGTTCGTCGGGCGAACCTGGACCGCTCATAAGCAGCGAAGGCGGACATGATGTTCTGGAACAGCTCGCCCTCGGGCGTCGAATACCCTGGCGATCCGTCCGCGAACTCCAGTGTCGCCCCGGTGCGCTCGACCTCGAATCTGATCGTCAGCGCCACGAGCATGTCGCGTGCCATTCGATCATTCACGTCAACGAGCAGTACCATCCCAGGCTTCAATGAGGACAGCGCGTCCTGAAGTCCGGGTCGATCGAAGACGCGGCCGGTCACCGCCTTGTCGGAGTATACAGCCACGATCTCGTAGCCGTGACGATCGCAATACACGCGACAACGCTCCTCTTGCTTCTCGCACGAGTCGCATTCCTGGGCGTTGGGGCGTGGGCTGAAACGGGTGTAGATCACTGCTTGCTTCATCGGTGCCTCTCTCTGATGCTCGGTCTAATGTTGCTTCTTCCTCTTAACTGGCTTGGCGTCTCGCGCAGATTCGTCCTTCTTCTCTTCGTCAGCGATACAGAACGCCGGTAGTATCGGGGATTTCGGCGGAAGTGCCGACTCTTCATCGTGGTTAGTTGCTTCAAGGATCATCTTCACGTCGCAGCCGATAACATCAGCTACGGCTGCAATTGAGGCGATCTTCGTGTTCGCGTCATCGCCTAACAGTCGCACAACGGTTCCTTCGGACAGGCCAGTCCTTCGTGCAATCTCTCTCTGCGTAAGCCAACTCTCAAGAACTCTGTGTCGCAATTCGTTGCGTACGCGCGGGTGCAAGACGTATCGCTTCATAATTGCTTCTTTCTGGTAAAAACTCTCTTTAATCAAACGAAGACGCTAACTCCATGATATCTGGAACCGGCGATTAAATCAAGAGTCTTCTCCGTACAACCACTTCCTGGCCACGTCCGACACTGCCTTCAATCTCTGAAGCTCATTGATGTTGAACTGAACATAATGCTTCCTGCGAATGCCTTTTCTGGCGTGTCCCATCGTCAGGTCTACCATCGCTTGGTCAGGAACAGAATCAACAATGGTCGCGTAGGTATGGCGGAGGGAGCCTAAACCTGCGCCGGCAGGCCGCTTCTCGGAATCTCCAACCAATCTGTCGAACCGACCATACATCGCCTGCGCCCCTCTTGGTCCGTACGGCTTTCCGCCAGTCAGCAGCAATCTCCTCTCTTTTTCGCTAGCCGGCTTCCTGTAGTTGTCTCGGTAGTCAACGATCGCCTCAACGGTCTCTGGCCACAAGACGGCCATGCGAGGCCGCTTTGTCTTAACCCTGCGGAAATCGTGGTATGGAATATCACTATCTAAGTGTAGGTTGCCCAACGTGATTTCTACCGTATCTCCCTGGTAAAAACCGCAGTTGATCCCCAGTAGAACCGCTACCTTCAGCGCAGGCTTTGCAGCCCCCAGAATCGACAAGATCAGCTCCCTGTCAAGGAACCGACCCCTGCCGGACTGCTCCTGTTCGGCCTCGATCAGCTCCAGCTTCGCTGGCCGGAAGCGGCCGTAGTTTGGTTTCGGGGTTCCCGCTACATCAGCGCCCCAGGAGAACACTGCCTTGATATCGGCTATTCTCGTGGCCTGCGATCTGAGCGACAGCTTGGAATCTACCAGCACTTCTTTAATCTTCTCAAAGTGGCCGGGGGCAAGTAACCTGACCGGCATACCGAATAGGCCAGCGGCCTTGAAGATTGCCGGAAGCGGGCGATAGTGGGTCCGCGTCCACATTGACAGCTCACCCGCCTCGATTCGCTTGTCAACATCCTTGAGGTGAGCAGTCAGCAGCTCGCCGACCGTCATGCCCTCGGCGCAGGTGGGAGGTTCGACACCAGCCAGTAGGTAATCTTTCTCGGTAAGCCAGAGCTTCAGCGCACGGTCGGGGTCGCCCAGAGCGCCGAAGTAGCGGACCTTCCCCTTAATCCTCCGTGACCATTGGCCGGCGGGGTGAACAGTCAGCGGGAAGTCCGGTCGATTGCGCTTCCACTCGCGGAACTCCTCCACGAGGGTCTGTCTGGTTTTGTGCATACGTCGCTCGCTCACTCAAGTGTAGTTTACCCAAGTTGCCTACACTCTAGGGTAATTCCCGAGGCGCGAGCGTACAAGTGAGCGTAGCCGGGAAAAGCGTACTTTCCGTGATATTTCGTAAACTATTTCCTGCACAATTGTTACTAAGCGACAATCCAGAACGTCTGCATCTCAGTAATAGATAGAAATTACGTTCCGTAATCCTTCGCAAATCGTTTTGAATTAGGGACTTACGAAGACGGTCGGCAACCAGAAATCGGTCGATAGAGACCGATAGAATTTGAGGGAAAGCGTATGTACACTGCCACCCATTAGCGTGATTTCTCCAATAAGAAAGGCCGCCTTGGTGGCGGCCTTGGTGAATGCCCGCTGTGTGCCCTAGGACCGCTTCCTAGGGCAATCCTGTACGGCCGTGGCTAGTTTGTCAAGGCCACGATTAAGCGACCGTAGCGAGCGCCTGAAGTCCCTGCGAGCCCTGTCCTGTTCAGCCAGGAACGCAGCCGTCGCGTCCCTCTGCGCCTTGAGGTGGGCGGGAAAGGCGCGGGCCATGAGATACCAGAGCATGGACCCCAGGATTGTGAGTGCGGTGTACTGCACGGCCGGCTCCGGGAGCCCGACCGCGAACACGCTTGCGATTACTCCGTACGCTGCCAAACGCATCCCTACCTCCGCACTAGTCGAACGACCTCTAAAATGTCATGAGTGGAAGCCGGCTCCCTGCCCGGCGCGAACACGAAGAAGCACGGGACCGACGCCACGCCATACCGCTTTGCAATGTCTGGCTGCCGGTCAACGTCGATCACCTGCACATCTACCCCGGCAGTGGCGATACACAGAAGCGCAGGCTTGGCCTGCCGGCACGGCCCGCACCAGGCAGCCGTGAACGCAACAACCCTCACCTTCGGTGCAGACGGTACTTCCGTCCCACACCCGGCGATCGTCGCGACCAGCAGCGCCAGAACGAACAAAAGATTCCGCATAGCCGTCTCCTATGGAACCGGCCGGTCGCGAGTAGACTAAACGCGACCGGCCGGAGCTGTTCTACGCGATCACTCCGTTTCGCGTGTGATTAGGCAACGGGGACGACGGCCGGGGCCGGGGCCTGCTTAATGACGCTGGCGTCGTCAGCCTTGGTGGCGTCGGCCAGCTTGGCGGCAATAAAGGCCCGTCCACTCTCGCTCTTCAGCTTGGCGGCCAAGACGGAATCGAAGACCTTACCGAACTCAGCGACCACGGCTTCCTCGCCATCCAGGAACAGGCGGGCCAGTTCGTTGATCTTCACGGCCATGCCGCTGTAATCGCCGACCGAATAGTCCACGAGGAATTCGGGTGTCCGCTTCAGGCCGAGGTTGGCCAGCACAGCGGCCAGCTTCGCAGCGCCGCGACGACGGTTTTCGATCTCGGTGTCTTTGCGGAATAGCCACGCGACAACGGCGGCGGCCAGAACGAACGCGAGAACGGACAGCAGGACGATTTCAAGGGTAGTCATACTTCAGAAGCCTTTCGTTTGGATCGTGATGGAAAAACGGGGAACCTTGAGGCGCGCTTACATCTTCGCGTAAGTGCGCTTCCACTGACGGACGAGACCGACGCAACCTCCGGCAAACATGCAGCCGGCCACGATGGCGATGATCGCACCGGGAGGGAGAGTCGCTGGGGCGGGCTCATCCACAACCGGCGGGCCGATGAAGTCATTAAGCGGAGGCGCGGGCGGATCGACTCTGGGCGGCATGGGCGCTGGCTCTGGCGCGGGGGCGGGGGCCGGTCTAGGTCGGCACCGATTGAATGGGCACGGGAGCTGCGCGTTCCTGACAGCGTTAGCGATCTCACTATACAGCTCAGCGGGCGTACTAGGGATCAGCCGGCCAGTTCGCTCGTAGATCACTACGCCATCTGGCATCTGCATTCGTACGGTCGGCAGTTCTCTAATCGTCGCAGCGTAGCGATCGCGGAACGTGGCGGTGTCGTCGTTCACGATGTAGAAGTGGACTTGCTTCTTCAGCGTGTTCAGTTTCTCGTGCGAATAGAAGAAGCTCAACGTCTTGGCGTAGACCGGATCATTCACGTTGCCGACAATGCTCAGGTGCCACTTCGCGCCGTCGTTCGGCAGATCAACTACGCGCTCTTCGGCCGCCGGTGCGATCGCTGCAAACAGCGACACGAGGCACACGGCTGCGAGCAGCACTAGTGCGGTTTTCAGCAGGACACTTTTCATGCGTCTCTCCTCTTGTTGGGAATGGAAAAGGAACTAACGTCTCGGTGAAACAGGCAGCGGCGCGGCGGGGGTATACACTGGCGTAACCGCCCAGCCGCGACTTGCCTTCCAATGTGCAATAAGAACGTCCCGGCGAATCCAAAGGAATTCGCTCGTGTTGTTGTTGTCCAACAGCGCGGCCCACTCGGCGTCCAAGTGAACGAGGGCGACCATGTGAGCGCCGCCCATGACCGTGATGCCGCAACCGCGCCGCGTTGTGCAGGCCCACTCCAGGAACTTCACGTCTCCGTCCGTGGTGTACGCATAGCGAACGCCTTCTCGGTCTAGCTTTTCAGCGAGCCGCCAAGGGTTCTCTCCGTCCGCGTACTTCTGCTTCCAATACTCGGCCATGTACTCGCGGCCCTGCCAGCGGAACAGCGACACCATCGTCGCGTGAACGCACGAGCCTTCGCCTTCTGGCCCGAGCCAGTTGCCCTGCCGCCACGAAGGCGGGATATTGACAGCCGGGCGCTCTTGGCCGAACGCCGCGTGACAGATAATCAAGGCGCAGAGCAAAAGGTACAGGGCCGCCAGGATTCTCACTACTCTCTTCACTACTTCAGTCTCCTCGGCTTATAGACGATATTCCTGCGCCGCAGCGCACGCATCAGCTTGTTCGGACTCCACTGGCTTGCGTTAGTGGTCGAGAACAGCCCGATATGCGAGTACGGCGCAGCGGTCAGTTCCGAACAGAACAACATCCCGAAGTCTTCGTCGTGCAGCAGCGACATGACGCGAGCGAACAGTAGGCCGCCAGCGCGGATCGCGCCGCTATTGTCGTACGGCCGTCCGATCAGGTTCATGAGGAAGCCGGTTAGCCGCCTATCTTCGTGCCGGTACAACGGGCGGTACAGCGGGTAGTGCCATACGCGACCGTTGTAGCTCTTGAGAATGTCCTCCAGCTTGTGTGCCTGGACGCCAACGACAGTCTTGCCGGCGATCTCGCACGGCATGGTCGAGTCGTCCGTGCTCTCGAATAGCAAGAGTCTCCCGTCCCTTGCGCGGGCCACGATGCCTACATGACTGAGACTCCAGAAGGGAAGCCCGAACGTGCAGATGTTGATGAGCACACTATGCCAATATCGCCCCGAAAAACCGATAATATCTCCGGCTTTAATGTCGCTAGTGGGCTTCACGGGATCACCACGAAGAGGGCGAGACGAGTGTATATATCTATTATGACGGAGGCCGCTTAGGGAAGGCTGCGTTTCGTTCTCCCCGCGCGGGCCTGTGCCGTCTCGGGCTTCACGCCATGCGACCGCATCCTGGAGTATGCAAGGTTCCTGGCGACTTCGCTGTTCACGCCCATCGCGCGCAGGTAGCTCGCGGCTGCGGCAGCTTCCTTGTACGACTTCGGGCTGCTATTGGACGCTGCTACAGCCTTCTGCGCGATATGCTTCCGCACGGCCGACTGAGCCTCGCCGGGTACTACCGAGGGATCAGCCAGCGGGTTGGGGTAGCGGGCCAGGGGGTCGCGGCCGAGGGCGGCCCGCGCCAGACCGATCAGCGCCAGGTCGGTCTGGGTCTTGTCATCCTTGGACAGCGACCGGGCGGCCTTCCGTATGTCGGTCATCAGCGCCGAGACGTATTGCAGCTTCCGCCACTCGTTCAGATCGCCAGCCTCTTCTCCGCGCAGTCCGCCCGACTCGTGCGCTTTGTCGATCGTTTCCTTGTGCGCGTAGAAGTCGTCAACGCTCTTCGCGTAGTCCTTCTTCAGCGATAAGCCTTTCAGCCCAGGCACGTCCGCCATGCCCCATTCACTGCGGTCGATCAGCTTGTCGATCGGTGCATTGATCTTGCTGTACAGCCCGCCGCTCAGGCCGTTAGCCAGGTGGTCGATGTTCGCTGGGCTCAGGCTCACCTTCCCGCCGCTCGCATCGTGCAAGGTGCGGGCGACTTCCTTCGCGAACTTCGACGTGTACTCATAAAATTGATCCTGGGCCTGGAGCTTCTGAAGCGACTGGGAGATGATCGGCCGATCACGGAACGAATCCCAGTTGAACATCGTTTCAAACAGCGGCGTCACTCCGCCCGGCAGAGACCCGGGGTTCATGCTCATGACGACCTGGCTCGCCCATCGCTTCATCGCGTCCGGGTCTTTGTCGTACATCGCGTCAAGCATTCGCTCGATTCCGCTTTCGAGCACGCCCCACTCCTGCGACTTCGGAATGCGGAAGGCCGGGTTGCCTTCGGAATCCTTCAGCACGAAGAAGTTGTCTAACCACTCAGGCCGCTCTTTGTAGTCGTCGTCATCGTGCCGGCTAAGCCAGTACACGATAGCCACCGGAACGATGCTCATGGCAACGCGCAGCGCCGTGCGAGTCGGCTTGTCCTTGAAGGTGCGGATCACCTTGTCTAGGCCCTCAAGCCGCGCGTTGAAGAACGGGATGTAGTAGTTGAGGTATCGCCCCCACTTACCCATACGCCGGAAGTCAACGGTCACGTCATGCGCCGCGTTGATCGCTCGAATCAACACGGACATGGGCGGAGTCTGGCCCGCCTCCACTCGCTCAAGCCACCCTTCCTTCTTCAGGATCGCAGAGAACTCTGCGATACGCGGAGCGATCTCAGACGTACCGGCAATGTTAAGCGCGGTCGCAAGCCTGCTCGGCCTGCCGGCCAGAGTCCGGCGGACTCCCTTGCGTAGCCGGTTGCGATCCAGGCCGGCGTAGGTCGAAAGCTCGCCGCCCATCTTGCGGAACAGCTCGACAACTCCATCACCCTTCTCGCCGGCCGCGTGCCGCAGCTCCGACACTACGTAGGCCGCCGCGTACTTCGCCGGATCGAACGCACCCTTCAGGCCCTTCTCGCCCTGCATCAGGAAGGTCTGGAAGTCGCGGGCGACGTTGCTAAGGATGAAGTCCGGGTTGAGCCGGGTCGCACCCAGCTTCAGCATTCCCGTCAAGGCACGGGCCGTGCGAGTCGCCAGGTCAAGGTTCTGTAGAGTATCGAGGCCGCCGAGCGCCTGAGCCAGCTCCGGGTGGACCTGAAAGAATCGCGGCTGCCCGTTGATCGTGACGCGCACGATCGGCTGATCGTGAACCTTCATCAAGTCAGGACGCCAGACCGTCAGGAGCGTAGTCGGATCTACCACTTCCATTAGCAATTCGACAGCTTCCTTCGGGATGCCAGCAGACTCAAGCTGCCCCATGACCTCTGTAAGCGAGAACTTCGTCGCGATAACTTTCGTCGGAACTTCTTCGACCCACTCACCCATCCCCTTAGTCTTAGTCGCGACTTCCACGAGCTTGTTCGTCACTACTTGCTGGGCCGCCCGTTCGTACAGCCGGATCGCACGCGAGAGCGTAGACTCCATCGGGTCGATGATTTGCAGCCCGCTGCCGCGCCGTTGCTTTACGGCCGCCGACAGATCGACCATACGCCGCCCGCCGCCGCCAAGCCCCTTACCTTCCTTGGCCCGCTCCAGAGGAATGTAGTGTTCGTACTTCTCAATCATCCTTTTGGCGGTATCTCCGTCGATCGCGCCAGTATCAGCCAGCACAGCAATCAGCGCGTTATTGAAAGCCGTCACCTTATCGGCAGCTCGCTCGTACCTGGGATCGTAGAGCAGACTGTACGCAGAGTTTGCATCGTCCAGGGTAATACCCGGATTGCGACCGTGCTGCCACGATTCAATGGCATGACGAGCGTATGCCCACGCGCAGAAGTTCTCGTAGTCTTTCTGGTCGCCGATCTCCGCCATCGCTTCGCGTAGCGACGGGCCGATCTTTTGCATGTCCGACAGCCGGAATACGCCTTGCTCAATCGCCGTTGTCGCGAAGTGCGGGCCAATCTGGCGAAGGGCGTTATAGTGCTCGAATGGGGTCGCATCGCCCTTGGGATCGTACCCGCGAGCGATCGCTTCCTTCGTGAACCGCTGGATCGGGCGGCCCTCTTCCTTGAAGCGGGCGTACAGGAATTCCTTCCACTCGTTGACACGATCTACGATCGGCCGGGTATCCGGCACGTCCAGGCCGGTCTTGCTGATCTGACCCTTGACTCGCCCGACCGCGCCGGCCTTGCGCCATCGCGTCACGGCGTCTCTCGTCGCTTCGATCTTCGCCTTCGTCTCAGGGTGCGCGCCGAGCCAGCTCTCAAAGTGTGCCAGGAACTTCGGCACCTCGGCCTTCAAGTCGATCCTCTTCTTGACGGCAGCAGACCCAGTGATATAGGCGTTCACGAACTCCGCGAACCCCTCAAAGTCACGCTTCTGCGACTGGTCGTAATCCAGTACCCCGACCTCTTGCCTGGCGTCCTTGGGGGCCTTCTTCAGGATATCGCTCGTGTTGTCTAAGTGGTGCGCGATCTCATGGGCCGCGACGGCTGGGGATGCCTCTTCGCCCTTAGCTAGCCGAACGACCTCCGGCCTGAGCTTGTACAACCCACGCACGGTCTTCTTGCGCCCGGTTCGCCCGATTCGCACCGGCGCGTTCCAGATCGACTGGATCTCGCGAACGACCTCACGGCCGCCGAAGACCTCCCCGGTCCCCACGGCCTCAACCTCCATGTCATGCTCGACCGGCCCGATCCAGCCACCCGCCTCTTGCGTGTCGTCGCCCTGTGGTTCGATTGCCGTCTGCTGGGTCTCCATCGTCATCGCCTCGGGCTGTGCCGCCTGGATCTCCTGGGAGACCGCTGGGGCCGCCTGCTCGGCGACGGGGGTGGAAACCTCTGGCTGGGCAACCTGGGTTTCCTGGGCCTCGGCAGTGGCTTCCTGGGCCTCGGGCCGCTCGTAGGCCGCCGTGGCTATCTGAGTCTCAACAGCAGCCGGGGCCGCCGCCTTGCTGGCCGAGGTGAACGTGCCCGCCAGCTCCTTCACCACGGCACGGCGATCCTTGATCGACTGACCCTTCTCGGGGTCAAGCCCCCACTTCTTCCACTGCGCCCGCGACGGAGCCTTGCCAGACTCGGCCGCTTTAATGATCTCGTTCCGAACCTTGAGCTGCCGGCCAAGGCTGGCGGACTTCGCCACGCCAGGCCCCCCGACGACTCCCATCGTCATGAGAGTTTGAACCGTTGTGTCGGCTGCCGTCTGCATCAGGCTGCCCAGCGACGTGGCCTTCGGGTCCACCCCCGAGACGGCCGTGGCTACGTTGTGCCCGATCTCCGTGATGATCTCCTCCGGCAGCTCCTCCAGGGTGCTCCGGCCAAGGCTCTTCAACCCAGCGCGGATGCCGGCAGTGGCGGCCTGCTTGCCGCCGAGAATCTTCTCAGCGCCGCCGAGGCCGACCTTCTGGAAGACCGACGCCACGCTGCCCTCGATCGCCCCCTGGCCGAGGGCGTAGGCCGCCAGCTTCCCGCCCTCCAGCCCGGCGTCCTGGCCCTCGGTAATCGCCTTGTCGGCCTCTTGGGTGGCCGCGACCGCGATCGGCCCGAACGGTCCAGCCAGGGAGGCTGCGACCATGACCGGCAGCGTCCGGCCGACGCCTCGCAGTCCACGCTTGATGATCGGCGGGACGACGCCCCCTTCGTCTATCTCGGCAGCCGCCTGCTGGTAGGCCGAGGCGAAGCGGTTCAACTTGTCGGCCGTCTCGAATCCGCCGACTGTGCGGACCAACGGGGCGAGCACGTCAGCGCCGAGCCCCACGGCAGTCGCTTTGAGGTTCGGGGTCCAAGACTCGCCTAGCATCTTGCGGGCGAAGCTGAGCATTTCCTCCCGCTCCCGCTCTCGCTCCTCCTGCTTGGCGAAGACCTTCTTGCGCGTGCTATCCAGCTCCTTGCGCAGGAACTTCTCGCCCTCGTCGGCGAAGCTCAAGACCTCCCTGTCTGGCTTAGAGGGCTCAGGGGCATCGGGAACGAACGACAGG
>Ga0209507_1000671_pt1 | contig 34101 bp, 20 predicted proteins | sample AD_UKC028_MetaG_FD_184414 | JGI IMG/M metagenome (GOLD analysis project Ga0209507, IMG submission 184414) | Active sludge microbial communities of municipal wastewater-treating anaerobic digesters from USA - AD_UKC028_MetaG (SPAdes) (version 2) | ecosystem: Engineered > Bioreactor > Anaerobic >...
CGACCACCGAACGCTTGAACTCTTCACTGTACCGTTTCCGCTGCTGCGGCCCTTCCGGCTTCTCTTGCATCATGTTGCCTTTCTCTCAGACCCAAGATCCGGTGTCCACTTTTTCGGGGGAAGGGCTCTCTGAGCGGGGCGGAGCGTGCCCCCCTCCCCCCTCCATTTTGCGCGAAGCGGTGACTTTTGGGGGGAGGGGGGTGTTAGCGGAGCCTGCGAGGGGCGCTGGCCGCGGGGGTTAAGGGGGCGCGGCCTGCCGGCCCCGAAGCACCCGAAGGGCCGCAAGCGCCGGAGCGGGTGGGACGTAGGAACGGATACAAAAGGTTGGACGCGGGAGTTGGCGTTCGAACGGTTCGGTTGGCTTCGTTTCGAGGCTTTGAGCCCGTAGCCGCACGGCCTTCAGGGCCGGGCAGCGGAGGGCGAACTGATGGTTCGTCGAGCGTTAGTGAGCTGACTCCGTCCCGACGGAGCGAGCACGGCGAGCGAAGTCGTCCTCCGGGTTGGCCACTCCGCCACGGGCGGTGTGGCTGGCGTTACCGAGATCTGGTGATCTGAGTCGGTCTGAGCGCACGTCGAGACCAAGCGGAGCTTGGTTCTCGTCGTGCGCGCTGGTGTTTCGTGATTCTGGTGAGCGGGGTGTTGACACTATACGCCAGTGGCGTATTATGCTGTGTGTGGAATTTGTTGAGACGCCTACGTTCACGCGGTTGATCGGGAAACTGATGGATGACGACGAGTATGCAAAGTTGCAGCTCGCGCTGGCACTGCGTCCTGACTGGGGCAAAGTCATTCCAGGCGGCGGGGGCCTGCGCAAGTTGCGTTGGGCGGGCAGTGGACGTGGCAAGCGCGGCGGGCTGCGAGTCATTTATTACTGGCAGACCGCTGACGATCAAATTTGGCTCCTCGTGGCCTATCCGAAAAGCGAGCGTGACGACTTGTCGCACGATGAAATCAAGCAACTGAGAAGATTGGTTGTGGAGTTTGAGTTATGAAAAAGGAACTTTTTGAAGAGTTGAAGCAGAGCCTGCGCGAGGCAAATCTGATCAAGCGCGGACAGTTGAAGCCCGGCCGGGTGTTTCACGTGAACCCGGCGTCCAACGTTGTGCGCGTTCGTGGGAAGCTGGGTTTGTCGCAGTCGAAGTTTGCGGCGATCTTAGGCATCAGCGCCGACACGTTACAGAATTGGGAGCAGGGGCGTCGGATGCCGACCGGGCCGGCGAAGGTGTTGCTGAAGATTGCCGCGCGACATCCCGAGGTTTTGTTGGAAGTCGCGTAACGCGTCGGCACGGACGCCTAACGCTGCCAACCGGAAAGAACGAGCCACCGCCAGACCAACGGCTGCCACCACGGGAGACGAGGGCGGAACTGAGGAGGACAACCGCACGCCCGCCAGAACTGCACCGGCAACGAAACGCGCTGGAAATAGAACCCAGCAACGCGACACTGGAAACGCTGCCAACGAACGCCGACCAGGAGATGCCAACGCCTAGCGGCCCTACCGACCTGAAAATGCTCTCTCACACTTTTTTCTTGAGAGAGCATTTTCAGGTCGGTAGGGCCGCGGGCAGCGCTGGACGCGTAGGAAAACCCGAGACGCTCGACAGCCCGAAGGAGTCGTTTCATCTAACTTTGCCTTTGTCCGGAGCGAGTGGCAGGGCGCATTCCAATGGTTGCAGCAGGCGTGCCAGCCTGCTGGGGGAAAGGGGGGCTGGCGCGACTGCTGCATCGTAAACGCGCCCGAACGTAGCGGGTCCTGGCCGGACGGGCCAATGCGGGTGCGTTGGAGAGGGACTTCCTCGTTTCCAAGGGCGCGCGTGGGGGTGGCGGCAGGTCAATAACTGACATAGCCTGGTCAACTGGGGCCATTAACTCCCACCCGGTCTCCAGATAGGCTCCGGGGCTATGAAGATCAGCGCGTTAGCAGATCAATCGTTTCCCAAAGTTGGCATTCGTCCCACGATCGATGGCCGCCGCAAGGGCGTGCGCGAGTCGCTCGAAAAGCAGGTGATGAGCATGGCCCACGTCGCGGCCAAGTCTATTTCCCAGAACCTTCGGTATCCGAATGGGCAGGCGGTGGGATGTGTCATCGCTGACACGTGTATCGGAGGGGTGGCGGAGGCGGCCGCTTGCGGCGAGAAATTCCGGCGGGAAAACGTTGGCGTTTCCCTGACGGTGACTCCCTGTTGGTGCTACGGGAGCGAGACGATGGACATGGACCCGCTCATACCTAAAGCCGTGTGGGGGTTCAACGGCACGGAACGACCGGGCGCTGTTTACCTCGCGGCCGTGCTGGCGGGGCACAACCAGAAAGGGCTGCCGGCGTTCGGCATCTACGGCCGCGATGTGCAGGACAGGGGCGACTCCACGGTGCCGGCGGACGTCCAGCGCAAGATATTAGCGTTTGCCCGTGCCGGCTTGGCCACCGCTATCATGAAAGGCAAGTCTTACCTCTCCCTGGGTGGTGTTTCCATGGGGATTGCCGGGTCCATTGTGGACCAGAACTTTTTCGAGGAATACCTGGGCATCCGCGTCGAGGCGGTTGATATGACCGAGATCGTACGACGAATCGAAGAGCGGATTTACGACGTCGCTGAATTCGAGCGGGCGCTGGCGTGGGTAAAAGAGAAGTGCAAGTCGGGCAAGGACTACAATCCTCCGGGCTCTCGCCGAAATACGGAGGCAAAGACCAAGGATTGGCAGACGGTGGTGAAGATGACGATGATCGTGCGCGACCTGATGCTGGGCAATCCGCAACTGGCGAAGCTGGGCTTCGGCGAGGAGGCGCTCGGGCACAATGCGATCGTCGGGGGATTCCAGGGGCAGCGGCACTGGACCGATCACTTCCCCAACGGCGATTTCACCGAGGCGATCCTCAACTCGTCCTTCGACTGGAACGGCATCCGCCCGCCAGTGATTCTGGCAACGGAGAACGACAGCCTCAACGGCGCCTGCATGCTCTTTGGATATTTGCTGACCAACACGGCACAAATTTTCGCCGATGTTCGGACCTATTGGAGTCCGGAAGCCGTGAAGCGGGTTACCGGGCACAGGCTTACTGGGCAGGCTGCGGGAGGATTGATTCACCTGATCAACTCCGGCGCCGCCACGCTGGACGGGACCGGCCAGCAGCGACGCAACGGCCGGCCAGCGCTCAAACCCTTCTGGGAAATCTCACCTGATGAGGTTGAGAGATGCCTGAAGGCAACGACCTGGCCCTCGGCGATTCTGGAGTACTTCCGCGGCGGCGGGTTCTCTTCCTGCTACCTCTCGAAGGGCGGCATGCCGCTGACCATGAGCCGCATCAGCTTGGTGAAAGGTCTCGGCCCGGTGCTGCAATTAGTCGAAGGCTGGTCGGTGGAGGTTCCGGCCAGGGTTCACGCTCTGCTCAATGAGCGGACGAACCCGACCTGGCCGACGACGTGGTTTGTGCCGCGGCTCAGCGGGTCGGGCACCTTCGCGGACGCTTACAATGTGATGAACAACTGGAGCGCCAACCATGGCGCCATCAGCTACGGCCACATTGGCGCGGACCTGATTGCGCTCGCTTCGACTCTGCGGATTCCAGTGGCGATGCACAACGTTCAGGAGAAGGACGTGTTCCGGCCCAGCGCGTGGGGGTTGTTTGGCGCCCAGGACTCCCAAGGCGCGGACTTCCGGGCCTGCCAGAACTTCGGCGCGCTCTACGGGTGATCAGCTTGCGCTGGCCTGAAACCGGCCGGGCGGAAGCCCAAAGGTGCGCCGAAATGCGCGGGAGAAGCTGAAGGAATCGGTGAAGCCCAATTCGGCAGCTACCTCCTTTATGGGGCACCCGGCGTGAAGCAGCTCCGCGGCTCGATTAAGCCGCAAATGCCGAAGGTAGCGGGTTGGACGTTCACGCCCGAACCGCTGAAATAACCGGCACAGATACGACAGGTCGACGTGGCATGCTATGGCCGCATCCCGGGCGCTTTGGATGTGGGCATAGTGTTGCTCGATGTAGCGGCGGCATTTGCAGTAAGTGGCGAAAGCCCCGCGGATCGTGCTTCCGCATGGCAGCGCCAAGTCGCCAATCTTCATCAGGAGGTACTGTAGCGCCACACTGCACATCCGGGCCCGGTTTGAGTGGTCGCTCCATCCATGCCGAATCAGGTCATCAAAGACGCGCTGGATCTGCTGCGGCTCGGAGACGCGAAGGACCTTGCCGGGGGCGAGCTGGCACTCGTGCATCAGTGCATCCGCGTGCTTTCCGCCGAACGCGACGAAGTACTTCACGAGCGGGTTGCCTGGATCGGAGGAGATGCGATGAGGGGTGTTCCGGCCGTAGAGGAAAGCAATTCCCGGTGAGAGGACGTACTCACGGCCTGCCAGCCAAAGCTCTCCTGCGCCTCCAGCGACAAACTCTACTGTTGTAAACGGGAAGGCGTGGCGGCGTATCGTGTAGTCGGGGCGGCAGTGTTCACAGCCGCCGCTCACCACCCTGATGCCCGGCCCGGGCGCGGGATTCAGGTGAAGGAAAAAGCGCTGCGCTTCGGATATTTGCCTGCTGAAATACCGTGGCTGTGCTGGCCTGAGGCGCAGGGGACGCTTGGAGGTGATTGAGAGCATGGGAGCCTTGGGACCTGGTTAAAGAGGCTGGCAACGAAGGAGAACCACGCCTCGTGCGGGAACCGTGAAGGTCAGCGGGTCGCGCACTGGACCACAGTCCTTTTGCCGCCAGAGATCGCGCGCCGCCTGCGGTCCCGAGAGGCCGAGCTCGCGCCATCGCGCCACGAGGGTGGCAGGCAATGCACCAGCATTGAACAAGCCCACCGCTTTAGACTCGTCTTCGAGGTTTTTCACCATGGCGAAGGCGCCGCCGCTCAATCTGACGACCCGCGCTGAACAGCCGAGAGGATCCTGGTCCACAGCGATGACCTCGGGATTACACAGGACGCTCAATGTGAGTGGGTCCAAGCGGGCCGGGTCGCCGCTAAAGAACAGGGGTGCAGCCATTAAGCACCAGAGCGACATGTATGCGTATTGCTCGTCCGGGGTCAGGGGGCAAGGCTTGGGGTCAGTGAAGTTGGTGCCTTGCTGTCTGCCGATCCAACCGATTTGCAGGTAGTCGGGGTCGTTCCACGCGCCAGGACGAGACCACGCGCCGTGCTCAGCATTGGTCAGTGCAACCTGCACAAACCGCTCCAAGTCAAAGCCGAGGTCACCGGCCGTGCGCCAGCAGTTGCCGCCGACCTCCGCGCCCCATTCCCACACATTGCCCATGCCGTACTGGCAGAGGTTGTAAACCAGATCCCGGGGTTGGCGCTGCAGCGCGCCGCCCATCAAGGCGAACGGCTTCTTCATTGCCTCGAGGGATGGTGCTTTGCCCGCGATGCGGCCGTAAGAGCACCAGTCGTACTTGAGAAAGTCGAATCCCCAGGAGGCAAAGCGGGCAGCATCCTGCTCTTCATGCTGCCAGGACCCGGCCAACCCACAGCATGTATTCGGGCCGGGGGAACTGTAGATGCCTGCCTTGAGGCCCAACCTGTGGATGTAGTGGGTTAGCGCCGGCATGTCGGGGAAGCAGGCGTTTGGCAGCAAATTGCCGTCCCGGTCTCGGAGCGGGCCGACGCGGCGAGGATCCGGCATGTACTTCTGAAGGGCCTGGGCATTCATCCAGCAGTCGTCGATACACACATATTGGTAACCAACGTCGGCCATCCCGCTGGAGATCAGAGCGTCGGCAGCCGCGCGCACCGCTTGATCTGTCACACGGTTGAAGTGGACGTACCACGAGTTCCACCCCATCGGAGGAGTGAGGGCGAGTTTGTCGCCGGAAACAACTCTGAATTTGCGTTCGCTGTGGCCGAAGGCGTTCTTGGCTTTTAGGATCAGGTCGTAGGTGCCGCGCGCGGGGGTTGTGCCGCTAATGATCCCTTTGGCTGGGTCGAGGTTCAGGCTTTGGGGAAGCCGGTCGGCAGAGAAGTTGATGGGACGCTCTCCCGTGCAAGGAATGCGGTAAAGGAAAGGGTGGCCTGGCCGTGCGCCGTACACCGTCGGGCCATTGATCTGCGGTTGCCTTGGAGGGCGAGGGGTGAGGAGTGCAGGTTCATTGGTATCTGCGCCGACGCCGGGAGAAACTGTCGCCAGTATCCAGAAGGTGATCCTGCACAGGCGACCAGTAAGTTGGACGCTACTGTTGGGGTTCATGTGGGTGGCTGGCCGGATGATTGTCGTCGCTACGCGTCCAGTTGCCGAAGTCGTACTGAAGAACCTGGCCGCCATACTCGATTTTGAGGTTCGGGCTGTTAGTCTGCTGGTAGACCCAGGTGTTCCGCAGGAGAGGCCATCCCAAGTAGTCAACCGGTTGCCCATTGATCCTGGCCTGATTTGTGTAGGCTGCACTGTGAGGCAGCCAGGTAAGGTCGAGCTGGTGTCCCGAAAGTGAGGTGTAGGCGAGCCGCGGTTGCGATTGATCAATGCCTGTAGCATCGACCGTTGTGCTGGCGAGCATGGCCTGGGCGAAGCGATTCAGTTCCGCATCCACCCCACCGCCGGCGAAATGCTTTAACTCGGCGGTTTCCAGGACCCAACCGTTCTTCCGCGCGTCGCACCAAAGCAAATCGTTGTTGCTCCAGCGTTGCTTGCTCCAGGTGTGCGGCTTAACGCAGTGAAAGGCCATGAGCATGGCGCCGTTGTGGCAGAAGACCCACCCCGAACGCTCGATGCGCTTGAGGATCGCGCCGCGGGTGGTGAACGGGGCGTAAAGCTTGTAGTATGGGTAATGCTCCGGCACCGAATAGAGACCGATCAAAGTGCCCTCATGCTGGAGGTACTGACTGAACGGATTTTCACCGTAGCCCAGATCGTTCGCGCGCCCCTCCTGCAGTTTGTAGGGGCGATATGGATTCTCCATGCAAACAGCAAACGTCGAGGACGGCTTGTCGGAAACCCATTTCAGCAGGTTGCGGCGGCTCTCCTTGTAAATGCCGGAGGTGAAATCCGGCGGGTGATCCCATTGACTGGCGAGGCTGCAGGTAAAGGAATGAAAGGTGGTCCTGCGAATTTCGGCGGAGCCAAGGGCCGGCACGGACGCCTCGTGAACGAACGGGCGGGAGCGATCCTGCGCAATTTGCACGATAAGATCGGGGACTTTGTAATGGCCGGGAGCGGCCATCCAAAACGAATGCTGCCAACCGGTGCCAGAGGCGGAGATCGGTCGGAACGCGCCAAAGAAAACCCAAGCCGCAGCGGCTGTGGAGGCCATCGAGTCCGGGCTGGTGTCCGTGGAATACCAATATTTGGCGCGCGAGGCTGAGCCGATATTGTAACCCTGGTTCCAAGTGCAAGCGACGTCCAGCAGCATCGCGTCGAGTGTGAGGGTGGCGCGTTTGCGCATCTCAGGTTCCCGCGCGAACTCGGCGAGCATCCGCATTGCGGACAGATTCACGGCAAGATAGATAGGAGCGCCGTATTCGTCGAAGTTGCGCCGGCAAATACCATCGAAGTAGCGGAACAACCGCTCCTGGGTGGCTTTGCGTATTCCAGCGGCGTCCAGTCCGTCGGTGTCCACCAGTTCCGGCCACTCCTCGGCGGCGAGGAAGCCGGAGCCGTCCATCATCAGCCGGTAATTCATTGCGCCGTAGCCGCGCCAAACCTTGTGCTCATAAAGCGCGGTGTAATCGCGGATCTTGCGTGCCGTAGCCGGCGGTATTTTGCTCTTGCAAAGGAAATAGGTGTTGATCAGCGCAACCTTGTCAAAGGGATCCAGGGCGGACGGATTCAGGGGATTTGCGGGTTCAGATGAACCGTCTCGCGCCTTGGCGATTTGGCGTGTGACGGCGGCGTCGAGCTTTGCAAGCGCATCTTTCGTCTCTACATTAAGCAACAAGCGCGCGGCATAGATCGGGGCGGACGCTTTTGGGTAAGTCTCCTGCTCGCGGTTCGGCCTGCATGAAGCGACGTATCGCACGAGGGTCCGGGCGCGTTCGGCGGATGTATGGCCGTCGAGCAATACTCGCCCCCCGGACCTCATTCCGGGGGGCGATCCAAGTGCCGGACGCTTTTCGATTTCGGTGCCGCTAACAGCCGCCCGCGCAGGCAGCAGCAAGGCCACGAATGCAAAAAGCCGTAGTAACGGAAACACAGTTACTATTTGGACGCGAGCCGCGCGGCCTTATCCTGAATTTCCACAACAATGACCGAAGCGATGGGATCGGGGGCTTTGGCTGCCAGCGCCAGGGTCGTGCCGCGTTCGGATTGAGTTACTTTGATCGGTTTGCGACCAGCGTCGGCGAGCAAGTACGCCTTGGTCACTTTGCTCATCAGGCCGGGGATTTCGAATTGGCCGGCGGGCCATTGGAAGAGGTGCACAAACAACTTTCCTGGTTTCGTTGTGCAACGCCACACCCAAGCGGGCTTAAAGGCAGGTTTGCCATGCTTGTCCTTCTCGGTCTCACTGAACGCCCCCGCTTCGGCGCCGAACGGAGTGGGACCGCTGCCGTAAATGGCCTCGCCATTTACCCGCATCCATTTACCCACTTGTTCCAGGCGCTCGATGCTCGGCTGAGGGATTAGGCCTTCCGAGGTGGGGCCAACATTCAACAGATAGTTGCCGCCCTTGCTGGCGATATCCACCAGGTTGCGAATAAGTGTCTCAGTGGATTTCCAGTCGTGGTCATCGCGCTTGAAGCCCCAGGTATCGTTGATCGTCATGCAGGTCTCCCAATCACGCCCCGGATAGCCCTGCGGCGGTATGTACTGTTCCGGGGTTTCCGTATCGCCCTTGTAGCCTCCGCCCAGGCGGTTGTTGGTGATGATTTGCGGTCTTAGCTCGCGGGCCACCCTGGCCAGGCGCTCGGCGCGAGATGGATTTATGTCCCTGGGGGTGTCCCACCAAAGCACGGCAGGAATGTCGGGACCGTAGTTGGACAGAATTTCACGCACCTGGGGAACCGCCACTTGATCGATGTATTCATCCATGTCGCGTTCCTGGGCGGGATCCCATCGGCGTCCCCCCGTCGAGCCGCCATTCATCCAATCCTGGGCCTGCGAGTAGTAGAAGCCGAGTTTGATGTTGTGCTTGCGGCAGGCTTCTGCGAGATCTTTAAGAGGATCGCGTCCGTACGGGCTGGCATCGCAAATATTCCACTTGCTCGCCTTCGAGCAGAACATCGCGAAGCCGTCGTGATGCTTGGAAGTGATCACGATGTATTTCATGCCCGCATCTTTGGCCAGCTTGACCCACGTCTCGGCATCATATTTCACGGGGTTGAATTCCTTGGCGTATGCCTTGTACTCGGCGCAGGGGATTTTGCCGCGGAGCATAATCCATTCGCCGATGCCGCCTACGGGCTTGCCCTGGTAAAAGCCGGCCGGAACGGAGTAGACGCCCCAATGGATGAACATTCCGAATTTAGCGGTGCGCCACCAGCTCATGCGGGCGTCGCGCTGTTGCTGTGTTTCATTTGGTTCCTCAGCCTGAATTTCAACCCTCATCGTTCCGACCGCAGCTGCGACCATGAACGCCATCCATAGTTTTGTCATATTTCGTTTTTATGTGTTAACGTTTCCGAACCCTCGAGTTTACCGGCTGGAATCGCATGTTCATTAGAGAGGGCGCTCGGAGAATTGGTATTGCAGCGCAGCCGGACAATCTCGGCGGTGATTTCCACAGCTCGGGCCTGCGCCTGGCAAACGGTGAGCGCCCCCGGCTTTGCGCCGGGGCCGCCAGGAACGCCGGGACGGGTGTGTGTGAGTTCGGTCATCCACGCGTCGAAGAGAAGCTTTGATCGTTTCGAAATCAATTTGCGTATTTCCGGGCCATGCACCGGAAAGAGTTCTTCCGCTCGCGTTGCACCCTTCAGATCCGCACCGAAGAACTGCTTAAGAATCTCGCGGGCCATGATCCAGTGCCCCCGGCGGTCAGGATGCACGCCGTCCTGGGCGTACATGAAGGACGGGTCACTGGATCGGCCTTCGTCCAGGCTCCGGCGCATCGGGGTGTGGATATCAACCACATCCCAGCCGGAAGCACGCCTGGATAGAAGCCATGAGGTGTAGCGCGTCAGGCTTTCATCGTGCGGCTGGAGGCCGGGGTGTTGCCGGGCATCGTGAACCGGCGGGGTGCAAATCACAACCCGCTTCACCCCGCTGCGCAGGGCGGATTCTCGCAGGCGAGTGATCGCGTTCGCAAAGCGCCTATCCCCGGAGGCGTCTGAGGGGAGGTTGCTCCCATCGTTCATCCCGTAGCAGGCGAACAGGAGGTCCGGCTTAGCCGCTTCCAATACACGGTCGAGGCGCTCGCTCAAGAAAGGGCGTCCGAACCCGAATTTTTCCAGGTGCGAAGCGTTTTCTTGCGGGGTTAGGTCTGTTGCTGTTTCGCTGCCCAGTCCGAGGTTCAGAACTTCGACATTTGCACGCTGCGCGCAAAGCCAGCATTGCACATCCGTCACGTAGTCCCCCGCCTGTGTGATACTGTCGCCAAGGAAGACGATCCGGCGAATGCTCTGGAGCTTCGGGCGTGAAGCAGCGCCGATAGCGGGATCGGCCGGGGTCTGCGCGGCATGAACTGGCAAGGGAGCGAGGAACCCCAATAGGAGTGACAAAAGAAGCGACCGCCATGTCCGCAGTTTCAGGAGTTCAGGAATTGTTCGCATAGCTTCTGCGTTCTAGGGGCGTTTATGCCTGTTCCTCACGGTTACGTCATTCGGCTGGGGGTCGCCCGGCGTGCTGCGGCCGTTCTTTATGTAACGCTCAAGCAACTGCGTAAGTTGAGTCACGATCTCCGGATGTTGACGCCAGACGTTGGTGCGTTCTGAAATGTCCCGGGCCATGTTGTAAAGCTGGATTGCTGGCAGCTTCCGGGCTTCTGTGCCGCCTGGAGTCGGAGCGCTCCAGCCGCCCGAATCGGGACAGAGCACAAGTTTCAAGCCTTCCTTGCGAATGGCGAAGGACCCGTTGATCGAGTGATGGACGATCGCCTCTCGCGCAGGCGGGTTGGTGCCGCCCAAAAGCAGCGGCAGAAAGCTTGCGCTGTCCTCACCCGCATCCGGCGGCAGAGGCACGCCCAGCAGGTCAGCGCAGGTGGCCATCAAATCGCAGAGTGAAACGACCTGCGAGCACGAACTGCCCGGTTTGGTGCGCCCCGGCCAGCGTGCGATCAAAGGAATGCGATGCCCGCCGTCAAAAATGTCCGCTTTGTAGCCCCGGAACCAGGAGCTCGGGAAGTGCCCTTTGATTTCGAGCTGGGGGATCTTGGCGGCGGGAGAACAGCCGTTGTCACTGGTGAAGAACAATAGGCTGTTGGCAGCAAGGCCCGCCCGGTCGAGGGCAGCCATGATTTCGCCGAGCGCCCAATCGGTTTCCATGACGAAATCCCCGTAGGGGCCTAAGCCGCTTTTTCCTTGCCACTCTTTGGCCGGCAGGATCGGGGTGTGCGGGGAAGTTAGTGCGAGGTACAAGAAAAAGGGCTGCCGGTTCGTCGATGAGTGGTCGATGAACTGGACGGCTCGTCGAGTGATCTCGGGCAGCACGGCTTCGGCCTCGAAACCGGGCGCTGCCGGACCCGAGCGCAACCAAGTCTTGGTTGCGACCGGGGCTTCGGTGAAACGGTCGCCTTCGATGTAAGCAAACGGGGGCATATCCAGAGAGGCGCTGATGCCGAAGAAGAAATCGAACCCACGAGTTAGAGGGCCGTCCGCTATTGGTCTGGTCGGATCGAACTGGCCGTGCCGGACGGCGCGGTCGGAATCATCGAACGTGACGCCTGGGGTGGCGGCAAAGGTGAGGCCAAGGTGCCATTTACCGATCGCGGCTGTCCGGTAGCCGGATTGCCGGAGTAAACGCGGCAGCGTGAGGCGCTTTGCCTCGATCAGCGGCGGGCTGAAGCCATAAAGCACCCCCGACTGCAACCGCGTTCGCCAGGCGTAGCGCCCGGTCAGAATACCATACCGGGTCGGCGTGCAGACGGAAGAGCCACTGTGGGCGTCGGTGAAGGCCATGCCCTGCGCCGCCAGGCGGTCCATGTTCGGAGTTGGTATTTTGCCTCGATCGGGATTAAGCGCGTGAACGTCCCCGTAGCCGAGGTCGTCGCACAGGATCAGGACAAGGTTCGGCTTGTTCGATGTGGCGAAGCCTGTGAGCGGAGATGACGCCAGGCATGCAGGCACGAGCAACAGGAGGCACAGCCGCAAGGGAAATTGCTTCGATCGCATCACCATCGGCAGTGCAGGCATTCAAGGGGACCTGAGAACTCGATAAAACCGTTGGGCATAACTTGTTGCGTTCGTATCGGTCCAGCCGAAGGGCGAAGCCGACGGCACTGTGGAGTAGAGGTTATCCCAATCCAGCAGGTTCGTGGAACCCTCAAATGTGTAAGTGAAGCCCACGGCGCCCTCAACGAGGAGCATCGGTTGGTTGTTGCTCAATCCCGCAATGGCGATGGTAGGCGGAGGTGGAGGCAACACACACGTCCCCCGCACGATAGCCGAATATGCTCCCCAAGCTCCTCCGGACGCCTGGCAGCGGACGCGGTAGTAGTTGGTGGCGACCAGCGGGGCCTGATCGAGATAGCTTTGCGTGTTCGGAGGCAGTCCGACGGTGAGGACCGACCAGTTGCTGCTGCCGTTGGGCGAACGTTCAACGGAATAGGCCGTTTCATTGGCGGCAACGTCCAGCCAGGTCAGAAGGATTCTGTTGGTGTCGCTCGTGCTGGCGGTCAAATATGCCGGTGTCTGCGCCAGCAGGGCAGAGCATTGCGCCAGGACCGCGGGGGATGTGTTGGTGGAGACTGTGGCCGTAAGGCGGTAGTAATAGCTCGCCTGCAATAGCCCGCTGTCGCTGTAATTGGTCGTCGTCGGGGAGAGCGTGGTGGAGATCGTAGTCCAAGTGGAATTATCAGGAGAGCGTTCGAGTTTGATCGCTTCAGCAACCTGGGATTGGTTAACCCAGGATAAATCGTTTTGACTTGAGGTAACAGAAAGCGCGGTGAATTTGGCCGGCGGATGCAGTTTCGTCAGGGCGGACGCCGCGGCTGCCGCCGAGAGGTTGACACCGCCCACCGCTTGAATGGCAAAGGTGTACCGAATGTTCTCGTCGAGAGTGGAGTCGGTATAGGTGTGGCCCGTGAACCCACTCCAGCAAGGGGGCACAGTGGCGACTACCAACCAGTTCAAGCCGTCCGCGGTGCGGGCGATGCGGTTAGCGGTGGCAGTCACGGCGTTGTCGGTCCACGTCAATTGCACTTCGGTATCTGACACTGCTGTTGCGGTGGCGGCCGTGGGAGCCTGCAGCCATATATACTTCGTGTCCGGCGCAGCCGGCTCCGAATAATCGGAAGAGTTTGAGCTGTTAGCGGCTTTGACGCGATAAAAGTAGGCGGTGCTGGTGTTAAAGGAGTTGTCGACGTAGGAGATCGTATTGGCCGGGAGCGATGCCGCGAGAATCACCCACCCGTTGATATTATCCCAGCGCTCGACCGAATAGCTGGTTTCGCTCTGGGAGTTATCCAGCCAATAAACCGTGGCCCGCACAGCCGAATTCGAATAAACACAGATGCTGAGCGGGGTGCCCAGTTTTGTGTTGGCGGAAGCCACAGCGGAGGGCGGCGAGGCGTTGGTACCGAAGGCGCTTCGAGTGCGATAATAATACAAAGTGCCCTCCGACAGGCCGCAGTCAGACCATGCAGTCGAATCAGGTGGAACAGCCGTCGTGCTGGTTGTCCAAACAACCGAGTCGGTGGAACGCTCCACTCTCAAGTCCGAGGCGCCCGCCGCGTTGTTGGTCCATGAAAGCTGAATTGTCGAGCTGCTGACGGAGGTTGCCGCCAACCCGGAAGGCGACACCAAAGACAACGCGGAGCTTGCAAGCGCGTCCGTATAGGCTGAATCGGTTGCTCCTTTGCCGCACTTGATACGGTAATAAAAGGTCGAGCCTGAACCAAGCCCCGAGTTGGTGTAGGAGGTAGAAGTTGGGGCAAGGTTGTTGGCAAGCACGGTCCAGTTGGCGGCATCAGGCGAGCGTTCGACAACGATCCGAGAGGCGTCGGACGCAAGGTTCACCCAACTCAGGATGACGGAGTTGCTGGAGCCGGTCATGGCCGTGAAGAGAGCGGGCATGGAAACGGAAGTGCCCGACAAAGCCGCCAGCGCCCGGGTGCCTGCCGGCGTGGAATACGAGCGATAATTGCTGTTAGAAGGATCGATGGCTCCCACCCTAAAGAAATGCCCCGCGGCGTTGGCAAGGTTCGAGACAGTATAACTGGACGAGTTGGCTGGCGCGGACCAATAATTGTACCAGTTATTCCCGCCATCGGCCGACCATTCGATGATGTAGCTGGCTTCGGTTTTCGAGACATCGATCCACGTCAGGCGGATTGATGTGTCGCTTTGAGCGGTGGCGCGGAGGGTGGAGGGGGTCCGCGGATAGGTCCGCACAGGGACGGGCGCGGAGTAGTAGTTGGACGGCCACGCGCTGCCGGCAGGCTTGATGCGGTAACAAAACCAGCTTTGTTCCGCCTGGGTGTTCGTATAACTGGTGGCGTTCCCGTCGAGGTTGGCCAGGGTAGAGAAGCTCGTGTTATCCTCACTGATCTCGATGGTCCATCCGGCCTGGCCCAGACCGGGATTTTTCCAGTACAGCACGGCCCGATTGTCAACAGCGCTGCCCCGAAGGCCGAAATCTTTTCCCTGTGCGATCACCCAGTTGCGAGAATCATAAAAGACGGCGTTTGTTCCATCCCGCACGGAAAGCTCGCCCCCGACTGGTTGCGACATCCAGGGATTCTGGAGCTGCGGGCAGTTGTATTTGCGGGCGATGTTCACGTTTGTGCCATTGACGAAGGAATCGCCGGCGAGTGTTTTTTGCAGGGTGTTTCCGAAGCGATCTGTATAGACGATGGTCTGTTGATTTGAGCCCGTAAGCACGGGCGGGCCGCGCTGAAGGATCGCTGCACGAAAGGCGGCCAACCGTTCCTGCGGGGTGTTGCCGGGGAACTCCTCCGGCAAGGCAGTTTCCAGCGCCATGCCCGCCATGCCGTTGGCCGCGTTTTTATAGACGCGAAATTCGCTGTCGCCCTGTTTGTACGCCGAGTACTGGGTGAAGGGCACAGTGGAAAGATCCCAGGCAAACGGTTCCATCGCGCTGATGGCGATGAGAACATTGTTGTTGTAGGCAAGGTACAACCGGCCATCCGTGCGGCTGTCATTGATCACCGCCTGGTAACTGCCAGGAACGAAACAAAGCAAATAAGGATAGAAGTTCGGACCCCATCCGTTGGTTGAAGCCATGATGACCTGGGTGCCCTCATGTTGGAACCATTGGGTCCAGTTGTCCTGCACGCCATGGCAATGGAGGCCCTGATCGGTCCCGTCGTCCTCAAACGGGCTTGTCACCCACAGGAAATTCCAATTGTTGGCGTTCGGTTCGATCCACATCACTCCGCCGCCGTGGGTCTGCTTCATTTGCCAGCCTGAGGAACCGTCTGTTTGAACGCAGAACACCCCGTAGCGCTTGTTGTTCCACGTGCAAGGGTACAAGTGGTAGTTTCGCGAGAGACAGACAAACGGTTGCGAGCGATCCGTCGCGGCGTTGATGACCGAGTCCGGAAGGCGGTTCACAAAATCGGTAGTCTGTTCCAGCCCCGCGAAAGCGGCCGTGCGGTTGCCGCTGGCATGGTAAGAGGGAATGCTTCCGCCGAAGTGCAGCCACATCAACTCCGGCCCGCCATAAAGCCTTTGGGTGTAGGTATCCGGATAGGTCCGGCCAGAATAGACCGCCGGGGAGCCGGCGACCCAGAAGCCGGAATACTGTGCCATGCCAACCTGGTAAGCCATGAGCGCCTTGGTGCGCAGCAAGGGGTCATCCGAGTACTTTGCCACGCCCATGAGGGGAATGAGGTTCATAGCACCGTAAGGAACCGAGGCGAACTCGCTGACGCCACTGTTGATAATCGTCGCGTACCGGTTTGCCAGCCATGCGCCATTGGCGGCGTGGCTTACGCCGTCCGAGAGGACGTCTCCATAAAGCTGCGTGCCGAAATAATGGATCGTCTTTGCCAGCAGGCTCAGGTTGGCTGTGCTTTGATTCCACAGCCCGGAACCGATGCCGAGCACTACCTGGCGAACATTGTTGCTAACGCCGGGAGTATAATAATGTCCGAAACGCATGGTGCAGTGCATGATCGAGCACCAGGGCTGGAGAAAATTCGCAGGACCCGGGTAGGGCAATTGCGGAAGATAGTTTTTCGCGCAATGATTGATGACGGTATTGCCATCTTCAATCCGGCCGCTCAAGAAAAGGATTTCCGCCGCATAACCCGGCTGATCGCTGTAATTGGCGATGATGGTATTTGTGCTGAGTGCGGCGACCGTTTCCCGCACCGCCGCTGCTCGTTGTTCGAATGTATCATAGCCCACCCCGCGCGCAGGGACGTAGGCAAGGGCCATTAGGGCCATAACCGCCCCGAGTACGCGTCTCAGACTCTCACATTGGAACTCGCCGAAGTCGGGAGCGCGGACATTCTTGTCCGCCTGGAGGTTGGCAATGCGCGCGACGGCGGACAAGAATGTCCGCGCTCCGATAACCGTCACGAATTGTCTGAAATGGTTTAACAACTTCATGGCCGCGGTTGCGATGTCGCTGGATGTGTCGTGATCGAGAAAGCGTCGATCAGCACATAGTTCGTTCCTGTGTTCACGATGCGGATGGTGTGAGGACCATCGGCCAAACCCTGGGCGCTGAATACGGGAATTCGGGCCAGGCGCGGCCAGTTTTCCAGCTTCAGGTCCACTTTGCCGCGCGGTTCGCCGTCAATAAACACCTCAGCGGTTCCCTCGTCGCTGTAGCGCTCCGTCAGCCATTCCACACCTGAGCTGTTAAAGGTCAACTCGACGGCATCTCCCGGTGACGCGCTCACGTGCACATCATCCATGAAGTCATGGTAACCGCGGTTAGTGCTGGCCTGCCAGTTGCCGAAGTAACGAACAAACGGATGGTCGTCGTTGACGAGCGTCGCGTGAGGGCGAGGACGTGTTCCAAGCACCAGCGGGATGCGCCACATCTTGTAGAGGCCGGACGGTTTGTCCTCGAACTGGCACCCTGAAGTGAACAGGGAAAGCAGCACATCATCGCCGCGCTTCTCCTGGTACTTGGCGCAGAGGTTGGGGCCGTACATGTTGCCGGTGGAAAGAAACCGATCGCTGAACGATGAAATGTAATTCCACGGCCCCCATGGGTGGGGCGCATCGTAAAACTCGTAAACGACCTCGTTCGGAGCAAACCACTTTCTCAGCGTCGGGGTGACGTGCCAGGAGACCAAGAGGTAGCGATTGAGCGCGGGGATGAACACGGGCGCTGTCCAGCCGAGCTTGCCCGGGAGGCTCAAAATGGGTTTGGCCAGGGTGATGTCGGAGCGCCATGAACCTTCGTTCATCGAGTTGCCGCCGGAATAATACTGCCAGTCAGCGGCGTTCAGTTTTGGCAGGGCGCTTCTCCGGACTCGCGCGAGAATGAAATCATCGCCGCCATTCCAAAAGCCGTTGTTCGACAGGGCGTAAACGAACTTGTCCGCCTGGTCCCGCGTCACTGAACCGCCGTTCTTGCCGAAGTGGAAGAAGCCAGGCGCGCCGAAGCGCGACCCGGGCCACATGGGAGATTTGTAATTCTCCGAGGCGCTCCGAGTCCAGGTTTGCCCGCGGTCCGTGGATTTGATCAGGCTCGCATTAAATGAAGTTTGGCGCAGGATGGGGTCCTTCGACTTATTGCCGTAAATGTTTCGGGCAACGAAGGCATAGAAGACGCCGTCCACGCATTCCTGGCCGCACACTTTCCATGTGGCGCCATCCGGTTCGGTGGCGTTTGCTTTGCCGTACTCCTCCATGGGATTGATGAGGCTGCCTTTGAGGCTCAATAGGTCCGGCCCGGTGAGTTTGTTGAAGCAAATGTTCATGGCCTGTGTGCCGAAGCCGCGGCCATCACACATGAAATGGTAAAGCTGATCGTCGTCCGCCCAGAACGGGTCGGCCGTGTCGCCATTGCTGTCGTGCCACTTTTGAAGCTGGTTCAGCTCGGGGGTGACCGAGAGGATGGGGGTGTTCACCGCATCCTCGGCGGCACTTGGGAGCGGAGTCAGAGCGGGGAAGAGCAGCGCGGCGATCAAAAACAATCTGCCAAAGCGCATATTCTTCGCGGGGGTTGGAGATTGTTGCTATCCTGTTGCATAGCGGATTCAAGGAGAACGCAGGCGGAAGAAAACCGGGTTGGAGGCTGAGTCAATGGCCATATTTGTCGAGGTGACGCGGTCAGAGCCGGGTAATGTGCTCCAGCTTCCAAGAGAGTTGGTGGTCGTCTCAAGCCACCAGCCCTCGTAATCCGACGCCCACGAGAGTCTCATCACGCCAGCAGTAGCTTGAAAAGCGATCCGTGGCGGGGTCGTAGGCGCGGTGTACGGGTAACCGAAGACCTGGAACTCGGAGGTGTTCAGCGTTCCTGCCTGTGTTTTGGTCAGGCGCAAATAGCGAAAACCGCGCGGTTTGTTGATATGTCTAAGGAACGAATTGGCATAGCCCGTTGTCTTATAGGCAAACGGCACGGCTCCCTGCTCGGCAAGCACAGTGCAGTTGGTGAACCCGGAGTCATTGGCTCCCTGCACCTCGAAATGCGCACGCGCCGCCGGCTGGTTCAGGTCGGTGCGCGCGGCAATCTCGATGCGTTGTATCACGTAGGAGGCGCCCAGGTCCACCGCCCACCAGGCGTTGGTATCGCCACTGGCCTGATGCCACATGGTGCCGTAGTTCCAATCCACCGCAGCCGAGGGCGGCATGCTCGAATGCCATTGGCTGGAAGCCCAGGCGTATTTGCCCCGAGCCAGATTTGTTCCTGCATAAATCCTGCTCAACAGGTTGGTGTAGGCGGGCGCCACACCGGCGGCATTAATGATGTCCCTCGCGGCGGCTGGAGGAGAACCCAGGGTGAATTTCGTGAAGTCGATATTGGTCGCCAGCCCCATGGTCCAGTTCACGGTCGCATCCGTGAAATTGCCAATGGCCACATTCACGTTGGTCTCATCGGTGAGATAGCGCACCCATTTGCAGCCGAGAACGCCTGACTTAATGTTGCGCACCACATTGCTGGTCCAGGTCCAACCGTAGCTGTAGTTGTCCTGGTACAGTCCGCTGACGTTGTTGTAATTGATGCCGCTGGGAACATTGAGGTTGTTGACGTCATTGGCGAGAACGTGGCTCTCGGGCCAGACCCCAAAGCTGTAGATGAAGCCTCCATCGCACTCGCCGTACCGGGTGCCTCCCATCACCATTGCGATTCGGTTGGAAGCCACCACCGTTCCGCCCCATCCGTCCGCGGGCAGATCGCGGATTTCGTTGCGCTGGTGAAATCCCATGTATTGGGCATCGGCCATGTCGTTGCGGAGCACCCGAAAGCCAAAGTGCTGGAGATTGTTCACCAAAGTGCCTCCCAGGTAGTCCATTCCGATGTTGCGAATGACGTTGTCTGCCACGATGGTGTTCGAACAGATCTCCTGGTATGGAATAGGGTCGGCCTTTGTGCTGCGTCCGCCAAGAACCGCGGCGCCGGTAAGGTCGTAAAACAGGTTGCCCTGAATGAGTGTGTCGCGCGCTCCGTTGTAAGGTTGGATGCCGCAACTGCCCTGATACCGGATGGTATTTGCCACAAACTGGATGTTCGCGGTGTTGTTTAAGACAATTTGTCCAGGGACCTCGTACCTGAAATTCTCGTTCGAGACGGGCACTATCTGCTCGGGGGGCAGCGCCGGGAACATCATTTCCGCCTGAATGCCGCCAATGAAATAGTCCCGGGGGAAGAGCCAGTTGCCGTGTTCGAAGGTGATTTCCTGGAAACGCAGGTTCCTTACCTTGTTCGAGGTGGAAGAGCCCGTAAATCTCAACAGGGTTTCAATCACGGGTGCATAGACTTCCACTGTGGTCATCTCCTCGAAGGAATACGGGTAGTAGAACACCTGTGCTGTCACGCGGTCCAGGTACCACTCGCCCGGCTCGTCCAATTCCTCAAATGCATTGACTACCATCCACCAGTTGGTGGCGGCAAAGAGGTTCGGATCGTCGCTTGGGCCCCAGCCGAACCGATCATAACACAACTGGCAATACGGCTGTTGCAGCCCCAGCTCGATGAAGCCGCTGGCGCTGTTGGTAGCAACGCTCACAATCGGGAATTCATCCACCGCATAATAAGAAATGTGTAGCAAGCGCAGGTCGCGCAGGTTGAAGTACGACTTTAAACCGTTTGTCGGGGCAAAGGCGATGCCATCGCAAGTCTGTAAGGTGGCCGGATCGTCGAAGTAATCCGCGCCCTTGATCCAGTCCGAGCTGGCGCGGCGGGCGCGCACGCCATTGACATAGAGTTGCCGGAAGTAGTCGGCGAACCCCGCGTTGGTGGGCACACTGGCGACCCAATATGATTGGCCCGGCACCGGCATCCAGCCCGTGACTGGTTTCCCGCCGGAGACCACAGCTTGCTCTCCGGGATAGGAACGGTAGGTGATGAAGAACCCGCTGGCGGCGGAATCGGCTGTGGTAAACTCAAGGGTGTTGGTCAGCTCATACCGCCCGCCGCGCAGATAGACTACAATCTCGTCCGACTGGTTCGTGTTGGCGCCCGATGAGCGGATGTGATCCCGGGCTTTGGCGACGGATTGCCAGGGCTGCGTGGCGCTGCCATGGCCGGAGACATCGTTTCCGGAGGGCGAAACGTAGAAGGCCAGTTCCGCGCGCGAGATGGTTGCCAGCAGCAAGACAAGGCCCCACAGAAACCGTGCCCAACAGCCCGAATCGGTTCTTTTGCCCCCGCTGAGGCGGGGAAGAAGCCGGGCACGACGTAAGCGAGGATAACACACGGGTTCGAAGCGCAAAGTCACTCGGGGGTTAGCCACTAACAATCTTATTCGTCCAGGGCGCGGGGTGAACGGTAGGCTTAGGGCACACGTTTAAGGCTGGCACGACGGGGTTCGAGTTCACCGAGATCTTCCTGGTAAATGTAAAGCTCACGCACGGGATTCCATGAGTGAAGGAACACCATGTTCTTGCTGGCCTTGATCCAGCGGGCCGAGCCATCAATGAAGACCTCGTTGGCTCCAGCGGGGAAGTTGCGGTTGCCATCACAGTGCGCGGGGAGCGTTGACCAACCGCTTCCGGGCCAAGTGGGGAAGCTCCAGTTAACCCCGTCGGGTCTGGCTACAAGGTCGGCTGCGAGCATCCACCCGGGCTTCGCGGTGGCGGTCTTGATTGGGCTGCAGGACTTGAACTTGCCCAGGTTGTTTTGCCACTGCGGAATTCCTCCGTAGTATTGGAAGCCAATCAGGAATTGTTTGTAAGTAGCGTCATAGGCTGGAAATTCCGGCCGGTTGGCGCAGGCCCAAACGCTCCGGGTATTCGTCGCAGTTACGTTCAGGCCCAATGTCTTCCAAGACTCAACGGAGAAGTCGTCTTGATTGAGCTGCAAGGGCAAAAGGCTGCTGCCGGCGGGAACTACTTTGTCCTGATTATCCACGGCATACGTCAATACCGCCACCCCAAGCTGTCTAAGGTTGCTGACGCACGTAGTGCGCTTTGCCTTTTCTTTAGCCCGGCTGAGGGCCGGGAGCAGCAAGGCGGCCAGGATCGCGATGATGGCGATCACCACCAGCAGCTCGATTAGGGTGAAGGCCTTTCCGGAATGCGGGCCGGGGCCGGAAGGCGTTACTGCCGGAAAAGTGACTGTTGAGGATGTGGACGAAGGCGTCATGGCTTCAAAAGGGAGAGGATCGTTTGAAAATTCTGCGCGTTCTGGCTGGGGGCCGGGTTCCACAACGCCGGGTTGAACGCCGCGGGCGTGGCGGAGGCGCTGACATGCTGGTCGCCCCAGAGCACGTTCAAGGAGGGTCGGTCCCGGCCCGCGCTGTGCGTCAGCGACGTCAGCGCGGTGATCAGGTCCGTCATCGCGGGCTGCGTGGGCGTCAGTTCTGAGATCTTCGTGGCAATTACATAGTTGGTGGTGGTGTTGCCCCGGGCCGCCGACTCCGGGTAGTACAAATAGCCGGCGCGGCAATTATTCTGCGCGCCCGGTGTGGTGTTGTCGTAAGCCGGCCACCGGCCTTCGGGTGTCAGGTAAACTTCGTAACTGCCCGTGGGCACGCCTGCGGAGCCGGCGCTTGGGCAGTAATAACTCTTGCCGGCGGTAATAATCTTGCTGGTGAAATACAAAGCGTGCTGCATCGGGACCCCGTTGACGGGATCGTTAAAATTCACCGGGGTTCCGGAAGGCCCGCCCACGGCATGACGGCCCGCGTTGCCAACGAGAAAATAGCCCCAGGCCGGATATTGAAACAGGTTGACGTTTTGCGGCGGGAGCCTGTCGTTGTTATCCGAGCCATAGATTACCGTGCCCACCCCCATTTGCTTGAGGTTATTGATGCAGGAAATCCGCCGGGCCCGCTCCTTGGCGCGCGTCAGCGCCGGCAGCAACAGCGCCGCCAGAATCGCGATGATGGCGATCACCACCAGCAGCTCAATGAGCGTAAAAGCTGCCTGAGGACCGGCCTGGGAAGTGTCATTCCAAGAATCCTGCTCGGCAGGTTCATTCAGGCGGACCCTTTGTACCGCATGGTCAATGGCGGTCATGGTTCGGCTGCCTGATAATTGCCTGGCGCATATAACGGCGGGGCGGGAGCGGCGCTGGCGCCGCTCCCGCCAGTTACGGAACCATTACTACCAAGGACGGCGCATACGGTAAAACACGTTTACCTGCTGCGAATCCAGCGGGACGTCCAAGGTGGTTGCGTTGTCCGATCCCGGCACGTCATACCAAGCGTTCGAGTCGGTAACGCTTACGGAATTGGACTGGATGAGCCACCCGGCATATTCGGGTGGCCAGGTGAGGGTTAAGGTCGTGCCAGTTACGGTATAACTGATGTTGGTTGGGTCATTGGCAACAGTCGACACGACGCGCAGGACACCGCTGGTGGGTTGGAACACCCACTGCAGATCTGGCGAACTCAGCGTGGGGAGGGAATTAGTGGCGAAATTGCCCGCGGTGGTTGTGGCACTGAACAACTGGAAGTGGTCGCCGAGCGCAAGCGTGCCGGAAAGATTGGTCACCGTGAGGGTGCCGCCATAGGTGAGGGTAGTGATGTTGGTGACGGCATCGCAGGTGCCCAAGTCCTTGTTGATTTGGATCTGGGTGAAGCTGTCGGCGGCCAAAGTAAGCTGGTTCTTGAGTCTGAGCGGGCCGACGTCAATGTTCTGCGGAGCAAGCGTGGCACCCGACTGAATAGCAACCGGACCGTTGATCGTCCCGTGTCCGCCCAAACTGCCGTTGATCACTGTCACAGCGGACGCGTTTGCGAAGGTTCCATCGACCAACAGCACGCCGTTGCTGACGGTGGTGGTTCCGGTGTGATAGCAACCGCCGGTCAGGGTGAGCTTGCCGCTGCCGACCTTCGTCAGAGCAAATTCCCGGTAGCCGGCACTATTCGCACCGATGACCCCGCCGTAGGAACTGTCGGTGTTTAGCGCGCCAATCTCGAAAGTGACGCCGGTGATGTTCTGCGCAATGCCGATCATGCCGCCGCCAGTCCCGCTGGTCAAAGCTCCCATCCTGACGGTTGCATTATTGGCCCCAGCCCAATTGAGGAAGGTGCATGAGGTTGTGCGGCCTTCCGTATAAACGATGGCGCGGCTGAAGTCGCTGGCAGCGCCCTGGATTGTCAGGTAGGTGGAGGACGCGCCAAGACCATTCCCGTATCCGAGAGTGCCGGAGAATCCGCTCCAATCACCTGTCACGGCAACCGATTTCCCGCCACTGGTGCCGGTCCGGCCGAAGTAGGCTACCCCCGCTCCGGTGAAGTTGCCGGTGAAGGACGCTCCTGCAGTGGTAGCGTTCTGCAAGTATAGGGTGCCCGAAGCGATGTGGACGTTGTTAGCAAGTGTGTAATTATCGCTCAACGCCAGGGTGACGGTGTTGCCGGCACCGCTGTCGTTTGTGATGGCTCCGGAGCCCAGAGCCGTGGCGCTGCCCATGGTGACGGTCGCGGCGCCAGCAGGACTGAAGGTGGTGCCGCCGGCGTAAGAGTTGGCACCGCTGAGAGTCAGCGCTCCGACACCCGTTTTTGAGAGCTTGCCGTTGCCGCTAATCGCCCCCGAGCAGGTTTGTTCCGACGGATTGGCAAATATCAATGCCGCATTGTTGGCGATGTCGCCCGCAAGTGAGCCGTTGACCGTGGTGCCATCGCCAAGTTGCAGCGTTCCGCCACTCAGCGTGACTGGTCCGCTTATGGTGTTCCCTGTGGCCACAGTTAGTGTGCTGGGGCCTTTCTTTGTCAGGCTGCCAGCCCCGATGAGATAGCCGCCGCCCGCGAAGCTATACGTCTTGTTCGTGCTGTCGACCGTGATGGAATAAGGCGCGGGGGTTGCGTTTAAAGTTATCGCGGTATTCGGACCGGTAGCTGTATCATCAAAGACCACCGGGGGGCCGCCACCTCCTGTCTCGGTGTAATAGGCGCCAGTTTTCCAATTGGCGGTGCCGGAGATATCCCAATCGCCGTTCACGGTTCCATCCCAGACCAGAGGCGGGTTTTCCACATAGACGAGGATGGTTCCGGTCGCGGTGTTGTTGGTTAACGTGGCATTAATGCCCGGTGGAGGTGTGAAGCTGAACGCAGCCATCTGATCTGCGCCGAGGGTGCCGTATTGAATTAACGGCACCAACCCGACTGTCCCCTGCAACCCGATCAGGTTCAGGGTGACGGCGGTTGTGGGCTCGAACGCACCAGCGACCGTGATTACCGGGGTTGTGGGGTTGCCCAAGGTGCTGAAGTTGAGTTCGAGTGTGGAGCCTGCGGCAGCGGCAAGCGAAGACACGTTCAGAGTCGCGCCCGCGCCCGCTACCTTGACTGACAGGGTGGCGCCGCCGGAAACTGAATAAGCTCCTGCCCCGGTGCTCGCAGTGGTCGTGGCCAGGCGGCCGCTGTTGACCGCCGCCCCTGCATAGGCGTTAGCTCCATTTAGATTCAGCGTGCCGCCGTCGAAGTTGATTGTCACCGGGCCTGTGAAGGTGTTATTCGCGTTCAGATTCAGAGTTCCGGTTCCAGCCAGAGTCAGCCCGTAGCCGTTGCCTCCGTCACTGATAATGCCGTTGAGGTTATTTGTGCCAGCCTGAACGGTCGCGGTTTGCGTCGCTCGAAGTATTATTGGGGCGGACAGGGTCAGTGTCCCGGGGCCGGCTTTGCTCAAATCCAGCGAATTGCCTCCGGCAATCGTAGTATTGGTAACGGAACCGGCCAGAGCCAACTCGTTGGCATTGCAGGTGATCACTGGATTGGCTGCGGTGACGGTCACGGGATAGTTGCCAAAACCCAATGACATGTAGCCGGAGAATGTAAAATCGCCGGAAATCGTCAGCGGGGTCGCGGTGGCGAGCGCTCCGCCCACGCCGCTGTTTATTGTGCAGCCGGGCCCCAGCGTCAATGGCGCGCTGGCACCTGAAGCCCCCAGACAGTTCGCGTGCCACAGGACAAGCTGGCCGCCATTAACGCTAACTCCGCCTGATACCCCTCCCGCACTGGCATTGAGGATATCTAACCGCCCGCTGTTCAAGACAATGGCGCCGGTTGTCAGCGAGGCGTTGTTGTTGAGATACCGAAGTTGTGTGGCGCCAGCCCCACTGAGGGTCAATGTCCGACCATTGAGCGCGGTGTATTGAGGCGATGCGCTCGGGTTGCAGTTCAGAGTGTTGTTGAGCCCGATATAGAAAGCCTGGTCGTTGTCCCGGATCTCGACCGTTCGCGTGCTGATGGTCAGTTTGCGCGCAGTGCCACTGTCATCCATCACAACACCGTACAGGGTGCCGGGGGTTTGGTTCACGTTGGCACCATCCACGCCCTCGATCAGCGCATAAGAGGCTGTGCCGCCGCTCGTGACGGTTATGTCTTTTGGTGACCCGGAAGCCCACCACGCGCCTAAATAGTAGGCGCTGTTCGGGTACGTGGGCTGCCGTGACCCGGTGAAGGTGGATTTGAAGCCTGCTACGTCCGTGTTGGCCGCGGCGCCACCGGCCGGCGAACCGGTCGTCCAGTTGGCGGTAGTGGCCCAGGCAACATTCGCGCCGGCCCCGCTCCAATCGGCCGAGGCTGCCTGTGCGGCGAAACCGCCGGCAGCGAGGAAGACTGCCGGCAGCAGCCGGAGCACGACGTGGGGCAAAAGCAGATGCTTGGCGGAGCGGGAACCCGGTACAGAGCCGGCATGGGGAACATTTATCAATTCCAACATTATCTTCATAGTGGTTTTGTGATGTTTGCGTTAATGCGAGTTACTTTTCAGCGGAATGCCGAAAACGATGCTGTTGCGGTCCGTGGGCCAAATTCTGCGACTGGCGATTGTCGTCGGGATGGTGGATCGCTGGTGGTTGGAAATGAAGGTGGCGGGGGCAATCCCTAACCCCCGCCACCTGCCCCATCTAGTCTGTCCCAACCCCAAATCCCGATAGTCGGGCCCCACAGGTCGCAAGCTGGCTCGTAAGCCGATGCCACATAGCCATCGCCAGCATTCGCGCAAGCCTTTCGGCTGATCGCCCCAGTCGTCTTTCGCGTGAGCGCTGTTCATGGGTTGCCTGCACCGGAAGCTGCCACGGGTGCGCCGCTGGCCGCCGGGAGAGCGGCGCTGCTGGGCTGGGGCGGAAAACGCACTTTCACCGAAATGGAATCCGCATATTGGCCTGTGAACACTTTCCCCGGATGGATCTTGACCTTCCGGCCCCAGGCGCCGATGTGCAGGAGCAGGGATTTGGCTTCCGGCGCCAGTGGGGAAGTCAACTTAAGGCAGTGCCACTTATTCGGCTGGCTGCCTGCATAGAACCGCCCGGCGTTCTTGACAAGCTGCTCGCCCTGGTCCGGCTCCTCATTCTCGTCCACGGGGGCTTTTCGCTTGGGCACGGTCCACGCCGCGGCCGGGGTTCTGAAGACTTCGAGATTCATGCTGAACATGTCCCGGGTTGTGTCAGTCGGGTCCGGCTCTCCGGGGAGGGTGCAAAACCACGCCTCGACCTCGACGACTCCGGCGTTGGTCCCAAACTCGTCGCGAACGGCCCCCAAGTCCACGAGCTGGAAGAGGTCGGAGACGCCCCGTGCGACCCGCTCCGGAGGGGGAGCCTTGCTGTCCTGCCTGGCCTCGCCGCGAACGAATTCCAACATCCCGCTGCCCGTATGCGGCTCAATGCCATTGGTTGAGGCGGTGATCTGGCAGATGTCACCGTGCCAGCGGCCAAAGGGTTTGGTGATCCGGGCGTCAGCATAGGGCCTGGCGCCGGGCTCGAAGTCGCCATCGCCCAAGAGGTTCTTGGTAACCCGCTCGGGCTGTGGGTAAAGCCCGGGACGAGGCGGGGCGGGTTTGATCGAGGCCGTTGCGGGGTCCAACAGAACCGCGCCACCCTGCTTGACCGATTCTTCATTTCCATTGCCGGCTTTTGCCGGCCGCACATCTACCTTCCCCTCAAAGACCCGGGTCTCGGTGACGCCGTTCGACGCCACGTTCACGCCGAAGCGCGTGCCGCGGTCAATGATCTTGCCCGCGGGAGTTTCGACCGTAAAGCCGACCGCCCGCGGCGGCACCTCGGCGGCCATTTTGCCGCTCCACATGACGAGGCGGTCGGGCTCCGCCAGGTCGAATTGTGCCGGACCTTCCACCACCACCGTCGCGCCGTCCAGAAAGGCGAACTCGACCATGCCGGACGCGAGTTCGAGGGGACAATTGCGCAAGTTATCGCCAGGCTTGGGGGCAGGAGAGCCAGAGGCCCATTTGGCATCTATCGCCTGCTGCACCTGGCAAACGAACACGCGGGAGGGTTGGCTGGCGCCCGGCCGCGAGAAGAAGATCCAAGCCGTCACCAGCACAGCGACTACCGCGGCCGCGGCGGCCAGCCGCCAGGCCCAGCTAAACCAGGCCTGGGGTAGTGTTACTACGTTGCTCGGAACCGGGGGTTGGTCCTTCTGCTCGTGCCGCAGCAAGGCCCAGTCGGCCAGACCGCCTTCCATGTCGCAGTAGAGGAACCAGAAGCGTCGGGCTTCGGGGCTGTTTTTAAGGCAATCCTGCAGGCGGCGGTGGTCCTCAGGGGCCAGCGTCGCGTTGTGCATGTCCACAAAGAGCCGGGCGAGTTCTTCTCTGTTCAAATCTTCCTTCATACGATGTCGTGGCCTGCCAACCGGCGCTCGATACATTGGGCCAGGAGGCGGCGGATCACATTCAGTTTGTTGTAAAGTGTTTGCGGGGCGCGCCCGAGCTGGGCGGCGAGCTTGGCGATGCTGCCTTGCTCGAAATAAGCCTCTTCCACCAAATGGCGTCCCGAGTCATCCAGCTTCTCCAGGCACTGGTCCAGGGCCTCCCGCCTCGAATCCCCTTCCTCCAGGTCGGGCAGGCGCTCGGCCGCCAACTTCTCGAGCAGCTCGTCGTCGAACCAGAGGCGGGAACGGGCAGCGACGCGCTGGAAGTTGCGGACTTCGTAGAACGCGACGGTGCTGGCCCAGGCGAGAAAGTTGGTGCCCGGCTCGAAGGTGTCGAACCGCCGCCAGAGAATCAGGCTGACGCGTTGGAACACGTCCTCGGCATCCTGGCGGTTGCCCAGCAACGAAATCAGATAGGCCAAGAGTCGCCGATGCGCCTCGTTGAGCAGTTGCACAAACAGCTCGTGGCGGTCGGCTGACGACTCAGGCACTTCGTGCATCACCTTAGATACGTATGAAGGGGTTAATATCTACCGAATTTGCTTCCCGCCGATTAGCAGGAAACTGCTAATTCATCTAGTTCATATCTGCGCCCTGCAATCCGTTGGTAGTCCAGTCGAAATTATAACCGCCGGTCCTGCCGGGGTTGAGCTGCCGGAATCGCGCGAATTGCGAGTGACCGTCAACGAACATGAGGCAGAGGCCTTTTTTGCCGTGGCCGACGGGGACGTCCACATCGGTAGTGCCGGCGTAGCAGGCACTTTCAGCCTTCCGAGTCGGATACCGCACTTCGGCCAGTTTATGAACCCGTGGGATCATCCTGGTCTCGTCACCGTAGAACTGGTAGTAATAGTAATACGAGCAGGGGAAGAGGAGTTCGTTGGTGGATATGCCGGCGGTGGAGCCCCCTACCGAGACCCAGTCGAAGTTCCAGCCGCGCCTGCTATCGGCCAGGCAGCGAAAGAAGCTGCGGTTGTTGGTGCTGACGTAGGAATCGTAGAGCTTCAGCAGATCGACAAGCGGCATTTGCGCCCAGTTGCGGCCAGAGCTGGGAAAGCGGTCCGAGTTGTCATTCAGATACATGAGGCTCGTCAGACCCAACTGATGGAGATTAGAGACGCAGTTGACGAGCTGAGCCTTGGATTTTGCCCGGGCGAGGGCGGGGAGTAATAGCGCCGCCAGAATGGCGATGATGGCGATGACGACCAGCAGTTCGATCAGGGTGAAAGCCCGCTCTTGTCGGCGGCATTGAGAGGTTGAAGCGGGGCAATCAGTACAGCCCGGATTCGGTTTGTGTGCGTGTTTCATGCGACTGGCTGATGGCTCAAGTGTACCTGAATCCATCTGGTTAACGTAAGAACCCTAGTAGTTTTACCAGCCGAATCTTGCTGTGCTGGGCTGCGCCCCAGGTCGAAGGGGGGTATGAATGCGCTTTCTACGGTAAGTCGACGTGGTTTGATACGTTACAGGGGTGACAGCCCAAGCGCTTAATAGCAGAGTTCACCTGACGCAAAAGCCCAAGGGCACGAAAGTTGTATTCGTGCAGCTTACTGCAAGGGCGGGCGCAGTGCCGTCGTGCGGTGGCCGGCGGTGGGGTCTTTGGGCATGTATCTACACCGTTTCGGCCGTTGTATTTTACCGGCTGCAGGGGTAGTTGAGTGCACAGACAGACTATGTTCCGGCCAGCCAGTATAACGAGCTTTCTGCGGTGCCTGACCGCCCCAATGCTTGCATATGGGTGTGCGGTGTGGGGATTCGTCGTTTGCGCGGCCGAGCCGGTGATCTGGTTCCAGGGGCCCGCGACGAACTGGAACGAAGCCCTGCCGCTTGGTAATGGCAGGCTGGGGGCGATGATCTTTGGCGGGGTCAGCGAGGAGTGGCTGCAACTCAACGAAGAGAGCCTCTGGGCGGGGTGTCCGGCGGAGGCATATCCCGCGGATTTCAGCAACCATATCGCCAAAGTGCGCCAGTTGCTCTTCGCCGGGAAGAAGGCCGAGGCGCAGGCCTATGGACTGCAGCACCTCACTGCCACGCCCACATCATTCCGTTCATACGAACCGCTGGGAAATCTGTGGCTGAAATTTGGCGGCGCGGAAAGCAGCGAGTTGTATCGGCGAGAGTTGCTATTGGCGGACGGGCTCGCACGAGTAAGTTTCAGACGCGGTAGTGCCACGATCACGCGCGAAGCGTTTGTATCCTCGCCCGACGATGTGTTGGCAGTGCGGGTGGCAACCGATCAACCCGGCACGCTCGATTTCATAGTAGGCCTCACGCGCCAACGGAACGTCACGGTAAAGTCCGCTGACGGCGGACGCTTGCAACTTGATGGTCAGATTATCGATCAAACGAAGCAAGGAGGCGGGTACGATGACAATCCTGGCGGGTCTGGCCCGGGCGGAGCCCACATGAAATTTGCTGCACGGTTGCAGGCGCGGGTGGACTGCGGAATAGTGCGGGCAGGCGAGCGCGAGCTGCAAATCACCGGGGCAACCGAGGCAGTGCTCCTGTTCACTGCCGCCACCGACTACAATCTTGCCCGACTGACTTTTGATCGCTCGATCGATCCCGGCCAGCTCTGCGAGAGCATTCTGGCCCGTGCCGCGAAGGAGACTTGGGCGCAGTTGCGCGAAGCGCATCTGGCTGAGCACCGAGCTTTGTTCAACCGGGTTTCCCTTCAGTTGGGCACGAACGATCCGGCCTTAGAAGCTTTGCCTACGGATGCACGACTCGCGGCGCTGGGCAACGGCGGCGACGATCCGGGCCTGGTCGCGCTGCATTTCCAATTTGGCCGCTACCTCTTGCTGGGCAGTTCCCGGCGGCCTGGGCGGTTACCGGCCAATCTGCAGGGCATCTGGAACGACCGAATGTGGGCCCCGTGGGAATCTGACTATCACCTGAACATCAATCTCCAGATGAACTACTGGCCCGCCGGCGTGGCGAATCTGCCGGAAACGGTCGATCCGCTGGTGGATTGGTTTGAGTTGCTAACGCAACGCGGGCGGGAGTCGGCGGGGCAACTGTACGGCTCCGGCGGCTGGGTGGCCTTTCACGCTACCAATCCGTTTGGACGCACCACGCCGAGCGCCTCGACGCGCGAATCGCAATTCCTCAACGGCGTGCTAGACCCGCTGGGGGGCGCCTGGCTTGCGGCACAGTTGTTCGATTTCTACCAGTTCACTGGCGATCACGCATTGCTCCAGCGGATTTATCCGTTGTTGAGCGGCGCGGCTGAGTTTGTACTCGATACGCTCGTGACTGCGCCGGATGGCGCGCTTGTCATCGCCCCGTCCACCTCGCCGGAAAATTCCTATCTCGATCGGCAAACCAAGAAGCGGCTGCGCATCACGGCTGGTTCGACCTATCACATGAGCCTCGTGCGGGCGATCTTCGATGCGACGGATCGCGCGGCGGCGATTCTCGGCACGGACCAACCGCTGCGCCAGCGCATCGCAGCAACTCGGGCGAAACTCCCGCCGATCGGGCTTGGACACGATGGCCGTCTTTTGGAATGGGCCGAGCCTTATCAGGAAGTCGAGCCGGGCCATCGCCACATTTCGCATCTCGTTGGCCTGCATCCCTTTGACCTGATCACGCCTGCCACGCCGGAACTGTTCGCCGGGGCGAGAAAGGTGCTGGATCATCGCCTGGCAAATGGGGGCGGTGGCACCGGTTGGAGTCGCGCGTGGATGATCAATTTCTTCGCCCGGTTGCAGGACGGCGACGCGGGGCGCGAACATTACTTGACTCTGCTGCGGCGTAGTACGTTGCCTAACTTGTTCGACAACTGCCCGCCGTTCCAGATTGACGGCAACTTCGGCGGATGCGCTGGTCTCGCAGAAATGTTGCTGCAAAGCCACGAACGCGCACCCGGCTCCGAGCCGGCGGATCAACAGTTCGTGTTGCATCTGCTGCCCGCCCCGGCCAAGGCGTGGCCTTCCGGCGCCGTCAAGGGTCTGCGAGCCCGCGGCAATTGCATCGTGGATATCGCCTGGAAGGACGGACGGGTGACGGATTACCGGGTTGCGTCCGACCAGCCGCGGGAAGTCAAGGTGCGCGTGAATGGCAGACTCCTGAATGTGAAGCCCGACCGTTCAAAACCATAAGAATGGCGCCGGCGGCTGTTGGCGGCGGCTTGACCACTGACATGAGCATGGAAACCACCTCTCGCTGGCTGCCAAGCCGTTCATCGTCGCGGCTCCCGTGGCCAACGGAGCGGGCTTCTAGCGCGTCGGTGCGGTTCCATGATTTATGAGATTATGCTGAATACCAAAATGAAACTAACACAACTCGGCCTCACCGCCGCTCTGGCCTTGACGTTCCTTCTGCCTGCCACCGCCGCTCAAAACCATCAGGCTGCCGGGGTCGAAACCCTAGAACAGCGCAATACCCGCATGACGTGGTTTCGCGAGGCGAAGTTCGGCCTGTTCATTCACTGGGGCGTCTATTCCGTCCCCGGCGGCGAATGGGGCCGCAAGACCAATTACGGCGAGTGGATCCTGGAGCAGGCCAGAATCCCTGTCAGCCGCTACGAACAGTTTGCGAAAGAGTTCAACCCGGTAAAGTTCGATGCCAAGGCCTGGGTGAAAACCGCCACGGACGCGGGCATGAAATACATCGTGATCACCTCGAAGCATCACGACGGCTTTGGAATGTGGCCGTCCGCGCTGACCGACTGGTGCATCAAGTCTACGCCCTTCCAACGCGATCCGCTGCGCGAGCTGGCACATGAATGTCAAAAGGCCGGCATCCGGTTTTGCGTCTATTATTCCATCATGGACTGGCATCACCCGAACTGGGGCCTGCGCCGCGCGTGGAACGACACCGCCACCGGTACGCCGGACATGGATCGCTACACCGACTATCTGAAGGGCCAACTCAAAGAACTCGTCACCAATTACCGTCCGAGCATTCTGTGGTTTGATGGCGAATGGGAATCGGCCTGGACGCACGAACGTGGCGCGGACGTCTACAAGTATTTACGGGCGCTGGATCCGAAACTCATCATCAACAACCGCGTGGACAAAGGCCGCGCGGACGCGGACGGCATGTCCACGAATTCAGTCTATGTCGGCGACTACGGCACGCCGGAACAGCAAATTCCTCCGCGCGGTTTCGGTCCCGGCGTGGACTGGGAAAGCTGCATGACGCTGAACAATCATTGGGGTTATAACAAGCACGATGATAACTGGAAGTCGGCTGAGACCATCATCCGCAACCTCTGCGACATCGCCAGCAAGGGTGGCAACTATCTGCTCAATGTCGGCCCGACGAGCGAAGGTCTCATTCCACAGCCGAGCATTGACCGGCTCGCCGAAGTCGGCACGTGGCTAAAAGTCAATGGTGAGGCGATCTACGGCAGCGGCCCAACGCCCTTTGGTGACGCCCACGGCAAATTCAGTACTACAGAAAAGGACAAAAGGGGCGACCCGAGATTCATCCCCGTCTGGGACTGGCGCTGCACCACCAAGCCCGGAAAACTGTATGTGACGGTATTCGACTGGCCCGCGTCGGGAGGACTCAAACTAGCCGGCCTGCAGAGCAAGGTGAAGAAAGCCTTCCTGCTCGCCAACGGGAAGAAGTTAACGGTGGACCAAACCGCTGCCGGCGTGACCCTGAAACTGTCGGTGGAAACCCCGGACAAAATCGCCTCCGTCGTCTGCCTCGAAATCAAGGATCCGACTGCCAAGGTTGCACCGACAGAATGAAATTGATGAGACGGAAACTCATCGTTTCTGGCGGCCAAGGTTCCAGACCGAGCGCCCGGCGGGACTCTATGGGCCTGATACGGTTTCCATAGTTGTTCACAACGACGCGGGGTGCGGCTCTCGGAAAGCCGCGCAGCGTGGCGTTGTGAACAACTTGGCCGCGCGCCATATTGGCGGCGGCGTTCGCTTTGCCCCGGCGGG
>Ga0209507_1000673_pt1 | contig 34074 bp, 29 predicted proteins | sample AD_UKC028_MetaG_FD_184414 | JGI IMG/M metagenome (GOLD analysis project Ga0209507, IMG submission 184414) | Active sludge microbial communities of municipal wastewater-treating anaerobic digesters from USA - AD_UKC028_MetaG (SPAdes) (version 2) | ecosystem: Engineered > Bioreactor > Anaerobic >...
TTACAGAACAGGCGCACAACGTGGTGTTCATCGGCGGCACCGGGACAGGCAAGACGCATCTGGCGACCGCGCTCGGTGTCTCCGGTATCGTCGATCACGGCAAGCGGGTGCGTTTCTACTCGACGGTAGATTTGGTCAATCTGCTCGAGCAGGAGAAGGCCGCCGGCAAGGCCGGGCGGCTGGCCTTCTCGCTGCTACGCATGGATCTGGTGATCCTCGACGAACTCGGCTACCTGCCGTTCAGCTCGTCCGGTGGCGCCTTGCTGTTCCATCTGCTCTCGAAGCTCTACGAGCACACCAGCGTGATGATCACGACCAACTTGGCTTTCGGGGAGTGGGCGACCGTCTTCAACGACGCCAAGATGACCACAGCCATGCTCGACCGTCTGACCCACCATTGTCACATCGTCGAGACAGGAAACGAGTCATACCGCTTTCGTCACAGCACGGCTACGGCGAAATCGCGCATCAAGGCACGGGAACAGAGCAAGCGAGGCAAGCAGACGGAGCCGTTCTGAGCCGCGCCCGCGTTGGGAAATCCGCTTCGGGCTACGCCCTGCGCGGCTTCCCCAACGCAAATCTGTCCCCCGGTTACGCTACAGGACGAAAACGGAGGTGTTCAATCTGACAATTACGCTACACTTGCCATCAGCCGCCACCATGACACGCGGCTAAAGTCCCTGGGTAAATTTCAATGCGCATCACTGGGTACTTTTAAACGCGCGCCGACATTTTGAGGTTCAAAATGGCCAAGGTCGAATGCACTGGTGACTGCTAGACACCTGTCTCTCATCCGGCGAGGTCTGTACGGCAACTAAGGTCGAAAATGCACCACTCGGCTATTCCTGAGGGCAGGGCAGCCGCGCAATTGAACATCGTGCGTCATGGTAATCGCAAAATCCTGATCGCTCCCGTAAGCACCAAGGCCCCCAATTTGGCCGCCAATATCCCAATTGCGAATCAGGCTGACAGTCCAATCAATGAGCAATCTGGCCAGGATTACCCCGAGATTCGCGAGCACGTCGTTCGCCGGTGATATGTAGTTGGCGCTTTCGACGCCCCGATTTTTCCTACCGTCCTTATCCGAAAGTCCGGACTCTCGGACGACGCCTCAGATACGCCGGGCTATCGAATTCCCCGAAGCGGCGATCCGCATCGGCGAAGATAGCGTGGGCCCGCGCCAGGCGATCGGCCTCGAAGGTGGCGATGCCGGCAAGGCGACTGAAGATGGACTGAAAATGATGCATCATGACCGGGCTCCTGGTGGGTTTGTGATGGAGCCATGATGCATTGTTACGGGCTCATTGAATGAGCCCATGAAAACTCAGTTTATTTTTTGGTATCTGGCGAGAGCGTTTTCAAACTCTGCGGCCACACGATTCCTGAGAGATTCCGGCTCGATGACTTCGCAGTCGCCGGCGTATTTCATAATGTCCATTATCAGCTCCCGGTCGTCGGCGTAGGGCACGCGCAGTTCGAAGCCTCCATCCTTGAGAGGCTTCCCTTTCTGCTTGGGGTGCCAGCGCTCGGATGCAACCCATCGCGCACGTTCAGGCGTGAAGCGGAGAACCGCCCAGGAAACCTGATCGCCAGAAAATATTCCGTAGCCGGATCCCAGCACTTCGTCGAGCCGCTTGTCGGCAACATCCTTGGCCTTCGTGTCGAGGATTTCGGCATGTTCGATGGCATCGACCGAGAACGCGCGCAGGCCATCCCGGAGGTGGCACCAGGCATCGAGATACCAGTTGTCTCTGTAATGGTTGAGTCGCTGTGGCGAGACCTCACGCTCGGTCACTTCGTCGGTGCCTCGGGCGTGATAGCGGATGATGAGACGCTTGCGGCGGAGCAGGGCGGATCCTACGGCTTGGAAGTGGTCGAGGTGGAATTCACGGGCGCCGACGGTCTGGATGCGGATGCGGCGCTGCACTTCCTCGACCGGGTTGTCGGCGGTGCCGAGCAGCCCGGTCAGACGGGCGAGCAGGGGCTGAATCTGTGGGCCCAGAAGACCGCCGGTGTCGAGATTCGACAGCAGGTGCTGCATTGTTAGCAGGGCGTGGATTTCCTCGGCGGAGAACCATAGTCCTGGCAACTCATACTGCGGGCCGATCCGCTGACCGGTCTTCTCGAAGCGATAGCCACCCAAGTTGTGGTCGAAGATGAGCGGGGCGTTCAGGCGATCCCGCATGTAGGCGATATCGCGCTTTAAGGTCGCCCAAGAAACGCCGAGACGCTCCTGCAACTCCTTACGTGTAATCGACTGGCGGGCACCGAGAATCTGGTCGATCTGGTAGATGCGTTCCATGCCGCTCATGTGAATATCTCCTGATATCGATCCCTGTAGTTCAGGCTCGATAGGTGAGCCCTTCTGCGGGTATCATGACATACGCTTTCGCGTTGGCGCATTATTTTGAGGCACCACGAATACAGAGTGGTCAGCCGAAGTAAGCATTGAAAACGGCTTGCTACACCAACGGCTTAACGGGTGGCTATCGAGGTTGGCTTGAATTCAACTGAACAAGCAGGTCTGTTTGACAATATTGGTTCCCTCGACGCCGAGTCGAGGCTACGGGTGCTTCCCAATTGGCCGGATCCGGAGCGGTTTCCTGTCAATCGTCCAGGTGAAAGTGTTGGCCGAATTGTATTGGATGATCTGAAGTGTTCGCCGTCGCCCTTGATCGTGACGGGTTATGCATCCGTCGATCGCATCATTGGCTTCCTTTCGGATGTGGCGATAGAGGGTAGCGCCTCGGTTCGCCTGGTGCTTGGAAATGAGCCCTTCGAATCAAATACCAAGAACTTCACATTCAGGGGCAGAGCGTTTCCGGACGAGATCCGCGATTACTGGCTCGAACGCGGCATTTCCCTGTTTTTCAGTGCCAAGATAATTGCCGCCATGGATCTGATCCGCGCCGGCCGCCTGGAGGCACGATTTGTGGATTGTGAGTCACGTCGGCTTCACGCAAAGATCTACTGCGGTTCTGACGCGATCACCTTGGGTTCCAGCAATTTCACGGCGAACGGACTGGATCGGCAGTTGGAGTGCAACACGCGATTCCATCGCGAGCACGATAAAAAGCGATTCCGCGAAGCCAGTCAGATCGCTGAAAACTACTGGCAAATCGGGACTGACTATACCCAGGATCTTCTTGCACTACTCGATCAGTTATTGCGAGTTGTTTCGTGGCAGGAAGCGCTCGCACGGGCCTGCGCCGAGTTGCTTGAAGGGGAATGGGCGGCGCGTTACCTCGAGCATCAGTTGGAGCTTGGCGACACACGACTGTGGCCATCACAACAGCTGGGTATCGCCCAGGCCCTGTGGGTCATAGAAAATATCGGCAGCGTCTTGGTCGCGGATCCCACAGGCTCGGGAAAAACCCGCATGGGGGCTCATCTGGTTCGCGCACTGGTTGATCGGATGTGGAGCAAGGGCAGGGCGCGGCACAAGGCCAGGCGAGACATATCCGTTCTGGTTTGCCCCCCGGCGGTTGAGCCCACCTGGCAAAAGGAAGCGACGAACTGCGGCCTGCCTCTCCAGATTCGTTCGCATGGCGTATTGAGCCGTCAGGATAGCGAGGGCTATGAGGAAACGGTTGCCGCAGTGCGCCGCGCCCAGATACTTTCCATTGATGAAGCCCACAACTTCCTCAATCTGGGTTCGAAGCGAACCCAGGAAATCCTCGCCAATATGGCAGATAGCGTTGTCCTTTTCACGGCGACGCCAATCAACCGAGGGGCGACAGATCTATTGAGCCTGGTTGATATGCTCGGTGCCGACAATATGGAGGACGAGACACTCAGAGTCCTCGAGGGTCTGGCAAAGCGAAAAGGTGCCAGTGAGAAGAATTTGACGCCTCACGAGGTGACATCCCTCAGGAAAGAAATCCAGCGTTTCACTTTGCGCCGCACCAAAGGAATGCTGAACACGCTGGTTGATCGGGCTCCGGACAAATACGTCGATGCCAAGGGAAAGCCATGTCGCTACCCGATACACAAGTCACAGGTTTATGAAACGGACGAGACCGCCGGGGATCGTGATCTGGCAGATCAGATTCGCAGCTTGGCCAAAAGGCTGAAAGGTCTGGCGCTGCTTGAAGACTATATTGAAATTCCCGAGCAGTTCCGCAAGGAAGGCTGGAGCGATGAGATGTACTTGCGAGGCCGCCTTTCGGCCATCCAGCACCTCTCCATCTACAACGTCATGTCGCGCCTCAGATCATCGCGGGCCGCGCTCTATGAGCATCTGAAGGGGACGGCGGAGGCTTTGCAGGTTTATGGAATTCACGACCGGATCAAGAGCGGCGAAACCGGAAATCTGATCGGCAAACTGATGGCACGACTCGGAGGGTCGCCACCGGATACCAACCTGACCTGCGAACTGCCGGTCTGGCTGGTTGATCAGTCAGCTTACCGAGCCGCTTGCGCGGAAGAAATTGCCCGATACACGGAAATGCTGAAGCTGCTTGGAAAAATGTCCCCAGGAAGGGAGAAGACCAAGGCTCAGATGCTCTGCATGCTCATAGAGCAGCACGATCTCATCATCGCATTCGACAGTCATCTAATCACCTTGGAGGTGATCAACAATGAACTGGCTGGAGCGAAGGTCAATGCGCCGGTTTTTGTGGCAACCGGCGGCAATCAGACCGGCAAGAAGAGAGTCATGCAAAACTTCGCCAGGGAGTCTTCCAGCCGAGGGGTAGCGCTTTGTTCGGATAGCATGTCCGAGGGTCTGAACCTTCAGGGTGCATCGGCGGTGGTCCATCTTGATATGCCCAGTGTTGTCCGGATTGCGGAGCAGCGAGTGGGGCGTGTTGATCGGATGGATAGCCCCCACGGATCCATCGAAGCGTGGTGGCCAAACGATTCTCCTGAATTCGCCATTCGTGCGGACGAACGTTTTGTGCAGCGCTACCAGACGGTAGAGACCCTGCTTGGTTCGAACATGCCGCTTCCCGAAAAATTTGGGGCTGTGCGGCCTGAGTCCGCATTAACCCCGGATGAGATGATTCGCGAAGCAGAGGCGGCGGCCAGCGAGCCGTGGGACGGGATCCAAGATGCCTTTAGTCCGGTACGCGATCTGGTGTTCGGCGAACGAAATCTCATTCCGGCCGCAATCTATCAGGAATATCTTGGTGTTTCTGTTCGAGTCCTGTCGCGGGTTGGCGTCGTTCGCTCGGCGAAGCCATGGGCGTTTTTTGCCGTCGCCGGCGTCAAGCATGGCGCCCCGAAGTGGGTTTGGTTTGATGATTTGAGCAGCGCGCCTCAGGTTCGACTGGAAACGATCTGTGGCCGATTGCGGGACTCGCTGGGGGAAGCCATAGAGAACATGCCCATGGATGCAAATGCGAGCAGTTGGCTTGAAAAGTTTCTCCGCGCATTAGGCCAAGCCGAACCGCTGCTGCTACCGCGTCGAAAGCAGCGAGCCCTGGAGCAAATGCGTGACGTTCTGCATCAATACAGCAAACAGGCTCAAAAACACGGTGATCTGGAAATTGCGGCGCGCTGGAATGCCTTGGCCAAGGCTGCCGAGCCGATTGCTGATGGCACAAGACCTGATCTCGAGACCGTTGCGGAAAACTGGCTGGACTTGATACGACCGCTTTGGTTTTCGAAATTATCTGATCGCCGCGGCCGGAGAAGGCCGTTGCTGCTTCGGGATCTTCGCGCTGATCTGCTCAAGAACCCTTTCGCTCTGTCCGATGTGGAAGCCAGATTTGCCGATGTTCCCGTTGTGGATTCGATGGATGAGCGAATCGCGGCTTGTATCCTGGGTGTGCCGACTCTAGCGGAGCCTGATTCAACCAAAGCCTAATGATCGAACGAGGAAACTTTCTTGCATGTAGAGACTGCTGCCAATAAAGGCAACAGTCTCTACATCGATTCAAATTGTCGCGAAAGGTAGCGCGCCTATTTCTGCCCGTCCGTCGGCGTCTCCCCGAACTGCGCCTTGCCCTGGGCTGTCTTACGCCGCAGGAAACTGGACTTGACCGCTTCTTCAGCAAGGGACATCGAGATCTCTTCGTCCTTCGCTGAAATTCGCGAGTTCATTTTGCGGGCAGAGTAGAGCGCTTCCTTCCTGAAGCGGGCCGTATCCATCGAGCGGGCCAGTTCGGCCATGCTTTCCAGCACCTCGATCACCCAGGGCTGATCGGCAAAGCGTTGGCGGGCCTCAGTCAGCAGGCACTCGACGGTATTCCAGTCGCCATGTTCCGCAGCGGCACGGGCCTGTTCAAGCAATCTGGCCGCAGCCAATTCGGCCTGGCGGGAGACCACCAACGGATCGTTGAGCACGGTTTCCCAAGCCGATACCGGCATGGAAGGCAGGATCAGCAAAGCATCGGCAAATGCGAGTGGCTCACCCTCAGGCGTCGATGCCGTCACGGCGGCCTGAAGCAGTTGCCCAGCATTCTCGACAGCAAGACCAGCAGGAATCTCCAGTTCGACCAGCGCCCAAGCTTCGGCACCGAAGGCAATATCCGGTAGAAGGATCACCGGGATACCTGCATCTCCCTCGACCGGATAGTCGTTCAGCAGCCGGACATTCACCCCGGGCGCAGCGACGAGCGACAGGCGGACGTGGCGGGCGCAGAGAGACGAGATGAAATCGAATTCCTCAGCGAATGGCTCGAACAGGTCAGCCGCGGTATCACCGTAGTAGTGGTTGCCGCTGCCGCGCTTGGCCATCTCGACCATCAGCTCTTCGTTGAAGTCACGACCGAGGCCATAAGTCGATGTGGTGACGCCACGTTCGGCGGCTAGAGCGCAAAGTGCGGCGATGCTCGTCGTGTCAGTGATCTCGCCAACATTGGCATTGCCGTCGGAAAGCAGGATGACGCGCGCCAGCGCTGCTTCGACAGCACCTGGCAACAGGCCATCGGCGCCTGCTTTCCAGCCACCGTGCAGGTTGGTCGAGCCACCGCTATGGATATGGGACAAGGCCAGGTGTAGCGCCTTGCGGTCACCAACCGGACAAGCCGGAACAAGGGTCTGCACGCGGTCATCGAAAATGACCAGTGATGCGGTATCGGTCGGTTCCAGCTGATTGGTGATGTGCTTTGCGCAACGTACGGCTTCGGCCAGCGGCGGGCCGGACATCGAGCCGGAACGATCGATGACCAGGGCGAGGTGATAGGGCTTGCGCACCTTCTTCTCGGTTTTCACCGGATCGGGTGCCTGGACACGGATCAGGACTGGCAGCTTCTGGGCAACACCAGCGATGAGCGCCGGCTTGAGCGGCTGGATGAGGATCTGGGGAATGTTGTTATTGGGCATGTGATCTCCTGTTCGTCCGGCACCATTGCCGGAGAGTGAAATCAGGATATCAACCGGCAGGCTCGCAGGATGAGCCACCGGATATTTGGAGTCACGTTCGAGCAGCCAGTCGCCGGATATTCGCCAGATGATCTGGATTCAATGCGTGAGCGTGCTTACTGAACCCAGCGCTACCCTGGCGAGTAAGCGGAACAGACTGTGAGCGCACTCTGTGAGCCTGCTTTGAGCAACAATTGGCTTATGCGAATGATAAGGAAGCGGCCATGACAAAGCATTCTCCGGAACATGTTGAAGAGCTTGACGAAGGTGGGATCGGGCAAAGATCTTTCGAGCGCGTTGCAGCGTGGTTGCAGGCTAATGATCTGGTTTATGCAGACTACCCGGAAAGCCACTACTTTTCGCTGCGTTATACCGGCAACGCCGGCGACTGGCGCGTCATCATTGACGTCAGTGAGGGCAACCAAGTCCCGCAACTCCTGATTTATTCCTACTATCCGATCCGGATTCCGGAAATGCGGCGTCCGCTCGTGGCGGAATTGCTCTCGCGGATCAACAATGCCATCTGGCTCGGTTGTTTCGCCATGGACTGGAGGGATGGCGAGGTCAGCGTTCGCACCTCGATGCCGGTTGCCGACGGTGAATTTACGGATCTACAAATCGAACGCCTGTTCTATGCAAATCTCGGGCTCACTGACCAACATCTGTCCGGCATTTGTGGGGTAGCATTTGGAAACGTCCCACCGGTGCTGGCGCTTGAGATGGGGCAGACGCCGCCCAAGGAAGCGCTGCAATGAGGCTGAGTGTCATGAACGACAGAATCGAATACTGAGGTATCGGCGATGATAAAACGAATATTTATCCCCACGCGTGATGGTGCTGACTGGCAGCACCTCTTGGCAAAACCCACGATGCACTGGAAGAAGGGGGCTTCGGCAATGACCGCGGCCGCATGCTGGGAGGATGCCCATGAGGGGCTTCCCAACGAGATCGGGCAACTGTTGTCAAAATCCGGCGTGCCTGCCTTGCAGGGCTTGTCCCTCCTCGCTGCCATGCCGGAATGGGAAGTCAAATTGCCGGGTGGTGAGACCACGTCCAACACTGACATCCTGGCGCTTTGCCGCAATGAACTGGGGCTTGGCGTGCTTGCGGTCGAGGCAAAGGTTCTCGAGGATTTCGGGCCGTTGGTTGGTGAAAAGCGTATCTCCGAATCGAAAAACCAGCAGATACGCCTCGATTTCCTGCATCGACTTTTGAAGGTTGAACATTTTGACGATTCCATCCGCTACCAGTTGCTGCACCGAACCGCATCGGCACTGCTGACGGCGATTGATTTTCATGCGGCTACGGCGGTCATGCTGGTTCATGCCTTCGATACGCCGGCGGATCGCAAAACTGATTTCACGTCGTTCTGCCAAGCAATGGGCGCCAGCGAGCTTGCGCACGACCTCTTCATGAGGGTCGGCCGGGATTCGTGAAGAATTCCCCGAAAACCGCCTACTCTTCTGAATTAAAAAGCGAATTTTGACTGTCAACACTATTCTTCTTTATGTTGACGCTTTTTGCTGGTGGCGCCTGTAAAGCCGTGAGCTTTTCAAAGATTTTCTCTTGGCTGACGGCAACGGCTTTCGCCGCCATCAGTTCGGATTCCAGCCGCTGCCCTGTTTCCACTGTCTGCTGCAGCTTGCCGATGTTCTCTTGGTTTTCCTTGTCCAGATCGGTTACCCGCGCATTGGCTTGCGCCAATTGCTCTAACAACTGTTGGTTTTTCACCTCGGCGACGGCCAACTGCTCTTTGGCCGAACGCAGTGATCGTAACTGGCCCTCTTGTCGATGAAGTTCGCTGCGTGCATTTCCAAGCTCACTTGATAACCTGGCATTGCTCTCGTGGCTACTGATCAATTCCTGCTGCTTGCCATTGGCCATGTCTTTGGCGGCACGCAATTCGCCCTGCAAGAACTGAATCTGCTGTTCGAATTGGCGCTGATCCTGCTCTCGTTGCTCCTTGGCTGCAGAACGAAAATGCTCCAGCGCCTCGCGGGCGTGTTGGTGCTTTTCTTCCAGCGATACACGGTGCGCTTCTTCCTTCGCCAATTGCCCTTCCATATCCTGGATACACTGCGTCATTTGCGCCCGAACGATTCTCTCTTCCTGAAGCGTGGCCAAGGTTTCGGTATGGGCCGCTTTCTCTGCCGCCAACTCCAAGGCCTGGCGTTCAGACTGGCTGCGGAAGGATTCGACTTCATGACGTAACGTGGAAATGGCGTCATTCAGCGCAGCAATTTCCGCCTTGTGCTTTTCAGTCATGGCCGCCAAGCGCTGATCGGCCTCCTGATGTAGGCGCTCGGCTAGCCGGGCCGACAAATCCTGAATGGCTTCGCTCACGGCGACCTGAGTACCAGTGCTGCCACCTTCCTCTTCTTCGATCTCCTTGAGGTAGCGGTGAATCGTGCCTTTGGAGCCGGTGTTACCCAATTCGCCACGGATGGCATCGATCGACGGGTAGCGCCCCATCGCCAACAGGTTGTCTCGCGCTCTTACGACTTCTGATTTGTAGATTCCGGCTCTGGCCATGGCTTCCTCGAATTTCGTACCGTATTACGTAATACGATATTACATACCAAATAGACAAAATTCAAGGCTTTAAAAGTCACAATTATAAGACGCGATAATGGTTGATTATTTGTTTTGATGGGCAACGGAGCGGAAAAACCATGTAGGGATGGTACGAAATGGAAGGTTTGCTTCCTGACAATTTCTGCCCAAAGGCTTTCAAAAACGTGACTCAGGGGGTCGTCGTTCCGTTAGGTAATGCCCCGGGGTTGAAAAATGAAACGAGACCGACACACAAAAGCCCCCCTGTTATTTCAGTGATTGAAATAGCTCTTTCATGTGCTTGAACTCACCACCAACCCGGTCAAGGGAGAATTGATACATCAATGAGTTCTCTGCGAATTTCTGGCGCTCAACATCCATTTCAACGGTATTTCCGTCAGCCGCAGCCTGAGAAGGAACGTGATATTTCAGGCTTACGGGTGGCGACTGCCAAGAAGAATTGCCCTTCGAATGTCCCGGCGAGGAGGCGTTCAATTGAAGAGGAGGAGATTGCTCGCCACCAGCGGCCTCAGCAATATCAATATCCATCGCTTTGTAGCCAGGGGTGTCAGCGTTGGCGATATTAGACGCAAGAATTTGCTGCCTATAGGCCCTTATTCCGAGCATTTTTTGTTGGAAATCCTCGTTTTTCTTGCCTAAGCCGTTCTCGTTCGCTGGTAAGTGAGATGAATGGGTTGTGCCAAGAGTCAATTTCCCGGCGGGGTCGAGATTGTCGCTTGAGGCAACATTGGCAGCCGCCGAACGTGCGACGGCGTTTTCAAGGATGCTAGAAAATGTTGCCGAGCTTTGAGTTTCACCTGCGTCGGAGATGCGAGGCGCTTCATTTCCAATAAATCCCCCCGGCCTTACCGGGAACAAAGCTGAAATCTCAGACATAGAAACTCGTTGGATGAAATGCGGCCGTGGGAGCTATTGGCTGTGTCCGATTTCCTAAGGGGTACCGCCCACGCATTGCGCTGCCCCCTTGCCTGGGCTGTCAGTGAACAAATGGACGGTAAGGTGAGCATCTCGCCTAATTCAGGACGAAACGTACACTCTGGCCAGGCTTGTCGCCGAGTTTGACTATGGCGACAGCCTTTGTGCCGGCTTGGATCTTGAAGGCTCCTTGGGCACGCAACTGGTTACTTCCAGCTGGCAGCAATTTGGCTTCGGTCTTGTCTGATGCAGACAGCAGCGTTATGGTAGCTGACGCATTCCGGGTATCGACAGGCTGGTCGTGATCGGTCACGTAGAGGGTGAGGGAGTCTGCCTTCGCCACCAACTCGTAGTTGATGTCCTTGATGACCGATACGACGCCACCATGCTGTGGCTTTGCGTCATGGGCGTGGGACTGGCCCGGTTTCTCGGTATGGGCATGGCCCTTATGGTCGTCCGCAGCGGATGCCAGATTGACGAAGCAAGCAAGGAGTAACGTTGAAAGTACCGTGGAAAGTTTCATGGGAGCTCCATGTCAGTTGATAAATCGGTTAATGAAAATTTGGGTTATCGTCGTGCTCGGGTGTGCTGCCGACGTAGGTGCAACCTTCCGGTTGGTGCGCACAGGGTTTTGTTTCGCACTGCAGTGTCGTGTGGACCACCTTGAAGCGGTTGGCCAACACCGTCTCTAAGGCGGGCATCAAAGCTTCCTCGGGGGAGTAGGTCTGGTCGTAAACCACATGCGCGGTCAGGCTGGTCTTGCTGGTCGTTAGCACCCAGAGATGCAGGTCATGGATGCCGAGTACGCCTGGCACAGCCAGCATGGCTTGCTCCACCTCTCCCAAATCGATGCCCTCGGGCACACCTTCGAGCAGGATGTTGAGACTGTCCTTCAGTAGGATCCAGGTGCGTGGCAAAACCCAGAGGCCAATAGCTACAGCCACAAGCGGATCTACCCAAGACCAGCCGGTTAGCTGAATCACCACCGCGCCAACGATCACGCCGACTGACCCCAGAAGGTCACTCCACACTTCGAGATAGGCTCCCTTTACGTTGAGGCTATCTGACTGTCCCCCGCTCAGCAGGCGGATGCTGATCAGATTGACGATGAGGCCAATACTGGCGACGACGAGCATCCCAACCGAATGGATTTCGGGCGGAGAGGTGAATCGCCGGTATGCCTCAACCAGGATGTAGAGCGCCACGGCAAACAGCAGCATGGCATTGAAGGCTGCCGCCAGAATCTCAAAGCGGTGATAGCCATAGGTTCGCCGGCGATCGGCCGGGCGCCGGGCAATGCGGATGGCCGCCAATGCGATGGCGAGCGCGGCAGCATCGGTCAACATGTGCGCGGCATCAGAGATGAGAGCTAAGCTGCCGGTCAGTATGCCGCCAATGACTTCGGCAACCAGGAAACTGCCGGTCAGCGCCAGGGCAAAGCGCAGGGCACGTTCGTTCTCGGTGCTTGGGAGCGCGTGGGTGTGGCTCGCACTCATGCGGCCCCTCCTTCATCGTTGTGGCATCGCTTCAATTTCTGCTTCGTTGGCTGGAGACGACGCCGAAGGTTTTTTGAGTATTTTGGTGCCTTGCCGCGCCTGCCTTCCAACCAGCAAACCCATCCGTAAAGCGCCAGAAAAGTCAGCATCATCCCCAGGCCGAGCATGAGAAGCTGGAATTCAAGGTGGCTGTGGATCAAATGCTTAAACATGAGGAGACGGCACCAAGCTCAGGGCTGCTGCGCCTTGCCGCAATTCGGGCAAAACTTAGTGCCCGGGGCGAGGTTCGCATTGCAGTCCGCACAATTGCCGGGCACCAAGGCTGTGCCGCATTGGGCGCAGTAGCGTCCCCCAGGGTTGGTCGCGAAGCCGCACTTCGGGCATGAGGGGCCACCAGCAGCGCTATTGGTGGGCGGCGCTGAATTTGAGGGGTAACTACTCCCCCAGCCATGATGTCCGCTATTCCGTTCACGGCCATGATGATCTCCGCCATGCGAACCGGCGACTCCTCGCAAGAGTTTTTCAAAAAATCCCATAACAGCCTCCGTAGTTGAGTGGAAGAATGGGTGACCGACGGTTTATGCCGAATCTGGCACGGAGCCCCCGGTCACGAACGGAAAACGCTAGGCCTCAGATGACTCGTCTATCGATTTCGTGAAGTCCTCTTCGTCGGCATCTTTGCCGTGAGCAAGGCGATATAGAAGCGGCAACACGAGAAGCGTCAGCGCTGTCGACGACAGGATTCCACCAATCACCACGGTGGCCAGCGGGCGTTGGACTTCCGCACCGGTACCTGTTGCAATCGCCATGGGGACAAAACCAAGCGAGGCAACCAATGCCGTCATCAGCACAGGACGCAATCGAGTCAGCGCCCCTTCGTGAATGGCATCATCCAAAGAGCGCCCCTCTTCACGTAAATTACGGATGAAGGAAATCATCACCAAGCCGTTCAGTACCGCCACACCGGACAAGGCGATAAAACCGATGCCCGCCGAGATCGAGAGCGGAATGTCCCTTAGCCAGAGTGCGACAATGCCGCCTGTCAGCGCAAACGGAATGCCGGTAAACACCAGCAGCCCATCTTTCACGTTTCCGAACATCGCGAACAGCAGCGTGAATACCAACAGCAAGGCCACGGGCACCACAATTTTGAGACGTTTCGAGGCAGACTCCAGTTGTTCAAAAGTTCCACCCCAGGCCGTCCAGTAGCCGCTCGGAATCTTGACCTCGGCTAGACGGCTCTGAGCCTCGCCAACAAAGGAGCCGATATCTCGTCCCCGAACATTGGCACTAACAACAACGCGACGCTTGCCGTTTTCCCGGCTAACTTGGTTCGGACCCGGTGCGAGCTCAAGACTGGCGACTTCCCCCAATGGGATGTAGGTCGTGCGTACATCCCCCCCGTTGGCAGCAGAAGCCCCCTTCGGCAAAGCTATCGGCAAACGCTTTAGTGATTCGAGATCAGAACGCAGGTTATCCGGCAATCGCACGACAATATCGAAGCGTCGGTCACCTTCAAACATGGTTCCAGCTTCTCGACCACCAATCGCTGTCGAGATTGCATCCTGGACATCACCAATATTGAGTCCGTAGCGAGCCGTTTTGTCCCGATCAATATTCACGGTCAGCATGGGCAAGCCCGTCGTTTGCTCGATCTTGACCTCGGAAGCGCCCGGGATTTTCTCCAATACAGCGGAAATCTTGCTGGCCGTATCGTTCATAACATCCATGTCATCACCGAATATTTTGATGGCAACATCGCTGCGTACACCGGAGATCAACTCATTGAAACGCAATTGGATCGGCTGGGAAAACTCATAGGTGTTCCCAGGCAGTTTTCCAACGGTCTTTTGGATAGCGGCCAGCAGTTCGTCCCGAGATTTCCGTGGTTCCGGCCATTCCGCTTCAGGTTTCAACATGATGTAGCCATCCGAAATATTGGGTGGCATCGGATCTGAGGCGATTTCGGCCGTCCCGGTTCTCGCGAAAATCCTGTCGATTTCCGGATACTCCGCCTTGAGCCCCTTTTCCAACTGTTGCTGCATGGCTACTGACTGCGAAAGACTGGTTCCTGGAATACGCAGTGCCTGAATCGCGAAGTCGCCTTCATTCAGGCTCGGTACGAACTCACTCCCCATGCGCGTAGCGACCAAGCCAGAGAGAAGAACCATCACCGTCGTGAAGACCAGGACTACCGGCTTGTTCGCCATGACACCAGCCAGAACGGGCTCATACCAGCGCTTGGCTGCCCGCATCAGGAAGTTTTCCTTTTCATCCACCTTTTCACCAATGAACAGTGCGACTGCTGCGGGAATAAAGGTGACGGAGAGGATCATGGCACCTACGAGCGCGGTGACCACGGTGAAAGCCATGGGGTGGAACATTTTTCCTTCGACGCCGGTGAGCGCGAAGATCGGCAGATAGACGATCATGATGATGAGCTGACCGAATAGCAGCGCTCGGCGAGCCTCTTTCGAAGCGGCAAAGACTTCGTGGAAGCGCTCGGTCCGGGTCAATGGTCGCCCGTGATGTGCCTGGGCGTGGGCCAAACGGCGAACACAGTTCTCCACAATGACGACTGCACCATCGATGATGATCCCGAAGTCAAGAGCGCCGAGGCTCATCAGGTTGGCACTAATCTGGTAGGTCACCATCCCCGAAAAGGTAAACAGCATGGAGAGCGGGATCACCATGGCGGTGATTACAGCCGCCCGCATGTTGCCGAGGAACAGGAACAGAATGACGATGACCAGGATCGCCCCTTCCAGAAGGTTCTTCTTGACGGTATTGATCGCTTTGTCCACAAGGACGGTGCGGTCATAGACTGTCACTGCCTTGATGCCTTCCGGCAGATTGCGGTTGATTTCGACCATTTTCTGGTCGACCGCTCGTGAGACGGTGCGACTGTTCTCGCCAATCAACATGAACACGGTACCCAGAACGACTTCACGCCCGTTGTCAGTGGCGGCACCAGTACGTAGCTCGCGACCGATGCCAACATCGGCCACGTCGCGGATACGGATCGGCACGCCCTGGACATTGCCCAGGATGACGTTACGAATATCCTCGATGCTACGCACTTGGCCAGGAGCACGAATCAGATACTGTTCGCCGCGCTTCTCGATATAACCGGCGCCGACGTTGCTGTTGTTGCGGTCGATGGCGATTACCACGTCCTGAAGTGTCAGGCCGTAGGAAGCCAGCTTTTCCGGGCTGGGTGCTACCTGATACTCTTTGGCAAAGCCACCAATCGAGTTGATTTCAGTCACGCCTGTCACGTTGCGCAGTTGCGGCTTGATGATCCAATCTTGTATTTCGCGCAAATCAGTCGGTGTATAGGGAGTGCCATCCGGCTTTTTGGCGCCGTCCTCTGCTTCTACCGTCCAGAGATAGATTTCACCCAGGCCAGTAGAGATGGGCCCCATTGCCGGCGCTATTCCGGCAGGGAGTTTTTCCTTGGCTTCCTGAATCCGCTGATTGACCAGTTGGCGGGCAAAATAGATATCCGTTCCATCCTTGAAAATCACCGTAACCTGCGACAAGCCGTAACGCGACAGGGAACGGGTCTGCTCCAGGTGAGGTAGGCCGGCCATGACTGTCTCGACCGGAAAGGTCACGCGCTGCTCGACTTCGAGCGGTGAATAGCCCGGCGCTGCCGTATTGATCTGTACTTGAACATTCGTGATATCGGGTACTGCGTCAATCGGCAGGCGCTGGTAGTTATAGACTCCCAAGCCGGCCATGCCGAGGACGGCCAGTAAGACCAGCCAGCGGTGTTCGATGGCGAGGCGGATGATGCGTTCAAACATGTTGTTCTCCCTCGCCTCAGTGGCTGTGCTCGGCGCTACCCTTGCCGAGTTCCGACTTCAGGACGAAGCTGCCTGACGCTGCATAAGGGGTTCCTGCTTTCATTCCACTAACCACTTCGATGAATTTGCCATCCGAACGGCCCAATGTCACCGGTTGTGCAACGAAACCGTCAGGCACCTTGATGAAAACGACGCTCTTGTCACCAAGCGTCTGGATAGCTTCGGTTAGAACGCTGACTGGAACTTCGGCTTCACTGGAAACGACTTCGATATTTACGAACAATCCAGGACGCCAAGCCATCTTCGGGTTGGCCAAAGTGACCCGCGCTTTGGCCGTGCGCGTATCCTGTCCGAGCAATGCACCCACGTAGGAGATGCTGCCTTCGGCTTTCGAGTCGAAGGCAGTTGCCTTAACAACAACCTTTTCACCAACCCGGATGACGTTCAGATCTTTGGCAGGAACGACAATCTCCGCCCATACGGAAGACAAGTCGGAAATTGTGAAAATACTGGCATCTTCCTTGACTGCCTCGCCAAGTGCGATGTGTTTTTCCACGACCATGCCGTCGAAAGGTGCGCGGATTTCATAACGATTGAGACTCCCAGAACTAGTGGCACTGGCACCCAGCGCAATCAACTTTTGCTGGCTGTTAGCAACGGCGATTTCGGCTTCCCTTAAAGTTTGTTGGGCTTGCAGGTAGTCTTGCTCGGCAGAGATTTTTTCTTCCCAGAGTTTCTTCTCACGCTCATAGGTCGATTTGGCGAGCGAAAAACGCTTCTGCGCTGCCAGAAGTTCACTGCGTTGCTCCGAAAGGCCAGTGCTGGCGATCACCGCCAGAACCTGACCGCGCTTGACCGTTTGTCCCAGATTGGCAGGAACACTCTCGACGACTCCGGCAAGACGGGGTACGACATGCGCGGTACGGTCCTCGTTAAACCGGATTTCGCCGGGAAGCTGAGCCGCTGTTTTGATTTTGGCGGGAGTGGCTTTCTGGATATCGATGGCAGCAGCTTTAACTTGCTCGTTCGTTAGCTCGATTTTTCCTTCTTCCCGGGTATCGATGAACAGGAACGGGGTGTTTCCCATTAGCACCGATATGGAAGCTTCGAACACATGCGGCTCTGCAATTCGGCTGGTACTCTTCAGATAGTCTTTCTCGGCTGAAAAGATGACTTCCTGCTTCTCTTCACCCGGTCGCGTCAGTGTTATCGAGACTTTTGCTGCAGTTGGCGCAATCGGCTTTCCTTGCTGGAACAACCAGACACGGAAGCTTGGCTCGCCACCATCTTCGGACAACAGCAACTCCAGACCAAAACCATCCTCGGTAAAAAGCTTGCCACCATGCGGTCCCGATTTGGGTTCATCCTCATGGTGCTCTGTATCTCCGTGTTCTTTGGCATGGTCGTGACCATCGCCAGCTTTGCTGCCATGATGCTCGGCATCGGCATGCCCCTTGGCTTCGGCGTGGCTGGCGTGTTCATGTTGTTCTCCAGCTGGCTTGGAGGTGCTGCCACCCAGTATCCACGAGCCCGCGACAACTCCTGTCGCCAAGATCACGGCAATGGCGATCCCTTGTTTTCTGGTGAGATTGAAGGTGTTCTTGTTGAAATTCATTTTCACGACGGACTCCTACGGACGGCTGGGTACGGCAGATGGCATTGAATCGATGGGGCCCAGGACGCGCTCCAGTTCGGCAGCGGTCCGATGGGCATCGGACAAACTTCTCAGGTATTGGGCTCTCGCCTGAAAGAAGGTACGTTGGGCATCCAATACCTCCAGAAAGCTGAATTTCCCCAGTTCAAATCCTTTGCTGGCGGCCTCATAGGCGCTACGAGCCCCTGGCATGATTTCGCTTTGTAAGGCTTGTGCTTCAACAAGCAGCGCTTTTAGCCGTTCCTCGTTTTGTGTCACTTCAGTGCTCAAACGAACCTCGGTAACACTGAGCTCGTCCCGCGCCTTGTCGGCTCGACGCTGTGCCTCAAGCACATTGCCCTGATTACGGTCGAAGATCGGGAAGGGAATTGAGAAACCCACAATGGTTTGGTTGCGCCCCAGCTCTTCAACCTTTTTGGATCCCAGGCTGACGGTAACGTCGGGAATTCGGCGGGAGCGCTCCAAGTCCGCGAGAGCAGAAACACGATCGACTTCATGGCGCGCTCGAAGAAGTGCTGGAGATGCATTCAAGCGGCGGGTGATTTCTTCGGTGGAGCGGATCGGCGGCAACAAATCGGTACGCCCTTCGGCCTGTTCGAACCGTGGTGTCGAACTTCCCCAACTTGCGGCCAAACGCTTGCGGGCCGACACCAGTTCGCGTTGTGCCTGATTCAACTCCACTCGTGCCGAGGCTTCCGCCACACGGGCTTTTGTTTCCTCAACCGGCGAGATTTTGCCGGCGGTCACACGTCGTGAAGCCGCCTGGCTGGCGCGTTGGGCCAGGCTGAGCAAGTCTTCTGCCTGTTGAATACGTTCCTGAGCAACCAGGACATCAAAGAAGGCCCCGATCACGGTGGCGCGTACCTCAAGGCTTTTGGCTGCTAGATCGGCTGCTGCTACATCACGACCCCGCTCGGCAGATGCAATTCGGGCAGACCGCTTGCCACCAAGCTCGATCCGTTGGTTCATCTGGATCGTTGTGGTCCGCGTGGCCTTATTCTGCGTATCTTCAACTAAAGATGAAAATTCTGGATTGGGCAGAATGCCTGCTTGGATTACAGCCCCTTCGACTGCACGTAATTCATTGGCTGCAGCGGACAATTCCGGATTGGACGTTAATGCGAGATCAATCGCCGCCGAAAGCGTCAAGCTTCCAACCGGCTCCTTGGCAAGCGTCGGTGCGAACGTCGTCGAAGTCAGCCGGTCTTGCGACTGGGCATTGAGATGGGTGCTGGCCAACAGCGTGAATCCGAACAGGGTTCGGAGCAGCAATGCGGTAGCGAAATTCCTTGGATACATCCGATTCTCCAGTGATGAAATACACGTTGGGGAATCGGCGGGGCGCCAACTGACAAGCAGAATGGCACAGAGCGCGGCTCAGGCCGCAGCAAAAAGGTTTGGGAAAATGCCCCAGCCCCGCCGATTAGGCGGAGATGGACCAGTTGGGGCGTTCGGGCTGGTCGCCAGGCGGTGAAGTCAACAACGGAACTGTCTGAAAAAGATCAGCAACGCCCTCGAATTCGGGTAGAGAAGCGCTGAAGGCGGTCAACGCGGCTATGCAGCCCGCATGACAGACACCGCAATCATTGTCCACATCAGAAATAGAACCTTTGGCAAGCTTCTCGCTATCGTCTGTCTGGTGCTTGTGGTCGTGGTGACCAAAGTGCGTCGCCGATCCCGTTTCATGCTGGCAATAGGTCGCTGCCTCCGCCCAGGAAATCTGGAGCGGCAAAACAATCAACAGGAAAATGGATAGCCAGCGGCGCATGGGATGAATGGTAACAGAACAAAAGTGTGTTCAAACAACAAGTCCGCGGAGGGTAACGTATGGAAAGGCGGGTTGCGGATGACCAGGGTTTTCCTGGTCATCGTCCGATGGGCAACACATCCGTTCTCTGGGATGAATTAACCGCCCAGGTACAACGCCTCGCGTTGCTTCTTTTCTTCCGGCGTCATTTGCACGGATGGCGCAGGCGTGTTGTGCTGGAGTTTGTCGACGTGTTGCCATTTCCCATCGCGATAGGCATATTCGTGGGGAATCAGCACCCAGCCTTGATCACCGCCGACATAACGATACTGGCCGTCCGCACTTACTGGATTGCGTTTGAAGTCATCGAGTTCCTGTTGCACTTGCTGGGCGGATTTGCTGCCCGAACCGTGCGCCGGGTAGAATTTTGTCGCGCCCTCCGGCGTGTTGTGCATGACCGAGTCGGCCAACACCTGACCTGACAGGAGCAAACCGGCACAAAGAACGGGGATGGAAAAGACTTGTTTGACGTTCATGATGGAACTCCTTCATTGATGTTTCGTTCATCGGTTTTGATGTATGCCGAACAACTGAACGGCATGGGTGAACTATAAAAAAACAGCACTGACAGAACGCCAACAGGAAGTTTACAAAATTGACATCTTTCGATTTGGAAAGAAATGAAACTATTGGTTGTCGAAGATGAGCAAAAGCTTGCCCAGTACCTGCAAAAGGGATTGGGTACGGCAGGCTTCGTTGTCGACCTTGCCCATGACGGAGTAACCGGACTTCACATGAGTCTGGAGTTTGATTACTCCGCCATTATCTTGGACTCCATGCTGCCTGGCATGGACGGACTTGCCTTGCTGGCTGCCCTGCGTACCCAAAAACAAACCCCGGTCTTGATGCTGACCGCGCTGGGTAAAGTGGAAGACCGGGTCAACGGTTTGCAGACGGGCGCCGACGATTATCTGGTCAAGCCGTTCGCCTTTTCTGAGCTGATCGCTCGAATCCAGGGACTGCTGCGCCGCTCGGCACGGCATCAACCGGAAAGCACGTCAAACCGCCTGATATTGCACGATCTTGAAATGGATTTGGCCCGCCGCAAGGTCACCAGAAACGGTCAGCGTATCGACCTGAGCGCCAAGGAGTTCTTGCTGCTTTCTCTGTTTCTGAGGAAACAAGGCGAGGTGCTATCGCGTACCGAGATTGCCGAGCAGGTTTGGGATATGAATTTCGACAGCAACACCAATGTAGTCGAAGTTTCGATCAAGCGACTTCGCGCCAAAATGGATACACCCTTCGAGCTCCAACTACTGCACACCGTACGAGGCATGGGTTATGTCCTCGAAATGCGCGAATGAAACTTGGCAAACAGATTAACCCGACGCTGAGTGGTCGCCTTGTACGCTGGCTCGCCTCACTAAGTTTTGGTGTCCTTGGATGTTTGTGTCTCGGAGTGTTTTTCTCGGTCAAAATCAATCTTGAGTCACAACAGGATCTACGCCTTGAAAAGCTCAGTACGGCAATTCAGCACCTGTTTGAAGAAACGCCGGCACACCTGCAACCGGGAACACTGGAACATGACCTGGAAGATCTTCTGAAGATCAATCGGGACTTGCATCTCAAGTTACTCGATAGATTGGGTGGGGCTCGTTTCATTTCGACGCCAAGTGCTTGGCCGTTAAAAGCGCGCTTTCTCTCGCTTGCACTCCCCGAGGAAGCTTCGAGGACAGATTTTGCCGTTGCCGAATTGGCGCTCGACACTGCACCCGACGAGGCTATTCTGGATCGCCTCGCAGCCATTCTTTGGGGGGCTGCATTGATCGGCAGTGCTGCGATCACCGTGGGCGGTTACCTGCTCGTTTATTTTGGACTGACCCCCATTCGGACACTGGCTGAGCAAACACGCTGTCTCGCAATACTTTCCCTCGACAAACGGTTGGAAACTGAGGGGATTCCCGCCGAGCTACAAGTGCTTGTCGATCAGTTCAACGATTTGCTAAATCGACTGGAAAAAGCCTACCAGCAACTCGAAGGATTCAATGCCGATGTAGCGCACGAATTGAGAACGCCGTTGGCGAATATCATCGCTAGCAGTGAATTGGCTTTGCGTAGCAACGACAAGGATGAAAATCTGCGTGATTGCATCGGTGCGAATCTCGAAGAAATGCACAGGCTGTCGGGCATCGTTAATGACATGCTGTTCCTGTCGCAAGCCGACCGGGGTGCAAAAGCCCGGCGGATACCCGTTCAAAGCCTCGCCCAACTCTGCACTGAGGTGGCTGACTACTATGAAGCAGTGCTGATTGAGTCCGACCTTCAGTTGTCGATTGAAGGTGATGCATCCGGCCTATTCGATGCTGCACTGCTACGGCGCGTACTGTCCAATTTACTGAATAATGCGGCCCGGTATGCTGAGCACGGAAGTGCAATCTTGATCCGGATAGCGCCGGAAGCAGATGGACAACTAAAGCTCTCGGTGATCAACCAGGGGGAACCGATTCCTGCTGCAAGCCAGCCCCACATCTTCGATCGCTTTTTCCGCGTAGACACGTCACGTAGCCACGGCCACCAAAATCATGGACTGGGTCTCGCCATTGTTAGCGCGATTGCCCGGATGCATGACGGGGCGGCATTCGCAATATCCGCCGATGGCGAGACCGAAATAGGCGTACGACTGGCCTGCTGACGGCCTCGCTGCTTTCGTCGATGCAGGCCAACGGGTCTTCAGTCTCTGGTTTGCGGCGCAGAGGTTCGCAACGTTCGCAGGCCGTTAGCGACGACCAGTAGACTGGCGCCCATGTCAGCAAATACCGCCATCCACATCGTGGCATTTCCGAACACCGCGAGCCCGAGAAATACGACCTTGATGCCCAAGGCCAGTGCGATGTTCTGCCAGAGCACGGCGTGTGTCTGGCGGGACAAACGGATGGTTTCCGGGATACGTCGCAAATCGTCGTTCATGATGACCACGTCGGCGGCCTCCATGGCGGTATCGGTGCCGGCAGCGCCCATGGCAACACCGATATCGGCACGTGCCAGGGCGGGCGCATCGTTGATACCGTCGCCGGTCATTGCCGTCGGGCCATAGCGCCCCTGCAGTTCCTCGATAGCAGCCAGCTTGTCCTCCGGCAGCAGGTTGCCTCGTGCATCGTCGATTCCCGCCTGGCGGGCAATACTGGTTGCGGTTGCTACGTTGTCGCCGGTGAGCATGACCGACGTGACACCAAGGCGATGCAGATCGGTAATCGCTTCCCGCGAGCTTTCCTTGATGGTGTCAGCCACCGCGAAGATAGCCAGTACCCGATCCTCGGTAGCCAGCAGAGTGGCGGTTCGCCCTTGACTTTCATGAACGGCAAGACGCGCCTCGATCTCTGGGCTGCACAGACCACGATCCTCGATCAAGCGATGGTTACCAAGAATCAAGGTATGCCCGTCCAGGCGGGCCTCGATGCCGCGACCGGGAAGCGCGGTGAAGTCGGTGAGGCCGTTTTCCGGCAGGTTCAGGCCGGTGGCGATAGCCTTCGAAACGGGGTGGTCCGAATGGCCGGCCAGGCTGGCGGCCCAGGAAAGCACCTTTGCTTCTGGATCGAAGGGGGACAGCACCTCTGTGGCTACCAGACGAGGCTTGCCTTCCGTGATGGTGCCGGTCTTGTCGAGAGCGATGGCGCGCAGTTTACGGGCCTCTTCCAGATAGACGCCGCCCTTGATCAGGATGCCGCGCTGAGCGGCTGCGGCCAGTCCGCTGACAACTGTAACCGGCGTAGCGATAACTAGCGCACAGGGACAGGCAATTACCAGGAGAACCAGTGCCTTGTAGAGCGCCTGTGTCCACATCCAATCGAACAGCCAGGGGCCGCAAATGGCCACGGCCACGGCAATCGCAAAAATGGCCGGCGTATAAATGGCGGCAAAGCGATCCACGAAGCGCTGGGTGGGAGCCCGCGTGCCTTGGGCTGCCTCGACGGCATGGATGATGCGGGCCAGGGTCGTGTTGTTGGCGGCAGCCGTCACCTCGAATTCCAGCGTGCTGGTCTCGTTGATAGTGCCGGCGAAAACGGGATCGCCAGTTGTCTTGTCGACAGGAATGCTCTCGCCGGTGACCGGCGCCTGGTTGACCGCACTGCTGCCGGCGGTCACTCGTCCATCCAGCGGGATGCGGGCACCAGGCTTGACCCGTGCCAGTGCACCGATGACGACCTTGTCGGCCGGCGTCTCCAGCCAGCCACCATCGCCTTGGCGAATCTCTGCGGTTTCCGGGGCCAAGGCGAGGAGCCCCTTGATAGCGTTGCGTGCCCGATCGACGGACCGGGCCTCGATGAGTTCGGCGATGGCGTAAAGCGCCATGACCATCGCTGCTTCCGGCCATTGACCGATCAGGAAAGCGCCAGTCACGGCGACGCCCATCAGGGCGTTCATGTTCAATTGGCCGCGCCGCAATGCGGACAATCCCTTGCGATAAGTGGAGAATCCGGAGAAGGCAATGGCAGCCGCTGCCAACGCCATGCCCAGCCCCTTGAACAGCAGGGTATCGGGTGCAAAGAAATCCAACGCCTCGGCTCCGATGGCCAATGCCAGGGCGATCAAGGCCTTACTGATCTCGCCGAGACCTGATGGGACTTCGGTCTGTTCATGCTCAATGGGCAACACTTCAAAACCGAGCTGACGGATGGCCTGTAACGCACTTTTCTGGACGGACTGCTCGGCATCAATGGTCAGGGTCCGGGCAGCCAGTTCGAAGCGTAGCGACCGAATCCCATCGATGCCTGCTAGTGCCTTGCGAATATCGTTTTCTTCGTTCGGGCAGTCCATGGCGGGAATCCGAAAAACGCTCGATTTCCCTGAGGAGTGGGATACGGAGACACGCGGCGCATCCTGAGTGGAGGTCGTATCAGTCGTACAGCCACCTGAACACGCGCAGCGTTCAGGCTCATTGGATCGGTGCTTCTCGGCATGGGGGGGCATGGCAATCTCCTGTTCGTTGATGCCATTAAAAACCCTTGAGTCGCTACAAGGTCAAGCGGCTACAATGAAACGGTTCAAGGAGAAAAGCATGTTGGAGTTCCTGAAGATATTGGGCCTCTTCATCGTCACTGCACTGGCCGAAATCGTCGGTTGCTATTTGCCCTGGCTGGTGCTGACGCAGGGTCGCCCGCGTTGGCTTCTGATCCCGGCTGCCGTGTCACTTGCTCTGTTTGCCTGGCTGCTTACATTGCATCCAGGCGCCGCCGGTCGTATCTATGCTGCTTATGGCGGTGTCTATGTTGCGATCGCCTTGTTGTGGCTATGGCAGGTCGATGGAATTCCCCTAACACGTTGGGATCTGCTGGGCAGTGCCGTATGTCTCGGTGGCATGGCCATCATCGCGCTGCAGCCTGGCCGGTCGTAAGGATGACTGGAATGAAAATCGGCGAACTGGCGCGTTTAGCGGGAAGTAATGTGGAAACGATCCGCTACTACGAGCGGGAAGGACTGTTGCCGAAACCTGGGCGGAGCGAGGGAAATTACCGCATCTATGGGCCAATGCACCTGGAGCGACTGACCTTCATTCGGCACTGTCGTGGCTTGGACATGACACTTGACGAGATTCGGACGTTGTTGCACTTCAAGGAATCACCGGAGGAAAACTGCGGCGAGGTAAACCGCTTGCTCGATGAACACATCGGGCATGTCGTTCGTCGAATCGGCGAACTCCAAGCGCTGGAAAAACAACTCCTTGAGCTGCGCGGCCGTTGTCCAGATGAGCGTCGAGCCTCGAGTTGCGGGATTCTTGAAGGCTTGTCGCAGTCAGGTATCAACGAGAAGCCTATGGAAAATCACATTCCAGGCGTGCACGGCACCGCCTTAAAATCCCCCAAAGAACCAGAATGAGCCAGGTCGATATCTACCTCGATGCGGCCGAACGGGTGAACACCCGACGCAGCTATGCGTCAGCCATCCAGCACTTCGAAGTCGAATGGGGAGGCTTGTTGCCGGCGACCATCGATTCAATTGCCCGCTACCTGGCGGCCTACGCCGAATTACTGGCGCTGAACACACTGAAGCACCGCCTCGCAGCACTGTCACGCTGGCATCAGGATCATGGCTTTCCCGACCCAACCAAAGCTCCGAAGATCCGGCAGCTGTTAAAAGGGATAAGAACGCTGCATCCAGCCCAGGAAAAACGGGCCAAGCCATTGGAGCTTGAAATCCTGCGCGGTGTTGCCGACTGGCTCACGTCGGCCGCGGCGGCGGCAATCAGCCGGGGGGATTCGGCCAATGCCCTGCGACACATGCGGGATCGAGCACTGGTTCTCCTCGGGTTCTGGCGCGGCTTCCGCTCCGACGAACTAGCCAACCTTCGCATCGAATTCATCGAGATCAAGCCAGGCGAGGGGCTGACCTGTTTTTTGCCTCGCACCAAGGGAGATCGCAATTTGGAAGGCCGAAGCTACTCCTGTCCAGCGCTGTCCCGGCTGTGTCCGGTCGAGGCAGTTGAAGACTGGCTAGCCTTGTCCAAACTGACGGCGGGACCGTTATTTCGCAAGATCGATCGCTGGGGACATCTGTCCGAGGCTGAACTGACCCCGAGCAGCATCATTCCCATGCTTCGAAAATTGCTGAGCCAGGCAGGCGTGGCTGATGCCGAGGCCTTCAGCAGTCACTCGCTACGCCGGGGTTTTGCTCAGTGGGCGGGCATGAGCGGCTGGGATATCCGGGAGTTGATGCATTACGTGGGCTGGCGTGACGTGAAGGCTGCCATGCGCTATCTGGATGGAGTCAGTTCCGACCAGAAGGAGCGTTTCGAGCAGGGCCTGGATCGGACGCTGCCGGAAAAATTGCCTGCTCCAACCCCGCAACTGCCGAATCTCCCCGAGGTCGCTCTCACAACGATTGAGGTTTCCATCGATCTATCTGCCTTCAACGGTGGTAGCCGACGCGCCGTCGCCAATGCCTTGCGGGATATGGCGAGTACCTGTCTTGCCCGGTTTCAGGCACAACCGCTAGATCAAGACGGCCGACGATATCAAATTTCCGTGCCGACGCCGTCGACCGATATTTTGGACGATCACCTCTACGCATTGCTCGATGAACTCCATCGTATTGCCGATGCCCGTGAGTGCTTTCTGGAGGCGGTCTGCCGTGACCCGGCCACCGGCAGGTATTGGGATTGATCCCGTATGACCCAGCTTCACGAGACCGCTTATCCCCGGCTGAAGGCAGACCCGTCAGTACAGGATCTCGATGAGATTTATAGGCTGACGTCCGATGAGATTGCTTTCATCGACAAGACCGTCAAGCGACCAATCGCACGAACCGTCGCCTTTCTCTATCTGAAGCTTTTTCAGCGCCTGGGTTACTTCATTCGCCTCAAGGATGTGCCGTCCGTCATTCGGCAGTACATCATTGCCCAAACAGGATTCGCACGACCGCCGAGACTGGATGAATTGCTGCAATTCGACCGCTCAACGGGGCGAGAGCGGTTGATCGAGTCGCTACGCCGCTATCTGAATGTCCGCCCACTGAATCCGGAGAGCCGGGCCTGGCTTCAACACGTTGCCGAAACGGCCGCCGACAGCCGGCATGTGGTTGCCGACATCATCAATGTGATGCTTGAAGAACTGGTGCGTCATCGCTATGAATTGCCCGGTTTTACCGTTCTGGATCGACTTGCCATCCAGGCTCGAGAAAAAATCCACGACGTCCATTTTGCAAGCATTGCCGATCAGCTTGATGCCAAAGTAAAAGCCCTGATCGATAACTTGTTCAAGGTCAAGCAGGGCGAGACCAGCAGTACCTGGAACCTGCTCAAGCGGGAACCGAAGAAACCGACGAACAAGGAAACCCGCTCTTACCTCCAACACATCCGACGCTTGCAATTACTGGTTGAACAATTGCCCCAACCGGACATTCCCGTTCCGAAACTCAAGCAGTATCGGTATATCGCCCGGTCGTTGGATGCAACGGAAATGGCGGAACTAAAGCTTCAGAAGCGCTACGCGCTGGCGGTCATCTACATCCGTTCGCAATTCGCCCAGACACTCGACGATGCAGCCGACCTGTTCGTCCGGATGCTCCAGAATCTGGACAATCAGGCACGCAACAAGCTGGGCGAATACCAACAGGAACATCTGCAACGAACCGATCGTCTGATCGGCCAGTTAAAAGAGATGTTGTTGGCCTACCGAATTGACGGCTCGGATCATCAACGGGTGGAGGCCATCGGTGGCAGCCTGATTGCCGAGGTCGATGACCTGGTGGCCATCTGCGATGAGCACATGGCCTACGCTGGACGCAATCATCTGCCGTTCCTCATCCAGCCCTACAAGATGGTTCGAGCTCAGTTGCTGAACTGTATCGAAATCGTCAATCCGCAGAGTAGCAGTGAAGACGATACCCTGATCCGGATGATGAAAGCGTTGCAGGCGCTGCGTGGCACTCGGCATGAAGTCGTGCCGCTGTCGTTGGTCGGGTTGAATGCCGAGGAGGATTTCCAGTGGCTCTCCACGGCCTGGCGAAAACTAGTCATTTCCGAGCGCGCCGACGGTCAGGTCGTTGCCATCAACCGCCGTTACTTCGAACTGGCGGTCCTGTATGCGATCCGCGACGAACTGAAGTCGGGCGATCTATTCATCCAGCACGGTGAACGTTACGACGACTACCGGGAGCAACTGGTTGATGACGACACCCTGAGTCGCGAATTGGCGCAGTATGGCGAGGTCACCGGTGTCGAAACCGATTCCAGAGCCTTTACCGAGTCCTTGAAGGCGGCTTTGCTAGAGACGACTGAGGCGGTCGATGCCGAATTTCCCGAAAATGCCTATGCCGAAATCGTCGATGGCAGACTGATCCTGAAGAAACCGCCAGCCAGCGAACCGCCGCCCGGCATCAAGGCGATCGACCAGCTGATCACCGAGCACATGGAGAACATCAGTATCGTCGACGTACTGATCGACACTGAGCGCTGGCTGCAATTGCACAAGTTGTTTCGGCCTTTAATGGGAACCGAAAGCCGGATCGAGGAATTGCGGCCACGGGTAATCAGCACCTTGTTCTGTTATGGCTGCAACCTCGGTCCGACCCAGACGGCGCGCTCAATTCGGGGCATGAGCCGCAAGCAGATCGCCTGGCTCAACATCAAGTACGTGACGGAAGAGGTGCTGGAAAAAGCCATCGTCAAGGTCATCAATGCCTACAACAAGTTCGAATTGCCTGGCTACTGGGGATCAGGCAAGCATGCCTCGGCCGACGGCACGAAATGGAACCTCTACGAGCAGAACCTGATTTCCGAGCATCACATCCGCTACGGCGGCTATGGCGGTATCGGCTACTACCATGTCTCCGACAAGTTCATTGCGCTGTTTAGCCACTTCATTTCCTGCGGCACCTACGAGGGCACCCACATCCTCGATGGGCTGATGACCAACACCTCGGATATCCGGCCGGACACCATCCATGGCGACACCCAGGCCCAGAGCTACACGGTGTTTGCGCTTTCCCACCTCCTGGGCATCAAACTGATGCCGCGCATCCGTGGCATCAAGGATCTGGTGTTCCATCGGCCCGACAGCAACAAGAAGTTTACGCACATCGACCGGCTTTTCAGCGACGACATCAACTGGCAGATGATCGAGACCCATTTGCCGGACATGCTGCGCGTGGCGGTATCCATCAAGCTCGGGAAAATTTCTGCCTCGGCCATCCTGCGTCGCTTGGGGACTTACAGTCGAAAGAACAAGCTGTATTTCGCCTTCAAGGAACTCGGCAAGGTGATCCGAACCATGTTCCTGCTGAAATACGTTGGCGACGTCGAGCTTCGCCGACTCATCCACGCAGAAACTAATAAGTCAGAGCAATTCAATGGTTTTGAGAAAAAACTATTCTTCGGCGGAGAAGGGGTGATTGCCGAAAACCTGCGCCATGAACAGCGCAAAATTATCAAATACAACCATCTTGTCGCCAACCTGGTCATCTTGCACAACGTGGTGGGGATGAGCCGGGTGCTGAAGCAACTCCAGGCTGAAGGTGCTGTGATCAACCAGGAGGTTCTGGCTGGACTGGCGCCATACCGCTTGGAGCACATCAATCGTTTCGGAGATTACGTGCTGGATTTCCGACGCAAGGTTGAGACTTTGTCAGATGATTTTCGGATTCTGGAATCTAAATCAGATAGTTAGAGGGAAAGCAGGGAATTTTTCATGATTCCCGGCCAACCCTCTTCATCGTTCCAGGTTTCACTACGCCCAGCCTTTACCTCGCATGGTGCGATGGCAATAACAAATATCGAGATGTCCAGCTTGGAAGCAGACTCTGAGGCCTATGTAGGCGAATGGTCAGATTAGAAAAGCCCCAATCTTGTTTTAAATACTCGAACTCGACCTTCACGCCGGGATAGTCCTGTCTTGGGAATTCCTCGCTGTTAAATGATGCTTACCGATCCCTTGTTCCCGCGCTCAGAAGTTCATTGCATCCGGCATCGTTCATTCACGTCAATCCCATAGCTTGCAAGTAGTTCGCTCGCAGCATCCCGGGCGATGTAGAAGGCTGCACTGAATTGCCCCAGGACTGCCGGCAGCCCCGCTTCTTCGCAGGACAGGGCACCTTTGTGCAACGTGGCACTCGCCTCGATGTAGATTGCCAGAAGTTCATCACGCCGGCTGTCGTCCAAGAATGTCTCTCCCGTTGAAGACTTCGATGAGCGCCACAACGCGTTTGTTGCGATGCGGCTTGACGTCCTTATTCATTTGACATTGAGGGCAGCTGAGCAATACGCAGATGAACCGGCGGCAGCCGCCCGGAGGCGGCTCCCTGTGAATGCTCAGACCGGTTCGGGCACGCCATCCCGCTTGCGCTGGATGCGGTAATGCAGCTTCAACGCCGACGAGAAGTAGTACATGTTCGGATTGGCGATTACCTTCTGGTACTCGTATTCCGTGGCCGGAACAACGACGTCGCCGACCCGATAAAAGTAACTGTCGCCGATGCGGATGGCCTCGGCCCAGTAATTGTTCTCGTCATCGGGCGGATCGGGGCGCCTTAGCGGCTTGCCGGCCTGGCGGGCAAGCCGGTTGGCCTCGCGCAGATCTCCGGTGCGGTGAGTCCCGACCCGCACCCGGGTGACCTCGGCGTCTAAGGGCGGGGCCTTGCCCTCGTCCGGCGCCGTGGCGGCAAGCGCCGCTGCGGGCAGGATGGATGCTGCGGCGGCTGCCGCGGTCGATTGGAAGAATTCGCGTCGTTTCATGGTGGTTCTCCTGTTTAGCGACTTTGCCGAAATGGCGGGCGCGCAATCTGGAACAAATCCGCCCAAACCGTTTTCCAGAAGGAAGGTGGGTCAGCCCTTGAGAGATATCAGGTTATCGTCTGTTGAACACGGCTTTAGGCGCTACTCAAGTCAGGAGTCATTGATGCCAAGCATGAAGTCGGATACCGGGATCCGCGCTTCTTCGCCATGTCGGGCCCGCTCGAGCCGGACATGGACCTTCACCGTCTGCGAGAAATAGTACAGATTCGGGTTGGCCAGCACGTACCCGTATTCAAACTCGCTGATTTCAATCGTCGTGCCCTTGGCTCGATAGAAATAGCGGTCGCCGTCCTTGATTACATCAGCCCAGTAGTTATTTTCATCATCCGGAGGCTCCGGATGGGGCGCAGGCCGACCCGCCTTACGTGCTTCTCGGTTGGCGCGGCGCAGGTCGATGGTCGGGTGGGTGCCGATACGAACCCTGGTGACCGTCGGCGGAAGGGTTGCTTCTGGCTCGTCCGCAATCTGGCTTGCTGCTGTGGCAGCGCGCGGCACATTGAACAGGCCAGCCAGTAAGGCAGACAGCTTTGTGAATTGACGTCGGTTCATTTCAATCTCCTGTTTAGCGACTTCGCGGACATGGCGGGCGCGCAATCCGGAACAAATCCGCCCGATCCGTTTTCCCGAAGGACGGGGGATCAGCCCGTATTTCGTCAGGTGGCGACTCGCCGCCCGGTTACTTGTTGATGCCGAAGGCCTCGGCGACTTCCCGGATCGCCTCCATTTCGACCATGCGCCACGCGCCGCTGCGCTCGCGCAGCTTGACTTGGCGTACCCCGCGCACCTTCCTGACTTTTCCCGGCAGGGCATGCAGGCGTCGGGTCTCGCCCGACCCCGTGGTGAAGGTCACGTAGAGATACTCCTCCAGGGCGATCGCCCGGTAGAGCAGGGCGAGATCACAGCCTTCCGGACGTGGCTCGCCGCCGGCCGCTTCCGCCCCGACTCGGTACGTCCCAGACTCGGGGTCCCAGCGGACCGGTAGGCCCATCTCGTCACGCATCGCCTCCAGGTCGTCGCTGATGATGTCGCGCCGCTCCCCCAGCGCCGCCATCAGCTGGCCGATGGTGACGCCGCCCGGCTGGCGCAACAGGGGCTCGAGGAGCGCAATCCGCTCGGGGCGTTCCTTGAGCCGGACCCGGAAGCTGATGAGCGAGACCATCAGGCGGCTTCCCTATTCGCGAACGGGCTGGCCGGGATCACCGCATGGCCGTGAGCTTCGACGAAGGCGACCATCGTGTTGTCGTGGATGTCGAGCACCGGGCGGATGCCGCCTTCATCGTCGTGCTGGTAGCCGCCGGCGAGGTTCCAGGCGACCGGGGTGCCGAGGTGCTTGAGCCCCTCGAACACTGCACGGTCGCGCCGGTAAAGCTGTTCCGTGGTCAGCCAGCCACCGAGCGGATCATCGATGTGCGGGTCGGCGCCGGCCTGGTAGAGCACCAGGTCGCAGCCGGCAAAGCGCTCGAGAATTTTGGGGATCGCGGCAAGGAAGGCTTCGGCCTTGGCCGGGCGGCTGTATTCACTCGGGCTGTAATGGACGACCTCATTCTCGAGGTGCAGGCGATCGATGATGTCCTGCGTGCCGTTTCCCCAGTGCTGGTCGAAGTCGAGGATACCGACCTTGCGCGCCTTGCCTTCGGCCAGCAGTACCGCCGCGGTGACCATCAGCCCGTTGAAGGTGCAGTAGCCGCCGGCGAAATCGTAGCCGGCATGATGAAAACCGGAGCAGGGTGCAATCGCGCCGATCTTGTTCTTCAGCGCTTCGCGCGCCGCCGAGAGCATGGCGCCGCTGGTCAGCGGCAGGCTGGCGGCGACGGCCCGCGAGCGGTTGCCGAAGCCATTCCTGCGGCGGCAGGAAAGGATGTCTGCGACGAACTCCGGGTCATGGGCGACGCCGAACTGCTCGGCGCTAAGTGGCTGCGGGGTGCGGAACTGAAGCGGCAGGCCGAGCAACTGCCAGGACTGGACGGCCAGGGCGGGCTTGCCGGCACTGGGCGAGAAGCTCTGGCTGTCAGCGACCATCGCCGGACTGTAGAAGACGGGGATGGGCAGTTCGCCGGCAGGTTGCGAAATGGAAGGGGCGGTGGATGGGCTGGTCTCGTTCATGAAGGTCTCCTTGTTGTGTCAGGTTTGAGGATCGCACCGGGTGGTCTCACAGGATGAGCCGGTGCGGGTGGAAGTCGATCATGGTCAAAAATTTCCTGGGCAAGTCAGTCGTCGCGCTCGCTGGAGGCTGCCACCTTGCGGATGTCGGCAACGTCGATCGTGACCGGAGCGGCGGCCGAGGGGTGACGGACCTGTACGCTCCAGCCTCCCGCAGTGATGCGCAGTTTCTCCGGGGTGCCATCCAACGTGTGCTCGAGGCCGGATTTGGTGCGAACCGTGAAGCGGGCCCGCTGCTCGTTGATCAGCGCCTCGATCAGGTTTTCAAAATCGAGGTCGCCGACCGCCGGCATCGCCGGCATGTCGATCTCGATCTTGCGGTCGAGTCCGTAGAGCGGGAAATCGGCTTCGCCAAGCAGACGCTTGAGCAGGCTGCGCATCGGGTCGAGGAATGGCCCGAGCACGTTCGGAGCGATCTTCTCGACCATGTTGTTCAGCGTCAGGACGGCGTACGCCTGCGCCGGGGTGAGCCACAGGCCGGGGAGCATGTACCTTGTTCCGGTCCCGTCGTTGGGCTCTATCCGATAGACCCGCCGAGCGCGGTCATAGACGATGGGCGCGTTCATTCCGTCACGTAGTGTTTCCAGGTCGCGGTTCGCCGTGGCCCGGGAGACTTCCAGTTCCTCCATGAGCTGGGCGAGCGAAGCCCCCTGCGGGCGGCTGATCAGGGCGTTGATGCGGGCGATGCGTTGGCTGCGGTTCATTGTTTCTCCTCATGCAGAATTTCGGTTCCCGTCTGGTGGGCAGTGGCCTGCCGGACGCATAGGCTGATCTTGACGTTACGCGCTTCCTGGGGTCATGGCTTGACCGCTGATGCCAGCGTATTGACCAATTGCGCCATCCGCTCGAAGCGCTCATGCTCGTCATACGACACCAACGCAAGCAAGGGCCTAGCGATGTGCTGCGGATCGGTCACATAGACCGGCAGCAGGTCGTTTTTCATGAAGTGAGCGGAACGAACGCAGCGGAAGCTACCGATTACCCCGTTGGCGAGACGGCTTTCGGCGGCGAGACGCACCGCCGCATGCGGCTTTACGAACAGGGCGCAGTCCTTGCGCAGTGATCCCGGCAGGCCGTGGAACAGGTAGTAGCCGTCCGGCGCCGGGTAGTGACGCCCGTGGTCGGTT
>Ga0209507_1000677_pt1 | contig 33865 bp, 63 predicted proteins | sample AD_UKC028_MetaG_FD_184414 | JGI IMG/M metagenome (GOLD analysis project Ga0209507, IMG submission 184414) | Active sludge microbial communities of municipal wastewater-treating anaerobic digesters from USA - AD_UKC028_MetaG (SPAdes) (version 2) | ecosystem: Engineered > Bioreactor > Anaerobic >...
CTGCGTCGCGCTTAATCATTGCTATAGCGTCGTCCGCTGCCTTTGCGCTGCCCAATAGCGTAATAAACCCTGCGCGGCTAGCCTCAAGGTCGCCTGCTATCTTTGCGCCTGCGCCAACAAAAGTAGCTGCCGCTGCGCCTGCTATTGCAAGGCCTGTGGCAAATTGCTTACTCGCGTCTGCTGTACGCGCTGCATGGTCGCGTACGCCGTCCAAAACCTTACTGGCCTCGTCCTTTGCGGTAATAAGTATTTTTATTAGGTTATCGTTCATAGGCGTTAATCTGGTTCAACGGTTTGGCCTTTTGTTCTTGTTCGTTGTTCCTCGTAGGCCGCCTCTTGTTTCCTATTATTTATCTTATCACGCTTATTATCGGCCGCCCATACTGCAATAGCAAACTCTACTTCGTCCATAGGTTCTTGTTCCATTGCAACTGCACTAAGGTTAAACTTTTCGCGGTATCTAAAGTGCGCTAGCTTTTCCTTAATGTCGTTGTATTCTGGGTCTGGTATCGTTTTGCCGTCGCCAACTGTTAGCGTCCCTGGTAGGTTTTGTACTATCAGGTCGTTTAGTTGGCTTTTGGTTTTGGGCTTACGCTGCCCGCCCCCATTGCGGCGCTAATAAAGGCGTTCATAACCTCAAGCGGCAATTCGGTAACGTTGTCTTTGGTCATAGGTTCAGTACGTGCATTGTCAATAGTGCCGTCGTCGCTTACAAGCCATGCGCCACTAACAAAGTGGTCTTTAATCATGTCTGCAAACGTGTCAATTCCCTGTTCCTCGTTCTCTTTAAGCTGCTTAATGGCCTGCGCCTCTGCGTAGGTAAATGGGCGGTAACTAATAAAGTGTTCGTCTGTCCACCCGTCCATTAAATGTTCAAAGCTAAAGCGCTTAGTACTTACTACTGGTTTACTCATATCGTTACGTTGTTCCTTTCGTTATTTTTTAGTAACTTGCTACGTCGTTCACAAGCACTGCGGTAATTGCCTTACCTGTTGCAGTACTAAACTCGCCAGATATACCCATAGTTTGTTCAACAATGCCGTCTAGGTCGTTGCTGGTGTCCCAGTCGCTAACGCGCGCCTGTTCAAGCGTAAACTCTAGGCTAGGGCTAACTGCTGGCGTACCAAAGGTTACGTCTGTGTTCTTAATTCCAAACAACATTGCCTTACTGGTGTTATTAAAGTACATATCCTCGTAACTGCTGTCGCTGTGGCGGGCTACAACTTCGCCCGTAATTTCAACGGCCATAGCGTGTATTTCTGCTGGGTCTGTGTTGCCTAGTTCAAAGTAAGCGTCTACGCCCATGTCCATGCTAATTTTAGCGCTTTTAACTGCGCTTGGTGTAGCTGCTGCAAGGCCTGCTACTGCGGTTGCAAACTTAACGTATGCGTGTTTGCTGGTAAACTCGTACTCGGTTACGTAGGCTACAGTGTTTGCAGTGTCTATGCCCTTTTTACTCATAATGTCGCAACTAAACTTAACGTACTCGCCTGCCTCTACGGTAATTTCCATGCTTTTAATCATGGCAAGCGCGTGGCGGCGGTCAGTGTTGCCGTCTTTGCGGCTAAGTGTAAGGCTTTGTGGTGTATTGCTTTGGTTAATGGTGTAGGTGTGTGTCCATGCGCCAGTACCGTTGGCTGCGCTGCTTACCGTACCAAATGCGCCTAGCAAAATAAGGCCAATACTCTTGTGGTTTACTTTACCCTCAAGTTTGCCCTCTGCCCATACCTTAGTAATTTCACTGTCGCTAACTTTTTCACGTACGCCTAGTGCGCTTTCGTTTTGTGCAAGTTCGCCCTTGCGCTTAAAGTCTAGGCTAAGGTGTCTAACCCAATAAGTCGCCACAACTGCTGTGCCGCGTACTGTTTCTTTACCAATTCCTACCGCAACTTTGCGGCCAATGTAGTCGCCCATTATTTTGTACCCTCATTATCTGCCGCTTTTTTGCGTTCGGCTAGTTCTTTTTCTATAACTTCCGTTGCTTGTTCTTGGCTGTCGGCCTCAACACTCTTACCCAAATCAGGGCTAAAGTACTTAACCTTTTCCGCTACTAGCGGTTTGCTATCTTTTTCGGGTGTTTCTGCGTTCTTAACCATATACCTTTATCCTACTATCATATTATTACATTTACAATATCATGGCCATAGTAAATAGTTGCCTATTCCCCTAAGCCCTCTACGTCGTGGCTATACCTAATGCCTACTGTGGCCATAATGCTAAGTATATTGCCCGCGTCAGTTTCTAGTATTTCCCAACCTGCCTGGGCTGGCTTTGTAATAACCGTAAATGGCTGGTTGTTTTCGTCTTTAGGTTGCAATGCGTCTAGCGCGTCAATTACTAGGTCGTTAAAGTCGTATGCCAAATCAAAGGCTGCGGCCTCGGCCTGGTTAGCAGTTTCGCCCTCTGCTACCTGTTCATACTTAAAGTAGCTAATAATTAAAAACTCTGGCGTACGTTCGTTCTGTTTGTTCGTGCTAACCTCGTTTGGCTGGCCGTTCAGTACCACGCGGGCTGCTGGGTAGGTTTCAAATGTTACGCGGGTATCGCTAACAACCTGGCCGTATGCCGTTTCGTCGCCGTACTGTAGCCCAGTTAGTAACGCTACAATACTGTTCTTAATCTGTTTTACTTTACCCATAATTCTATTTTAGCCCCGCTATAGTTTTTGCAACTACCTGGTTACTCATTGCCATTACTGCTGGTTTCATTTTAGCATAGCTTTTTGCTGCAAACTTACTACCCTTAGTACCTTTACGGCTAATGCTGCGCGCTACCAAAAACGGGCTAACGTCTGCGCCCATTTTGTCGCGTACCCACTTTTCTAATGGTGTGCCTTTCTGGTAGGGTGGTAGCTTGCCGTTTGGCTTGCGGCCGTACTCTACTGGTATGGCGTACTTTTTATCGCTAAAAATAACTACCGTATCTGCGCTTTGCCATTTAGGCCGTATGCTTGCCCGTAGTTCGCCGTCATGTACTGGTGCGTTAAGCCTCATTTCGGCCTGGGTCATAATGCTGCCCCTGTCCAGTATTTCTTTTTTGGCTGCGGCCACGCTTTTAGCGCCCATTTGCAGTAGGCGTTTAACGTTCTCGCTGTCAATCTGTATGCCTACGCCTGCGCTTGCCATATTACACCCTTAAATTAGCCTCACACTGTATATGCTTAGTAAATATGCCTGGCTGCACTCGTACGCCGCCAATCGTAAATACTCGGCCGCTTTGGTCGGTTACAACGTCCCCAGTTTTAAGGCCTGCGCTAACATCTGCAAACAAGTCATACGCCTGGCTAAGTTCCATGCCCCGCTGCGCTGCGCTTTGTGGGCTGCTGGCCAATATCAAGCAAGGCACTGCGGTTTTAATCTCGCTAGCGCCCGTTTTATGGCTGTTCGCAATCTTGCCCGTACGCTTTACGCTAATGCGGTCTGTAAGCGTGTTAGCCCTCATTTAGCCCACCTTTGGCGGCGTGTATTTAGCAATAACGTTATCAAATACGCCAGTGTCCGTAAACTCAATACGGTAACTGCCTGTGCTTTCACTTTTAACCCTGCGGCTGTCCTGCCCGCCAGTGCCGCTAAGTTGGTCTGCTGCAAACTGTAATGCTGCTAGCTTAAGGTCTGCTGGCATTGTTTCGCCCTCTGCGTGGCCGTATACGTAGGTAACGTGTACGGCGTTGTACGCGCTGCGGTTGTAATCGTCGCCGTAACTAAAGTCAAGCGTAAGGCGGCCTGTATTGCTGTCGTACGTGTAACTTTTGGTGTCTATCGGGTCTGTTTCGTCCTCTGTGCCGCGCTGGTAAAGGCGTACCTCGGTAATGCTTTTAATGCCCATACGGCCTAGCATTACATTGTCGCGGTAGTCCAGTATTTCGCTGCGTGTCTTATCGCTGCCGTAGTTGTAAAGGGTTTTGTCCTCTACGTACTGGTTAGTAGCGTCCACAAATAACTGTAGCCGCGTATCTTGGCTAGTGTCCCCTGGGGCAATTCCCAGGTATGCTTTTAGGTCTGCTAGTGTAATCATTTTTAAATAGTTCCTATGGCTTTATTGTAAAACAAAACCCCACTAAATAGTAGCGGGGTAATTGCATTGCAATAGTTTACCTATTTTTTAGCGGCTGGCTTTGCTTTGTCGCTGCCCTCTGCTGGTTCGTCTGTGTCGTTTTCCAGTTCAGTAGCGGCCTCGGTTTCGTCGTCGCTTTCGTCGCCTGTTTCCTCAACGTCGCCTGCGCCTGCTTGGCGGTTAGCCTCGTTTGTAACGTCCTCAACTGGCGTACCCTCTGTGCCTGCGTCCTCGTCAGTAAGTGCGTCGCCCTCGTCAATTTGGCTAGGGTTGTCGCCCTCTTGGCCGTCTACGGTTTCGCCCTGGGCTTGCTTGTTAGCGTTTTCAATCAACTTATCTGCGGCGGTTTGTTCGTCGTCGCCCTTAAGTACTATACCCTCGTCGTCGTTTTTAACGTTACTGGTTACGCGGCCACCCTTTTTAAGGCTTTCCTCGCGGGCTTGGTCTGCAAGGCTAGCTGTGTCGCTGGTGTTGCTAACTTTCTTAGCGCCCTTTGCGTAAGGCTTTTCAATATCGTTAGTTTTTGCGTAAGCGTCTACTCGCTTAAGTTCTGCTGCGTCAAGGTCTACAACGTCGCCTTTTACGTAGTGGTCAATGTTCTCGTTAAACGTTACTAATGTCATAGCTTTGCTACTCCCTTTACATTGTTTTTAGTTACTTTTCAATAATAGCATATACGTTGTTCTATTTTCAGTATAGCAAAAACGGGGCTGTTACGCCCCGTTCATGTTTGGCTAGCCGTTAGGCTATTTTACGCCTGTAAGCTTGGCAAATGCCTCTGGTAGTACAACTGCGCCGTCTGTGTAGTGAATAACACGTACGCTAGTTTTACTTCGCTTAAAGTCGTCGCCCTCTGTACCAAAGTCTACACGAATACCGCCGCCGTCAGTAATAACGTACTTGCTGTAGTCGCCGTACCATACTTCGGTTTCGTTCGTACCCGCGCCCAGGTTAGTTGGGATATTTGGGTCGTAAGCTACTGGTCGGCCTTTAATCTTGTCAGTGTCGCCGTCAAAGTTGTTAAGCAATGGGCGGTTCTGGCTGTCTTTAAGTCCGTCAAGCAAGCCACCAACGCTGTCGGCTGCAAAAAACGTACCGTTAGCGCGGTATGCACGTGGCAATGCGCGGTAAAGGTTCATTACGTCGCCGTAAGCAAAGGCTGCGCCTGCTTGGGCTTTAACGTTTGCGCCTGGCAATGTTGCTGTGCGGTAGCCCTTTGGCTTACCTACGCCGTCGCCGTTTGTAAAGGCTGCGTCCTCAAGTACCTGAATAGCGTAAGCAAACTGGTCTACAACCATTTTACGAATATCAGGGTTGCTAACTGTTTGTGTAAGTACTTCGTCAGTAAACTTACCAAAGCCAACTGCCTTTTTAGGCTGCAACGTAACGGTTGCCCATTGTGCTGCGCTAAGGGTTGCTGTGTCGCCCTCGGCTACCCAGTAAGCTTGTACAAGCGCGTCCTCTGCGCCTAGCTTAATCTGGCCAACAACGTTATTAAGCACTGTAGCGTACTTACGTATTTCGCTAGTAGCGTTCAGTTTCTTAATAATGGTGCTTTCAACGGTAAGAGGTACTAACCAACCACCCTCGTTAGCGGTTACTGTGTCCTGGCCTGTAAGGTCGGCTGCTTTGCGGCTTTCCACAATTTCTTTTTCTACTGCGTCAAGTTCGCTAGCGTTCTTAGCTGCAAATGCCTTAAACCATTTTGTTTCAAGGTCTGCTGCGGCTTTCTTAGCTTGTGGGTTTTTACCACCCTCTGCGCCTGCTGGCACAAAGCCTTTTGCTTTTGCTGCGCGGGCTTGTTCAACTGCCTCTGCAACAATTTCACTCATTTTCTTTTTCACAATGTTACCCTCGTAAAAATTATTAACTAACTATTATTGTTCGTTGTCTTTATCGTCGCCGCCGTCCGTATCGTCTGCAAGGGCTGCTGCCACTGCGTCCGCTACCTGTTGCGCCTGTTCCTCGTTAAGGTCGTCTACATCTACCTCTGCGTCGTCGCCCTCGTCCGTTCCAGTCGGTTTCTTACCGTCCTTACCGTCCGCGCCGTCGTCGTTTTGGTCGTCGTCGTCGCCCTTACCGTCCTCATCATCGCCTGCGTCGTCGCCGTCGCCTGCGTCTTGCAATGTTGCTACCTCTGTTTTAATGTCCTCTACTGCCCCAACAAGTCCTGCGTTTTCCTCGCCGTCCCCGTTAATGGTAGTTTCTAGGCTAGCTAGCTTATCGTTAATAGGTTTAAGCGCGTCGGTAATAAATTGTTGCAGTTGTTCCATATTCTCTAAATTATCATTGTCCTTAAGGTTACGCAAGCCCTCTAGTTCCTTTTCGTAAGCTTTTACCAAAAAGGCTACGTCCTTTTTCGCAATCAGGCCGTCTTTGGCGGCAAGCACAATGGCGTTAGGGTTTGCTGGTACGGGTACAATGCTAATTTCTAGCAGTTCGTTTTTGGTCAGTACAATGTTGTCTTGTTCCTGGTTGTCCAGGTACTCTTTGTTAATAAAGCCAACGCTAACCGTATTAAGTATGCCTGCCTTTACCATGTTCCAAATGGTCATTGCTTTGTCGTACATTTCGGCGGCAAATTGAATAGTGGCTAGGGTCTTGCCGTCCTCTACGCTAATGTCAATCGTTTTACCAATCGGCAAGTCGTAGCTATCGTGGCCAAACAAAACTACTGGGTTGTTTAGGTAGTTCTTAAAGTCCCAACCGTCCTGCTGTATAACTTCGCCCTGGCGGTCTACGCTTTCGTCGCTAATAATAAAGGTCGCCGTATAGTTCTTTTCGTCTATACTGTTCGCCTTTGTCTTAAAAAACTTTGTTAGGTTCTTTTTCATAATTCTATTCTATACCCTCGCTATAATTTTATACTATCATACGCTGCTTAAAATCGGTATTAGTACGCAACGGCAACTGCTGTGTAGCGGTGCGCCTTTAATGCCGTCGTAATCAAACTTAAGCGTACTGGTCTTTTCCTCGCCACTGTTCGCCGTATATGTAACGTCCAGGGTGTCGCCTTTGTTAAAAAAGTTGCTGCTAACTTTCTCTACTGTGCCGTCCATGTGGGCGCAATACCTGCATACGCGTTCGTCGCGGGCTGTATACCAACGTTTCTCAACTACTACGCCGCTTTGCTGCCAGGCCTGTATGTCTGCGTACGTCTGGGCGCGGGCGCTTTCTGTACGTGCTATATTATCTGCCCTGCGGGTACTAGCATAGCCTAGCACTTGTTCAACGCGGGCGCGCAACTCGTAGTTAGTTTCGTTGGCTGCAATGCCGTCTGCTAGCGTTAGGCGTAGCTGCTTTTCAGTTTCCGCGTTTACGTCGCCGCCTACCTTGTTCGCCTTTTCAATAAACCATTTCTGTATGGTCGCCTTGTACGGGTCAAATGCTGGTACGTTCGCGCCGTTAAATGCTAACTCGGCCATTGCGCTGTAGCCCGTACTCGTAATGATATTAAAGTAAAGCGGCTGTAATGCCTTACTTAATTGTTCGGCGTACTCGTCAAAGTTGGCAAAACCAAATAACTTGCTAGGGTCTACGTCTTTACGCTTAAGCGCCTTTTGTACTCGCTGCGTGTCCAGTTCTGCTAATAAGGCCTGTTTCTGCTGTTCAAATATGGCGCGGGCTTTAGCAATAAACTGCTGTTCAAATGCTGCGCCGCGTTCAATGTAGGCCTTGTGCTTGGCCTCGCCGTATTCCTCTAGCCAATCGGCGGGTACGTTAGTTTTTTTTTTGCGCCTGTGGCGCTGCTTGGCAAACTCTTACCGCTGCCGTCTGCTGCTGGCGGTGTTAGGTTTACTTGGCCTGCCATTTCAATAGGTACGCGGTTAGCCTCAATGTAAAGTACCTTGCCCTGGTCGCCTGGTAATGGGTCTAGGCCGTATAGTTCGCGTACTTCGTCAATCGTAGCCCAGTTGTTTACGCTAGCCTCTGCTGCTTTAAGCTTGGCCTCTACGTCCTCTGGTACTATCGGGTCAGTATAAAACTCTAGGCTGCGGTCTACGGTGTCTACTAATCGGGTGTTAAGCAATTCTAGGTACTGTTCAACGCGTGGCTTAACTGCGTACTTAGCAAGGTTGTACTCGCTTGCGTCCATATTGCTGCGGTTTGCCTGGTCTGTGTCGCCTAGCATTGCGCCGCTTACAAAGAAAAATGCCAGTATTTCTTTACGGGTAAATTGCTGGCTGGCCAAAAAGTCCATTTCCTTTTGGGTAAGCATAAATGGCTTAAGGGTCGCGCCCTCTAAAATAATAGGCTTGTGTGCGTTTTCCGTTCCAGTAAAGCTATCGTTAAAACTCTGCTTAAGGCGTTCAAATGCCTTGTCGCTAAGTTCGCCCTTAGTTTCAACCGTAACGCTAGGCCTTGCGCTGTTGGCAAAAAAGCGGCGGTTGTATTCTTTGGCCTGGCTGTCAGTATCAAGCGTTGCTGCGGCTGCGGCTACTACGCCACGCCCTCTGTATGGGTTCTCTGGGTCTGGGTTAATGTCGCGTAATACCTCAAAGACTGTGTACGGCTTGTTATTGTACTTTACTACGCTGTCGCCCCAACTGCCCTTTAGTTCAAACTCGGTGTTTTGTGCGGGTAGTACGTGCAGTGCGCGTGGCACTTTCTTTTGGTCAGGGTCGTACATTAACTCGTACGCCTCGCCTATCATGTTCATGTAGGTAAAGTGCAGTTTACGTAATTGCTTGCCCGTTAAAAAGTCGCTTGGCTTTTCTATCAGGTCTAATAGTGGGTGGTCGGTTACGTCCTCGTATTTGCCGTCGCTTTTCCTGCGGCGCAATTTAATAGGTATGCCTGCTGCGGCAATCGTAATAATTTCGTTAGCCTGCCATACTGCGCCAATGTTAGCCCTAAGCTGGGCTGCCTTGCTGCCGTATCGGTTAATGCTTGCGCCACCAATAAAGTTGCCGCTGCTAGGCAATGCTGGTATGTAGTCCTTTTTGCCCGTTGGCTGGCCTTGTAATGCTTTTACTGCGTTCTGTATTCTACCCATTTGTTTATAAAGTCCTTACCCGTACAACGTTTTCTTTTTCCCTCATTGTAGCAAGGCCGTTACTCCAAAAGCTATCGCCATGCCCCTCGGCTGTTTCCATAGCGTTAAGGTCGCTTGTTACTGCTAGTATTTGGCTGGTCTGGCGCTGGTCGTTAAGCAAAGTAATGCGTTTGCTTGTTATTAGTGCGTCCAGTTCAGTTGCCATACTATTTTTTCTCGTTAAGTTAAAGGTTACTGGTTTAAGTATATTCTTTTCCTGTGGCGTTGCGTTTTCGTAAAATGCCTCAAACTCGCCTCTGGTATTATCGTACCGTAAAAGTATGATATTGTATAGCGCCACAACATCAAGTAAATGTTCCCATTGTGCGTTGTAGTTCATGCCGTCTAGCCACTCGCTGCGTAGCTGCCTGTACATATACTGCGGTTCGCCGTTGCGGTCTAATTCCGTTAATTCCCAACGTTCGTGTATTACTAAATGGCTAGGGTGGCGGTGCTTACCAATGTCCAGGCCTGCCACAATGTCATGGCTGCCCTCGTAGCCCTCTGCTGGTTTCATATTAGGGTCAATGCAAGCGTTAAGCGCCTCGCGGTCAATACGGCTTTCCTCGCTATAGGCTGGGCGGGCGCGGTATTCCTGGTTAAATGTTTTCTCGCCTATGGTTTCCCTAATGTCTAGCAGTTCGTCAAAGCTAGTCCACTCTGGCCACAAGGCAATTTTACTTACTTCGTCTACCATTGCGTCGCGTATCTGTACGTCCCATTTGTTGCGTAGCTTTTCGTTATAAAAAAAGTCCTCATTTGTTTGCGGCGTACCTACAACGCGGCACTTACCGCCCTTGTTTACCATAGGGTATATTTCCGTACCAATAATACGGTTAATCTTTAAAATTACCGTTGGCGCTAGCTTGTTCTCTGGGTCGCGTAGCGGGTCGTCAATGTAAATGCGGTCTGCGTGAATACCACGCTTAAAGGCTAGCAAGCCCGCTGGTGTCATGGTGTACGTTGCGTTGCTGCGTGTGTAGCTAAGTATGCCCTCTGCCTGCGCCTTACCGTCGTATACGTCCACAAAAAACGGGTTGCGCTTAATCATGCCCTTAAGCTTTTTAAGGTGGTAGCTACTCAAGTCAGTATTGTATGAAAAGTACCACCCCTCAATGTCGCGGGTCATAGTGAAAATATCGTACATAGCCTCGGCATATAGTCGGGTACTTTTAAAGTGGCCACGTGCTGTAACGTCCATTGTCCAGGGTTCGTTTTCCATACGTACCGCAATGTCGTCTACATATTGCCCGCCTATAAAGTCGCCGCCAAAGCTTGCGCTAAATACGTGGTTAATAAAAAAGCCAAAGCCGCCTGGTTTGCGGCACTTACGCCTAACTAACTCAATGCTGGCTAGTACTGCGTCTGCTTTACTCGTCTGTGTCGTCAGTTCCACTTAATGCCTCGCCTAAAGCGCTTGCAATGCGCTGTACGTCCTGGTCGTCCATACGGTCTAGTATGGTTTGGCCATTACTCTTAACGTCAATGTTTTTATTAGGCGTACCAAAGGCGCGGTTAAGTAGGCTGTCAATGGCCATATTATTAGCTGGCTTGGTGCTAATGTAATAATACTCGTCGCTACCCTGGTCTAGGGTGTCATCTAGGTAAGCCTTTATAATCTCTGGGTCTGTAATAATCTCTGTCGTAGTAGTACGCTTGCCCTTACTATCCTCGCTGGTGGTCTTACAAAAAAGGTACTGTTCGCCAGTCGCTAGGTTAGCCTGTGCGTTAAAAAGCCTGTCTGCGTGGCGGCCTACTCGTTCCCTAAACGCCTCTAGTACTTTTTCGCGTTCCTGGGTCTTTTTATTCTTGCTATGGGCTTTACGGCCTGCGCCCTCACGCTTGCCGCCATGTTGCTTATTATCGCCGCTATTATCTTGATTGTTTTTCAAGCTATCAAGTTTTGCTGCTGCTAAGTCGCCTGCTTGTTCTGGTTCTGCCATATTACTAATACCCCTTTGTTTCTATTGTAGCGCAATAGCTAACTATAGTAACTTGCCCTGTGTTTCGTTAAAGCGTTTCTGGTTAGCCTGCTTAATCATTTTGCGTAACATTGCCTTGCAGTCCTTTACGCTTTTAAACGGGTCTATGCGCGTTACTACGTTATCGTACATAACAATGCCCTGGCCTTTAGGTATCTCTATACCTGTGCCTGCTAATTTGTCCCGTAGTTCTGCTGCTGCCGTATCTAAAGTGCTACCCGTCATAGCCTCTATACTCCAATATGGTTTTATGTACACCTGCATACGTTGCCCGTCTAGCGTAGTAATACAAAAGGTGCATTTCTGCGCTTACGTTCTTTTTAAACGTTCCAGGCCAACGCCAACTTTCTGCGTTAATAGGTTCTGGGTTTGGTATGTAGCTGTTTTTAATTTCGCGCAATTTGCCGCTAGGGTATAAATAAATTAGCCCCCAACCTAGCGGTAGTTCCTCTGGCTTTACCATATCCTTTGGCACTACGTAAAAACGTCTGTCGCCCATGCCTTTGTCTGGGTTACGTCTAAAGCTTTTATTCTTGTCGCCCAGGTAATCGCCTCTGCTTACCTTAATTTCGTACACTACGCTATAGTCGTCTTTAAAACCTATAACGTCTGGTAGTTCGGTATTGTGGCTAAAAAACTCTGGTAGTACAACTGGTAGGCGCTTACTCATATACTCTGCTGCAATCTGCACTAGCATAGTGTGGGTAACTTTAAATGCCTTGCACTTGCCACAAAGTACGCCTACCGTATGCGTCATACAGTTACAGTTTTTGCATAGCGTTATGTCTAGTAGGCCGTCGCCGTCGCTGTCATGTGGGTTCATTTTGCCCTGCGCTGCGCCCTGTTTAGGCCTGCGTCCATATCAACGGTAGTGTGTAGCTTTAATGCCTCTGGCCGTACGTTTTCCTCTAATGGTTCAAACTCAAGGTTGCCTAGCAAAAAGCAAAATGCCCCGTACTCTATTTCGTAGTCCACGCCCAGTACTAGCGTATTGCCTGGTACACCCTCAATGCGGGTAATTTCGTTGCTAACTGGCTGGCCAATGCCCCGCGCAAACATAGCTACCATTTGGTCGCCGCTAATATAGGCAAGCTTAAAACGCCGTTCGTCCTTAATCTGCTTGTAAACCTCTGCTGCGCGTTCCATTTCTCGTTGTTGCGTGTTCATGGCTATTTAGTCCTGCTGCCTGGTACGTTTGGTATTTGTGCTGCCTCTTTGGCCTCGCTTTTTTCAATCGCCGCTACGTCCTCGTAAACAAGGTGGGCAATGTAATTTGCTACGGTGCGGTTCTGCGCCTTAGCCACCTTTTTAGCAATGTCGTAAACCTCGCGGTTCATATGCACTTTTGTATAGTTCTGTCTGTAGTCCTCTGGCTTTGTTGCCATATTCTTACCCCTTTATCTCTACGTTAATAATTGCGTCGTCATTGCCCGCGCTAACAACTATGCTGTTGCCAGTGCGTACAATGGCCAGGCGTTCTACGGTTACTGGCTGCGTAAGCTGCACTGGTAGCGGTTCGCCTGTTATTTGGCCACTGGCCTGCTTGTACCCGTCGCCCTGTTCTACGGTAATAACCGCTGTACGCTTTCTAAACCAATTAAACATTGCCGCGTACCTCTTTTAATACGTCCAACGTCTTTAACCACTCGGCCTTGTCTACGTCCATACCCAGGGCATTTACGCTATAGCGGCGGTTAATTTCGTCAATCATAAATGTTAGTTCGCTTTGGCTAAATACGCCCTGGCCTGCAAAAAAGCGTATGTCCTCGGCCGTAGGCTGCACTGCGTACGTCATGCGGCCAACTGCGTAGTTAAACGCGTTTACTAATGTGGTACTGCTAACTGTTCGTTCTATCTGCATAATGCCCCCTAAAATGGTATCTCGCTTAAGTCTATAGGCTGGTCGTCGTTTAAGCTGTCGTTAGTATGGCCGCCCTGGTTCATGTCGTCCGCTGCGGTTGCCTGGTCGTCTGGCGTAACGTCGCGGCGGTTATCTTTGCGTCCGTTCTCGCGGTCTTTGTCAATAGGAAAAACAGAGGCGTAGCCGTCCCATGCGCCAATAGGTATGCTGTTTAGCTTAATGCTGGTGCGCTTTTTACCGTCTTTTTCGGTAACAATAATAACGCCAATGTTCTGCCAACGGGTCTTTGTTTCGCCGTTGCTTTCGTATTCCTGCGGTACGGTTATGTTGTGGGTAGCTGGCATTACTAGCGCCCCCTATAAGTCGTATTGCCATTTTTTGCACGTAAGCGCTTTGCCTCGTTCCACTGCATACGCCTAAAAAAATTAAATAATGGTAATCGTAAACCTAGCCACGCTTTTTTGCTGGGTGCGTCCTCGTCTAAGTTTTTGCGGCCGCCTTTTGCAAGGCTAGTTACTAAAAAATGAAAAACTATTTGCCGCCTGCTAATTTTTGGTAACTTACTCATATCGTCCCTTTCGCTTGTGTACGCCTGGCCGTCGTCCTACGTGGTAGTGTTCGCCAAACTCGCAACGGTAAAACTTCATAGTGCTAAGGCCTGTGCTTTTCGCTTTGGCTGCCTCTTTGCTATAACGTATTTTACCCTCGCAACTGGCTAAGTACTTTGGGTCAAGGTGTTTGCCCCTGCGCTGCGCCGCTGCAATAGTTTTACGTATCTTGCTGCGCTTTGCCCCCATAGGTCGTTGTTCCCTCGCTTACGTTGTTGTTGTACTACTATCGTACTATAAAAGTAACACTAGCACTATAGTTTTATGGTTCTATTTCGTCAAAGGCTACCCATAAAGTGCTGCGTAATTTCTCATGCGCGTTGCTGCCCTGGTTGCTGCATATCGTTAGGTTTACGTGGCCAGGGTCATACTGTACGCCAATATGCCCGTCTGCCAATAAAATAGCCCCACTAAAGCCCTGGGGGTATAGTTCATGTTTCACACTGCCAACTACAGTAAGGCCTGGTAGGTTCGCTAAAATAACGTTCCAAACCTGTAGCCCTGTAATCTGTTTATCAAAGTCAAAGTCTAAGCCGTCCGCAATTATCTGCGTAGTATTAACTGTAGCGCGGCCGTTGTTCCCCATGTACCTTATTGTACTTTTGTTTAAATAATTCTGCTATAGGCTTTTTGCTGGCGTATTTGTCCGTCGCCTTTGTCATAATCGTTACTACCCAGTCTGCCTTTTGCAGTGTCTTAAGCGGCAATGCGTAGCCCTGCATTTTGCCAAACTCGCCACCCGCTATAGGTTTCTGTCCTTTGGCGTATAGGTTGCGGCAAGCCTCGCGTAATTTCTCAAAGTCCATTACATAAATAAACTCGCTAAGTTGCCCCGTCGCTTTCCAGCCGCCGTTTATGGTCGCCCACTTTTCCACCACAAATACAAAGTATTTAGCCTGGCTGTGCTTTAGGGTATCTATCTCAACAAACACGTTGCCCGTTTTGCCGTACAATTTATCGTACTTAACCTCTACCCATGTCTGGCAATGGCCACAAAACATATCGCCGCGCGGTTCGTAGCCCTCGCTATGTACGTACCAACACTCGCGGTTAAGCCGCCCAAATACTGTTAGTACTAATTCCTCTGCTGGTATCGCGTCTGCCAGGTCGTTAGTAAAGTTGCTGGCTGCGCGTTCCTCTGGCGTATACACCCCCATTTGTCGTTGTTCCCCTCGTTGTTTTTAGGTTCTAGTAACATTGTACCTTACTGCGGCATACGCCCCACTGCCCAATAAAGCTGTGGCCGTTCGCTACGTAGTTATTGTATGCCCAACGTACGTTTACGGCTGCGTCAATTAGCTGTTCCTGCGGTGGCCTCGTCCTGGCGTTAGCGCCCGCTATGTTCACCTGAAAACAACCAATACTGTAGTCGCCTGTGCTTGGCGTATTGTTAATCACGCCTGGGCGGTGCTGGCTTTCCGCTACCATTACTGCCATTGCAACGCTTTGCCCCCAATCGTACTTGGCAATCTCTGCGGCACAATCGCCGTAGCCGCCAATGTCATGTACGCCGTATGGTACGGGGTCTGCCTTGCTAGGCGCTGCTGCAACTACTGGCGCTGGTTCTACGGCCGCTGGTGCGGGCGTTTCTGGCGCTGGCGTAGTTACTGCTGGTTCGTCCTGCTTAGGCTGTTCCTGCTTTGTCTGCGGCGCTAATGCGCTGGCTGTTTCGGTTACTGTTAAGGTAGCCTGGTGCGGCTTTGGTTCGGTTATGTTTAGTAGTGCAAATATCGCTACAAACACTACTGCAATTACAAGTTTCATAGTATCCGCAAGCCCTGGTTTACTGTCGCGGCTGCCTGCGTTTTTCGTTGCCCTCATTAAGTTAGTGCTTTTCTATTTTACTATACTTAGTGCAAAGTACACGCTTACCACTGCTACGCCGTAGCCTAGTACGTGTGCTACCATGTCGCCTGCGTTCAATAGGCCAGTAAGCTTAAGTGCTGCCAGTGCCATAATCGCAAGTGCTGCTACCTTTACTACTACTGCTGCTTTTTCGCGCTTTGTCATTTCGTTGTTTTTGTTTGCCATTGTCGTTGTTCCTTTCAATAGCTGTTAATTGTTTTGGTGTTGGTAATTGCCAACTGTGGGGGCGGGTTGCCCTGCCCCGTATCAGTTGCTAACTACGCTGCTAGCAGTTCTTTTACCTTGTCCTGTATCAAAGTCCAGTGTTCGGTTGCCTCTGCCTCTTTCATTGTCTTAATCAGTTCGTCTTTGTGTTCGTGCATAAATGCCGCTGGGTTAAGTACGTTATTCTTTGCTAGGGTTTCAATCGCAATGTTTACGCTAATCTTTCGTAGGTTTGTCATTACTTTGCTACCTTTCCTGTGTTAAATGCTTTGCCCCATGCCTTAAGTGCGTTTGCGTAGTTCTGGTAGTGCTTGCTGCGTGTACCGTCTGCAAGTTCTACCTCGTAGTGTCGTAGTGTTACGTCGCCTGCTGGGTAGTTCCATGTGCGTACAACCTCTACTAGGTGTACCTCGCCCTGGTTGCCCAGGCTGCGGGTTTCGGTTGTGGTTGGTTCGTAAGTATTCATGGTCGTTGTTCCTTGCTTATCTTATGGTCTAATCATAGCGCAAGTTCTACAGTTTTGCAATAGTTTTCTATAGTTTTTAGTACTACTTTAGTATTCTACCCCTGTTAATATAATGTTGTAAAATAGTCATGCTTGGGCGGTTAAGCCCAAACAATCTTATATTTTTCGTCGTACTTGCCGCCGTTAAACTTGTCGCAACACTTGCCGCAAGCAATGGCCGTACGGCGGTGGCGCTTAATCACGCGCTTGCAGTTCGGGCATTGCCCCGTTACCTTTTTATCTGGCGTAACCGTACTGGCCGCGCTGTAGTATGTCTGGCCGTCGCCGCCTATGCTGCGGCAAATAGCTTTCCATACTGCGCTATGGTGTGCCTTACGTCCTGCTAGGGCGTGGGCAATCTCATGTAGCAGTATCGTACGTACTTTGGTTTCGTCGTTCAGGCTGGTAAGCGTGTGGCTTAGGGTTATGCGCTTAGTGTTGTAGTGGCAAGCGCCAAAACGTCGTACTGCGTTGTCGTAGCTAAACGTCCAACCTTTAGCCTTAAGGCCATGTTCGGCCATAAGTTCGTTTGCTATTTTTTGTGCTGCGGCTAGGTGCATGGTTCGTTGTTCCTTGCTATTTAGTTGCTATCTACCTCTGATATTATCATACTTTTCATATCATTGCAACTTTTTTCTATAGCATTTCGTACTAACTCATGCCGTACAACGGTAAACTCTACGCGTGGGTTGTCGCGGTCTAGTACGTGCAGTATAATTTTGGCCTTAATCTGCCTGTCGTTCACGTACACGCCATTAAAGGTAACTATGCCCGCCTTGTTCTTGCGTTCCTGTAGTACGTCCATTACTAGGCTTTCGTCTAAGTCCTGCCGTAGGCTTGGGTAGTATATGGTGGCAAATAGCGCTACGTCGCCTTTAAACGGGTTCAGGTCTGGCGGTATTTGTTCCAGTGCCATACGTTCAAAGGCTAGGCCGTCTGCGCTTTTAATAAACAAACCGCTGCGCGTGGCGCGGCGGCTGTTTGCTTTACTTACTACCTTGCCAATTATGCTGCCGCTAATTAGTTTCGGTTCGTTCGTCAGGTCTGGTGCTTTCCGTACCATAGTTGCCTACAACTCGTTTCATTTCCGTTACGTTTTCTGCCAGGCCTTTTGCTAGCCCCTCAATGCGGTGCAGTGCCAGGTTTGTTTGGTCTAAACTCATATACTGCGGTATGGTCATTTTGCTGCGCTGGTAGCCCTGCTGCGCGGCCTCGTCATACTGGCGCTGCATATTCTCGTCGTAATCGTACGTTATTTTGCTGTAGCGCTTGCCAATCTCATAGCCTCGCCCAAACAGTATGCCTAAACATAGTGCTGCAATTATTAAAATAAACGTTAGCATTGTACCCCTTTCAAAAAAACGCTATCCATATACGCCAGGCTATTACTGCCGCAATGGTACTTAGTGCTATTGTACGCCAAAGCTTTGCCCACCACTCGTACTTGTCTGCTATACGGTAGGCTGCTTTTTTAAGTACATTTTCCGTATCAAGGTGCAGTTCCAGGCGCTTAACGTCGCGCTGGCTTGCCTCTAGTTCGGCCTGCAATTCCTGGTAGGTTTTTAAGCCCTCGCGGTGCATGGCCTCTTGTATTGTTTCCGCTGTCATTTTTTTGCTTTCTTAATTCTTTTATTTAGTACTGGGTCGCTTGGTAAGTATTCGTACCCTAGCTTAAACTTATCTAATTCGCTACGTTTCTTTTTCCACCCGTTCTTAGCGCCCTTAGCGCCTGCGGCTGCGGCGCGGGCTTTATCTGCCGCAAAACCGCGTAGGCCTTTGTGGGGGGCTTTGCCCCCCTTTCGGCCTGCCTCGGCGCGTTTCATACTTAACGCGTCTTGCATTACTGTATGCGCCACTAAAACTTGTCTAAAAAACGGCGTAGTAACGGTTTCTTGCCCTCAAGTCGGTACACGCGTGTTACTAGGTTGTCCTCTGGGTTTGCCACTACTAGGCTGGTTAGCGTCTGTAGCCTGTCCTCTAGGTTGTTCGTGTGTTCAACCAGGCCGTCAATCAGTTGCTTAACTTGCTTTGGTGTGTAGGCGTAACCCAGGTCTTTTACCTTTTCGGCTGCCTTTTCCTGCGCCTTGTCGTTCTGCTTTTTAGCGGCCTTACGGTCGCGGCGGGCTGCTACCTCTTTGTCGGTGCGTTCCTTAAGCAGTTTTTTAAACTCTGCTACACTGTTAGCCTTAATCACAAAGCCAATGGTAGTAGGGCTTACGCCGTACTGTGTGGCCAGTTGCTTTTGGCTGTTGCCTGCGCGGTTCTTAGCCTTAATGTCTTTTAGTGCTGCTGCGTCAATAAACTGTGCGTTATTTTTACCCATAATTGTTAATTCCTTATACCCCTATTATTTATTATTACCCTAGTTTTGTGGTGCTGGTACGTCGTCAAACAAGTTAGTTTGCGGGTCGGTAAAATCTACTGCCCCAAACCAATCTGCTATTTCGTCGTCAGTGCTAAACGTAATTTTTTCAAAGGCTACAACCTTTAGTGTTACGGTGGCCTTAGTGCCAACCTCTACGTTTTCGTCGTCCAGTATCGGCGTATTTACAACCGTTACCTTAACGTTTTCGTTCGGTTCGTATACGGTTTGGCTTTTTAATGCTTTTTTCATGCGTCCCCTTTCTAAAGGTCAATGCTGTTAAATGTGCCGTTGTCGCGGCGCTGGTTGTCCTGCAAATACCACTCGTATTGCTGTATAAACTCGCTTGCGTATGTCCGTATAAACTCTATGCCCCTTTCTCGCTGTTCAGGCGTTAAGTGTATGCGCGCTACGGTCAGTTGGTCTATAAATGGGTGCTTTACGCGGTACTCAAATAGTTCTGCCTCTGGTACAAGTACTTTGTAAACGCTGTGCTGGTAACTGCCAGTGTAAACGGTCGCGCTGCTGGTGCTTAGTTTCCAGTCGCGTAGCGTTGGCATATCAACGGCGTTAGGTTCGTAGTTGTCGTACACGCCCACAAACTCTACTATGTTGTCGCCTAGCTTAAACCGCTTAACTAGCTTTTTCTCTACCGTCCAACCGTCTGTAAGTTCCTGGCCGCCTAGCATTTCTGGTATTTTGCCTGTGGCTAGTATCTGCTTTTCCCAAAGCGCGTGGTACTTTTTGCCTAGTTCCATTGCTGGGGTGGCGGGCAATCGTACGCGGTTAAACATATTTATTGCCTCGTCAATGTACCCTAGCCTTACCTTGTCCAAAATACTAAAGCTTAGGCGGTAAACTTTAGCGGCCGCCATTACTCTACAACCTTTATGGCCATGCGGTATTTACGGTTGGCTGGCACTACGTCTGCTGGCAATTCGCCGTTAGCCTCTGCGTAAGCCTCAATGGCTTTGCTGTTCAGTCGTAGCGTAACACTCTTGCTTACAAAGTCCTCTGCAATGTTAGCAATCTCTACGCCGTCTTTTGGCGCGTATACGCTGCCTGTTAGGCTGCGCGTAATCTTAATCTTATTGCCTACAATGCTGGTAACTGCTGGGTTGTTATCGTTAATAACTGCCTGCAAGTTTGCCTGCGCCAGTCCCATAGCCTCTGCTAATTCGGCCTGGTATTGTACTAATAGTTTTAGGTGCTTTTCCGCGCCAGGCTTAAAGTAAAAGTTACCTGCCTCGTCTACGGCTACTTTAATTTTGTCGGTGTCAATCGTTACTATCATGCTATTTAAGTTCCTCTAGTTCGTTATCAACTGCTGCTGCTGCGTCCTCGTACTTTTTATCTTTAGCTGTTTTGTCGTCCGCCTCGTCTGGGTTCTTTTCGTAAAATGCCAATTCGCGGTACTCGTCTGCTGCGTAAACGTCGCGGCCAATACCTAAGTCGCTGGCACACTTTTTAAGCGCGTCAGTAGTAGCGGCCTTTAGGTCGTTACCAAAGTCCAGTGCCTTAGTTTTATCTGCCTTAAGTCGCTTAATGTCTGCGCGTCCAAACTGTTCACGTACCAGGGTCGTTACAATCTTGCCGTCGCCGTCGCGTACATTGCCAGTTAATCGGCCGTACACAATCGCCTGGTCGCCCTTAACATCAAAGCTTTTTACCTCAAAGTTCCAGTCGTAGCCAAAAAAGCGGTCTAGCTGGCTTTTAACGTATGCGCCAGTAATAAACTTAAAGCGCCCGCCGCCTTTGCCTGGCTTTTCGTGTACGTGCTGCGCTGGCGTACGTTTGTATAGTAGGTTCATGTGCTTAGTATCTAGCACGTTAAAGCCTACGGTCGCTGCGCGCTTTGGCACAACAATACGGCTGTCCGTATTCTCGTTGTTGTTGTCGTTGTTATTCAAGGTCGTTGTTCCTTTCGTTGTTACTATCGTAGTACTATTTTTGCTTATGCTGGCCACAAAGTCAATACATTTTTGCAACTTTTTTCTATACCCCTGTGCATAACAGTTTGCTATACTAAAAATGGCCGCTATGGTTTCGTTGTTCCAATAGCGGCCAACCAAAAAGCACTACATAAGTTCAGTAGTGCTTTTTCTATTTGGCGGGGTTTATAGCCCTACGTATTTGCATATACTCCAATCGGCATTGCAAACAATGTCTTTAGGTGGCCAACAACCTTTGTCGCCTGCCATTTCGTAAAATGGGCATTGCCCAACCGTACCTACGTAACTAAGCGGGTCGCCTGGCGTTACGGGTATGTTCGTAAATGGTATGTGGCCGCCGTCCTGTTTTGTAGCCCCTAGCGGGTCGCTAGCTGGTGCTGGTTGCATAGGCTGCGTATTTGCTGGTTGTGGCGCTTGCGCCTTGCTAGGCGCTGCCTGCGGGGCATAAGTCGTAACGGTCTGTGTGCCGCCCGTTTCTTTTACTGCGCCGCCCTCGTCGCGCTGCGTTTCCTTTACGGGTTGTTCGCTTACGCTGTCTACCTGGTTAAAGCTATTAGCTGGCTGCGCGCCAAATGCTTGCTTTGCCTGGTTGCTTTGGGCTGCCACAAATACGCCCAGTGCCAAAACCAATGCAATACCTAGCCCCGTAGTAACGGCGCTAATTGCAAGCGTCTGGCGTTTTGTCAGTTCTAATAGGTTAATCATTTCTGTAGTTTATCCTCATCTACAACTATACCTTTTTCCTTTGCGTCGTCCAATATCAAAACCGTTAGGTAATTCTTAATGTTCCTGTGGTCTTTTTTGGCCAACTGCTTTAGTAAGTCGTGTAGGTACGGTTCAAGTTGTACCGTTTTAACATCTCGTTTATTGTCTGGCATATCGTTAGTTCCTTTCTAATTCTCGCCTAGTAATTTCTTAATATCTGTAAGGGCGCGGCTAGTGCTGTTAATCACTTGCAAACTCATTGCGTCGCCTATAATCTCGTAACCCTCGCGGGCTGCCTGCAATGCGGTTAGTATATCGCCCAGGCACTCGGCCGCTAAGTCCACGCGGCCTGTGTACTTTTCCAGTACTGCCGCTGCGTCCTCAAGCGTTAATGCGCCACGTATCTTTGCTGCCATAAGTTCTTGTGCTGTCATGTTTACCCCACTACCATTAACGGCTGCATATAGTCGCTATATGGCTGCATTATTTTTACTGCCTCGTTTACATCAGATGAAAACTCAATCTTGTGCGGTAGGTCGTAAATATGGTACTGCTTAGGTGCGCTGTCTACGTCTGCCGTTTTCTCAATTCTCTTAAAACCCGCCGCCTCTAGCTTGTTCATCATTTCAAGCATTTTTTCTTTGGCCTCTGGTTTTTCAGGGTTGTTAGTATAGTGCGGGTAAGGCAAGTTACCAAATGATACTTGCATTATAGCTTAACCCCAACTTTTTTAAGTTCCTCTACAAGTACAAAGTTTGCCTGCTGTAGTAGGCTGGCGCTACCTGTAAACGCCACTGTGTCTTTACCCAACGCCTTAGCGTTTTCTTTTACGTATGCAATATACTTATCGCCGTCCCTAAACTCTTGTACGTTTTCGCCTGTTCCGCGCCAACTAATCGGCATTTTGGTTTCAGGGTCGCGTACAATGTCCGTTGCCTTTTGCAAAATAATATACATAGTTCGTTGTTCCTTTCGTTATCTTTACTACTCTATTGTACTACAATGGTACTACATTGCAATAGTTTTTTGTTGTAAAAGTGTAAAGCACTAGGGTAATAAAAAATAGGCTACCCTCGCAAAGTAGCCTATTAGTCCTGGCCGTACGCCCCGTATGGTTTGTCGTTTGCTGCGTCTTACGCCCTGTTTCAGGTTCGCGCCACCAGGCAAAACACCCTTGAAAATCCCGCCTCAAAATCATATTAGCATAAGTACTATGTCGGGTGCTACTATTTAGTTAGGCGGTTCAACACCTGGCCGCCGTCCACTTAAAACAATAAATAAACATCTGCTTAAAACAAAGAAAAAGCCCCGCGCAATGTGGGGCTTTTTTATTACCAGAGGCTAGCTGTTGTTCTACCATGCCGTCGCTTGTAGTGTCATAATTTTACGCTTGGTTTTTGTTTTGTAAGGGTTCGTTGTTCCTTACTGTTTATATAATAGCACAAGCGCTTTAATTTGTCAATACTTCCCAAAAGCCACCGTTGTTGTAGTGGTCGCAAACCTTGCGCCCCTCGGCTGTCATTTCGCCCACGTATATTTTGCATTGCCAGGTGTACGCTGCTTTCATTGTCAGGTAACTATAGGCCACCACGTAATAAAGCACTACGGCTAGTATCGCGGCAATTAAGGTTAGTATTATGCGTTTTAGTATCGTTGTTTTACTCATAGCCCATTTATAGCATAGTGCTATTGCTTTGGGCAATCGTCGCAAGGTTTTGGCGTAAACGCCGTCTGTATGTGGCCAGGTAGGTTGGCACTCATAAAGCCTAGTACATTGAAAAACTTAGCCTCGCCGTCCTGGGTCTGCACAATAGCGCCCGCTGCGTTAATGGCTTGTGCAATGCCCTCTTTGTATAATTCCTCAATCTGCGCTAGGTTCATTGTGTCTAGCATAACGTCTTTTGTAAGTGGTTTATTCTGTTCCATGTATTTATAATACCCCCGCCGCCAATCACTGCATATAGTAGTTTGTTACTTGTAAAAATTACCACGCCTAATAGCCTGGGCGTTTTTTCGTGTTCCGCTACCAGGCTACCTACCATAATGCACACTACCTGCATATCATGCGGTCAGTGCGCGCCTTGTGGGGTTGCCTTAATTAAGCGGTTGTTCCAACGTTCAATTTAAAGCCCTTGTTCTATCGTCTGGCCAAATATCATAATAAGGCCGTCCGTTATTCTAAGTTCCCCTATTTGTTAAAGTACTCATAATGCTATGCAGTGCAGTGGGCGTATAACAGGCCATACGCCTAGCCAATGTACTACTTGTGGCCGCTGGGGCTTGCGGTGTGTGCCAGGTTCTTTAAAGCGCCCTGGTGGGTAGTAGTAACCCTGCCTACGCTGTCAAACAAAAATACCCCTTGCGGGGTAAGTCTGTATAAGTATCTGGTTATCACTAATCTATTTAAGAATAGCAAATAGCCCACTACTTTACAAGTGTTTACCCTCGCTTTTTTGCTACGGGCAAAATGATTAGTAATAACCTGTAGCTTTCTTATCATAGCACAAAACAAAACCGCCCCACAATATGCAAGGCGGCTGTTGGTACTCGTTCTGTGTACAATCTGTTTAAAAGTTCCCCGTACACACCCAGGCTACCGCTGGCACGTACCCATTAGTACGCTTTTCCACAATATAACAACTGCTAAAAAGGTACAACGCCGTTGGCTGTAGTTGCGTCGCTTTCGTGTACGTATTTGTCCCAGGCTTTACCAATCGCTGTAAGCGCTGCGCCTGCTACTGCTGCCCAAATAGGGTCAAGTAGTCCAATTAGTACTGTAGCGCCTGCCAGGGCTGCGCTAACGGCCGCAATAAACACAATGCGGGCAAACTCAAGTGCTGCCTTTTTAAATGCTGCTGGGTCTTTTACTAATGCCATATTCTACCTTTCTAAAGCCCTAAAGCTTTCTTATTCTTATAGTCTACCATGCTAATTACGTTGCTAGGTTCGGGTACAGTCGGTACTATACCGCGTAACGCTGCATGGCCTATGGCCTCGTCAAGGTCGCGTTCCGCGTGGTATAGCCGTTCTGTAAAGTAATCTACCGTTTCAATAAGTTGCTGGTCGCTTAACTTATCGTAATCGCCGCTGCCTACTAACTCGCCCGCCATAGCACTAACTTACAAAAATTGTGTTACCTGCGTAAATCAGGTTAGGGTTAGCAATTCCATTTAGGCGCTGCAATGTCGCAACGTCTGTACCAAACTTGGCTGCAATACCGCTTAAGCTGTCGCCGCTAACAATCTTGTATGTTTTGCGCTGCGCTGGTGCTGGGGCTGCGCCAGTTACCTTAAGCTTTTGGCCAACTCGTATAAGGTTAGGGTTTGCAATGCCGTTAATAGCTGCAAGCGTCTGGTAGTTCGTACCGTATCGCTGTGCAATCGCGCTTAACGTGTCGCCTGGCTGTACGGTGTATTCGCCCTGTGCTGCTGGCGCTGGTGCGCTGCCGCTAAGTTGCAATACCTGGCCTACGTTAATTAGGTTAGGGTTAGCAATACCGTTTGCTGCTACAAGCGCCGCAACGGTCATGCCGTATCGCGCTGCAATGCCGCTTAATGTATCGCCGCTGCGTACAGTGTACGTGCCTTGCGCTGGTGCTGGCTGGCTAGGTGTAGGTACACTTGGCGCAATGCTGCCTGCCTTGCTTACCTGGCCGTAGTTGTCCAGGCTAGTACGGTTGTAATCTACCGCGCCGTTAAGGTTCTGGCCGTTCAAGTACTGGTAAAGGTGTATACCCTCTTGTACGCGCCCTCTACTCCAGGCGTATGTTTGCCAAAACCATTTAGCTGTGCCGCTAGCCATAGTGCGCTGCATTACGTCTGCGCTACCATAAATACCTACGCGTTCGCGGCCAATTACACTGGCTGCGCCGTTCAAAAAGTCGTCAATCGCTGCCTGGTCGCGTGGCTGTGCGTCAAAGTCTGCCGCAAAGTATACTACGCTTTTCGCTGGTAGCCCTAAGCGGTTAATTTCGCGCTGTGCGTCTGCGGCTTGCGCCTTACCAACTTGCGCGCCACCCATAACGGTATTAGCGCCTGCTTGGTATACAAGTACAATTTCCAAACCATTGTTTACTAGGTCTGCTAATTCTGCTGCGTCCAGGCCTTTACCGCCCTCGCCGTCAGGCCATAAGTAACGTACCACAAACTGTTTGCCTGCGTTTTTAATGTTTCGTCCGCCAGGCCTCGCCCAACTATAGTCAATTCCCTCTGTTGCCATAACTTGCGTTATTCCTTTCCTTAGTTATTGCCTTACAACATTATTGTACTACAAAGTTGTTACTACGTAGTACCTGGGCTATCGCCGTCTTAGCGTCGCCAACTGTTGCTGTAATGCGTAATTCTAGCCTACACTCGCCGTAAATACCCTCTGGTACGGTAACGGTTTTGTTCACGCTGTCTTTTTCGCCTGCTGTCGTCCGTCCACTGTAACTGTCAATAAAATAATCTTTGCTGCCGCAAACTAGGTGGCGTTCCGTAATTCCAAAGTAATCTACCCCCGCTGTGCCTTTAAATGCGTACTCAAGGTTATTGCCAGGGCTGTATATAGCCTTGCCGTCAATCGTCCCGTCTGTTTCTAATACCGTTAGGCTGTAGTCGCCGTAAATGTTCTCTGGGGTGCTAACCGTAAATGCGTTCGTTTCAAAGGTGGCCGTTTTCTCTACGCCAAATGGTAGCGTAACGCGGGCTGTATAAAATATCTTGTAATCGCCTGGGGCGGTTGGCTTGGTCGCTACCTCGCGGCTAACACACCCGCTACCCTCTGGTATTGTGCTAGTTACCTGGTATTGCTGCGTATATACGGGCGGTTCTACCTTACGTACTTGTGCGTCAATTACTACTGGGTACGTTCCGTTACTCATGCGGCAATAGTCAAGCACTGGGGTTTTGCCTAGTTCTACGTTGCTTACGTGCGCTGGGCTTTTGTAACTAAAAAAGTAGTTACCAGGTAGCAAGTTAAAGTATAAAAACTGGCCGCCAATCAGTAGGCCAGTGCTTACCGTACTCCAAAATACAATGCTAGGTAGGCGGCTAATAATATAGTTCATGCCACTTTTACTAAATGCCAGGCGTGTTTGTGTATACAATTTCTTTATTCTGTCCATAGCATTAGCCTCGCCTCTTAAAGTAGTCGCGTATATCCTCTGGGCTTAGTCCAATCACAATACCCATAAGTATACCTAAAACCCATACTGGGTAATCAAATGTAGGTATAGTAGCGTCAAATACAAACAACGTTATAGCGCCTACCAAACAAACCACCCTAAAAAAGGTAGTTGCTGCCTTTGGTTCGGGCTGTTTACGTACTGGTTGTTTTGGTATACGTTTTACGTCAGTTTTTCTTTTGGCCACCATGTGTAATGTCTTTCAGTCTAAAATCAAGCTTATGTATAGCGCCGCGTAGTAGCCAACCTGCCACTATGCCAAACTCAATGCCTAGTATAAACTCCATTATTTCCATAATTCCTTTTGTTGCGCCGCTATAGCTTTCTACATTACTTATGTTAGCATATTCCCTATTTAAGCTTAACCCTCTTGTTCAATACTTGCTGCGTTATATTTCACAAGTTCTGTACGCGCCTCGTCGGGCAAATAATTGCCACAAATAAAGCAACGGTAAGGGTCTACGTTATCCACCATGCCGCAATACTGGCAATTACTACAATTAGGGCAAGTAGTAAACCATTGCCCGCCTGCTGTCGCGCCACACCATACACACTTATTTACGGCGCAAACCTTGTGCTGCGCGTCCATAAGCTTTGCCTCAAACTCTGGCTGCTTTTCTGGGTTAATAACCTTTTCCCTGCGCTTGCGGCCAGGGTTCGGGGCAATTACCGTATTCCCTGGGTAGTATATACTAAGTCCATTTTCCATATTTCTATTGTAGCAATCTGGCTTAAATATGTTGGGTGCAAAATGCCTATGCCCACAAAGCCCTGGGCTGCTAGGCTAGCGTCATTTATAATTAACTGTTTAATAATCTGTGTCAGGTCGGCCGTAAAATCTATGCGGCGGTTTGCGTCTGCGGTCAGGTTAAGCGGTTTCATTAGCGGCTGGTTAAAGTCGTCCGTACTAAATTGCCTTGTACCTATACCTATAATTTTCTGGTTGCCTACTGGTTCGCTGGCATGAAAAACAATACGTATATGCGCCCATAGGTTTTTAATCTCTAGTAGGTTACTTGGCAAGTTAAAGTTAAGCGTTGCGCCTGCGCCACAATCGCGGGCGTTTTGCAGTGCAATGGTTTTGTACTGGTATCTGTATTCCTGGTGTCTACTTTCTGCGCCCATATTAAAGCCTTTCGTCGTAATCGTAGTCTACGGTTTTAAGTACCTGGGCTGTCTGTGCGCGGCCACGTATCATACGCCCCGTAGCTTTCAAGTCAATAATTACCAAAAAAATGCCGTTCCAACGCGGGTCTGTAGGCTGCGGTATTTGCAGTTCGTTAAACTCTAGTTCAAATGGTAGTGTTTGCCCCGCTGGTATGGTTATGCGGGTAAGTTCATTTGCGGCCGTAATGTTCAACGGGTCGCTGGCGTAGCTAAGTACAACGTCGTAAGGTTGGCTAGCGCCCTCGCTGTTAGGGCAAATACCGTCGTTTCCTGCGTTCAAATAGCTTTTAAAGTCAATGTTTTGTAATACTAGGCGGCGGTTTCGTACTACAAAGTTAGTAGCAAAAATACGCCACCATAGGTATGTAAAGTTAGCTGGTAAATAACAAGCGCCTGCGCCGCTGCCGCCACACCCAGGGCTAAAACTAAAGTCGCTACCACGTACTAGGTTCTTTGGGTAGCCCATTACCTCTATATCTTGCGCGCCCATTATGCTACCCCCGTCATACTTTGCACTACCCTAAAAAACTCAAAAGCAAAGTTGCTGCCGCCAAATGCGCCTGGTATACCTGCGCCACTTGGGGCAAATAATATAGTGCCGTCTGTGCTGCCAAACGCCAGTATTAAGTTAAACCCGTCCTCAACAAATAGCGGGTTGCCGTTCTTTTTCAGTTGCGGTAATAGGTTTATGCGTCGCGCAATAATACGCCAGTCGCCACCGCCGCTACTCATGGCAATAGGCGTACGTGTGCCGCTAATCTTTTCCCAACTGTCCTGTATTTCTTTTAATGTGTAGCTGGTTCGCGGTGTCGTAAAGTCATTGTTCGTAAAGTCGCCAATCGCAATATACATACCCAGGCCGCCTTTTTCTGTAGTACCGCCCGTCGTACCGTCAATAGCGCTGCGTATCTGTAAATAGTCAATATAGCACTCTACTAACTCGCCCTGGTGTGGCTGCAATATGCGTATGCTGTTAATTGCCTGCGGGGTAGGTGTAACCGCGCCGCCCACGCCGTCTATTGTACTAATGCCAACAAGCGGGCATAAGTCGCTATACCCGCCGCTAATTGTGTACGCCCCCTTTTTAAGGTCGTACTCGGTTTCGTCCATGTAGTTGTGGCCAAAAACATTAGCCCTCATGGTTACGGCCTCGTTGCGTACCGCGCGGTCAAGTCCGCCCATTTTACGTACCTATAGCTATCCAGTTGTAGTAGCCAAAGCCGTTACCACCCCAGTTAGTACCGTTCGGCTTAGCAAAATAAACTTGAAAACCTGTGGTAGTAATGCTGTGTACCTTGCTTACTACAATACCCTCAATAGTGTTACCACCGCCGTTAGCTGTATTGCTTAGGCTGTCGCCGCTGTATTGTGCTAATACAATCGGCTTGCTAGTAAATGCCCCGTTAAACGTAATTCCCTCACCGTAAATAGACTGGCCAGTACTTACAGGTATAACGCCCCAACCTGTCAAAATGCGGGCTGCGGTTTCCGTACTGTTCGTAGTGTCGTCTTGTCGCAACGTCTTATAGTTGCTAATCTTATCGCCAGTTACGGCGTTTGCTGCTAAGTGGCGGTTAATAATTACCGCGTCCTCAAGCCCAGTACCTAAGTTAAAACTACTGTCGTTACTACCAATTAAGTTCCATTTTGCCGTTGTAGGCTGTTCGTTCGCTACAAACGTAATAGCTGTATATCCGCTACTGGCCATACTACTTTACCCTTTCCAGTTTAAATGTTTCGTAGCGTTCCATAGTTCCCTGGGTTTCGTAGTCCGCTTTTTCGCCTTTGGCTTGGTTCTCTGCAATGCGCGCTGCTGCCTGGGCTACCTCGTATGGTGTACCCATACTTACTGCGCCAGTGTCGCCTATAATATCCTTGCCGTCTTTAATAATGCCGCGTATAGGCACAATACCCATTTCAACCGCTGCAAGCGTGGTGCGGTTGCCACAAGCACACTCATAGCCGTACATAGGTTCGTTATTCTCGTTTAAGTCCTCGCGTCGCCTAATCGCTAGGCAAAGGTCGTTATAGTTGTAAAAGGTGCGGCCTTTCTCAAGTACCACGCCGTCTGCAAACTGCCCTGCTACCTCAATACCTATAACATGGTCATTAGCTAAACAATGCAGTACGTAAACCTCTGGGTAGTTGGCCTTATACCAATCTACCATTTTTTGTACCTCGGCCTCGTCCTGTTCCCAACTTACGGGTTCTGGTTCGGCCATTTCAACAGGCACAATAGCCATTTCGGCTTGTGTGTCGTCAATCTCTTGTTTATCGTCTTTGGCTTTTTTCATCATTACAATAATTTCCTATACCTTTAATATACAATACAACAGTCTATGGCGCTAGGTAGTCGCTGCCGCCAATTCTACTTACACCAATCGTAAAGTACTGGTAAGTGCTGCGTTGTTCAAGGCTTAATGTCTGCGCTAGCTTACCATTTTGCGTTACCTCTATATCGTTACCAACTACAACCATTGCTAAGGTTTGCCCCGTCGTTTCCTCGTTTACGGTTACAAAGTCGCCTAATTGTAGCTGCGGCACACCAAATACCGTTGCCTTAAGGCGCTGCAATGGCGTACTAAATAGCTTTACATAAATGTATGCCAGGGCGTTTGCCGTAGCCGCGTCTTGTACTAGGTTATTGTCAATGGTTACAATCTGGCCGTTGTTATCTGGGTTAATTCCGTAGTTGGCTATGCTGGTCGCGTCCGTCTGTTCTTTGCTGTCCACCACTTGCACTTTGGCTGGCGTACCATATAGCTGTATCTTGGTCAGGTAAATTACCGCGTTCGTAGTATTTGCAAACGTCATGCGGTAGCGTTCACCAAATAAGTAGGTGCTGGTAAGCGCTATGCCGCTGTTTACCTCTGCGCCTGTGCCGTCCTGGTTCTGGTTGGCCTGCCAACTACTCGTAACGGCCGTCGTAATGTTTACTGGCGTTACTATACTAATTAAAGGAAAACTACCTATGTCGTCCCTAAAATCTGCAAATACATCTAGGCTGCTGTTTGGCTGTACTGCGTAGCTTTGCCCGTTTTCCCAAACCTTGTTAAAGGCGGCAATCTTAAATGGCTTTGCCACTACTATTGCGTCGTTCACTATAGGCGTATTGTCCCAGTCTACGTTAGTCATATTGCTATAGTTAAACGTCCACTTGCTAGTACTGTTATTGTTTAAGTGTATTCTGTTCCAAAAGTTAATTACGCCGTTTTCGTCGCAAAACATTAGCGCGCCCTCGGCCTCGCAAATCTGCTTAAAAATGTCCGTTACAATCAAGTCTTGTACGGGTAGGTAGCCAATTTTATTTTGGGTGCTTGGTTCAATGTTGTACTGGCCTACGCCAAAGCCCTGTTCTTGCAGTAGCGCAATAATAATTTGGTCTGCACTGGTATTTACAAAGGCCTGCAAACTACTCTTTTTATTACTCAAAAACTTAAGCGCGTCCCATGCTACAATGGTTGTCTTGCGGCTGCTAATGCTACTCTTAGGCATTTCGCTATAGCCCGTAAACAAGTTAATGTACTCATCGTTAATACCCACACCCAGGCGTATAGGGCGGTCAGGCAAAATATAGTTGCCAATCGTAGCGTCATACTTAGGCGTAAAACGGTTATTTGCGTTCAGTAAGGTAATGTTTGCCGTACCCATAATAACGCCCCAGGGTAGGTTACTCATTTTGCGGCTAATAGTATAGCTTTCTACGTTAGCGGTTTCGTTAGTGTACTGGTATTTGTCGCTAAACGTTACGCTGCCGCCTGCGCCCTTAAGTACGTCTGCGCCACCAATCTTACTTTGTCCAATGGTAAAAAACTGTACGCTGGCATTAGTCGTTTTTTGCCAGGCAATCAAAACACTAGCCCCAATACGTTTGTAGGCTGCTGCGGTTGCGGTAGTAAATGCGCTACTAACCGTTTGCATTGCTATATTTCCTCAATCACACAATTAGCGTCTACTAATTTGCTAGTACCTACGCTGTACGGTGTGCTTGCATTAAAAGTAGGTAGCCCCGTAAAGTTAAACGTTCCGCCTGGTTTGTTCGTAAAATCGTTAGCATAGGCCACTGCTGCGCCCGTATTAAGTAATGCTAACAATGCCTGGTAATCGGCAATGCTTAAGCGCGTCCATTTTAGCTGGGCGCGTTTCTTTTGTCCTGCGCGGGTGCGCTGCTTGCCGCCGTTAATTGCTACAAGCGTAGTTTCGTAGTTTACGTAGTCCTCAACAAGCCCGTCTGCGTCAGGTAGTTTAATTGCTGTTGCGTTAATCGTTAGTGCCATAGTTTACCCTCTTAAAGCCCCTATTTGTGTCATGTCCAGGCCTTGCGCCCGTAGTGCGTCGCGTATCTGCTTTGCCATGTCTACTGCGTCGCCCTGGGTAAACTGGCCGCGCCCCTCGTATTTAATCGTAAGGTTAAAGTCGCCGCCGCCGTTACCGCCTGGTGCGTTCGCTAGCATACTCTGGGTGTTTCGGTTGCTAACAACCTCTGCGCCCGCTGGTAGCCAAACGTTTTCTTTACCGTTCTCGCCCACCGTAGCCCAACCGCCCTGCGTTACCTGGCCACCTGTATACAATCGTGGCAATGTTCCTAGCTGCGGTACGCCTGGTAGCTTGCCCGCCGTATTGTTAATGCCGCGTATAAAGTCGTTAATCTTGTCAATAACCCAGTTCAAGGCGCTTTTAATTCCGTTTGTAATGCCGTCAAATACGCCGCTTACGCCGTTCCTAATGCCGTTGGCAATGTTGCTAATAAAGCCGCTAATGCGTCCCCACATACCAGAGAAAAAGCCAACTACGCCGTCAATGGCTGCGCCAAAGGCGTTACGTATGTTATTTATAATCGGGCTAATAAAGCCCCATATTGCACTAAACACGCTTACCGCTACATTGCGTACGTTATTAAATACGTTGCCAATAAAGTTGCCTACGGTCTGTATGCCGCTGCCTATCGCGTCAAATATCGGGCTAATTTTCGCCCAAATTGCGTCCCATACCACTATTACAATGCCGCGTATAACGGCAAACACGTAGCTAAATATACTCATAATTATATTTATGCCTGTACTAACCACGTTAAACCAGAATTGAAAATACCCTACCAAAAAGTTAATTACTGGCTGGGCTACTGCCATTACCGCGTTAAATGCGCCCGTAAGCACTGTGCCAATCAGGTTGGCCACCCAGGTAATCGCGCCCACAATTCCCTGCCATGCGCTAATCATAAAGTTTACATACCCTGTAAATACCTGTATCAGTACGTTAATCACGTTCACAAGTAGCCATACCGCCCCAACTACTACGCCGCCAATAATTGCGCCAATCACTTGTAGCGCTGGCAATAGCACTGGGCTTAAAAAGTTCCATAGTCGCTGCAACGTCGGTAATAGGTTTGTGGTTATGGTATTCCAAAGCGCCTCAAAGCTAGGCCGCAAAAACTCAATGGCCTTTTTAACTACGTCTATGCCCGTTGCAAGTGCGCCCTTTAAAAAGTTGCCCACGTTCGTTAGCACTGGCTGTATAGCTTTCATTACGTTACCCCAACCGCCCATGCTTTCTACAAGCTTTTGTATTCCTAGTGCCACAAGTGCGCCTGCTGCCATAAATGGTAGCAATGGTGCTAATGTTGCCCAAACGCTTGCCGCAAGGCTAGCAAAGGCTGGTACAAGCGCGCCCAGTATCACGCCTGCAATAACGGGTGCGTTGTCGCCTATCCACTTAAACATTGTCTGTATGCCCGCTACAATGCTGTCTTTGTTCGCGCTTATCCAGTCGCCTACGCTTTTCATAGCGTTTTTAATAATTTCAAACATACCGCTTTTAGTTACAATATCTGCCATTGCAATAGTTACGGTGTCCTGTAGGTTCGCCCAAATCTGGTTAAACCCGCCTGCCTGGTTAGCAAATGCGTCTGCAAAACGGCCGCCCGCTGCGCCCGCCTGGTTAAACATTTGTTCAAGCATACTAAACGTTACGCCGCCGCCGCTAATAAAGTCCTCTAGCGCCTGCCCTGTCTTGCCCGTTGCCTGGCTTAACATCTCAAAAATAGGTATACCTGCAAAGGCAAACTGGCGTACGTCCATCATGGTTGCCCGCCCAGTCGCGCCAATCTGCTGCAAGTTCACAATAATGCGGTCTAGTTCAGGTTGTCCTTTGCCCATTGCCGTAAGTGCTTTACCTACGTTCATAAGTAGGTTTTCACTCTGGCCTGCATTTTTCGTAACGCTGGTAAGTAACTGGTTGGCCGCAATCAGGCCTGGTAGTTCAAATGGTGTGTTAGCTGCGTCGCGCTTAATCATTGCTATAGCGTCGTCCGCTGCCTTTGCGCTGCCCAATAGCGTAATAAACCCTGCGCGGCTAGCCTCAAGGTCGCCTGCTATCTTTGCGCCTGCGCCAACAAAAGTAGC
>Ga0209507_1000678_pt1 | contig 33858 bp, 29 predicted proteins | sample AD_UKC028_MetaG_FD_184414 | JGI IMG/M metagenome (GOLD analysis project Ga0209507, IMG submission 184414) | Active sludge microbial communities of municipal wastewater-treating anaerobic digesters from USA - AD_UKC028_MetaG (SPAdes) (version 2) | ecosystem: Engineered > Bioreactor > Anaerobic >...
ATGGATTCATCATAACTCCTTCTAATTTGATTCAGAACCAATGCATCGGTCAGGACTGAACGCCTCTTCTTAAAAAATTGGGAAAAATCTCAAATGCTCCTAATATAATCCGTTGTGCAAAGGTCTCTCCTTATCTTTTAACCTTACTGAAACTTGTCCTTTTTACAGCTCCGCTCCCTCGGTTACATGCAAAATGCAACCAATCGGAGGAACGGTTGATAAGCATTAAAGACTTTCAATTCCGTCCATGGCTTGCTAAGCAGACACTCGATTTACGCTACCTTACCTGTCACAAAAATGCCACTTGATGATCTGCACATATACGACCATTTTTTGCCGAAGGCTTGTCACCAAACCCAGCGTAAAGACGACGCCGACGGCGTTCAGTAACGCATCTGCGATCAAGCGTAGAAAAATGATCAATGAAGCTGTCCTATAGTACATGCCTCCGTACCACTTGCGTAGAAACTGGTAACGCGACCGGTAAAATTCGATGCGTGATCTTGCGTTGTGGCCTATGCTCTGGCCCTGAAGATGGTAAATCAACGCGTCGGGCACCTGATAAATCCGCCACCCGGCGCGATTCATGGCATAGGCCATGTCCGTCTCTTCGAAAAAGAAAAAATAACGATCATCAAAGAAGGAAACTTCGTCCAATGCCTTTTTACGAATCATCATGCAGGCGCCGATGGCCGAATCCACTTCCAGCGGTCCGGCATGCCCATATCTTTTACTGGGATAGCGGCGAGGGAAGAGGTATTCGAGAAGAGAGGTGTTGACGGCCAGAGTCAAAAGCGTCGGAAAGGCAGCAATAGAATTTTGTTTGCTGCCGTCGGCATTCAATAACTGACCACAGACAATCGCCGCCCGGGGATTGGCCTCCGCAAAGTCCCACAGCTTTTGGACCGCCCCTGCTGTCAGGATAGCGTCCGTATTAATCAGCAGGGCGTATCTGCCTTCCATGACGGCAAAACCCTGATTATTGGCGGCGCCGAATCCACGATTTTCCTTATTGGCAATGATTTTGACCTGCGGATATTCCGCCGCAAGCATAGCCATCGATCCGTCGGAGGACGCATTATCCACGACGATAATCTCATACGTAAGAGGGTCTATTGTTTTATAAATGGAATCCAGGCAGTCGCGCAAAAGGTCTTTGGTGTTCCAGTTGACTATAATAATGGAAATATTCATATTTTAATTTATGTATTTTTACGGCGGGACAGCCTCTGCTGTGTCTCACCATTGCTGATCCTTTCCAGTTCGCTCAACTTAGCATACTTGAAATATTTGTTAACCGAATCAGTAACGGCCAGCGTAAGTCCTTGACGGCCGTCCATAAATCCCAAACGGAAAAAATAATCCTGAATAAATGTTAAAAGCGCGCGGAAAAAAGCGGAGTACGGTGACGAGCGCTTCCCGACTGCATAAGACTCCCCTGCACCGAGCGTTGAGTACTTGTCAATTTTTTGTAGAATTTTGCTTAAACTGCTTTCGGTGTAATGTTCGATGGGAGCTTCCAACTGATCAACTTGACCCTGAACTTCCACAGCTTCATGAACGGTCGCGGCTGTCATGCGCCCCGCCTGCCTGCGGAAAAGACGCACCACCCGGTCCGGCCACCAGCCAGCGTGCTGAATCCAGCGGCCCTGAAAATAATTTTTGCGCGGAAAACTAAAACCGGCTGCCTGCGTCCGCGTATCCGTTACAATCATCTTGATGATATTCGCTGTTTCTGGAGGGATGCGCTCATCGGCGTCAAGAACAAGAACCCAGGGCTGGCTGCATTTATTTATGGCGAGTTGCTTTTGCGGGCCGAAACCATGCCAGGACTCCCGGTATATATCGCACCCAAATGCCGCCGCGATTTCCAGTGTGGTGTCCTCACTGCCGGAATCAACCACAACGATCTGGGCAGCAAAAGCAACACTCTGCACGCAGGCATGGATGTTCTCTTCTTCGTTCTTGGTTATTATAGCTACGGAAAGAGGTACTTTTTCCATCTAATACCCTCTACTATTTTAACGCCAATGATCATTCGCAGATAAATACTTGCTGATTTGCCGCGTTAAATCCCGATAACATCCAACGCATTATCCCCAATATCTATACATCCTACTTTGCTTATAAAGCATAATTTTCTTTTCGATGCAAACTTTAATCTTAATGCAAATCGATGCTTACGTTATGTTACGCCTCTACCTGCCTCCCATCAAACACCAGCATAATAGTTTACGCAACAGTTAGAGAGACGATTGGCGAAACGATTTAAACATGATTTTTTCTTTTTTCTGTGTTACTGATAGTAATGTGAAAAAACTGACGAAAAAGATTTTGTTTATGAGAAAAATTGCCATTGTGATACCGAAGTTCGGTTTGGTTGGCGGGGCCGAGCAATTTGCCTCTGAATTATCAGAAAAACTTTCCAGTGGACATCAGGAGACCTTTCACGTGTTTGCTAACCACTGGCAGTCAAATTCTCAGGTTTTACAGTTTCATAAGATTCCGATCATCTCCTTCCCCAAATTTCTGACGACCATCAGTTTTGCCTGGTTTGTCCAACGCCAAATTCAACGCAATAATTTTTCCTTGGTGCATAGTCATGAGAGAATTTTCGCGGCCGACATTTTTACGCTTCACGGCGTGCCGCATCGATACTGGGTGAACCAAGTTCGCTGTAAAAAAATGAGCCTCTACGATACGGCGACGGCATGGGTGGAAAAAAAGCTGGTCTATGAAGGTCATTGTAAAAAGTTTATTGCTGTTTCTGATTTAACCAAAGAAATTTTTTTGCGGGAATACCCCATTGATTCCGAACGAGTTGCCGTGATTCATCCCGGCGTAAATTTAACTGATTACACGCACAAAAACAAAGGCGATGTTCGTCGAACCGTCAGGAACGCATTAGGCATCGGCGCTGAAGAGCCGGTCATTATATTCGCTTCCATGAATTTTGAAATAAAGGGGCTCGATGAAATCTTGCGGACTCTTGCTCAATTAAAAAAACAAAATGATAAATTTAAATTGATTGTCGCCGGGAAAGGAAACATAAAAAAGTATGAAAAGATGGCAAAGGAAGCGCAGATAACCAGCAATGTGATTTTTACCGGGGTGGTCAGCAAAGATAAATTAATCGATCTGTATTTGGCCGGCGATCTGTATATGATGCTTTCCAAATTTGATACCTTCGGCATGGTTGTCCTCGAAGCCATGGCAGCCGGCATGCCGGTCATGATCAGCAGCAATGTCGGCGCTAAAGATCTGGTGCAGGAAGATAAGAATGGATTCATTATCAACAACCCTTCAGACTTTGACCACATAGTTTCTAAACTTAAAATTTTATTTAATGAGAGCAGACGCCGAAGCATGTCCGACACTGCATATCAAATAGCAACTCAAAACACATGGGATATGGTGGCAACAAAATATCAGAACACCTACAATGATATCCTTGCTGCAAAAATCAGGGGAGCCCGTTAACGCCATGCATATCATCGATAAGCCCAATTACAACCTTCCGGCAAACATCCGTAACATCCTTCTGATTCAACTGGGGGATATTGGCGATGTAGTCTGGACGACACCCAGCATATGGGCTGTAAAAAGTTCCATCCCAAATTCAAAAGTATCCGTTATGGTGAAAGACGGTTTTGGTGGCCTCTTAGAGGCGGACCCCTCCATTGAACGGATATTCGAAGTGAAGCAGTATCGTGGAAATTTATTTCATCAGGCCACAAGACAATTATCTTTTTTGAAAAACATCCGATCTCAGCATTTTGACCTTGTTGTTGACCTTCGCCTGGGAGACCGAGGCGCCTTCATGTCTTTCGCAACGGGAGCACCGCTGCGGGCAACCCTGTATCTTCCCGAAGGTCTGCCCTTCTGGAGAAATTATTTTTTTACGCATGGCGTAGTGGTCGGCCCACCGGTTCACACATGCGGCGCCACAGAGCAATCCCTGCGTATATTAAGAAGGTTCGGTATCGATACGGAGGACATTATTCCCAAATTATGGATTACCGACACTATCAAAAGACATGTCCGGAAAATCCTGGCTCAGGAAAAAGTTGACGGTCTGAAGCATTGGATCACTATCAACCCTTTTTCCCGCTGGCCACATAAGGAGTGGGGTGCTCACAAATGGATTGAAATCATCAACTGGTTCTGGAAAGATTTTGCAATCCCGGTCATCATAATCGGTTCCCGAGAAGAGCAAACAAAAGCGGAAGCCATCAGAAGACAATGTCAGGCCAAGGCATTCAACTTTGCAGGCCTCACGACGCTGGCCGAACTGGCTGGTCTGCTGAGTCAAAGCCTGCTGCATATCGGCGTGGACAGCGCCGCGCCGCATATCGCGGCGGCCACCGGCACACCGACCATCACCATTTACGGTCCATCGTCCTGGAAAGAGTGGGCGCCTGTTGGAAAAGACCACCGCGTTATTGTATCGGACATGGATTGCGTCCCCTGCCATCAGAAGGGCTGCGACAATAGTGGACATAGCCAGTGTTTGGAAACATTAAATGCCGATCGGGTAAAAAATGTCATCCGTGCAACCATGGAAAGTTCATTGAGTTATCCCGGACCCTGAACCGGCTATTTATGGATTCTAATGATATCGGCGTCCACAACCATCCGCCATTCTTTTCGTCTTTGTTGTATTAATTGTCTGAGTTCTTCCAAGGTCGGATAGTTTTTATTGCCGGTAAACTCACGAGCATCATCGATAAGAACAACATGATCAGAACAGGAATGTTCTAGGATTGCTTTGATCTCTTTAATAATTGGTGTCTCCGAATCAGCTTGTCCGGTGACACCACCCGAGAAATGAGCGTCGAGCCAGAACAAACAAGGTTCTTTTATTTCCGCCAGCAACACCGGCAATATCTTCCCGCTGTCTCCCTGAAGAATTGTAACATGAGACGCGGAGGAAAATTTATTTTTAGCGCGTTGAGCCAATTTCGGATCAAACTCGATGGAGATGATTTTAGAGAAATCGTGTAATACGGCATCAATCATCTCACCCATGTAAGTGCCGGTTTCGACGAAAACACGCGATTTAAACTTTGCCGCATAATATTTATTGATCATCTGCTTGACGGCATGCGGGGCCGGAACCGGACGGCCTTGTAATTTCCACAACAACACCTTCTTACGGGCGCTGATTGCTTCTTTAACTTTTTTATGAGTTTGATAAAGAATATTTTTCTTGCTTGTCATTTTTTCGCTACTTTCTAAATTATATGCAATTTATCTTATACTTAGCTACTTGTAACATAAACATAAATCTCCAAACGGTGCAAACCATAATCGTTATTTCAGACATTTGCTGACTTTAAGATATCATAAACAGCCCAAACAGGAGTATTTTGAGGTTATTTATAAAAGCTCCTGCGTTTCTCGCAGTCTCTTGCCTATCTTGTATTTAATGTAATGCTTGGCAATATCCCATCTGAGACGTCCCAATTCTTCTTTTTTAATTTCTCCGATAATTTCCGATGACCCGTTTCGGAAGCAATGATTAACGCGACCTTGAAGGACCTTCTTTTTATATTCCTTACACATTTTATTATAGATTTTGCCTTCTTTATCCAGCTCATCATAAAGAAGCTCTACGCGCTGATTGGCATGTATCCTACCAAAATTAGCCACAATGGGAAGAAAATATGATAGATAACCCCGCGTATGGAATTCGTAAAGAAATTCATAATGGATGCCAACAAAAAACCGCTCCGTCTGGTTGCGTTTAGTAAAGCATTCCTCAAATACATGGCGTCTCACACAATAATTCCCCTCCGGAAAACCATGCGCGTAGGCAAGCCAGTAGGCGAAGAAATCGCGCTTTTGAGGGGGTAATTTTTTCAGAAATTCCTGATTCGTGATCCTTCCCAGGCTGCCGTCTTCCAGCATATATTGAGGAAGACCCCAGACCAGTGACACTTCACTATCTTTCTCGAGACAATCATTACAGGCCTCGAACCAGTTCTTAGACAAAAAGCCATCGGAAACACAGCATTGAATGATATAGTCGCCACGTGACATGTCAAATGCCTTACGATAAGCTTCCAGTATTGTATTTTTATCGGTTTCTTTTTCCGATATCCAGCGAATCCGGGAATATTCCTTCAGGATATCGACGGAGCCGTCCGTCGATCCACCGTCCACAACAATAAATTCGTAATCCTGAAAAGTCTGGGCCAGGACGGATTCAATTGTGTCGCGTAAATATTTCGCCGTATTCAGGGAAGGGGTGATCACTGATATTTTGGGTTCATGCTCTGCCGCCATTGTTATCTCCTCCTTCTTCCGTAAATGAAAACACGACCCATTTACCGAAGATATTCCGGATGTTCATTAATCCAAAGGTAATCCTTCGGGATGCCGATATCAAGAAAGAAAGCATCAAATACTTTCCCATACAACAAATTGTCGTTTTTCAAAAGAGGCAGAACATTTTCTTCAAACGATACCAGCCCGTCCGGAATGTATTTCGCAATATTCCGATCAACGATATAAACGCCGCTGTTGATCAGACCGGCGGTTTCCAGTCCGTCCTTTTGAAAAGAGTTGATGCGTCCATCATCATCGTTTATTTCAACTCCGCCATACCGGCTCCGGTCTTTGACAAAGGCCAGACCCATGGTGATTAGGCCCGGGTTACCGGCATGAAATCGAATGAGGTCCGCAAAAGGGACATTAAAAAAGGAATCGCCGTTCATCACGATAAAATGAGAGTCATCGTTTTTGGAGAGGGATTGCTTCAAGGCTCCGCCGGTTCCCAAGGGTTCATTTTCTTCCGAATAACTTATATCGATGCCGAATAAACTGCCGTCCCCAAAATAAGATTTGATCACATCCTTTTTGTATCCGATAGACAAAACGACATCGGTCGTTCCCCAGCGCTTCAGATGAAGAAGTAAATATACCAGAAATGGCTTTCCGCCGACAGGCGCCATCGGCTTTGGAAGATCTTTGACGGCATCCCGCAGCCGGCTCCCCAGACCACCTGCCAGAATAATGGCCTTCATTTTGCTCCTCGAACAGTATGCCGTAAGGCAGATCGTTGATTCCGAAAAGTGGTTTTTACAAGCGGGGAACTTTTATGTTTCGCTATAAAATCAGAAAGAACACTGAGAATGTAATCGCACTCCGTGCGCCCGAGGTCCTGATGCACCCCAATATGAATGCCCTGCTCACCGATGTATTCGGCATTCGGAAAATCACCCAACGCGTGCCCCAGATACTTAAACCCGGCACACTGGGTCGGCATGGACGAGAAAAGTGTCCGAGTGTCGATTCCGTTGGTCTCGAGATACCCGACGAGCTGGTTGCGGGTAAAGCCGGCTTCTTCCTGGATAATCATGGGTAAAGCGTGGGGGCCGATCTCCTCGTGAGGCTCTTTTTCAATAGTCGCGAGATAAGGTTTGAATTGTCTGAATTGATCGATCAGATAATATAAATTGCGTCTTCTCTGGTTCAGTATTTTCCGATAAACATCCAGATTGCCAATCCCGACCGCTGCTTCCAATTCATTCATTTTTGCGGAAAAGCCAATGCGTTCAAAGATGAACCGGATATCCGTGGATTCGCTGTAGCTGAACCTTCTGGGGCAATAGGAGGAAGACCGATTCAGAACGCAGCTTTCGCATTTACAGGCCCTGCCGTGGCTGCGCAATGAACGCAGAACTTCGGCGAAGTCGGACCGGTTCGTGGTCACGATTCCCCCTTCCACGGTCGAGATAATGTGAGCGACGTAAAGACTGAATGCCCCCATATCGGCAAGACCGCCAACGTTCTTTCCTTGATAGGTGGCGCCATGGGCCTCTGCCGCATCTTCAATGACGAACAGCCGGTGTCGCGCAGCTATATTGTTGATGGCATCCATATCCGCCGGTTTTCCCATCAAGTGTACGGGCATTATGGCCCGGGTTCGTTTCGTAATTTTCTCTTTTATTTTTTTCGGATCGATATTCATGGTTTTCCTGTCCACATCGACAAAAACAGGGGTGAACCCGGCCTGTAAGACGGCGTTTCCGGTGGATACGAAGGATAAGGCAGGAACAATGATCTCTTCTCCACGTTGCGCGCCGAAATCGTATAAGACGGCCAGCGCCAGAGCATCCGCGTCCGTGCCAGTGCTAACCGCTACGGCTTTCTTTGTTCCCGAGAGCGCAGCAAACTTCTTTTCAAACTGTCGAACGTACTTGCCACTGGACAGCCGGTTCGTCTCTAAAATCTCGGCGATCAGTTTCCTTGATTTCTCAGTAACAGCTATGGTTCCAAAAGGGATTCTCATCTGCTAAACGCCCTCTCTATAATAAATAATTTGGCTACCCAGCGTATCAAACCGGAAAGGCACATGCAGCAGGTGGGCCAGTTTTTGCTTGAGCGTTTCTTTCTGTTCTAGTTTTACATAAAACAAGATAAACCCTCCTCCGCCGGCTCCCAAAAGTTTCCCTCCTAGGGCACCGGTTTTGAGCGCTGTATCGTAAAGCGCGTCGATTTGGCTTGTAGATACCTTTGCGGAAAGCGATTTTTTGATAAGCCAGGATTCATGCAGCATCCTGCCGAAATCGTCTAAATCGCCTTCCGAGTTCAGGATGTCAGTTGCTAAATCGACCATCTTGGAGAGTTCGCCCATCTGTATCTTTTTATCAGCAATATTGTGTGTTTTCTCTTCTTCGATTTCAGTGGCATACCGTGTCAGACCGGTAAAGAAAAGCATAAGATGATCCTGCAAATCATTCAAGTGTCGAGCACTGAGTGTGATGGGAATTACTTCGATGCTGTGATTACCCTTGAAATGGATTTTGTTCAGCCCTCCGAAGGCCACGGCAACCTGATCCTGCGAACCGACATTTTCCCGAATCATTTCCTGTTCTATGTGAATGGATTCCAGCGCCAGGCGCTTTTTCGAAACAAGCTTTCCGTTAAGCCCATAGAGCGCATGCAACAGACCCACTGTGAAAGCCGAACTTGAACCGATCCCCGACCTTGCCGGCAAGTCTCCATCGTGGTGGAGTTCCAGACCGTTTTTGACATTCATAAAGCGGAATGTTTCCCGCACCGCCGGATGTTGAATTTCGTCGATCGTGTTGACTTGTTCGCTCTTGGAATAAACAATTCTGTGCTTGTGACTGAAAAAGGGCGGCAGGAATCGGCAATTGACATAGCAATACTTATCTATAGTTGTAGAAAGAACAACACCGCCATTATCACGATACCAATTTGGAAAATCCGTACCTCCACCAAAAAAAGAGATGCGAAATGGTGTTCGGGTTATAATCATATATGCTCCTTCGGATATATTACCGTGATCCTTATTTAAAACGGTCCTTTAAATTCCACCTCTTCGATTAGAAATTTTGTCCTCGGTTTCCACGTCTTTCCGTTCGGGCGGAGCATCTCCAAGGCTCTGCGCGCGATCTTTTCAGCGTCAGGATAAAATTCCCGTTCGAGCGACGGAGAGGTCGGACAGGGAATGAAAGCAAAACCCATCCGGCATACGTTTATCTTTTTGTGTTTTCCGCTTTCGACAAGACGGGTAATGATTTCCGCACCCGCCCCGCAGGGAAGCCAGGCATTATCAACGACAATCAGGTTGTTCGTTTTCATCACGGACGCACTGATCGTTTCCAGATCCAGGGGACTGAGAGAAACGGGATCAATGACTTCGGCCTGGATGCCAGTTTCCATCAGATAGTGCCTTGCCCGCAAACACTCGATGGCCATCTGCGAAATACCGACCAACGTAATATCTTTACCCGGCGCAAGACGTCGCGCCTTTCCGAATGGAACGGTATAGGGTTCCGCCGGAACAGGACCTTTCTGGTAGTAGAGCATCCGATGTTCGATGAAAATGACCGGATTATTGTCCCGGATGCTTTCAATCAGGCAACCTTTCACATCATGTGGTGTTGAAGGCGCAACAATTTTCAGGCCGGGGACATTCATAAAAAGGGGATAAATGCTTTGCGAGTGCTGGGCGCCCTGCCCCCAACTTTTTCCGATGATCGAACGAACGACCAGTGGAACGGACACCGCACCGGCAAACATATGATGCATTTTGGCCGCCATATTCACCAATTGATTCATAGCCAGTAGCAAAAATTCCATGCGGATATGAACGTGGACGGGCCTCAGGCCGGCAAGGGCGGCGCCAATGGCCACGCCGGTCATTCCGTCCTCAGCGAGGGGTGTATCGAAGATTCGCTGAGGACCGTATTTTTCCAGAAGCCCCCTGGTTGTTCCTAGAATTCGCTTTGGGTCATCGACCCCCATCCCCAATACAAACACCGAAGGGTCTCTTTCCATTTCCTGGTCAAGAGCTTCGCGAATCGCTTCCGGATAGGTCAGTATGCGCTCTGCTAACGACATATCAATCCTTAAAGAGATCCTCATAGGCTTCCTCGCCACCGGGAAAGTGGCTTTCCTCGGCAAACCGGAAGGCATCTTGAATCTCGGTTTCTATTTCTGCCTCCACTGCATGACACCAATCCGGTGTAAGCTTGGACTTCATCGTCCTGAGAAGATCGTTTTCGATCCGGTAATCGACCTCCTGCCGGCTCCTGTACCCCAGATCAAAATCTTCGCCGGGGCCGACATGTTCTTTCCAGCGATAGGTCAGGCATTCAAGAAAAACGGGGCCGCCGTTTCCCTGACGTATTTCTTCTCCCGCTTCTCTAACCGCTGCGTATATGGCGAAGATATCGCCTTCTTCGATCCTTTCCGCCGGCATACCATAACTGCGAACGCGCTCGCAGATATTGTCCGAATGATGTCGGCTCAAATGATGGGAGTGAATGGCATATTCATTGTTTTCACAGATGAAAATAATCGGGATATTTTTTAAGGCGGCAAAGTTCATGCTTTCATGAAACGCCCCCTCATCCACAGCGCCGTCACCGAAGAAGCTGACGGTCACGACACCTGTCTTTTTGAACTGCTGTCCCATGGCGTAGCCCACGGATATCGGTATCGTTGTTCCCACAATAGCCGACGTGCCCATGACCCCCTTTTCTTCGCAGATCAAATGCATGGAGCCGCCTTTGCCTCGCGTACAGCCGGTTGCCTTACCGTAAAGTTCCGCGATCATGGTTCTTAGATCACCACCCTTTGCAAGGTACATGGCGTGGCCCCGGTAGGTACCGAAAACAATGTCGCAAGGATTCAGTGCTTCACAAACCCCGACGGATACGGACTCCTGACCAATGGAGAGGTGTACAGGACTCTTAATTTTATCTGTGGGATAGATCCGCGCGATTTCTTCTTCGACACGACGGATCCGGTATAAGGATCGGTAAAATCTCTCTGTCAGGTTTTCGGTCAACATATCGTTCAATCTACCCGCCTGTGCGGATGGCGTTCCCGGACATCTTGCAATTCCTGGAACCATTGGTAAGTTATTCTCAGTCCATCCCTCAGAGAGACTCGAGGGCGCCAGCCTAAACTAAAAAGTCGGGTTTTATCAAGTGTTTTCCGCGGCATGCCGTCCGGTTTTGAGCGATCAAAACGGATGCCTCCTTTGAAACCGGTGATGTCTTTAATCAGCCGGGCAAGATCCTCTGTAGATATTTCGTCTTCCGTTCCGACATTGACCATGTCGAATCCTTCGTAATGTTGCAGGAGAAACAGGACGGCGTCGGCCAAATCATCGGCAAAGATAAACTCCCGTAACGGTGCACCGGTTCCCCAGATCGTAACCTCTGAGTTATCTGCCGCTCGGGCATCGTGAAATTTTTGTAGCAAGGCAGGAATAACATGAGAGTCTTCAGGATCAAAATTGTCGTTTGGTCCGTAAGCATTGGTCGGGACGGCGCAGATAAAGCACGTTCCATACTGGTGGTTGTATGCCTGACATAGTTTGATGCCGGCGATTTTGGCTATTGCGTAAGGCTCGTTCGTAGGTTCCAGGGCACCAGTGAGCAAAAACTCTTCTTTAATCGGTTGCGGGCATTCCCGCGGATAGCTGCAGGCGCTGCCTAGGAAAACAAGTTTCTTAATCCCCGACAACCAAGATGTGTGAATAACATTATTCTGAATGGAGAGATTTTCAAAAAGAAACTGTGCCGGATAGGTGCTGTTGGCGTAAATTCCGCCAACCTTTGCGGCCGCGAGGATGACGTATTCGGGCTTTTCTTCCGCAAAGAATCTTTCGACGTCGGATTGTCGCATCAGGTTCAGCTCATGATGTGTCCGGGTAATGATCTTTGAGTATCCGGCTTGCAGTAGTCGGCGATGGATTGCGGACCCGACAAGGCCGGTATGCCCTGCCAGATAAATCCTGCTTTTCGGTTCAATGAAGAAACCGTTGGGCGGGGAAAAACTCATCATCGCGTCAAGAAAACCTTCCCTGTTTTTACTTTATCTCTCCAGTAATCCAGAAGATCTTGCATGGTTTTCTCAAAGGGAATTATGGGTTCCCATCCGGTATGCTGCCTGAATTTGCCTGTATCCGGAACCTGGAGATCGGCATCCAGAGGACGAATCCTACTTTGTTCCGTTTCGATTTTGATATTAGCCCGATGGGAAAGGGAAAGGAGATGGTGCAGCATGTCGCCAATAGTGCAGGAAAAGGTTCCACCGATATTATAGTATTCTCCGGGAATCGGATTGGTTGTAACGAGCAGGTAGTATGCCCGCACCGCATCGCGCACATCCGACCAGGTTCGCAGTGAGTCCAGATTCCCTGTTTTGATAACCGGAGGGATCATGCCCTGCTCAATCATGGCAATTTGTTTGGAGAAGGTGGATTCGGCAAACACGTCACCCCGGCGGGGACCGGTATGGGTAAACATCCGGGTGACCACCACTTTTTGTCCGTAAGCTTCTGCGTGGAATCGCCCGACAAGATCCGCTCCCGCCTTCGAGATGGCATAGGGAGATGCCGGATGAAAAGAACAGCTTTCATTGATGGGCAGATATTCTTTCGGTACCCTCCCGAAAACTTCGGAAGAAGAACAGACATGAATGACCGGATCGATTCCCCGGTACCGCCGTAAAACATCCAGCAGCCTTTCTGTCCCGAGAATGTTTGTGTCCAGTGTCGCGAGCGGCGACGTAAAGCCGACACGTGGATAGCTTTGTGCGGCAAGGTGGAAGACGTAATCTGGCTTGGATTCGTCAACGGCATTCTGGAGAGAGATGTAATCGCCTAAATCCCCATCCACAAAGTAGACGCGGTCATTACGATTCACCCTGTCCAGAAGGTGCTCTACATTATCCAGCGGGCTTCGCCAGCGGCACATGCCGTAGATATCCCACCCTGTATTTTCCAATAGGAAATCTGCCAGGTGGGAACCGACCATTCCCGTAATGCCGGTAATCAATGCTCTTGGCGTTGCCATGCGGTCCTCGTTCCTCCGGTCAAGTCCATAAATTCTGACGGAATCGCTTCTTCGGAAAGGGAGTATAGGTAACTCACCCTTGTATGTCAAGGAAATCTAAGGTCAATATCGAGCTCTCCGGCCCGTTCACCAGCCAGCACGCCCTTAAGTCACTGTTCTGCCAACTGCCTGGAAAGATTGTCTTATCGTATATTGATTCGTTTCGCCTTGGGGATATATATCGATCGTATCGTGTGAAGTGCGAAAAAATTAAAATACGAGGTGTTCTATTTTTTCGTCGCCATCTCAGCCAGGTATTCATCCATTTCGCGTTTTTGTTTATGCGTATAGTTTTCGACGGTGTCTTTGGTAACCAGAACACCGAAATCATCGGGTCCATACCTGTGATTATTTCCAAACATTCTCTGAACGATCATCTCCCCGACCAAATACCGGTAGTGTTGCTCTTCGTAGTAATTCAAGTTGTTGGTGGTTATGGAATTAAATCCACTGAAATCATAGAAATCAGTGTGCCGAGCCAATTTTTGTTTGATAGACAAAAATCCTTCAGCAAAGTTGGCATACCTGCGGGCCTGAATGGGATTGAAAAAGAAAGTTAAAGTGAAATGGTTTTTTCTGGACAACTCCTTCAATTCATCCACCTGGTCGAGAACTTCCTGAACCAGCCGCACATTGAAAACAAAAGGGTCATAAACAAAAGGAGGATCAGAAAAAAGCGGTTTCCCCGAAGCGGTGATGATTCTTTCCGTCTGGAGCCAGAAAAGATTTAATCCGTTATCGGTCAATTCTGCTTTTGCGTCGACGTTCTTAAATAAATAATCAAACTCGCGAGATAATTCAAAAGAACGCGGCATCCGGAAAAAAAATTTAAAAAAAACGGATGCCCTGCTTTTTCCGGAGACTTCAGGATGCATAATCGTGATGAGTTGCTTTTCATGATCCTGTATTCGGGATGTGAAAGAAAATTCATCCAATCCGATAATGACATTTCTTATTTTAATTCCCTTTTTCAGAAACGTCTTGATGACCGCCAGATCTTCCGCCAGCAAAGCCTGTGGAGAAGACATATTGTAAAATCGCCCGGTCGTCATTCGGCTGGTATCGATAGCACTGACCCGCGAAGTGCCAAAAAGAAAGGAATCAAAACGTTCTGGATTGCGAAAAATTAGTTCAGAGTTGTAAATTTGCTGATTAAGACCGGCCAGAAACATGGCGCTGCTTATTTTCTTGTCTTTAGGCGAACTAAACAAACTATAATAAACGCCGTGAGTATCCATCAGGATGTTAGCACCGACGATGAGAACAAGTAACAGTACTGTAAAAAATAGTGTTATTTTCAACCATCCGGAATAATGCATCAGATTTGACCTCATCGAACGGATTTACTTAAAAGATATCTTTCCATTTCCTTCTCTTGTCTATTTGTATAGTTTTCAACATTATCTTTCCTAATCAAAATTCCAAAATCATCAGAGTTATTCTCCATGATTTTCCGGACAATCATGTTCCCAATCCTATAGCGGTAATGAAGGAGGATTCAGGAAAAACGGTTTCCCCGTATCAGCTATCTCCTTTTCGTAGTTTAACCAGGCTATATTTAATCCATTATCGTCAAATAGTCTGATTTCATCATCAGGTTTGAATAAATGTTTTACCTTAAGCCAAGAGAATAATTCAATAGGAGGCGGCATTCTAATAAAGTATTTAAAAAAAATGGCCGGCCGGTTTTTTTCCGAAACATCGGGATGCATAATATAAAGCAATTGATCTTCGCGATCACGCATCCGGGAGGTAAAAGTAAATTCGTCTAATCCGATAACGATATTTTTTATTTTAATTCCCTTCTTCAGGAATGTCTTTATGATGGCAAGGTGTTCCTCCAATAGGCCTGAAGGATAGGACATATTGTAAAAACGTCCGGTCGTTATTTTGCTGGTGTCAATAACACCGGTACGGGAAGAGCCGAAAAGAAAGGAATCAAAACGCTCCGGATTGCGGAATATCAGTTCCGTGTTATAAATGTGTTGATTAAAACAGAGGGCGCCGAGTCTAATCTTTTCGCTTTTCTTTGGGTTAAACAAACTAGAATAAACACTATACGTATCCATGGGTATGTTCAGCGCTACGGCCGCGGAAGATAATAAGGCCACACAGAGTATTGTGGTTTTCAACCACCTGGCATAATTCATCGCTTTGTATTTCCTCTTAGAATTTAAAATATATAAATACAGAGGCCTGATTGATCAGCAGCAATCCACAAGTCATCAATAAAGCAATTGCCAGGGCATTCTTCCAGGTTGGTGAAAAATTTGCCAAAAGCTGGTTGGAATTCTTCGTGAGCAAGACGAATGGAATCAGAATGATGCATAAAAAATAAATAATATTTGCCGTATCGGGCAGATGTGCGCGCCACTCGCCGAATTGAATACCGATGACGGTAAGTTTTTGCCAAAAGGGATTATCCGCCTGACGTGGTGAAATAAGAATGCCATTGAGACCGGCCATACCACTTAAAATATTTGTCGCATCTTGCCAGCTTTTTGCGCGGAAAAAGACCCAAGCAATATTGATAAAGTTGAAGGTAATAATCCAGGCGAGAGCCTTATTTAAACGCATGCCGGTTTTCATCCATAAACGCTGGATAACCAACCCCGCCCCGTGCAGGAAACCCCAGAAAACAAAAGTCCACGCCGCACCATGCCATAGACCGCCGATCAGAAAAGTGAGCAGAAGATTGATCAAGGTTCTTGTTTCACCTTTGCGGTTGCCGCCCAGAGGTATATAAATGTAGTCACGCAAAAACCGTGAAAGCGTGATATGCCAGCGATGCCAGAATTCACGGATGTCCAAGGCCTTATAAGGCGAATTAAAATTAGCTGGTATGTTTATGTTGAAAATCAGTGCTATACCAATAGCCATATCCGTGTAGCCGCTGAAATCAAAATAAATCTGCATAGTGAAGGATAAACTGGTGAGCCAGGCTTCGGTAAATGTAAGAGCGTGGGCCGCATCGAATCCGCCGTTGGCTATAATGGCCAGTGTGTCGGCAATGGCTGCCTTTTTAAACATGCCAAGCGTAAATATAAAAAATCCGCGGCACAGGTTGGCGACATCAATTTTGCCGGCATCAGGCGCTTCAAATTGGGGGATTATCTCTTTGTGGCTGACGATGGGTCCGGAAATTATGTAGGGAAAGAAAGTAACAAAAAGGCAATAATCCATGAAGTTGTAACGGAAGCCGCCCTGTCTATAAGTGTCAACCAGCCAGGCTATTTGCATAAAAGTGTAGAAGCTGATGCCGATTGGCATGATTAAATTCAGTAAATCAGCTTGTGTGGAAAAAAAATAATTAATGTTGGCAATAAAAAAATTGGAATATTTAAAAAACCCCAAGAGCAGAATATTGCCGCTGATGGCAATGACAAAGACTAGTTTCTTGCGCGCTTTGCCAACAGGATTGTTCAGGTCTGACAAAGCCAAACCCATAACATAATTGAACAAAACAGAGAAAGTCAATACTGCCGTAAAATATATATTCGATAGTGACATAAAAATCAGCGAGGAAATAAGCAGAAAAAAACGAGCCCATTTTGCTGTCCAGTATCTGCAGGTGACAAAATAGATTGCGACAACCAGGGGCAGGAAAACAAAGATAAAAGAATAGGAATTGAAAAGCATAAATTAATCTTTGAAGATATAGTTGGATTTATTCTATTTCTGTAAATCTAACTTCCAGTTATATTTTTAACGAATCGCTAACCGCCACAGTGCCTTAGTGTTTTCTTATCATCGATCACGATCACCTTGTCAATAAATATTTCGGTCTGAATTACTCAAAAAGTGTTACGAAAAAGCTGACAAAAAAGGCCGCCAGATTGATCATGTTTTTTCCCGGATTGCCGAAGTTTCCGGCTTAGCGCAATGAAAAATCAAGATATCCTTGACATTAAAGTCTTAAATTTCTATAGTCTTTTTCACAAAATCAAAAGGTAAATTTGGCATGTCCCTACGGCGTCGCGCATCAGAGATCTCTATACACAAATCTGTCCCGTTCTTTGACATTATCGTCCCCACCTTTCACCGATACGAAATACTAACGGAAACTCTGAAAAGCGTTCAGTCCCAGACTTATCCTCACTGGGAATGCTGGATCGCGGAAGATGGAAGCTCTGATAAAACCCGCGAAACGGTTGAGCCGTTCTTGGCGGACAGCCGGTTTCATTACCTGCCCGGAGAACATGCGGGAACGCCGGCTGCGCCCCGCAATCGGGCGATGCTGGCGGGTAAGGCTCCCTACATTGCCTTCCTCGATGATGACGACATCTGGCTTGCCGGAAAACTGGAACAACAGAGTGCCTTTTTAGAGGAGCATCCGCATTGTGTCCTTTTGGGAAGCAATGCTGTGATTATGAAAGAAAACCAGGATTACCGTAAAGACACACTCCCCCTCTATTTTGACAAAGCGCCCTTCGGCCCGGTCCCCTACCGGAAGCTTGTTCAGGATGATTACTTCATCAATTCCGCGGCTGTAATCAAACGAACAGCGTTGAAATATTCAGGCCTGCAAAATGAGCTCCTGCACCGAGGACCCGATGGGGAAGATCATGACCTGTGGCTCAGAATCGGTCCTTTGGGAGAAATGTGGTTGATGTCAAATCCCCTTGTGGTTTACAGAGAATTCTCGGCCAAGCATGCCACTCCGCCAAAAACCCGCAGCAAAAGACGAATGGAAGATTATCGGACAAGATTCAAAATTTACGCATCCGCCTTGCAGGGTGTAGGCGAAATGCCCAGTTCTCTCCTCTTCCCGGAACATGACCGGCAGGAACGAATGTGCCGCAGCGAAAGGGATTTCTATGCAGCCGGCCCCCGGCCTCTCGGGCGATTTCAACACGATTTAGGGTCAAAGCTGGCCGGTCTTTTTTACCGACCTCTTTCCAAAGAAAAACAACAAGAGAAAGCTCTGCGTGCGTTTATCGAATGCAAGGCCCGCTGGACTAAACTGGAAAACCGCACCACGGTTGAATGTATCGTCTTCTCAAAAGACAGGGCCATGCAGCTTCACGGGCTACTCGCGACCATGCTGGAAAATGTCTCGCCGGCCCTGCCCGTTCATGTTCTTTACCGGGCTTCATCGCCGGCCCACCAGAAAGCATACGATGATGTCATTGACATTTTTGGAACACGGGGTGTTCGCTTCATTCAGCAGAAAAATACACAGTCCTTCAAATCTGACCTGATGGAAATTCTTTTTTCGCTGACCTGCGACATGTTGTTTTTCCTCGTGGATGATATCCTGTTCATAGAACCGGTCGACCTCCGGGATTTATTGAAATTTGATCCGGATGAATTTGTTCCCAGTCTGCGGATGGGACGGAATCTGACACGGTGCTACGTTCTCCAGACCCCTCAGTCCCTACCCCACTTTCAGACCCATCCGTCCGGGGACAGCAATAAAATCATCTGGCGGTGGGATAAAGCAGAACTGGACTGGAGTTACCCCCTTTCCGTCGACGGCCATTTTTTTGCGAGAAGAGAGGTAGCAGCCATGACCGCGCTCACTTCATTTGCTGCGCCCAATTCTTTTGAAGACGCGCTGCAGATCTTCAAACCTCTATTCCATCAGCGTTATGGTCTCGGCTATCAGAAATCAAGGATCGTGAATATCCCCTGCAACCGCGTCCAAACGGAAAACAACAATCTCGCAGGCAACACGCATCCGGATGAACTTCTTGCCATGTGGCAGAATGGGTATCAAATTGATTATGCAAAGTTGACCGGCATCACCAATGAAAGCGTTCATCAGGAAATTGTTCTGCCCCTGACGTGGAGAATGCAGTCGGATTCAATGAAGAAATGAGGTGTCCATTTTGAAATATCCTGATTTTATCTGGAAACTAGTCGGAAACGGGTACCGATTGCTTCGCTTTTTCGACCGGGTGGCCACCAACAGGTTAAAACCTAAAAAGGCCCTCGTTAACCTGCATCCGCTGAAAAGTCTGAAAGCAAAAAGGCTGCTGCAAAAGGCCGATAGACTTCATCTGGGATGCGGTCCGATCCGGCTTGAGGGATTCATCAATATTGATGCGGTCTTCACGCCGGCTATTGATTTTCGCTGCCGACTCAACAGGCTTTATGATTTCTTCCCGGAAAACTCCGTTTCAGAAATCTATATCTGTCATACGATGGAACATTTGCCGGCTCGCTTTCTTTTGCTCTACCTGCAACAGTTTCATCATATTTTAAAAAAGGGAGGCACCCTGCGCATATCCGTCCCGGATATTGAAAAATGTCTGATTGCGGCCAAAAAAGGTCCATGGTCGGATGCGGAGCTGGATCTGCTCCAAGGTGTCATCGGCGGCGGTCAGGATCATAAATATAATTACCATAAACTTTTCTGCTGGCCCGACTATCTGAGGCGGAAACTGGAGGCTGCCGGCTTTAAGAATATCGAAGAGTACCCGCTTCGGCCGCACTTCGCCGGAGAAGACATCATGGATTCGAGCAACTGTGCAGGTTTTGAACCCTACGGCATGGGGCTGAGTCTAAACATCAAAGCGGAAAAATCCTGATGATCACCGTAAAACTTTCTCATCCGCCATGGCCGATCGTTCGCCAGACCCCCGGGCAAAGCGGTACCTGGGGAGAATGCCGTTTCTTCTGCAACATCGACATCAATCAGTGTGATTACTGGTTTGTGCTGGAAAGCCCGGGTTCAAAAAAGGAGACCGCCCTCTGCCCCAAGACCAACACGGTCTTTATCGCCGGTGAACCGCCGACGATCAAGACTTACCAAAGGGAATTCCTGGATCAGTTTGCGGCGGTCATCTCGAGTGATATCAATATCAATCATCCCCATCCGATATTTCAGCAGTCGGGATTACCCTGGCATGTCGGGAGAAGGCAGAGAAATCACATCAATATTCAATTTACCAAGGACTATGATGAACTAAAAGGGATGACATCCATTCCCAAAAGAAAATTGTTGTCGGTCGTCACCTCATCCAAGATCATGACCGAGGGACATCGCAGAAGGTTTGAGTTTGCCAGGCAGCTGAAGACACACTTCGGCGATAAGATCGATCTGTTCGGGAGGGGCCTGAACGAAATCGAAGACAAGTGGGATGCGTTGGCCGATTATCGATACCACGTCGCCATTGAAAACAGCGAGGTAAAACACTACTGGACGGAAAAACTGGCCGACGCTTTTCTGGCCGGCTGTTATCCCATCTATCACGGTTGCCCCAATATTACCGACTACTTTTCACCGGAATCCTTCTCGCCGATCAATATCAATGATCCGAAGAAAGCCATTACTGTCATCGAATCCTGCATGGAACAAAACAAATATGAATCATCCCTGCGCCGGATATGGGAGTCCCGGGAAAAGGTTCTGGACAGGTATAACCTGTTTGCCCTGATAGCCGAATATATAGCCGAAGACAGACGACGTGCGGATGGAAATCCGCGCCCGCCGGTCCCGGTGACCATTAAAAAGGAGCCTTCCGATTCCAACCTGATCCGCCGGTTTAAAAAGAAACTCCTACGGTTGTAACCGGAGCGGACAAAAATCACTGATGATCTCATTCAGAAATGTTAGGCCCGTCACATTTGTATAATGGTAAGGATCTTCTTTGAAGAATCCTTGCCTTGCCGAATAACGGCTTTGCGAATAATCGTAAATATTCGGGAAAATAATTTTCATCTCCCGTCGCCATTTCAAAAACAGGGGATAGGCCTCTTCTTTTTGCAGGGCGGCAAGCACGTCCTGGTTTAACGGATTAATGAACACGGCGTATGGAATGCCGCGCCCGTCCATGAGGGTTTTAATCCTGCAGACATCCTCTATCCGGGCTTGTGAAAAGGAAAACTTGTAATAATGGTGTTGCACCAGCCCCTTGATAATGTCCCGGTATTGCTTTTCATCTTTCTGAGACTCAGCCGCGGTCGCCGCCTGCAGGGAACCCGGGTAATCAAATTGTCCGTTTGGCTTCATCCCGAATATCTTTTCTTTCTTCCGCCACTTCTGCAGTGTCTTCCATGACGCTTTGACGGTTTCTCCACCCAGAATATATTCCGCCTTTTCGTAGCGAAGGTCATCCCAGCTCTTTATCCTGACCAACGGAAATTCCCGTTCATTAAACATATAGAAATCGAAGCCGATCAATGTCAATTTTTCACGGCGCAGGTACTTTTTCAGATAGTAGTACATTTCTTCCGGAACCATCCCCCGCATGGAGGCATTGTAAAATCGATAACAGGCAAGACCATCGGGATTGACATAACCGGTTTTGCTGGATCCGAGAAGGAGGCCTTCATGAGGATAAGTCAATATGGCATCCTTCACCTGCCGCTCGTTCCAGAAGTAAACACCTGTCCAGTTGTTGCCCAGCAGGTTGTAAGGGTCCATCACATAATTGAAGGCTGAAACAAACAGCAGCAACACCCCGATGCTCATGCCTGAAAAAATAAGATATTTTTTATTGTTTAATGTCTTCATCATCTAAAATTGAAAGTAGATAAATTCACTGGCCCGGCTCATGGAAAGCAGTGAGGCCATCGCGCAGGCGACAAGTATAATCGCCCAGAGGTAAGAAGGACGCCAGGTCAGCAAGGATGGCGGCGCTGGCAGCTTGTTGCCCTTGGCCATGATGTTCAAATAAGGCATACACCGCTCCATCATCTGCTGGATATTGGGCGCCAGAAAGACAATCAGCAGCGCAATCACAATATGAACAACTTCGTTGCTGCCTTCAAAATAACGCATCATGTGGAAATCAACCCCCCACTGCTTCAATTGTAAAGCCAGTACGCCGAATTTCCCGAGAAATTTTTCAGGCAGGGCAAAGCCGTTTGCTCCAACCATGGCCCCGACGACGCGAAACGCTGTAGCCGCGCTGTCGGCCCGGAAGAAGACCCAGGCTACAGTAACAGCGAGGAACGTAGCGGCACCGGCTACCAGGCAGCCTGCCCGTCCGCCCGTCCCCTCGAATCCGAAACGGTTTTTGAGTTTGATCCACAGATGGTTGACGATCAGAAAGAGACCGTGTAGCCCGCCCCAGATAACAAACGTCCAGGCAGCGCCATGCCAAAGCCCCCCTAGCAACATCGTGATCATTAAATTCACAAAGCGTCTGACTTCACCCTGACGGTTCCCGCCCAGAGGGATATAAAGGTAATCCCTTAAAAAACGGGAGAGCGAAATATGCCAGCGTCGCCAGAAGTCAATAATGTTGAGGGACTTGTAAGGGGAATTGAAGTTCAGAGGAATACGGATGCCGAACAGATAAGCCAGACCGATGGCCATGTCGGAGTACCCGGAAAAATCAAAATAAATCTGAAGCGTATAAGCCAGAGCGCCTTCCCAGGCCTCCAAAAATGAAAGCACATAACCCTGCCTTACCGCTTCAAATACCGGCGTAGCATACAGGGCAAGCCTATCGGCAATGATCACTTTCTTAAACAAACCAAAAATGAAAATGGTTATCCCTGCCGCCACCAGCTCCGGCCTGAAACGGAATATTTCTTTTTGATCAAACTGGGGCATGATCTCCTGGTGGTAGACGATGGGTCCCTGGATCAGCCTGGGAAAGAAAGTTACAAACAGACAATAGTTTAAAAAACTGTGCTCCTGCACTTTTCCCTGATAGGCATCAACCAGGTAGGAGATTTGCTGAAATGTATAAAAGGAAATAGCCAGCGGCAGCGCAAACTGAGGCAGGTTCATCGTCATCCCCGTCACCGCCGCCAGGTTGTCCACAAAGAAATTGGCATACTTGAAATAGCCCAGCAGTCCGAGGTTGGCTGCGATTCCGACAGTCAGAAGCTCTCTGGAACCTCGGCCAACGGCTATACCCCAGTAATAATTAAACAGAATCGATCCGATAATCACCAGCAAGAATAGCGGATTCCACCAGCCATAAAAAACAAGGGACGCGCCGACCAGCCAACCAAGAGCCCATGTATTTTTCTCCTTCCAGCCAAGCAGAAAGAAACCTGCTACAGTAATCGGCAGAAACACCGCAATGAAAATATAAGAATTAAAGAGCATTTAACGAGAACCTTTTGGTTAGCTATGTGTTATTGCAATAAAGTTCATTGTCCTGAATTGTTCATAAATTTCTTTGTATGAGTCGATTGGATATAAATATCCTGAAGGAGTAATTCTGAAAATTTGCATGTTAATTCCACTGAAGAAATACCAAAAGTCCTGAAAAAATGTTCGTGTATCTATGTTACATCCACCAAATTCAAAAGAGACAATATCAATTAAATTTGCATCAAACATTCTTCTTGCACCGGCGAGTGCATCCAGTTCGTGCCCTTCAATATCTAATTTCAATAGATGAATATGGCTTATAGCATTTTCGGCACAGTAGTTATCAATCGTGTTGATTGCTACCATCTCTGATTCATTAAAATGGATACCAAAGTGATCCAGCCGTCTTCTTGTAAGAGAAGCGAGCTCTGATCCAACTTGATTGGAGTGTAATATTGCCTTTCTTTTTTCTTTACCAATTCCGATATTATTCAATTTAATTCGCTTATCCACCTTGAAAGACAACTCAAGAATTTTGAATGCTTCGCTCCCAGGCTCGAAGCAATGGACAGAAAAATCATCACCTGCAATATTATCAAAAATGAGCTGAAGGAATTGACCTTTGTTGGAACCAATATCAAAAATGCAATATGGAGGTTTGAGCCTTTGCTTAAGAACACGAAATATAACCTGTTCGCCACTGGATAAAATTCCATCACCAGATCCAATCCCCATATGGTATTGTGATGTCTGCACAATCTTCTCCAATATGTTTTGCATGAAGTGATTCCCCGATGCCCTGATCGAGGCTTTCTTCACTATGGACATTTGTTTTCTTCTCCTGCAATAGTTAATTTTTTTACATCTACCTTGTAAAATAAATTGCCATTTTCGCAGCATCCAGCGTATTTTTCATCAGCATGGCGATGGTCATCGGGCCCACGCCGCCTGGCACTGGCGTGATATAGGACGCTTTGGCAGCAACTTCGTCGAAAGCAACATCACCGGCCAGTTTACCGTTATCCAGACGGTTGACGCCGACATCAATCACCACCGCTCCATTTTTGATCATATTGGCTTTAATAAAGTTAGGTTTGCCGATCGCTGCAATCAGGACATCGGCGCGTCTGGTCACGGCCGGAAGGTCTTTTGTCTTGGAGTGGCACATCGTCACCGTTGCGTTTTGCGCCAGAAGTAAAAACGCCATAGGCTTGCCGACGATGTTGCTGCGTCCGACGACAACCGCATCTTTCCCGGAAAGCGCGATGCCGGTGCGGGCAATTAATTCCATGATGCCCCGGGGCGTGCAGGGAATAAAGAGCGGTGATCCAGTGACGAGTCCTCCCACATTGTAGGGATGAAAACCATCCACATCTTTGTGGGGATCAATGGCGGCAATGATTTTGTCCGTGGCGATATGTTTGGGAAGCGGTAGCTGAACCAGAATGCCGTGAATGCATTGATCCTGATTCAGATCATTGATCAAGTCCAGCAGTTTCGTTTCACTGGCATCTGCAGGCAATTTATATTCGCGCGACAGAAAACCAACTTCCGCGCAGGCCTTGGCCTTTCTTCCCACATAGACTTGCGAAGCCGGGTCTTCACCCACGAGCATAACCGCTAATCCGGGAACTATACCGGTCTTCTCTTTGAATACAAACGTTTCTTCACGAATCGCCTTACGGATATCCTGTGCTATTTTATTACCATCTATAATGATCGACATACCTTGCCTTTTATTTGAATATTATTCTTTGTACCCAACTGGGGCAGGAATATAGGGTAAAAATAAAGCACTGGCAAGTAAAAACACTGCTGCCCGATGAAATAATGTCATCCGATGGATATCTTCTTGAAAAAATATCCATTCTTTGTTAAGGGAGCAGCAAGAATTGCGGGGTGATATGAAAGCTGTTAATCTTGCACTGCTGTTAGAGGAATCCGTTCAAAAGCACGCGGACCGGCCCGTCCTGATTGCGGACAATAGACGCATCACTTACAAGCAATTACACTCGGCCGTTCACGCTGTCGCACCATCTCTAAAAAATATGGGGATGGGAAAAGGCGATAAAGTGGCCATCATGCTTCCCAATATCCCGGAGTTTGTTTATTGCTGCTTTGCCGTTTTCCAATCAGGCGCCGTCGCCGTTTTGCTCAATACATCATCCACCCCAGCTGAACTGTGCTATCTTCTGAATAACAGTGACGCTAAAATTCTCATCACCCAGGCATCGGGTGAAAAAAGGTATCGGGAAATAAAGAATCAGCTTTTAACGTGCCACTCTATCTACGTCACTGACTCTGAGGAGAATCGCAGCGTGATGGACCAGCAAAGCATGGTCAATGAAAGTGATTCTTGTGCAACACTTATCAATCCCGATGACCCGGCCATGATGATTTATACGGCGGGATTGACCGGTAAGCCACTTGGCGCAGTCCTTACCCATCACAATCTTTGTGAAGAACTCAACATGATTCAACCTATTTTTCGAAGAGAGCCGGACGATATCGGACTTTGCCTGATCCCTCTATTTCACTCTTTCGGCGTTACCGTTAATATGCTGAACGTCATTCAGGCGGGCTGCTCTACCGTCATGATGGATCGATTTACCATGGATGGTCTCTTGTCCACCATCGAAAGAGAAAGGATAACTTATATCTGCGCCGTTCCACGTCTCTATGTCGGGATGGTTCTGTACGAAAAAACGGCAAAATATGATTTGAGTTCTTTGAGGCTCTGCGTCACTGGCGGTTCAGCCATGCCGCCTGAGTTCATTCCTCTTTTTGAACAGAAACTGGGTGTCCGCATTCTGGAAGGCTATGGCTTGACGGAAGCGTCACCCGCCTGTTCTTTCAATAGAATTGAATTAGCGGCAAAACCCGGATCCATCGGTACCGCTCTGACCGGGATTGATATCAAAATTGTTGATGAGGCCGGGCAAGAACTGCCTCGCAACCAAGTCGGCGAGGTGATTCTCCGGGGCGGCAACGTCATGCAGGGCTATTATAAAGATGATGAGGCTACCGCTTCCGTGATCAAAGACGGCTGGCTTTACACTGGAGATCTGGGCAGAATGGACGAGGACAATTACATTTTCCTCACGGGTATCAAGAAAAGAATGATTATCACCAGTGGCTTTAATGTCTACCCGCGTGAAGTGGAAACGGTTCTGAATCTGCATCCGGCGGTTCAGAATTCTCGGGTGTCAGGCAAAAAAGACTTAATGCGCGGCGAATTGGTCACTGCACAGATTGTTTTGCGCGCTGGGTTTCATCCTGACGACAAAGAAATCATCCGGCATTGCAAAGTGTATTTGTCCACCTACAAAGTTCCGCGGGAAGTTGAATTTGTCACGGCCATCGAATAATCTTTACGGCTTCCCGACAGGCGCCATTTCTATGAGTGACGGATCATACTCTTGTGGTTTTTCATATCCCAGAAGATTCAGCAGGGTTGCCGCAATATTTGATAAACCTTTTTCTTTGATTTCCGCCATGTGATATTCCCCCTGGTACAGGGGGTCATAGATGATAAAGGGAACCGGATTCAGGCTGTGTGCGGTCTTTACTGATTTTGCGCCCTTTTTGTCTATCGTGAACATCTCGTCTGCATTGCCATGGTCCGCCGTGATAACAGCAATGCCTTCTATCTCCTTGATGACATCCAGCAAATCTCCAACGTATTTATCCACTGTCTCCACCGCAATAATGGCTGCATCCATCATGCCCGTATGCCCGACCATGTCACCGTTCGGGAAATTGAGCCTTCCGAATCTGTAATCGCCTTTCTTCAACAGGTCTATAACTGTATCCGTTATCTCTTTGGCCTTCATCTGAGGAGCGCGATCAAACTCAATCCGGTCGGAAGGAATCTCTACATATTTTTCAAGAGATTCATCGATATAACCGGAACGGTTGCCGTTCCAGAAGTAAGTAACATGGCCGAATTTCTGGGTCTCAGAGACCGCAAAGGTTTTTATTTTTTCAGCGCAAAGGTATTCGCTGATGACGCGATCAATAGCCGGAGGTTGCACAAGAAAATGCGGAGGGATATGGGCATCCCCGTCATACTGCATCATTCCCGCATAAAATATGTCCGGAAGAGGTCCCCTGTCGAATTCAGAGAATTCCTTCTCGGAGAATGTCCTTGATATCTCAATGGCGCGATCTCCCCGGAAGTTGAAAAAGATCACGGCATCCCCGTCATGGATAGTGCCAATGGGCATCCTCGAATCATCGGTTATAACAAACGCGGGCAGATATTGATCTGTCGCCTTCTGGTCTTCTTCGTAAAAGGTCTTCACCGCATCGGAAGCGGATGGGAATTTCCTTCCCTCTCCCAGGACGTGGGCATCCCATCCCCTCTTAACGATATTCCAATCGGAATTGTACCTGTCCATGGTTACTCTCATGCGTCCGCCGCCTGAGGCGATGGCGTAATCAAGACCTTTTTCCACTGAGATTTTTTTCAATTTTTCCTCTGTAGGGATAAGATAATTTAATGCCGTCCTCTCCCCCACATCCCTTCCGTCCAGAAGGGCATGGACCCTGACTCTATTGAAATTCAGCTCAGCGCACTTGTCAAGCAGGATGAACAGCTGCTCAATGTGCGAATGGACATTTCCATCCGAAAGTAACCCTATGAAATGGATCGTCCCTCCATTTTGGGAACGCTTTACGATATTATCCCAAACCCCGGATTGAAAGATCCTTCCGGTCTTGAGCGCCGCATTGACAAGGCGGGCGCCCTGGTCAAAGACCCTGCCGGCGCCGATGGCATTGTGCCCTACTTCGCTGTTTCCCATATCATCATCCGAGGGCAGACCGACTGCCGTACCGTGGGCTTTCAACTGCGTGTACAGATCAGATTTGAACAATCGATCAAGGTTGGGCGTATCGGCCCTGTAAACGGCATTCGTTTCATCTGCTTTGCCGATGCCAACGCCATCCATGATAATCAACAACAGCGGGCCTTTTCTGCCATGAAAGGATTTTAATTGATTGAGTTTTAATGACATTGATATGCTCCAAAATCATTGGTAAATATTACAATAGGGTTCAAATATAAAGTAAAAGAGCCCTCTCTTTTCAGATCGGGCTCTTTGGAAAATCAGCTTATCATACTTGGTAAGGTTGAATTATACGGCACAAACATCAACCGGGGCCTTAACTTCTTCCTTTCCCATGGCCTTGACAACCAGTTCCGCAATATCCCAGGCGGCCATCGTTTCCGTCATCTGATTGTCTTTGATGCCGTCGGACATCATGGTCAGACAGAACGGACAGCCCACGGCAATCGTGTCGGCCTTCACAGCGATAGCCTGCTTGGTGCGCGCATTGTTGATCCGCTCTCCAATATCTTCTTCCATCCACATTCTCGCGCCGCCGGCGCCGCAACAGAAGCTCTTGTCGAGACTCCTTTCCATTTCAACCAGTTGGAGTCCGGGGATGGCTTTCAAAATCTGACGGGGCTGATCATAAACATTGTTATAGCGCCCGAGGAAGCAGGAATCGTGATAAACAAAGGTGCCCGGTAGCGACTGGCTTAATCTGATCTTGCCGTCGGCAATCAGTTTCGCGATGATTTCCGTATGGTGATACACTTCGAAATTACCGCCGAAATTGGGGTAATCTTTCTTTAAACAGTTGTAGCCGTGTGGACATATGGCAATAATCTTCTTGACGCCGTAGCCGTTCATCAAGTCAATATTGGCCTGAGCCAACGACTGGAAAAGATACTCATTGCCGGAACGCATGGCGGAATCACCACAGCATCCTTCTTCAGTTCCCAGAATGCCGAAACTGACGCCGGCTTCATGCAAAATTTTTGCAAAAGCGATGGAAATCTTCTTGCCGCGGTCGTCAAAAGAACCCGAACAGCCCACGTAGAACAGGTACTCGACATTGGGGTCTTCAGCCAGGGTTTTGACACCCAATTCTTTAGCCCAATCGCCGCGCAGATGCGCACCAATACCCCAGGGATTGGAGTTGTTTTCCATGTTCCGGCATGTCAATTGCAGTTCCGGAGCAAAATCCGCTTCCGTCAGGACCTTGTAGCGGCGCATATCGATGATTTTTGGCACATGTTCAATCGAAGCCGAGCAGTGTTCCATGCAATACATACAGTTGGTGCAGGCCCACAGTTCATGCAGGTCAACCACTTCTCCGACCAGCGCCTTGCCGGTTGCTTCTTCCGCCGGAGCTTCTGCAGGCTCTTTGTCCTGGGCCGGAGGAGCGGGCGCGAGGCCCAGTTTCTGGGATACCTTCTCCATCAGGGGATCCGGGCACTGCTCCAGCCAGAAGGTTTTCAAATCCTGCGTCAACTTCTTCGGTGACAGGGGCTTGCCGGTCAGATAGGCCGGGCAACCGTCCTGGCAGCGTCCGCAGCGCGTGCAGGCGTCGGAATCAAAAATCTGCTTCCAGGTAAATTCATCCAGTTTGCTGACACCGAACGCTTCCGCGTTTTCAAAATCGCGGATCGGTTCAATGTAACCAGTCGGCTGGTGCGATTGGAGAAAATGGTTCGCCGGGGTGGTAATAATATGGAGCAGGCGCGAGTAGGGAATGTAGGCGATGAAACTCAGAGCCAGAATGGCATGCACCCACCAGGTCAACTGATGCACGAGCCGGGCGGTATCATGTTCAATGCCTGTAAAGGTTCGAGACAAAAGCCAGCCGACAAACGACCAATATTCCCAGGGAGGATTGGTCACATAGATGCGCAGCGCCTCAGTTATGAACCCGGTAATGATGATGGCGCCGATGAGCAGCAGAACAATGACATCATCGGGCGTATTGTCCATTTCGCCTCGGTATCCCAGACGATCAGGCTTCTGCACGAAACGGCGGTCGAGCGCGAGAACGACTCCGATCAGAACCGCCAATCCGAAAAGATCCATCAGGAAAGAAAAGCCTAAATAAAAATTGCCTTTCAGAAATGTCCAACTAAAGAGCGGCTCCGTAACGTGATGCTGCCCTGCGTCAAACGCGGCGCCGAAAATCAAAACAAAAAAGCCAAAAAAGATTAAAGCGTGCATGATGCCCGGATAAGTATCTTTCAAGACTTTCTTCTGCAGGAAGATTTCCTGAAGAACCGTTTTGACTCTTTCCTTCATATTGTCCAAGCGCATCTCCGGCTTTCCCATCGCTTTCCACATCAGCCAGCGCCGATAGATGCCAAAAGCCATAATGGCTAAAGCGAGGCCGGTGAGAGCAAAAAGGATGATCTCAAACGACGGCAGAGGGATGTTCCAGAAAACCTCGCGGCCTTCTCTACCTACATAAAATGCATGTTCTTTCATGGATCCTCCAACAGAACTTGAGGGTTGATTCTTGTCTTCTAAATATCAAGCACCAAAATAAAGGTCTTTGCCCCGTAAGTAGAGGCAAAGACCTTATAATCAATTTATTAAGCAACCAGTTTCTTGCAAACCGCTGTCAACTCGGGAACGACCTTGAACAGATCATCCACCACACCGTAATCCGCTTTCGTGAAAATGGGGGCCTCGGCATCCTTATTGATGGCAACGATGCACTTGGATGAACTCATACCCGCCAGATGCTGAATCGCGCCGGAAATGCCGCAAGCGATGTACAGGTTTGGAGAAACAACCTTGCCGGTCTGTCCGACCTGATCCTTCTGCGGACGCCAGCCGGCATCCACCGCTGCACGGGACGCGCCGACCGTGCCTTTTAGCACATCGGCCAGCTCTTCAAGAATCGCATAGCCTTCGGGACCTTTCATACCGCGGCCGCCGGAGACAATCACGTTGGCTTCCGTCAAATCGACCTTGCCGCTCGTGTCTTTCTGCACTTCCAGAACTTTACTTTTGATCGATGCCGCATCCACTGCCGCATCCACTTTTACCACTGCGCCGGCTTTGGCGTTTTCAGCCGCCGGAAACACATTGGGACGCAGCGATGCGATAGCCGGGGCAACATTGAAAACCACTTCGCCAAAACACTTGCCGGCATACAGGGGACGGATGGCGACCAATTTACCGCCGTCTAGCTTCACGTCCGTGCAATCCGTCGCCAGGCCCGCGGCCAGTTTAGCAGCCACGCGGGAAGACAGATCTTTACCCTGAACCGACGCGCCCAAAAGCAGGATTGCCGGATCATTTTCTTTAACCACTTTGGCGACAACGGCGGCGTGCGCTTCCGTGATGTAAGGTTCCATGGCGGCATTTTCGCCCACAAAAACCTTATCCACGCCATATTTGCCGAGCTCCGCGGCCAAACCTTCTATACCTGAACCAAGCAGAATGGCGCTGACTTCATCGCCGGTCTGGTCGGCCAGTTTGCGGGCGGTCGAGGCCAGTTCCAAGCTGATTTTTCTGAGCGCGCCGTCCCGCTGTTCTGCTACTATCATGACTCCTTTTGCCATTTTTCATTCCTCCGCTTCTTAATTAAATAGCTTTTGCTTCTTCTCTGAGTAACTTGCCCAGTTCCGCCGCTTTTTGAGCGGGCTCATCTCCGCAGATAATCTTTCCAGGAGGTCTGGCCGGAGGTGGAACGGTTTTGGCTACTTTAGCTTTCGCGTCGGTGGCAGTGCCAACGGCGGCGGCGTTTTTCACGTCAACGGGTTTCTTCTTCGCCTTCATGATGCCGGGCAGAGAAGCATAACGCGGCTCGTTGAGTCCCTTCTGACAGGTTACAACACAGGGCAGAGCCGTTTCAATCGACAGCTGGGCGCCTTCAATCGGACGAATGACCTTCACCGAAGAGCCGGCATATTCCAGTTTGGTCACCAGCGTTAACTGCGGCAGACCCAGAGCTTCAGCCAGCATGGAGCCGACCTGTCCCGCATCATCATCGATGGCGCGCTGACCGCAGAAAATGATGTCATGCGGTAGGGTTTTGATGACGGCTGCCAGCGCATTGGCTACAACAAACGCGTCCGCATTGTCAAAAGCGGGATCGCAAATGTGCACGCCCTTGTCAGCGCCCATGGCCAATGCCGTACGGATGGTTTCCATGGCCCTTGCGGGACCGACGCAAACGATCGTGACATCGCCGCCGTTTTTCTCTTTCAGCTTTAATGCTTCTTCCACGCCAAATTCATCATAGGGATTCATAACCCACTTGATCTGGCCTTCCTCGATGCCTGAACCGTCAGCTTTGACTTTGATCTGTGCTTCGGTGTCCGGCACTTGCTTCACGCATGCAATAATATTCACTGTCAAAAACCTCCTTCTCCTGCACGTCGTATATTTAGGACGATCCGTGCATTTAAAATTTTCTTCTTACGCCTCATTCTATCAAAATGCCCGATTCTCTCGGAAGAGAACCGGGCATCCATACTACTGTCTGTTTTTGACGATATCATCAACCACGGATGGATCGGCCAGTGTGCTGGTGTCACCCAGATTGCTGACGTCGTTGGCGGCGACTTTCTTCAAAATTCTTCTCATGATCTTGCCTGAGCGGGTTTTTGGGAGACCATCGGCCCACTGAATCTTGTCGGGGGTCGCGATGGGTCCGATAACCGTGCGGACATGAGCGATCAATTCTTTCTTCAAAGCATCGGTTTTCTCGACGCCGGTCTTCAAGGTCACGTAAGCGTAAATGCCCTGGCCTTTGATGTCGTGCGGCATACCGACAACGGCGGCTTCAGCGACTGACGCATGAGCGACCAGAGCGCTTTCCACTTCGGCGGTGCCCATACGGTGGCCGGATACGTTGATAACGTCGTCGATGCGGCCGGTGATCTGATAGTAACCGTCTTTGTCACGGCGGCAGCCGTCGCCGGTTACATAGTAACCGGGGAACTGTTCAAAATAGGTTTCCTGGAAGCGCTTGGGATCGCCGTAAACGCCTCTCATAATTCCGGGCCAGGGAACTTTGATGCACAGTGCGCCGCTGGCGACTGTGTCGGTGAATTCTTTTCCTTCATCATCGACCAGCACGGGCTGTACCCCAAAGAAGGGCAGGGTCGCCATACCGGGTTTGATTGCGACGGCGCCGGGCAGCGGGGTAATCAGGATGCCGCCGGTTTCAGTCTGCCACCAGGTGTCCACAATCGGGCATTCACCACGGCCGATCAGGTTGTAATACCAGTTCCAGGCTTCGGGGTTGATCGGCTCGCCGACGGTCCCCAGGGTCTGCAGGCTGGAAATGTCGCACTTCTTCACGAATTCGTCGCCTTCCTTGGCGATGGCGCGGATGGCGGTGGGAGCGGTGTAGAAAATGTTGACTTTGTATTTTTCAACGACTTGCCAGAAGCGGCTGTAAGTCGGGTAGTTGGGAACGCCTTCAAACATAATCGAGGTGGCTCCGTTGCACAGAGGCCCGTAAAGAATGTAGGTATGGCCCGTGACCCAGCCCAGATCGGCGGTGCACCAGTACATATCGCCGTCATGATAATCGAAAACGATCTTCTGGGTATAGGAACCGTAAACCAAGTAGCCGCCCGTGGTGTGCATAACGCCCTTGGGCTGTCCGGTTGAACCTGATGTATAGAGAATGAAGAGA